>WNFB01003338.1_pt1 | contig 14871 bp, 13 predicted proteins | sample 5400501 | NCBI WGS metagenome assembly WNFB01 (sample SAMN13153341, study PRJNA577476) | soil metagenome | isolation source: 200 cm saprolite under Douglas fir tree site 2 hole 1 | place: USA:California | collected 2015-04-18
TACGATCACCTTCATGCTACCAAAGAATTAAAACATACTCCAACTATTATGATGACCGCGGGTGTACTCGAACATGATTTTGGAAATCGCCCCATGTTGGTGTGAGCAAGCCAGTGCCTCTAAACAAGCTTTTGGATTTGATTGCAGAGTTATTAGAATAGCACCAATCGAAGATGCGAAGGGAAAAGGGGGAGTTCAGGCGAAAGACTGCGTCTTTCGCCTGAACTCCCCCTTTTCCCTTCGCATCTTCGATTGGGTGAACATTCCTGAAGAGTTACCAAACCTTTCAAGTAGTGCCAAAAAAATTACCGCATTGCTCGTCTACCATGAAGAACATCTCTATGAATTTCTCAGGGATGAGAAGCATATAAAAATTATAAATGAATGTTGAGGGATAAATAAACTATGATCTACTATCGCGTTGCATCACAGATAGATGAAACATCTGCCACCTGGAAGTGGAAATCAACGGTACTCACATCGTTAGATGCACTGTTTGGCTATCTGAAAACATTTCAAGCTGTCCCAAAGGATCGGATGCGTGTGTTTCTCTCTTCATCAGCCCAGCAGGGATGGGATGAGATGCACTCGCCAGAACAATGGGCTGCTGTCCAACTCTCTTTCCGCACAACAGGTGTTGAATGGGTGCAGGATTTGCCCGTTGGAGGTGATGAAGCTGGAGTTAGAACTTCGGACAGATGGCGATTATGATATTCCCTATGAGTTTACTCCTCCCACTTCAATGAAGCAAAAGCTGGCCTGGGCGAAACTGCTTACATTGGTGAGCACAGGCGAGCTACAGCCGTAATAGAAGAACAGATTTTCCTCCCTTCTTCATCTGCTCTCACATCACCTTCCTCACATCACCTTCCTTCCACGTCGCTTTCACCACCTGATGGACATGCTGCCATGTGGGGTGATCAGAGATGAGGAGAAGGCCATACCATTCACCTCTCTTGTTCCTGTGCTTTCTGCCGATAAGAGAGAGCAAGTGTTCTGCACAAGGTTCTTTGTGCCCCAACAGGCACCTAGAGTACCTCAGGAGAGAGAATGTTACAAAAGTTTACTCATCTGAAAGTCACCCACAAACTTGCCCTTGGCTTTGGGGTCGTCCTGCTGCTCATGAACATTGCCTTGGCGGCTGATGTTTACGCCAGTTTTCGGCAGTCCGCCCTGGATTACTACCTTATCCACCATCTCAACCCCGCAAACGATGCAGCAGACGAGATCGTGTCCCTGACACGGGCGGCCGATGATGATGGGGCATCATACTTGCTCTCACGCGACAAGACGCTGGCAGCCAATTTTCTGCAGTCCTACGATCAGGATGTGCAGCAACTCCGAGAAGTGGTGGCCCGGGCGAAGGCGCTGGCCGATACCGATGTACAGCGCCATGACCTACAGACGTTCACGCGCTTCTACTTTGACAAGGGAGGCTACTACGAGGACAAGCAAACCGCCTTCACCCAAAAGCGCGCAGGCCAGATCCAGGCTGCCTACGACAACTTCGTGGATAACCCGGTGACTCCCGGCCTGGATACAGCCAACATATATATCGCCGCCGTTGAACGCGAGGTAGCTCAGGCGACGGCCGCAGAGGACACCGCCTCGCGCCTGGTCCTAATACTCAGCCTCTCGCTGGGAGGACTCGCCACCCTCTTGGGGGCCGGCATTGCCATCCTAATTGCCCGCTCCATCAATCGTCCGTTGGCGCAGGTGCAGCGTGCGGCTCAACAGGTCTCCACGATCGATGTCGTCAACCTCGCCCACGGCCTCACCGCGCTCGCGCAAGGGGATTTGACCGTAACTGCTTTGACGGGGAGCGTCCCTCCCCTCTACGAGAGTCGGGATGAGATCGGGCAGACGGCTCAGGCCATGCGGACCATCATTACGGATATCCACACCACGGTGAGCGGCTATGAGCGTGCCCGGCTCAATCTACAAGGACTGTACGGTGACCTCGAGCAGAAGAACCGGACATTACAGTCTCTTTCGACCACCGATCCCCTGACGGGATTACCCAACCACCGGAGTGTGATGAGCCGCATCGAGGAAGAACTCTCCCGCTGCCGGCGGACGCAGGGGATGTGCGCCATCCTCTTCGTCGACCTCGACCATTTCAAGAACATCAATGATACGTTGGGTCACCAGGCGGGAGATGCCATCTTGCGCGAGGTCGGCCACCGGCTCAAGACCGGCATTCGCCTGGAAGATTTCGTGGGACGTTATGGGGGGGAAGAATTCGCCATCGTGTTAACCAATACAGATCTGCAGGAAGCTGCCCAGGTGGCCGAGCACTTGCGGACAGCTCTGGCCCAGACCCCGTGCCTCTGGCAGGCAGAAGACGCAGCGCCTGCCATCCCGATCTCCGTCACGGCCAGCATGGGAGTCGCGGTCTATCAGGAGCACGGGAGCACGCGGGAGATCTTGATTGAAGCGGCCGACAGCGCCATGTACTTTGCCAAACACACCGGGCGCAATCGCGTCTGCCTGGCAGGCGAGGAGTTTGCGGCCGTGCAGAAGGTGATCGCCAAAGCCAAGGACGGGCAGATGAGCGAGGGTGTGGTCGTGCAAGCTCTCAGCGACGTCGCAAAGGTGCATGATCGGGGGACGAGCGGCCATGCCCAGCGTATGGTGCGACTGGCCGAAGCGACGGCACGCGTGCTGGGACGACCAGACGAAGAGCTGCACCTGATCCGCTTAGCGGCGCAGCTGCACGACATCGGCAAAATCGGCATTCCAGACGCGATCCTGCACAAACCCGGACCGCTGACCGAAGAAGAGTGGGCCGTGATGTCGCGTCACCCGGAGATCGGTCGGCAGGTGCTGGTGCAGGCAGGAGGCATCTTCGTGCTGCTCTCGCGCATCGTCGGTGCCCACCAGGAACGCTGGGATGGAGACGGCTACCCCTACGGCCTGGCCAGGGAGGCGATCCCGCTGGGAGCGCGTATTCTCGCGGTCGTGGACGCCTACGATGCCATGACCTCGCAGAGACCGTACCGGGAAGTCTTGCCTGCTGAGGACGCCAGGGCAGAACTGCAGCGCTGTGCTGGCACGCAATTTGATCCCCAGGTCGTGGATGCCTTCCTGGGGGTGCTCGATGGACAGGAACAGCCAGCAGTACACAAGGAGGTGAAAGAACTCCCGCAGCAGGCATCCACTTCAACGGGAGGAGTAACCCCTCAGGCATCCGCGTCCTGAGAAACCATGCACCTGGAGGAGATCGTCTATGTATCATACTTTCACCCGCACCCTCTGGAAGCCGCTGAGCCTGCTTCTGGCGGGCATTGGCCTCTTTCTGGCCTATCTCTTGCTCAAACCACTGCCAGTTGCTCAGTTCACCTTTGGAGATAACCTCCTGCAGAGCGCATTAGAGGTGATCGGACTGCTGCTCACCCTCCCCATCCTGCTTCCAGCAAATACGCGAAAGCAGGGAGGAGTCCGCTCTTCCCCGCGTTGGCTGGCCTGGTGGACCCCATCCGGCTCGGTCGTCCCGTTGTTGCTCGCCTGCACCCTCTTGAGTTATGCCATCGGGCAGGTGCTCTGGACGCTCAATGAGGATGTGCTGCACCTCGCGGTGCTCTTTCCCAGCTGGGCCGATGCCGGCTACCTTGGGTCCTATCCCTTTGTGCTACTGGCCATCCTGCTCTTACCCCAGCAGCGCAAATTGCTGACCAGCCGCACCCGCATGGTCTTCGATGTCGTGATCACCATGACCGGCGTCGTTACTATGAGCTGGTACTTCGTGTTGGGCCCCACCATCCAGCAGGGAGCCGAAAGCGTACTCGGCCAGCTCGTGGGCACCGCCTATCCTCTGAGTACCCTGGTGCTGATCTTCTGCTTGTTCCTGCTGGTGATGCGCAAGAACGCCCCCGCGATGCGCCCGGTCATCTTCCTGCTGTTCCTGGCATTCGCGGTAATTACCCTCACTGATACGATCTACGACTACCAGCAACTCCACGGCCTGTATGCGACGGGCAGCCTGCTCGATCTGGGCTGGCCTCTGGGATACCTGCTGCTGAGTCTGGCCGCCAGGTCTCTGTATGTGCTGCCTCAGCCGGGGCAGCAGGTCGCCGGACAGGCAGCGACAAGTGAACGGACTGCCAGGCAACCGGCGCTGTGGCAAACCCTGCTCCCATATGCCTGGGTCCCCACCGTGGGGGTCCTCCTGCTTTTCATCTGGCGTCGTGGAGGAGATCCCTTTTTGGTGATAGGGGTGGTGGCAGGTGCAGTGGTGCTGGTGGGCCTGGTGCTGGTGCGCCAGCTTGTGGCCATGCGCGAACTGCACGAACTCTACGTCAACAACGACGCCCTGGCTTCGGCGAATAGACAACTGGAGGTCCAGGCAACGCACGACTCGCTGACCGGCCTACCGAACCGAACTTTGCTGCAAAGGCGGCTCGAGCAGGCAACACACCTGGCGCGCAAGGGCGACATCTCGGCAGCGCTGCTGATCTTGGACCTCGATCGCTTCAAGGAGGTCAATGACACGATCGGTCACCAGCGCGGCGACCAGCTTCTGCAACAGGTTGGAGAGCGTCTGCGCCAGGCGGTGAGCGCCACTGCGACCGTCGCCCGGCTCGGCGGGGACGAGTTCGCCGTGTTCCTTCCCAGCGCGGATGAAGCGGGTGCGCGACAGGTCGTCTCGGCAGTGGGTAGAGCTCTCGAAGAACCGTTTCTGGTTGAGGGATATCCCCTGCATGTCGAGTCCAGCCTTGGGGTCGCACTCTACCCTGCCCATGGGAGTGAACCCTTGACCCTTTTCCAGCATGCAGACGTGGCCATGTACACGGCCAAACTGGGGCATGAGGGGTTCGCCCTGTACGATGCGAGTCGTGACCAGTACAGCCCGCGCCGCCTGACTCTCCTGGGGGATTTGCGCGAGGCCATTGCCGACAGCCAGTTGCGCCTGTACTACCAGCCGAAAGCCGAACTGCAAACGGGCCTCGTCAAGAGCGTCGAAGCACTGGTGCGCTGGCAGCATCCCACGCTCGGCTTTATTCCACCAGACCAGTTTATCCCGTTGGCCGAGCAGACCGGGCTGATTGTCCCCCTGACCCATTGGGTGGTAGCGACGGCCATAGAGCAATGCAGGCACTGGTTGGATGGGGGACTCGAACTACGCGTGGCCGTCAACCTGTCCATGCGGAACTTGCGCGATACGAACCTGCCGGATACCATCGAAAGCCTGCTCGCACAGTACAGGGTTCCTCCTCACCTGCTGTATGTTGAGATCACGGAGAGCGCGGTGATGGGGGACGTAGAGCATACCCTGCAGGTATTGAATCGTCTCTTTGCGTTGGGGGTGCGCATTGCAATCGACGACTACGGGACGGGTTATGCCTCGCTGTCCTACCTCAAGCGCCTGCCAGCCGACGAACTGAAGATCGATCGCGCCTTTGTGCAACACTTGACAACCGACCAGTCAGATCAGGCTATCGTGCGATCCACGGTGAACATGGCCCATAGCCTGGGCATGTGTGTGGTAGCCGAGGGGGTGGAAGATCAGGCCACCTGGGACCTGCTGGAGACTCTTCGATGTGATATCGCACAGGGGTACTACCTCTCCCGCCCGATACCTGCCCAGGATCTAGAGCGCTGGCTAGATGAAAGGAAAGAAGCGGCCGCGCGTTGGCTAGATGAAAGGAAAGAAGCGGTTGCGCTCTAGCCACGGCAACACCTGTCTAAACGCGTGTAAATGGGCCTGTAAAGACAGTGCGGAAGCCTTAAGGAGTGATAGGAATTGACAGCGAAACTGACAGCAATAACGTTGAATGGGGGCGTACAGTGTCGAACACAGTTAAACGCGGTTTCCGCTCACAGCCTACCTTGATGAAAGGAAAGGCAGTGTTTCCCCCGCTCAAATGCTCAAAAAGCGCGGTTGCATATTAGGTAGATTTGGGGTAAACTATTACATGGCTGTATAGGAAAGCCCAGCCGCTTCACAACGTCACTCTAGTAAGCATCGGAACATGATAACGGTCGTCAAACAGAATCCCTTGGGGGAGATAAAAGTACAGTATCAGGGCGAGGTTATCGAACGATCGGCTGATGGGGTAATCATTCAAGCGTACTGGTCCCACGCAACAAAAGATTTGGGGTATGTGAGCTTTGAACGCGGAGACCGCTTTATAGAATATTATTATACCAACCGCTGGTATAACATCTTTGATATTGCAAACGCGCATGGCGTAAGAAAAGGCTGGTACTGCAATATCGCTGAACCAGCCGTTATTTTTGAGGATCGCATCGAGCAGATTGACCTGCTGCTGGATGTGTGGGTCAGCCCACAAGGCGAAACCCTCATTCTCGATGAGGATGAATTTGCCGCCGACACCACGCTCAGCGAAGAGCAACGGGCCGGGGCAAGACGGGCACTGCAAGAACTCCTCGCGATGATTGCAGCGCAACAGGAAACGTTTTCAAGGTAACGAACGAATAGAGATGAGCAAAAGAAGTGTGTTGAGACAACACTGTGATGGAGCCACATTACGACTCCAGAAGGACATATCTTGATGGAAAAAAGAGGCGCCAGGCTGTTCCAGCAGGAAGCTGGTACCGACGTGTACGGCTGGAACATTGTGGAGCTAGAAGTCTTGGAAGCTCGCAGGCAACTTCGCCAGCAGGTAAACGAACTGATCAGACAGAGTAAAGATACGACGCTTACCACTAGCGAAATGCGACAACAACTGCTCCTCGGCGTGGCAATGTTTGGGAAACAACTTGCTGCGCAGCTTGTGCGTTCGCTTCAATGCGACGACCCACAGAAACGTCAGAATATCGTCTGGTTACTGACTTTACTGGACGACAAAGAAAGTATTCCACTGCTCCAAAACGTGTCGCGCAATGAACGGTTGTCCCGCTCTGTACGGCTTTCGGCGTCACTTGCCCTGGCAGGCATGGGTGCAACAGTGGAAAGCAGGGAAGACTATCAGCAAATACGCCTGTACGCTATTAGCTGACTATAGGAAACATGATACAGATAGAGATTCCCCAGCGTGGGATGATCGAGCTTCAACATGCTGTTTTTGATGTCAATGGGACACTCGCCGTCGATGGCACACTCATTCCAGGGGTGGAGGATCAGCTAAAGAGGCTGGCAAGCCAACTGGCTATCCATATATTGACGGCGGGTACTCATGGCAAGCTGGCTGAGCTGGCACAATCGCTAGGGTATCCTCTCCAGATTATCAACAGCGGAGCCGATAAAGCCCATTATGTACGACAGCTTGGCGCGGCCAATGTGATTGCCTTTGGCAATGGAGCAAATGACGCCGAGATGCTGGGTCTCGCGGCTATCGGGGTAGCTGTTATTACGACGGAAGGAGTGGCTGCCAGCGCACTACAGGCCGCTGATGTGTTGACCCTCGGCCCGCTAGATGCCATTGACCTGGTGTTGAAACCGAAACGCTTAGTAGCGACCTTGCGCGGATGAGATCGATGTAGCCGATGGAAACTCAATCTGCCCCACGGGAAGAACCTCTCGCCCCACTTTCTCCACCACAAACCGTGAATCAATCGAAGAGTGGGCTATTGTATGTGTGTATTGCCGTCTTCTTCTTCTCTACCAGCGCGGTCTTTGTACGCTGGTCACAACCCTTTAACTCGTTTGAAATTGCCTTCTGGCGATTGGCAACGGCCACCTTCCTGGTGGCCATCATGGGCATCATTACCCGCCAACCACTGCTGCTGAAACGGCAGCAGGTGCCCAGGTTCTTGTTCTATGGGCTGGTAACGGCACTGCACTTCATCTTTTATATTGCCTCGCTGAGTTTCACAACGATTGCCCATGCCCTGGCGATTACCTACATCTCGCCCATTTTTGTGACGCTGTTTTCGGCACTCGTGTTGCGCGAACCTTTACCCAGGCGAAAATACGTGGGGATTGGGCTGACTGTGGTAGGTGTGGCGATCATGGCCGGTTTTGAGCCGCACTATACGGCTTGCTCGCTGCATGGTCAATGTATGATCCTTGGGGACGGCATGGCGATTCTCTCCGCTTTGTGCTTTAGCGTCTATTCTATCGCGGGCCGAGGAGAGCGAGATCGCCATCCGCTCTTCCGCTATACGACGAATGTGTATGGCATGGCGGCCCTGTGGCTGCTGCCGGTAGTTGTCTTCTTCGCTTTTCAGCACAGCTATCCCCTGGCGGCAATAGGTGCGGTTGTTGCCCTGGGTGTGTTTCCACTCGGGCTGGGGCATACGCTCTACAACGCGGCTATTCGCAGAGTCCATGCAACTTATGCCAATTTGATAGCGACGCAGGAGGTGACTGGGGGTGTCATTCTTGGCGTCTTGCTGCTGCATGAAGTTCCCCCAGTTACGACGATTGTTGGCGGGATCGTGACTTTGGTGGGCATTATGGGAGTGCTGGTCTGATGATAATCAAGTTCTCTCGTGAGGCCTTGAACTGAAAGGTACCTCCCTTGCTTCGTTGCAGCACAAACATGCATCTCAACCAGATTTCTAGACCTTCTACGGAGTTCCAGGGTAGTGCCAAAGCCAGGAACCATTGCTTGCCCTCAAAGCATCAAGGCCACCATCTGGCGTACTGACATACGCCACACCAGCAGCTATCCCCAGGATAATCTCACCTGCTTTCGTATGCCAGAACAAGGAACCATCGCTTGATCGTAGTACATACAGTGCCTCGTCCTCTGTGATGACATAAACCATTCCGTCACTTACCAGAGTTAGCAGAGGCGGGATCCCAGAGAGGGAGGGAGATGGAGATGTATACTGCCAGAGCAAGGAACCATCGCTGGCCCGTAATGCCTCTACGCTCCCATCTGATGAGCTGATGTAGGTGATTCCATCAGCTACTACAGGCAAGAGTAGACCTTGAGGATTGCTATAATGCCACAGCACAGAGCCATCGCTGGCGCGCAGTACGTCCATGGTTGTACCATCATGTGCGTTGACATAGACCGCCCCATCAACCACGGTGGAGAGGATGATAGGCGGAGCAAGAGGTATGATCGAGCGCCAGAGCAGGGAGCCATCCTTGACGCGCAGGGCATCCATGGTCCCATCTTGTAGACCGACATAGGCCACCCCATCGGCTACCAATACATCGAGCGGCACGACCGGGGCTGAAACGGCCGAATGTGCTGCCTGTTTGGGCGCCCGTGGCAAGCTCACCAGAATGAACAAGAGAAAACCTGCCATGCCCGCTATGATCAGTATCGTCATCCCAATACGGACGTGGCGTGGGATATCTGGACAGTGTATGTTGTCTGCAACAGGGGCCTTGTAGGCATTGTCAGACACATCCAGGTCCGTGATCTCGACCTCAAGGTCATTCCCTGAGTCTTGCTTTTTAAAGTCGTCCACAATGTATCTCGCGAGGCTGAAAATTGCATGTAATCATAAATATCTTCATCAGCTCCTAAAATTATAGACGCAGGCACTTCACACTTTTGGAAGATAGAGGTGGTATGATTGGCTCGGCTATAAATGCGAGAAAAGTACTATGAAAGCAAACATCAGGTAGACTGCTCCAAAGAGATAGCCTAAGACCAGAGCTATAATCGCTATCTCTTTACTTTCGCCCAAGCCATGAACGGTATCTGCGCGATGTTTGCCTATATGTCCGAAGATGACTGCTAAAATGGAGGGCAGAACCAGTATTAAGGGAACGAATAAAAGGGTGCGTGTGGTAATCACATACTCGTAGGACGTACATAAGCCGAGCATACCAAGAATAGCGAAAACGAGACCGGCAATTGCCATGACATTGTGAGTCTTTTGAGGCCGCGGGACTGACCAATAGGGAGACGCCGATTGAGATGAACTGCTTCTACCTGGTGCTGGAGCATATTGTAAAGGAGCCATTTTCTCTCTTCCACCTGTTGCAAGAGGTACACCTGTAACTTCTGCTGGCGGAAGAAGCGTTTGCCAGAAAGCTGAAGAGGGTGGATGCGCGGAGTATGGGCCTTGCGCTTTCAGACCTTGCGCTTGTTGGTCAGACCACTCATCAGCAATGCGCTGCAATTCCTGTTTGACAACGCTGATATTAGCGGGTCTTTTATCTGCATCCACCTCTACCATCTGCAAAATCAGCGTCTCCAGTCCGGCAAGTGCGGGTTGGTTTTGGAGTTGAAGCGCTGCAAAATGAAATGGCGACAGCGAAGGGTCATCTCCTGTGAGCAGTTGGTGGAGCATCACACCAAGGCTATAGATATCGGTACGCGGTGTTGTCTGTGCCCTGCCATACTGCTCTGGGGCGGCATAGCCGGGAGAGCCGAAGGGGATGGTATCTCTGGCCTGCCCTGGCTTGAAATAGCGAGCTATGCCAAAGTCAATCAGCGTCACACGTCCATCAGGCGTAAGCATCACATTTGCCGGTTTGAGGTCACGAAAAATGATGGGTGGCTGGCGAGAGTGCAGATATTCAAGCACTATGCAGAGTAACAGGCCAATCTCAAGCACTTCTCCTATGGGAAGCAGTTCATCCCCCCTGTTCTCCAGATGTTTCTCCAGGGTTGTGCCCTCAATAAAATCCATCACCAGGTACCAGCAATCAGTATCAGCAAAGTTACTGTAAATGTGTGGAAGGTTCGGATGATTGAGATCAGTTAACAGTTGTATCTCGCGGTTAAAGGCATCAGTTACTTCAATCACCTCGTGTGGTCTGAGGCCGCTCAGGCTAATGGTTTTGATGGCCACCAGGCGATTGTTCAAGAGGGTATCCTCTGCCTGATAGACGGCACTGGAGCCTCCGCTTCCCAATTGTGCGAGGATATGATAGCGATTTTGGAGCAGGTGCTGGTCGGTTATTAGCGGTGGAAGAGGTGCGGTGATTTTGAGTGACAGTCCACAGGAAAAGCATGACTTTGCTTGTGATGGATTAACTGCTCCACATTTTGAGCAGTATTGATCAGAAGAGATCATGCGCCGTACCCTTTGTATTTGACTGTTTAACCGTACATATCTTACTCTTCAAGCCACATGTTCAGGGCTTTTTTGTATTGCATTGCGAATACTGAGCCACTTGTGGCAATGTCTAGCATGAAGTTCTTGCTTTCCGTTGCTGATATAATTTGTGTGAAACCTAGCACTTTTAATAGATGCTCTACTCGCCTGGTATCAGTCTGGGCATAAATTTTTTCAATGATGATACCCTTTGCTCCTAATTCTACTATCTCTCTTATAAGTTCAGAAATGAGCCTTGCAGCCCAATGTTTCCGTTGGGGCTTTGATACTGATTGCAGTACGACTACTGATCGTATATAGAGATAGTAGTGTTTTCCTGGCTCGTAAATGCCTATGTCCTGTGGGCGTGTCGGTGGCTTGATTTGGGAATTAAGGATTTGCATGATTTTTTGCTCCTCAAGAGGCACGACGAATGCACAACCGACAGCTTTACCTTCGCTTCTGAGAATGTAGGCGATTTCAGGATTCCGCTCTATCCATGCCGCGCGTTTTTCGATGCTAATTCTTGAGAAGAATGTTTCTAGCAGTGCCGCCATCTCTGGCATATCCTGTATTGTTGCTTTGCTAAATGTGGCGGGTTTCAAGCTGATAGTGCTCTTTTTCTTCCCAGGCTTCTTGATTTTTTGGCCTATGGCAGCTAATACTTGTTCCCTGGGGTACATTGCACCTCTTTGTCTCCTCTCTGGCAAGATACCTTCTATCTGTCCTGCATTAACTCGGCGGTGAAATGTAGCCTCTGATAATCCTGCTCGTAAGAAGGCTTGTTTTGCCTCTTGTGATGTCATTAGGTCGCGTTGTTCAATGTGCTTTTCAGCATTCATAATCTATCTATCTCCCATTGGTCGGCAGCTCTATGAGACTTATTTTAACACGTTGTAACTTGCTTTGCCAGTAGCTTTCAAAAACTAGCTCTTATACTATTGACATGACAGTTATTTGAGTGTAAAATTTACCTATTGAGAGTTGTGCTGAAAAAGCCTATGAGACTGGCCGATGCAGAAACACCGGCCAGTGATAAGCGTCTAGCCACGTTAAGAACCTAGACACTCATCCCCCGTAGTATGGGGCCGAGGATGTCTAGCGTCAAGCACAGAAGGAGCTTGAAGCATGTTGAACTATGCCGAAACCGCTCGCAGTAGTACCAATGTCCCTGTAGTATTAGGACCCTGTAGCCAGCATCAGGAGCACACCGCCGACCGTACCACTTCTCCTTCTTCTCCCACGTCCTCGTATGCCATTGGTCCCATTGACCCCGCGCAGTTCACAACCCTGTCTGCTCATCTTGCTACTGGTGAGGAGTACGCTCTCCTCGTTCCCATTCACCTGCCACTTGCTCTCTTTCTTGATGCAATGTTCAAGGATGGCTACGAGTGCGGCTACCTCTACGGAGAGCTTGATGAGGGGTGGACTATTCCCCGTATTGTGAACTGGACGTATTACACCATCCAGGACGAGCTGTATGAGGAGGAAGCGTGGGAAGAACTGGGCCTGCATCTGCCCGCCTGGGTGGTCGGATGGGTCATCGGCGATCTGGCAGGGCTAGCAGAAACGGAGCGGACGCTGGCCCTGGTTGGGTTGGCACATCTGTGTTTCCTGCTGCCGTTCCTTGCACTGGACGCAGACGCTCCATGCTGGCCCCCGTACCGGTTGAGACGCGCCGACTTTCCGCATCGTCAGGCGCTCTGTGCCTACCGCAAGCAGGTGCGTACCTATCGTGAGCAAGGCAGATCGTTCACCGAGGCGCAACGGCTGGCCCTGGCAGCAAGCGCGGAGAGGTTGGCTCCAAAGCATGGAGCTGTGCCTGTCTAAGAAAGAGGAGACACATGAAACAGCAGCGCCAGCGACCAGCATCAGGCAAGGCACAGACTCTCACCAAAGCGGTCACGCATATCCGGTTGATCGAAGTCAATCCGGGCAAGCTGGCCGCTCTGGATGCCCTGGCCCCGGTCTATCTGGCGCTGTGTCAGCAGTATGTTACCTTTTTCTGTACCGATGAACACCCCGATAAATTTCATGCCCCCATACTTGCTACCCTGTTGTCAGAACGCTGGCACCGGGTCGCCATTCAACAGGCGGCAGGCATCGCGCAGTCGTGGCGCACCAATCGCGCAAGCGCTTACCAGGACTATCTCGACGATCTCTTGGACTATCACGAGCAACAGGCCGATGATACGCTGGACGTACAGGCAGAAGAACCAATCTGGAAGGAATGGAATGTTCCCACGCTGCGCCAGACCTGCATCCAGGCCAATGCCAATGTAGTCGTGCTCGAACCCTCGCAAGACTCCACTTTTGACTACTGGTTGAAGATCAGCACCCTCGACTTTCGCAAACAGTTGCTGGTTCCGGTCAAGCTGGCAGACTATCACCGGCAGACATTAAAGGGGAAAACGGTCAACACGAGCGTGACCCTGAACAAGCGCGACACGGGTTGGTGGTTGACGCTTTCCTATGACCAGGTGGTCACGGTGCAGACCGCGCCGGACGCCCCGGTGGTAGGAATCGATGCGGGCATTGCCAATTTTGTGACCACGAGCACGGGCAAGCACTACGGGACGTTTCATGGCAAGCTACGAGAGCGACAGAAACGTGACCGAGAGAAACGAAGATGCAAAGCGAAGCTTCGCAAGTGCCTGGAAAAGAAGGGAGTCGAGAAGCTTCCTTCTACCACAAGCCGAAGCGGGCAACGCTTAATCCGCCATGTGCGTCAAGAGATCAACCGGGCGGTCAACCAGTGTTTTAAGGAGCATCAGGACTGCCAGATCGCCTATGAACAGTTGTCTGTTGCCACGATGAAGCACAAGGCACGCGCCATGAATGCCTACATGCGTGCTTCCAACCTCGCGCACATCCCCAAGCAGATTGCATGGAACGCTGCCAAACGTGGTATACAAGCGACCAGAGTGAAAAGCGCCTATTCTTCTCAAGAGTGCAGTGTGTGTCATTATCCAGATAGAGCTAACCGGCCCGACCAGCAAACGTTTTGCTGTGTGGTCTGTGGTTTCCAGACTCATGCCGACCTCAATGCCGCTCTCAACATTGAGCGAAGAGTGAGAGATGCTGCATTAGAGGCATGCAAGGATAAAACAGCAGTCAAAGCCTTGCTGATGCAGCGCCATCAGATATGGAAGAAGCAAAACGGTTGGCCGTAGTCCAACCGCCCGCCCAGTTCGTTCGTCAACGGGCGTAGGTTAAAGCGAAGGTTTGGGCAGATGTCCTATTTGTCCAGATTCTTAGCAACTATAGACGTATAGCTCATCTAAAATCCAAGCGTCACTATTCATAACTCCTCACCACCTTCGGCAGTTCGCAAGGGTTTTTGTGGTGTGTTGCTGCAAGATGGCTATGAGGTTTGCTTCCTACGGCAGCAAACCTCATAGCCATCTTGCAGCAACACACCATGAATAGGTGAGCCGCTGTGGCGGCGAGGAGACCTGAACAGTTATGCTTTTATTATCATATTGGGATCAACAATCCAGCCTTCGTCTTTATCGCATTGGGACGGGATGCCATAGCCATGGTCGCTCTGCATGTATGCCCACGCGGCCTGTATGGCGCAGAGCAGAGCGTCGAGGTTGTCAGCCATGGGGTCTTGAATGAGGGTGCTGGTCATTGCGTCAGATAGTTCGATGATTACTCCATAATGAGCAAAGAGTTCAGGTGACCGCAAACCACTGACAATATCGCGGCGTGCGTTCTCTTTATCTGGCGTTTGTTTGTTCCGCTCGTCGCTTTTATAGCTGCGTTTGCCGATCAATGCGCGGGCAACCAGGGCGGGGTAGCCTTCGACCACCATTCTGCCGTCAAGAGTTGGATGGCAGGGGAGAATACTCACACCGGATGCAAGGAGTCGGGGTGCGCCCTGGAAGAACATTTTCCCTACCGGGACGCGATGCAGCATCATTGGACTGACGGCACCTGCGTGCTTATCTGTTG
>WNFB01002976.1_pt1 | contig 14859 bp, 13 predicted proteins | sample 5400501 | NCBI WGS metagenome assembly WNFB01 (sample SAMN13153341, study PRJNA577476) | soil metagenome | isolation source: 200 cm saprolite under Douglas fir tree site 2 hole 1 | place: USA:California | collected 2015-04-18
CCCCTCGTGCGACCTTATAATGATCTTCGCCGATGACTTGCGGGTCGAGAATACGCGAGGTGGAGTCGAGCGGGTCGACGGCTGGATAGATACCCAGCTCGGCCAATTGCCGTGACAACACGGTAGTCGCGTCCAAGTGGGCGAAGGCCGTTGCCGGCGCCGGGTCGGTCAGGTCGTCTGCCGGCACGTAGATGGCTTGCACCGAGGTGATCGATCCACGCTTGGTGGAGGTGATGCGCTCCTGTAGCTGCCCCATCTCAGTCGAGAGGGTGGGCTGATAGCCGACTGCGGACGGCATACGGCCGAGCAATGCGGACACTTCTGAACCGGCCTGGGTAAACCGGAAGATATTGTCCACGAAGAGCAACACGTCCTGGTTCTCTTCGTCGCGGAAATATTCGGCGACGGCCAGTCCGGTCAAGGCGACGCGCAGACGCGCGCCAGGTGGCTCGTTCATCTGGCCATAGACCAGCGCGACTTTCGACTTGGTGAAGTCCTTGGGATCGATGACCTTCGACTCCTGCATTTCGTGCCAGAGGTCGTTGCCTTCACGAGTCCGCTCACCGACGCCTGCGAATACCGAGAATCCACCGTGGTGCAAGGCGATGTTGTTGATGAGCTCCATGATGATGACGGTTTTGCCGACTCCGGCCCCGCCGAAGAGGCCGACCTTGCCGCCCTTGCTGTACGGCTCGAGAAGATCGACGACCTTGATGCCGGTTTCGAGGACTTCGGTCTTCGTGTCCTGATCTTCGAGCCTCGGCGCAGGCCGGTGAATGGGATAGGTCTTTTTCGTCTTGATGGGGCCCATCTCGTCGACTGGTTCGCCCAACACGTTGATCAGTCGCCCCAATGTCTCGCGCCCGACCGGCACAGAGATCGGCGCCCCTGTATCATGCACATCCATCCCCCGCGTGAGACCGTCGGTCGTGGACATCGCGATGCCGCGGACGCGGTTTTCACCAAGGTGCAGCGCGACTTCAAGAGTGATGCGGACAGCCGGCGTGCCGGCGGTCTTATTCTCTTCCTGAATCACTTTGAGGGCGTTGTAAATATTCGGCAGTTGTCCGGGAGGAAACTCCACATCTACCACCGGTCCGATGACCTGAATGACTTTTCCTATGCTCACAGCTCACTCCTTCTTCAACGTGGCGGACTATTTCAGCGCTTCGGCACCGCCGACGATGTCCATCAGTTCTTTGGTAATGGCGGTCTGGCGGGTCTTGTTGTAATGCAAGGTCACTTTCATGATCAGTTGTCCTGCGTTCCGCGTCGCGCCGTCCATCGCTGACATCCTGGCGCCATGTTCTGCCGCGGCTGATTCCAGCAGAATGCGAAACGTCTGCGTCTGAAAATGTTTCGGAACGAATACGTTCAAGAGGTCAGCTTCGTCCGGTTCATAGAGGTAACTGCCGCCGGTCGTGCCTTCAGCCTGCGCCGTCCCAAACTCGGCTGCGGCATCGACGGGGAACAGCTTCTCCACGATCACACGCTGTTGAATGGCTGACTTGAACTCGTTATAGACAATGTAGAGTTCGTCGAACGTGCCCTTGACGAAGTGGTCGGTCAGATCGCCGCCGATATCGATGGCGTGTTCGAACGTGAGCCTATCGAAGATGCCGGTCCACTCTTGCCTGATCGGCCAGGTGCGGCGACGAAAATAGTCACGGCCTTTGCGCCCCACGATGCTCAAATTGACCTGTAATCCCCGCGCCTCGCATTCCCGCACAAACTCCGCGCTCTTCCGCACAATATTGCCATTGAACCCGCCGCACAGCCCGCGATCGCTCGTGACGACGAGCACTTCGACCTTCTTCCCTTCACGCTTCTGCAGCAGGGGATGCGAAGACCGATTCACGCGCCGGCTCAGGTTACTGAGCACACCCCGCATCTTGAGGGCGTAGGGGCGCGCCGCCAGAATACGGTCCTGCGACCGTTTCAGCTTCGCCGCGGCGACCATCTTCATGGCCTTGGTAATCTTTTGTGTATTCTTAAACGCCGCAATTTTACGGCGTAGCGATTGAAGACTCGGCATTGTTTCTTAGCTTTTAGCAATCAACTTTCAGCTCTCAGCTTCATGCTGACAGCGACGCGCGATGGCTACTTGGCGCCGTACCCCATCTTTTGTTTAAAGGTCGCGAGGATCTCTTTCAGTCTGCCGGCGACCTTGTCATCGATCTTCCCGATGCTCGCGATTTCTTTCTTCAGCTCCGAATGGTGCAGTTGCACGTAGTGCAGCAGGTCGGTTTCAAACTGTTGCACTTTATCAACTGGGACATCGTCCAGGTATCCGTTGACGCCGGCGTAAATCGACAGCACTTGATCGGCGACCGGCATTGGTTTGTACTGTCCCTGCTTGAGCAACTCGACCATCCGAACGCCGCGCGCAAGTTGCATCTGCGTCGCTTTGTCGAGCTCGCTGCCGAACTGCGCGAACGCGGCCATTTCTCGGTACTGCGCGAGGTCGAGCCGAAGGGTACCAGCCACCTGCTTCATGGTCTTGATCTGAGCCGAACCCCCAACGCGTGAGACCGACAGACCGACGTTAATCGCGGGACGAATACCGGAGTAGAACAGATCGCTGCCGAGATAGATCTGCCCGTCGGTGATCGAAATGACGTTGGTCGGAATGTAGGCGGACACGTCACCGGCTTGCGTTTCAATGATGGGCAGTGCGGTGAGGCTTCCCCCGCCGAGCTTGTCGCTGAGCTTGGCTGCACGTTCCAACAACCGGGAGTGCAGATAGAACACGTCGCCCGGATAGGCTTCGCGGCCTGGCGGACGACGGAGCAACAGAGACAACTGACGATAGGCCACGGCGTGCTTGGACAAGTCGTCATAGACGATCAACGCATGTTTGCCGTTATCCCGGAAGTACTCGCCGATGGCTGCACCGGAGAAGGGCGCCAGATACTGCATGGGTGCCGCATCGCTCGCGGTGGCTGCCACCACGATGGTGTAATCCATGGCGTGGTTCTCTTCGAGCGTCTTGACGACGCGTGCCACGGTTGAACGTTTCTGGCCGATGGCGACGTAGATACAAAAGACGTTGAGGCCCTTTTGATTGATAATTGTATCGACGGCAATGGCGGTCTTGCCGGTCTGCCGGTCGCCGATGATCAACTCACGCTGTCCGCGGCCGATGGGGATCATGGCGTCGATGGCTTTGATGCCCGTTTGCAAGGGGTCGCGCACCGACTGACGTGTATTCACCCCAGGTGCCACGACTTCAATGCGAGACGAAAGGGTCGACTTAATCGGACCCTTGCCATCGATAGGCTGGCCAATCGCGTTCACCACACGACCGATCAAGGCTTCGCCGACTGGAATCTCTGCAATACGTCCCGTGCGCTTGACCGGATCGCCTTCCTTGACCCCAACGTCATCGCCCATGAGCACGGCGCCGACGTTGTCTTCTTCAAGATTCAGCGCGATCCCGTAGAGACCGCCGGGGAATTCGAGCATTTCGCCGGCCATGGCGCCGTCGAGACCATAGATCTTGGCAATCCCGTCTCCGACCTGGATGACTGAACCGGTCTCCTTGACGTCGACCTGTTTGTCGAAGCCTTTGATCTTTTCCTTAATGATCGAACTAATTTCTTCTGCCTTGATCTGCATGGCTACTCCTTAGTCAACAGACTCTGTATCGCTTGTAACCGCCCACGGACGGTGCTATCGACCACCGTGCTGCCGAGATGGATCTGCACGCCGGCGAGATGGCGGGCATCCGTGTGAAAGGTTACGTCGATTTGACGCTTGAGCATTTCGCGCAAGCGAGTGCTGATTCGATCTTGTTCAGTTGGGGGCAAGGCCGCGGCGGTGGACACTGTGATTTGCTGAATGCCTTTCGACGCATCGGCAAGCTTTGCGAAGGCCTCGGCGATTTCAGGAAGAAAGCCGACGCGATTCTTCTTCACCAACTGTCCGAGAAATGTTTTTCCAACGGGAGGACACCCCAGGCGTGAACCGAGTTCTGCGAGGACGGCAATTTTGACTTCGGCGCCAAAAGCCGGCGAGGCCACGACGTGGCGCAATGCGACCGAATCCTTGATCGCTTGACCCAACCCCGTTAAGGCCTCTCGGGTTGGCTCAATGGTGGATGCGTCGAGTAGCTCAAAGAGCGCCTGTGCGTAACGTCGCGCCACTGCTGTCTTAATCACTATACGGGTCCGTTTACTCTTCTTTTTGACAAAGGGATACGTCTTCGTGCGCTCGCACGAAAAGCGGCGCGCCAAGTTAGCATTGGCGGATGAGGACTGTCAATACGATGGTGTGGATGATGATGAAGCTAGGAGTCTGCGGAAAAACTATTGTGGCACGGTGGAAATTCAATGGTCGCCACATCTAGAACAACAGGAGAACACCGTGCAGGATAGCCGAGCGAGACAGGCTGGACGAGCGGGATGGGCAAGACGAGGTGGGAATCCAATCTGTCCACGTCGCGCCTTTCTCGCATGTCTCGCGCTTCACGCGTCACAGTCTGTGGCGCTGGCGGACTTTTTCAGCATCCTGCTAGAGTGATTGGATGATGCCGCCGCCCAGCACGTGATTGTTTCGATAGAAGACCGCGGACTGCCCTGGGCTTAAAGCGCGTTGTGGCTCATGGAAGAAAATGCGAAGGGTACCCTCTGAAAGAAACTGGACGGTTGCAGGCGTGGCAGGAGTGGCATACCGGACCTTAATTTGAACCTCTGTTGATCCAGTGAGGAGTGAGGGGTCGAACAGATTCAGATCCGCGACGTCACACTGACTGCGACGCAGGGACTCTTCTGCTCCAAGGACGACAGTATTGCTGGCAGGCTGTACTTGCTGCACATAGAGCCTGCGGCCGGCCGCAATACCGAGACCTCGTCGTTGGCCGGGCGTATAAAAGGCGATCCCCTCATGGTCGCCTAAATATCGGCCTTCATCGTCCACGAAGGCCCCTGGTTTCTTGGCGGCAGGTGCTTCCTTCTCGATAAAGGTTCGATAATCGCCGTGGCTCACGAAGCAGATTTCCTGGCTTTCCTTCAATTCGTCCGCAGGAAGGCCCAAGGCCTCTGCTTCCTTCCATACGTCCGTCTTCTGCATGCCCCCCACAGGAAAGAGAAGGCGAGCGAGCCATGACTGACGAAGACGATAGAGGAAATAGCTTTGATCTTTCTTGGGATCGACTGCTCGCTGAAGAGTCGGCAGCCCCTCGGACTCGCCAATGCGAACATAGTGGCCGGTGGCCACAAAATCGATCCCGCGTGCATCCGCAAGCTCGATGAGACTTCGCAGTTTGACGCGCTCATTGCATCGAATACAGGGATTGGGCGTTGTGCCTTCAAGATAGCCGGCAACAAAGTCGTCGATAACGCCGGCACGAAAGGCTTCTCTGGTGTCGACCACCTCATGCGGGATCTTCAACGTTTGCGCGACATACCGGGCAATGCCGACTTTGCAGCACCCACGTTCCTCCCAGCGCTTAGAGACCGCGACTGTTTCGTCTTCGTGCTCCCAGACCTGAAGCGTGACGCCATGAACGTCGTAGCCCTGGCGGACCAGAAGCGCTGCGGCGACAGAGCTATCCACTCCACCGCTCATGCCAAGGAGAACTGTAGGGCGAGCCATATGGTGGCTATTGTACTGAGGAGACAGGAAAAGGGCTAGAGGGCTGCTCCCTACAGCTAATGGGCGGATGCAACAAGGCTGGGAGCCACGTTGACCGAGAGGGCGCGTTCGCCGCTCCAAAGATGAGCACCCATGTCACACATGCCATGGAAACGAGAGCCTTCTTCGATCGCAATGACCGGGGTCCGGATATCGCCAACAAGAACACCGGGCTTAAGGATGTGAATCTTTTCAATGGCAGTGATGGTGCCATTAATCTTGCCGCTATTCATGAGCACCCCGGCTGACACGATGCCCTCGATCACGGCATGCTCTCCGACGATTAACGTTCCGGTTGTATGAATCTCACCTTCGACGCGCCCATCAACCCGAACGGTGCCATCAAAACTCACGACGCCCTTGAAGTCTGTGCCTTTTCCCAGAAGCGTAAAATTCTCGCTGCCCTGCTCGGCTTGCTGGTTCCGTTCTTTCGTTGCCCACATGATCGCCTCCTAAGACTCTTCCCACACATGCATGGCCCATCACCACACAAAGAATGTGCAGGATAAATACCTAAATATTAAAATCCCCACTAACCATTGACTCGCTTAATGTTAGGGGGCATGATCATTCCGACGGGATGCAGAGAGGCGTCACGAGGGAGCTCGTGCACGCCGTGAGCCATTTCGAGTGCACCGTTGAATAGAACGCCATCTTCCATTGAAAGGACTGGCGCCTTGACACTCCCATTGATTACGGCCGGAGCCCGGAGCTTGATGCAGTCTTTCGCAACGACATCCCCCGTGACCTTTCCTTTACACACAACCGTTCCGGCGGTGATTTTAGCCTGGATGACGGCTTCCTCTCCAATCAGCACCACGCCATCAGTGTGAATTTCTCCGTCGAGATACCCGTCAATTCTAACCGTGCCGCTGTAAGTGATGGTGCCCTTAAACTCAACACCCTTTCCCACAAAGGCATTAATGTCCTCAGCCCCTTCGGCAATTGTTGAGTTGGCAGCAACCATAATAACCTCTTTGCCTTCCTGCTCGCTTGAGCTCGTCTCTCCTTTTTTCTCCTGCCCCCACATGAACCCGCCTCCTCGAGTTGGTGACTCCACTATTCCAGTATTCCAGCGCAGTTGTGATGCTGTTATGGGAAATAATCGATCAGAATGGGATATGGTCACGAATACGTAGAAGCAACAAGTATGCCTCTACCTCTCCCGACTTCTGCGAGGCGGAAATTTGGTGCTGATTAATTCAGAAGTGTTTCGAGAATCCCGTCGAGTTCAGGAGCAGAGAAGTAGTGAATGACGATTTTCCCGCCACGTCTTCCTTTTTGGATTATGACTTTAGTGCCTAATCGTTTTTGCAATCGCTCTTCAACATCAGACCAGGGTGTTCGCCGTAATTCCTTTGTCCCTCGCTTCTTTGCGACCGGTGAGGATTCTATGAGTTTTTCCGTCTCTCTCACCGATAGGACTTTTGAGACCACAAGCTGGGCGACTCTAAGCTGTTCATTCTGACTAGGAAGACCGAGAATCACTTTAGCATGCCCCATGGAGAGCTGATTCGCTTCAATCAGCTGCTGGATCTCTGAAGGAAGATTGATAAGACGCACGACATTGCCGATCGATGATCGCTCACAACCGACTCGTTGCGCAATTATGTCCTGAGTCAGTCCAAATTCGTTCATCATCCGATGGTAGGCTCTAGCCATTTCCATGGGATTGAGATCTGCTCGTTGAAGATTTTCTACCAGCGCCAGGATGACAGATTCCTCGTCTCCGCAATTACGAATGACGGATTGAATCGTTTCCAGCCCCGCTTCTTTCGCCGCGCGCCAACGCCGTTCGCCGGAAATGAGTTCGTATATTCCGTCGCCCTTGCGGCGCACCAAAATAGGTTGCAACAATCCACTTTGTTTCAATGAAGCTGAGAGCTCTTCCAGCCCCTGAAGAGGGAACGCTTGTCTCGGCTGATACCGATTTGGCACGATTGCATCGACCCGCAGATGTTGAACATCCTGCGATTCCGGCATCGATGCGAGCTTGATGGGAGGCAGCAATGCGTCGAGTCCTCTACCGAGCGCTTTTTTCTCCATGACTCACAAACTCCTTGGCTAACGACAAATACGCTTGAGACCCTGCCGATGCGACGTTGTATAACATGGCTGGACGTCCATAACTTGGAGCCTCGGCGAGTGTCACATTGCGAGGGATCACCGTGCTGTAGACGACGTCTTTGAAATACTCGCGAACTTGTTCCGCGACCTGACGCGCTAACGTATTCCTCGCATCAAACATTGTCAAGACGATCCCTTCGAACTGGAGCTCTGGGTTAAAGGACTGACGCACACGATCAATGTTTCCAACCAAGCGGCTTAATCCTTCCATGGCATAGTATTCACATTGAACCGGGACTAAAATGCTGCGAGCTGCGACGAGTGCGTTCACCGTCAGAATCCCCAATGTAGGGGGGCAATCGAGAAAGATCACATCGAATAACTGGTCAATGTCTTGCAAGAAATTCCGAAGCAGTTTTTCCCGCTCTTCAACATTCACTAGTTCTATTTCAGCCCCAGACAAGTCAGCATTTGCCGGCAAAAGTGACAAACCGTTCACTTCTGTGGTTTGCACAGCATCATGAAATTTCACATAATTAATCAGGCAGTTGTACACAGTAGTCTGTAAGGAACGGGTGTCAACCCCTAGTCCGCTTGTGGCGTTCCCTTGTGGATCCATATCCACAAGTAAAACACGCTTGCCCAGGAGCGCGACACCAGCGGCAAGGTTCACGGCTGTTGTAGTCTTTCCTACGCCGCCCTTCTGATTTGCGATCGCTACAATCTTTGCCATATATACAGTCGAACCAATCACTCCTTCACATACTCATCGATAGTGTTCCACGTGGAACTTACACATATGCAATTGATTATATTAGGAACTATTTCTCTCAATCACTGTGACGACTCTATTGCCAGATCCTTGCGGGAGTATGAGGGCTGTCTCGCTCACAAGCTGAAACTCTTCTCCGATTTCCTGTTTTTTCATAGCCTCTGTTCGATACAAGACAACTTTCCCTTTCGAGGTCAGCAACGCAGGAATGTGTTTTCTTATTTCTTCATACTTCAATGCCCTTACCACAACTGTATCAATAACATGGCGGAGCGGCCGCTTGGCATATTGTTCGATGGTGCCATCAAAAGTAGACACATCCTGAAGCTTTAACAGGCCGATCACAGAGTTGAGAAATGAACATTTTTTCCGAATGGGTTCTACTAGGACCAGCCGCATGTCAGATCTCACGATTTTAAGAGGGATACCAGGAAAACCTCCCCCAGACCCCACATCGAGTACCACGCCATTTTGTGGAAAACTTGTCGCGACAAGCGCAACGAGTGAGTCAACGAAGTGCTTGATGATGATTTCCTTGGGATCGATGATCGCCGTGAGATTGATCGCTTTATTCCATTCAATGAGATGAGCGAGATAGCACATGAACTGCTCGACATGGTTTTCCCCGATTGTCAGCCCAAGTTCCTTTATGGAACTAATTGTGAATTCGCGCAATTCTGGTTCATGTTCCACGTGGAACAATTACGTGAATCAGCAGATGAGGTCAAGACATTCCTGAATGGATAGGAAAAATCTCTGCGTTCGCTTGTCTAGGATGAGACTTGCCGAAGGTTATCTCGACTGGATTCGCCCTTGTATTTTTCGAGCGCCACAAGGAGAAGCGAAATTGCCGCTGGTGTGACTCCTGAAATTCTCGATGCCTGACCGATAGACGCAGGGCGAACCTTTTTTAGCTTTTCGCGGACCTCTCGTGAAAAACCAGGAGTCCCATCGTAATTGAAGGCTACCGGAATGGGCTTCGTTTCGAGCTTTTTGAATCGCCCTATCTGTTGAAGTTGGCGTTTGATATAACCTGAATACTTGACTTGCAACTCTACTTCATCAGCAGTTTCAATATCTTGCACTGCACTAACTTCAAGGGCCTCTAACAGAGCCTTATAGCTCGTTCCCTGGCGCCGTAAAAGTTGAGCCGCGGTGCAGGGCCCAGAGCTCTCCTCAATCTGAATCTTAGCTAGGCGTTCACGAACAGCTTCCGTGAGTCTTGGCCGAAGTTCTTCGAGGCGGACGAGCTCAGATTCAATTGCTTTCTGTTTTAACTGGAACTTTGCATAGACCTCGTCGCAAATCAACCCAACCTGCCGTCCAGTATCAGTTAATCGAAGATCAGCATTTCCGTGGCGCAACAAGAGGCGGTATTCTGCCCGTGATGTAAACATGCGATAGGGTTCACGTGCGTCTTTTGTAATGAGATCGTCAATTAACACGCCAATATAAGCCTGCGACCGATCGAGCACTAGTGGTAACTCGTCTCGAAGTCTAAGGACTGCATTGATCCCAGCCATGAGGCCCTGAGCCGCTGCTTCCTCATATCCAGAAGTTCCGTTGATCTGTCCCGCGTGGTATAAACCATCGAGAAGCTTGGTCTCCAGAGTCGGATGCAATTGCCTTGGAGGAAAGTAGTCGTACTCGATCGCATACCCAGGCTTGAGCATGGTGGCCTGCTCTAACCCGGGAATCGTCTTCAGTATCGCGGCCTGCACATCAACCGGTAGGCTGGTGGAGATCCCGTTGGGATAAAATTCACGGCTATCCAACCCTTCCGGCTCGATAAAGATCTGGTGACGGTCTTTATCCGCGAAACGTACGACTTTATCTTCAATCGATGGACAATACCGCGGCCCCACCGACTCAATGATGCCGCTGTAGAGCGGTGATCGGTCTAGATTACGCTGGATCAATTCGTGCGTCGCACGATTGGTATGGGTCAAGTGACAGGGGAGCTGACGGTTCTCAATCCTGTCGGTCCGATACGAAAACGGTGGCGGCGGATCATCCCCCGGCTGGGGCACCATTACGGAAAAGTCGATGGTCGCCCCATCCAAGCGAGGCGGCGTGCCGGTTTTGAGCCGGCCCACTTCGAACCCCAGGTCGCGCATACAATCAGATAGGTGCTCGGCGGACGCCTCTCCGGCTCGTCCCGCAGGAAAATGATTCAAGCCGATATGGATAAGTCCCTTAAGGAATGTACCTGATGTCAAAATTACAGCTTTCGCCTGGATGTGATCACCGCGATCCGTCACCACGCCTGTAACCGCACCGGCATGCGTCAGCAAGCGATCGACCGTTCCCTCGCCGATCGTCAGCCCTGCCTGCCGGCTCAACGTTCGTTGCATGGCGTCTCGGTACAGTTTCTTGTCGCATTGGACGCGGAGGGCTCGCACCGCCGGGCCTTTACTCGTATTGATGAAGCGGAACTGGATGCCGGCTTGATCAGTGTTCCGCGCCATCTCCCCACCCAGCGCATCGATTTCCTTTACCATATGCCCTTTGGCGATTCCCCCGATCGCCGGGTTGCACGACATCTGCGCGATTCGGTCATGATCCATCGTGAGCAGCAAGGTGCGCGCACCCATACGTGCCGCGGCCAAGGCGGCTTCGCAGCCGGCATGACCTCCACCCACCACAATGACGTCAACTGCCTGTCCCACGTTCAACCTTTTCCTACTTGCCGATACAGAATTCTGAAAAGATCCGACCAAGAATCTCGTCCGTCGTAATGGCGCCGGTAATTTCTCCGAGCGCGTCGGCTGCGGCGCGCACATCGATCGAGACAAGCTCCCCGGCCATCCCACACTGCACAGACTCAAGAGCCTGGCCCAAGGATTCACCAGCCCGGCGCAACGCGTCACGGTGTCGTACGTTCGTGACCATGACGCTCTCCGCTGCCTCAAAGCCCCCCGATACCAGCTGAGATCGAAGAGCCGACTTCACCATCTCAACCCCCAAGCCTGTTTTGGCCGAAATAACATACACCAGATGGCCCGCAAGCGCGGCAGCTGTCTCCACAGTATCGGCAAGATCCACCTTGTTCAGCAGCACCACATGTTTGCGATCCTTGACCGCACTCAAGAGCTCCCAATCATCGCTCGTGAGGGGCACACTCCCATCCACCACCACTAACAAGAGGTCCGCCTCATCCTGCGCGGCACGCGTCCGTTTGATCCCTTCCTGCTCGACGATATCGTCCGTTTCCCGCACTCCTGCCGTATCAACCAAATGAATCATTACCCCGTCAAGATCGATGGATTCTTCGATAACATCCCTCGTCGTCCCAGGAATGGCCGTGACAATCGCCCGCTCTTCCCTCAGGAGACGGTTCAACAAGCTGGACTTGCCGACATTCGGGCGGCCAAGGATGACAACGTGCGCCCCTTCCCGCAAGATCCGTCCCTCCTGCGCCGTCGCTTCCAGTTTCTGAACCACCGCACGCGCCTCTCTCACGATACGCACCAGTTCATCGCGTTGAAGAAAAGAAATATCTTCGTCCACAAAATCGATCCCTGCCTCCACATGGGCCAATACGGTCAGAAGAGAGGTCCGCGCCTGTTCCACCTCCCGAGCGAGATCACCCCGTAACTGGCGTTGCGCGATGTTCAATCCAGCGGATGATGTGGCCCTGATTGTGTCGAGTACCGCTTCCGCCTGGGAGAGATCTAACCGTCCGTTGAGAAAAGCCCGCTTCGTAAACTCTCCCGGCTCTGCCATCCGTGCACCGGACTCAATACATACCTTGCAAACCATCCCAAGCACCAACGCTCCCCCATGAGACTGAATCTCCACCACATCCTCTGCCGTAAACGATCGCGGAGCCTTCATATAGACCACGAGCGCCTCATCGAGCAGGTCCGATACAGGCGGGCGTTTATGAACGACTCTCGCCTCTTCCCGTTTGTTCGGTGAGGGAATCACAAGATCGGCAAGATGCAGCGTATGAGAGGAAACCGATGAGAGAGGATCACCAGACCGCAACCGAACAACTTGGGAAGCGATGACAAGCGCATGAGGGCCACTCAGACGAACGATCCCAATGCCGCCCTCGCCTGCGGGAGTGGCAATGGCACAGATCGTGTCTTCGAGTCCTCCATGCATGACGGCTCTTTCACTAGCAGGCAGCGCAACGACCATTTCGGCATAGCAGAACTTCGATGGCCTGCACGTCTGGGGCAACAGGGCGTGCCCGCGTAGGATCGCCGAGCGAGACGGGCTGGACGAGATGGAAATCTAATCTGTCCACGTCGTGCTTTGCCCGCATGTGGTGCGCTTCACGCAGCACAGTCTGGGCTGCTGGCGGACTGTTTCAGCATCCTGATTAGGTGACCGCTCCCATTACCAGCGGGCCTGTATTGTAGCGGGCAGCGTACCGAGAGGCGCCTAGGCGTTCGTGCTGCCGCTCTGCTCGGCCCCTGCCGAGATGAATGCCTTGTTGTTGCGAAACACAAAACGATCCGTGAGCAATTGTTGGGAGATGGTCAGGGCATTGTTCGTCACCCAATACAACACAAGGCCCGCAGGAAAATTTACGAACAGGAATGTCATGCCCACCGGGAGCACCAACATGATCTTCGCCTGTGTCGGATCCATCGTGGTGGGCGTGATCTTCTGTTGGATAAACATCGTCGCCCCCATGATAATCGGCAACACATAGTAGGGATCCTGCACCGACAAATCGGTAATCCAGAGCATGAAAGGGGCTTGGCGCAAATCGATCGTCGTGTAGAGGACATTGAACAGGGCCACGAAGACCGGCATCTGCAGGATCATCGGGAGAAAGCCGCCCAGCGGATTCACTTTCTGATCCTTATACAGCTTCATTAACTCCTTATTCAGACGGTCGCGGTCACCCTTGTATTTCTCCTGGACTGCAGCAATCTTGGGTTGGATCACCCGCATCATTTTCATCGACTTGTAGCTCTTGTATTGCAACGGCACAAATAACAACTTGATCGCTATCGTCAACAGGATGATGGTGACCCCGTAGTTATAGGCATACTCATGGATGAATCGCAGCACATAAAAGATCGGCTTGGCGACCGACTTCACAACAGTCCAACTGCCGAAGATGAAGAATCCGAAATCGATCATCTCTTCCAGGCCCACGTTCAACGAGCGGAGCGAGTCGTGTTCCTTCGGGCCTGCATACAGCTGAAGACCAACCGAGGACGAGACGCCGGACGCGACCATTCTCACCCCAGCCGACACGATCTTCTCGCCTTCGTTCTTGGCTACCGCGGCCGTACCCTGTTTCGGCATCAATACCGATATAAAGTACTTATCGTGCAATGCGACCCACTGAACCGTCCCCTTCCGCTCAAGCTCTTTTTCTGGCGTCTCTTTTTCTATTTTGTCGTCAACCCGCCAGGCAGATCCGATCACACCGATGAACCCACTACCCCATTCCACGATACCGAAGTTAGTCCCCAACCCGACATCATAGGGTTCGGTCACCCCCTCCAAGTCGATCGATACATCCACCACATAACTATCATTATGAAAGGTCAGCCGTTTCTCTACGCCGAGATGGGTGGCTGAATCGTGGAACTGCATCGTGACATGCCCGACAGGATGAGCAGCATCGAGAATAGTGAAATCTTTCTCAATACCATAGAGGCCTTCTCGAATCGTCTTGTCGATCTCGGCATTCGCCACCGTAATCGAGAGTGGACCTTTGAACTTTCCCCCTTGATAGACGAGTTGCACCGACTTCTTTTCGGGGGGTGCCGTGTGGTATCGCTTCAGCTCCCAACTTTGAATCACCCCGCCACGATTCGACAGACCGACCCGAACCAGATCCGTTTCAATCGTCACCTTCTGTTCCGATGCTGGTGGCGAAATATCCGACGAGGGAGCGCCAGACTTTTGACCCGATTTGGCTGGGACACTCAGACTAGTCGAACCGCTGTCCTTGTCTGTCACGGGGGCGGGAGTTGGTTTTCGCTCCGCGGAGGAGGGGGCCGGGACAGCGGCGTCCTGAGCAGGAGGCGGCTCAGGAAGCCACCCCATCTGCTTGATGAGAAAGTCAAATCCCAGGATGATCGCTAACGACAGAACAAGAAAAATGACAACGCGTTTGTCCATAAATAAACCGCTACCCCGATGTGAACAATTGTGACCCTACTACTTCACAGGATCCATTCCTCCGTGAAGAAATGGGTAACATTTCAGCAGACGGCAGAACGCAAGCTTGTGTCTACGCGGCATCCCGTACCGGCTTGCTCGCAGCCCTCGCATATTCTGAGCAGGTCGGCTCAGAAGGGCGGCTGGCCCAAGGAGCCTGTCCGACATTGACCTTTCTACTACGGCGAACGATCCGCGACCATCTGCGTCGTTCTTGGCCCGAAAAAATCCTCAACGTATTCCAGCGAATA
>WNFB01002981.1_pt1 | contig 14854 bp, 15 predicted proteins | sample 5400501 | NCBI WGS metagenome assembly WNFB01 (sample SAMN13153341, study PRJNA577476) | soil metagenome | isolation source: 200 cm saprolite under Douglas fir tree site 2 hole 1 | place: USA:California | collected 2015-04-18
TCTCGCGGCGAGATGATGTCGCCGATGATCGCCTGCGAGAGCGGCATGATGAAGCCCATGCCCGCGCCCTGGACGAAGCGCGCGAAGACCAGAAACCAGAAGTTCGGTGCGAGGCCCGACAGGGCAGAGCCGATCGCGAAGACGACGATCCCCGTCATGTACAGAGGCTTGCGCCCGTAGATGTCGGACAGCTTGCCCGCGATCGGGACGACCATGGTCGAGGCGAGCATGGCCGAGATCGGAATCCAGCTGTAGTCGGCGATGCCGCCCAGCTCGGCGACGATGGTGGGCAGGGCCGGGGCGACCAGGGTCAAGTTCAACGAGGCGATGAGCGACCCCAGCATCAGGCCGGCGAAGACGGCGAGGACTGCCCGATCGACGCCCTTCTTCTCGGGCGCCGTGGTCGCGTCGCGAGCGGCGACAGACGTCACGCCCGGCTTTCCACCGGCTGCTGGCGATGCGATGCCACGTCGGCCAGGGCTCGCCAGCCGCGGGTAAGCGCGGCCAGATCCTCTGGTGACAGCTGGGACATCCACCGGCGGAGATGAATGTGGCTGCCTTCTCTCAGGTCAGTCACCAGCTGGATCCCTGCTCGAGTCAGGCTGAGCAGCACACGCCGGCGGTCGGCGGTGTCCTCGCGGCGTTCGACATATCCGGCTCGGACCAGGCGGTCCGCGAGGACGCTCGCTGCCGGCATGGCGATGCCGAACAGCTCGGCCAGCCGCCCGACCGTCGCCACTTCCTCATCGCGAAGGAGGTAGATCGCTCGCAGCTGCTGCATCGAGATGTCGAGATGGCGCCAGCGACTGGCGGTCGAGGTCAGCAGCGCTCGGTGGACCTTCTTGTAGGCAATGAGCGCCTCATCGACTGAGCCCCCGGTCATAGTTGCACTTTATCAAACTATTCGGTAAGACGAAACATTCCGCCGGCGCCGAAAAGACGCTACCGGCTGCGCGGTAAGCCCAGCACCCGCTCGGCGAGGATGTTCCGCAGCACCTCCGACGTGCCCGCCTCGATCGTGTTCGCGCGGGAACGCAGGAACTGGTACTTCCAGCCATCGCCGTCGCCAACCTGTCCCGCTGGACCCGCGACGTCGACGGCGGTTTCCGCCATCTGCTGGTTGAGCTCAGACCACATGAGCTTCAGGATCGTGCCCTCAGGACCGGGGATCACGTTCCGCTTCATGGCGGTGACGGCCCGATAGCCGTTCAACTGCAGCGCGCGCGCCTCGATGGTGTATCTGGCGATCTTCTGGCGCACCAGCGGGTCGGAGCCGCGCCCCAGCTTGCGGGCGTGGTCGGCAAGCTCCGCGGCCGTGATCTGCGCTCGCGTCGCCAGTGCCATCCCCAGCGTGCCCCGCTCGTGTAGAAGCGTGGTCATGGCGACGGCCCAGCCATGGCCGGCCTCGCCCAGGATCTGCGACTTCGGCACCTTCACGTCTTTGAAGAAGATCTCGTTGAACTCGGCGTCACCTGTGATCTGGACGAGCGGCCGCACCTCGATCCCGGGGCTCTCCATGTCGACGAGCAGGTAGGTCAATCCGTCACGCGGGTTGGCCTCGGTGCGCTCGCGCGTGAGCAACATGCACCACCTGGCGACATGCGCCAGCGTCGTCCAAACCTTCTGTCCATTGACGATGTAGTGGTCGCCCTTGTCTTCGGCGCGGGTCTGCAGCCCCGACAGGTCGCTGCCTGCGTTGGGTTCGCTGAAACCCTGGCACCAGATCTCCTCCGCGGAGAGCAGGGGCGGCAAGTAGCGCTTCTTCTGCTCTTCGGTCCCATGGGCGATGACCACCGGTCCGCCCATGCCCAACCCGATCACGTTGATCGGTTCCGGCGCCTGCGCCAGGATCATCTCGTCGTTGAAGATGAGCTGCTCCATGAAGCCCTCGCCGCGGCCGCCGAATTCCTTGGGCCACGTGATTCCGACGTAGCCTGCGTCATACATCTTCTTCTGCCACCGACGCCGGCTCTCGACAAAACCCTTCTGGCCTTCCTCGTCAGAGCCGTTGTCCCCTGGCTTGTTGGCCTTGAGCCAGGCGCGGACCTCGTCGCGAAACTTCATCTCCGGCTCGCTCAGCTCAAAGTCCATTTCTCTACCTTAAGCCACCGCCGGCATCACATCTGACGCTAATAGCTTTAATGCGTCCTGATCGTCGAGAAGAAAGTGCTGGAGCATGAAAAGGTCAGCGCCAAGAGCTGCATAGCTGCGGATCTGCTCGACCATCTCATCAGGTGTGCCGACCAGACCTCTCTTGCGAATCGCTGTCATCGCTTCGTCGACGTCCAGCCCATGGAGGCTGGGAAGGAAGTCGCGCATCTTCGCGGCCCGCTCGCGGAGGTCGGCGCGGTCGCGCCCGATGATGTACGTGCTCATCACCGAATGGCGGATGGTGGACGGGTCGCGCCCGATGGCGCGGCAGCACTCTTCGAGCACCCGCCGCTTCTGCTGATACTCGGCCGCGTCTATGTGGGACAGGTTCCACTCCGCCGCCTCGCGGGCGATCATCGGCAGCGCCCTTTTCTCTCCGCGCCCGCCCATCAGCAACGGCATCGGGTTCTGAGCCGGCTTCGGACTGGAAATCTTCCACGTGTCGCGCATGCGCGCGATGCCTTGCTCGAGCAGGTCCATGCGCTCTTTGACCGTGTAAAAGGGAACTCCGAACATCTCGTGCTCGCGCTGGTTCCAACCCGCGCCCACTCCCAGAATCAGCCTGCCGTCGCTGAGCACATCGACCGCGGCCGCCTTGCGGGCCAGAACCGCGGGGTGATGGAAGGTCATCGGGCTGACCATCGGACCGAAGGTGATCTTCCTGGTCCATTCGGCGGCCAGGGCGAGAGAAGTCCAGCAGTCGATGCACTCGCGCTGGTCGTCGCCCATGAGGGAGATCAAGTGCTCGCTCCGTCGCAGGGATTCGAAGCCGAGCGATTCAACGTCGTGGCAGAGCCGCCTCCACCGCTCCCAGTTGAGGCCTTCCTGACCTTCGATCATGATCCCGAGCTTCGTCACGATCGACTGATCGTAAGCTGCGCCTGGTACAGGCGTTGTGGACGTGCCCGAAATGCGGGCGCGCCTTCCCAAATCGAAACCAGTTTCATTTCTGCAGCAACGTTCGGCTGGAGGATCACTTCGCGGGTCGCGATCCGCAGGTGATCGCCACATTCCATGCCTTGCTGGCTGCGGCCAAGAAATCCGGCCCGGTCAGGGTCTTGCCCGAGAAGACGCGCATCGCCTTCCAGGTGCGCATGAGCTTTGCCGCCTTCAGCCTGCGGCGTCATCGGGTGGACGGCCACGTCGTGCTGGCGCGCCGGCTCGAGAGCCCGCGCTTCCGGCGCATCGACGTCATCTCGCCGCACAACCAGGTGCACGTATTCCGGTTGCAGCAGCCCTCCGAAGTGGACGATGAGGTGGAGCGCTGGCTCCAAGAGGCCTACTCAGTCGGCGAGCAAAAGCACCTCAAGACTCGGGTTCGGTGAGGCCGCTCAGCTCCGATTGGATGCGCACCTTGGTCGCACCAAGATCCTTGAGCACGTGCGCGGCGATGCCTTCGCCCTCTGTCGCCAAGGCCAGCAGCACATGGCCGGTGCTGACACGGGGATCGCCCATCGAACCACACAACTGGAAGGCCTGCTCGATGACCTTCTTGACGCGCGACGTGGGAATGATCTTCGTCGGCACCGGCCGCTTCTTTTTACCCAGCACCTTGTCTAGTGCGGACCGCACGGCCGCCTCGTCGACGCCGAGCGCCGCGAGGATCTTCGCAGATTGGAAGTCGGCGTCTCCATACGAGGCAAGCAGCATGTGCTCGGTTCCGATGTAGGAGAAGCCGGCTTTCAGCGCCTCGGTCTGAGCCACGGTCAGGAGCTTCTGCGCACCAGACGTGAACTGCTCGAACGGATAAATGGTTGACGGGCGCTTCCACACCGCCTGCTCCACGGCTCGTCGGATCGTGGCCCATCGCGGTGGGACCGTCATACGCATGCCCTCGGTCGTAGGCAGCTCGACGCCTATCCGTGGCTCCATCGGCGAAGGAGTGTGTCGTTCCATCCATTCCAGGCAGGCGGCGACCACGATCGAGTTGACAGGCATGCCCGTTCGCGCCGACGCCTGGTCCAGCCGGGCGAACATCTCGTCCGTGAAGCGGACCGTCGTCGCCTTGGGCATGAGCCCAATTTGATGTCACTTTGCAATCATTGTCAAGGCTTCGAGCGGCTTGAAGTTCAAGATCCGGTCCATCGGGATGCCCGCCCGGCGGGCCATCCACGCCGCCATCGGGACATATGCGAACTCGGCCGGAGCGTGGGCGTCCGCGTCCATGGAAAAGTTGCAGCCGCACTCCAGCGCCAGCCGTGCGTGCTCCGGGGACAGGTCCATGCGCGCCGGGTCGCAGTCGATCTCGAGAGCGACGCCATGGCGTGCGGCCTCTCGAAAGACCAGTTCGAGGTCGTAGGTCGCGCCCTCGCGCGAGCCAGGCCGGCGCCCGGTCGGGTGGCCGATGATGTCGACGTTCGGGTTCGACACCGCGCGCAGCATGCGTTCGGTCATCGCGGCGGTTTCCTGTCGCAGCTTCACGTGGGGTGAGGCGACCACGACGTCGAGCAGCTCGAGCACGGCGTCGGGAAGATCGAGCGCACCGTCCTCGAGGATGTCGACCTCGATCCCCTGCAGCAGCGCCAGCCCTTCGACCTCTTGCTCGACCCGCTCCCGCTCGCGCGATTGGGTCAGCAGCCGCCCGGCGTCAAGCCCGTTGACGACCTTGATGCGAGGCGAATGGTCAGTGACGCCGAGATATTTGTAACCGAGCGCCCTCGCGGCCCGCGCCATCTCCAGCATGGTCGCTCGCCCGTCGCTCCAATCGGTATGCGAGTGGAGGTCACCCTGGTAGGCGGCGAGGTCGATGACCGACTCGTCATCGCGGGCGGGTTGACCCATCTCCGCCCGAAGCCTGTCGAGATACGAGCTGCGCTCGGTCTCAACCAGCCCGCCGAGCACCTTCGCGATGCCCGCACCGACTCCCTCGATCGCTGTGAGCTTGTTGGCCTTGTGCAATGCGTCGAGGTCCGGCAGCTCGAGCGCGAGCGCCCATGCGGCCGCGGAGAAGGCCCTGGCGCGATAGACCTCTTTGGGATCCTGCCTCAGGAGATAGCCGATCTCAGAAAGGACCTGCGCCGCCGCGACCGCATCCATTCATCAATTGTGTGACCATCTCTGAGTGACCCGTCCCCGAAGCTCCTTGCATCTTCGCGTCCTAGGCGGCCGGGCGCCGTCTCACCCCACGGAATCGGGCGACTCCGCGGGGACCCCGAGAAGGGCGCTGAAGCCGGCGTCGCCTCCTGCGCGCGCTCGGTCACGCATCTACGCGATGCTTTCCCTCGCGTGCTCGTCGGCTCCTTGGCTCCGGCCGCCGATTCCGCGAAATATGCGGCGGAGCTCGAGGCCGGGCCACTAGGGATGGCCAAGCCGAAGCTCACCCGCGGGGACGAGATCCCCGAGCTGATCGAGTCCCTGCTCGCCGAGCTGGGCGAGGACCCGACGCGGCCGGGCTTGAAGGGGACGCCGACCCGCGTCTCCCGGGCGCTTCGAGAGCTCACTGACGGCTATGGGGTTAGCGCCGCGGAAATCATCGCCGGCGCTGTGTTCGACCAGGACTACGACGAGATGGTGCTCGTCAAGGACATCCCGTTCTACAGCCTGTGCGAGCACCACATGCTGCCGTTCTTCGGCAGCTGCCACGTCGGCTATCTGCCGAAGGGGAAGGTCGTCGGCCTGAGCAAGATTCCTCGCATCGTCGGCGCCTTCGCCCACCGCCTGCAGCTGCAGGAGCGCATGACCAACGAGATCGCGCAAGCTCTGAACGAGGCGGTCGCGCCCAGGGGAGTGGGAGTCGTGATCGAGGCTCGGCACCTGTGCCTGGAGATGCGCGGCGTGCAGAAGCCAGGGGGTCAGATGATCACGTCCTGCATGCTCGGCACCTTCCGCAAGGACGCACGCACCCGCGCCGAGTTCCTGGAGCTGGTCCGCCGCCCCTAGAACCCTAGATGTGGCCCGCGGCGGATCCCAGGCCGGGAGCATCGCCGAATGGGAAAACCCCTCCGTCGGCGGCGAACAGCCAGTAGCCTCGCCCGTCTGGGGTCGCCTCCATGCCGACGATTGGACTGGCCAACCGTGCTGATCCAGTGCTGCCATAACCGACAGCGTCGCCGAATGGAAGTATTCCTCCGTCCGAGGCGACAAGCCAGTAGCCCCGCCCGTCGGGCGTGGCCTCCATGCCGACGATCGGCTTGTTGAGCCGGACGTTGCCCGTGCTGCCGTACCCGACGGCGTTGCCGAAGGGGAATATTCCGCCATCGGAGGCGACCAGCCAGTAGCCGGCGCCATCCGGCGTCGCCTCGATGTCCACGATCGGCTTGTTGAGGTTGACGTTGGCGGTGCTGCCGTACCCCGCAGCGTCGCCGAAAGGAAAGATGCCGCCATCGGACGCGACCAGCCAGTAGCCCGCGCCGTCGGACGTGTTTTCCATGGCGACGATTGGCTGGTTGAGCTTGATATTGCCGGTGCCGCCGTAGCCCGCAGCGTTTCCGAAAGGAAAGACGCCGCCATCTGAAGCGACCAGCCAGTAGCCACCACCGTCAGGCGTGGCTTCCATGTCCACGATGGGCTTGTTCAGGCGAGTGTTGCCGGCGTTGCCGAAACCCGCGGCACTACCGAACGGATAGATGCCGCCGTTGCTCGTGGCCATCCAGTAGCCGCGACAGTCCGGCATGGTTTCGAAGGCGCCGATGATCGCGGTTGCGGCCGCGGCCGAGGGGGATGTGGCGACCTTCGACACGGGCATGGCGCAGGTCGTCGTGACCAGCATCAAGGAGCCCAGACCAAACAGAGCCGCCAGCTGCGCCCAGCGATCTCTTTTCAGCCGGAGTCCTGGAAACAGCACCATGGCCGCCGCGCCTAGAGGCAAGCCTCCGGCGAGCGCCCCGCCGACGATGAGAGCCGCCATGCCGCCACCGGTCGCGCCGGGAGGCAGCGCCGCGGTCGGTGGACGCGTGCAGTCGACGGCACTCGGCGAGGGGCAGGCCTTGGTGTGGCCTTCGGCGTAGCAGGGCGGGGGAGTGGGGCTTGGGGTTGGAATCGGGCTGGGAGGCGGAGTCGGCGGATCCGCCAGGATCGTGTAGTAGGCAGTCTGCGTCCCGTTTGGCATCTGCGCGCCTGTGGCGGCATTGATGACGTCCACCTCGAGCGTGTGCTGACCTACGGCGTCTCGCCCTGAAGGTGGAAGCAAGCGTGGGCTGCGGCCGGTGTCGTAGTACCAGTAACCCGGAATCACGGTGCAAGTGGAGACCGTCTTCGTCCAGATGGTCGGGCTGGACGCGGTCTTGTCCCAGTAGAAGTTGAAATTCAAGACGAGTGCTGCGAGGGCGGTGGACAGGCGTCGCCGAAAAGATATTGGCCGACGATAGTGAAGTTGGCGCCGCGAACGGCCAGCTGCGGGGTGACGCTGAGTGTTGTACGGCCCTGAATCAGCGTGAAGGCCTGGGCGCCAACAGCTCCCACGAGCAGCCAGGCGAGCGCCAGCGCCGGCACCAACCGGCGGACCCAATCCCCTCCTTTCACGGCGCGCACGTTGGGAGACGAATTGTGAGTTGTCGGGAGGCCCGCGAAACGGGTTAAAGCCAAGGCGTCCCACACATAACGTGTCCTTTATGTATTAGACTCTTATAAAGCAACCTTTATGTTTCTCCAGAACCCGAACCGCGAGCTTCCCGACCACTTTCTGGCCTTCGCCAACCCCACCCGCCTGCGCATCCTGGAGCGGCTTGGCAAGGTCGGCGAGGTGAGCGTCAACGATCTCGCGGAGTACCTGCGCATGAGCCAGCCGCGCATCTCCTGGCACCTGCGCATGCTGCGGGTCGGCGGCGTGGTTCGGACGCGGCGCGACGGCCGTCAGGTGTACTGCTCGCTGGACGTCGAGAACATCGCGCGCGAGCGCGCGCACCTGGATCAACTGCTTGGAATCGAAGATCGGATGAAAGTTCGCGAGGAGGTTGGGGCATGAAGAACGGCCAATCGAACGGCCATAGGAACGGTCAGCACAACGGCAAGGTCCGTGTCGCGTTAGTGGGTGTAGGCAACTGCGCGTCCTCGTTCGTGCAGGGCGTCCACTACTACCGCGACGCTTCGCCCAAGAGCTTCGTTCCAGGGCTGATGCATGTAAACCTCGGCGGCTATCACGTCAGCGACATCGAGTTCGTCGCAGCGTTCGACGTCGACAAGAAGAAGGTCGGTCTCGACCTCTCCGAGGCGATCTTCGCCGGCGCCAACAACACCGTGAAGTTCACCGACGTGCCTCGCAGCGGCGTCAAGGTCCAGCGCGGCATGACGCACGACGGCATCGGCAAATACCTGGCGGACATCATCGTCAAAGCGCCCGGCGAGACCTCAGACGTGGTCGGCATCCTCAAGAAGACCAAAGCCGACGTGCTGGTGAGCTATTTGCCGGTCGGCTCCGAAGAGGCCACGAAGTGGTACGTCGAGCAGGCGCTCCAGGCGGGTGTCGGCTTCGTCAACTGCATCCCTGTCTTCATCGCCCGCGAGCCTTACTGGCAGAAGCGCTTCGAAGAGAAGAACCTGCCGATCATCGGTGACGACATCAAGTCGCAGGTCGGCGCGACCATCATCCATCGCGTCCTCACGCGCCTCTTCCGCGATCGCGGCGTCAAGCTCGAGCGCACCTACCAGCTCAACTTCGGTGGCAACACCGACTTCCTGAACATGCTGGAGCGCGATCGGCTGATGTCCAAGAAGATCTCGAAGACTCGCTCGGTCACCTCCCAGCTCGACTACGACATCGGCGCGGACAACGTCCACATCGGGCCGTCCGACTATGTGCCCTGGCTGAACGACCGCAAGTGGGCGTACATCCGCCTCGAAGGCCGCACCTTCGGAGACGTGCCCCTCAACGTCGAGCTCAAGCTCGAGGTGCACGACTCGCCGAACTCCGCAGGCATCGTCATCGATGCAGTCCGCTGTATCAAGCTTGCTCTCGACCGCGGCATCGGAGGCGCGCTCGAAGGCCCGAGCTCGTACTTCATGAAGTCGCCACCGGTGCAGTACAGGGACTCCGAGGCGCGGGACCTGGTGGAGGAGTTCATAGATGCAGGTAAGGCCAAGGCCGCAACCAACGGCCGCGCCCGCCGCATCGGGCGAACGAAGCCGGCGACCGCCGCTGCTAGGCGCTAGCTACCGTGCGGGGGCGCGGATCCTCGGGGTCGTCCCTGCGGGTCTCCGTCACGCGGCGGCAGCGCCCGCCGGGACGGCCTGGTATTGGCTCAGCACGGGCCAGCGTCGAGCGGCGCTCGATAACTACGCGGCCGTCCTGGGCCGCGAGCGCTCGGATCCGCAGGTCGCGCGCGTGGCTCGGCGCGCGTTTCAGAACTACGGGCGGATGCTCATCGACTTCGTACTGATGGACAGCCTCACGCCGAACGACCTCATCGAGCGCACCAATGTCGACGGCCGCGAGCACCTCGATGCGGCTCTGGCGCGGGGTCGGGGAGTGATCATGGCCGTGCCGCACATGGGATCGTGGGACGTGGCGGGCTCCTACGCGGCGGCGCTCGGCTACCAGATCTCGGCCGTCGCCGAGCGTTTCCCCGGATCGTTGAACGACGCCGTGGTCCAGACCCGGCAGCGTTTCGGGCTGAGTGTGATCATCCTCGGTCGTGCCGCGGTCCGTGCGCTCACCGAGGCGCTGCGGGCCAACCACATCGTGGCCCTCCTCTGCGACCTCGAGCAAGGACCGGGCACAGAGGTACGCTTCTTCGGCCGGCGCGCGATCGTGCCCGGCGGTCCCGGAGCCCTCGCGCTCAAAACCGGAGCGGCTTTGATGCCAGCCACCCAGTACACGACGGCGCCGGGTCGCCACCATATTCACCTCGATCCCGCTCTCGCCGTGGACGAGGGCGAGAGCAAAGAGCACCTCATGCAGAGAGTGATCGACCGCTTCGAAGAATTCATCAGGGAGCGACCTGAACAGTGGTATGCGTTTCGGCCCATGTTCGGGGCCCTACATCGAATTGGGGAGTGAGTGAATGGCGCTGGCGCGCATTCAAGCTGATGCAGTCGATCGTGGAGCGATTGCCCCGATCGTGGGCGTACGCGCTGGCAGTGCTGGCCGCCCGATTCGCCTGGATGTTCTCTCCGCTGGCGCGGCCGCGACTCGATTACAACCTCGCCATCGTTTGCCCGGAGCTCACGCCGATCGAGCTGCGGAAGGTTTCGTGGGTGAACTTTCGCAACCATGCCAAGGCTTATGCCGACCTGATGATGCTGCCCCGAATGAACGTAGAAGCCATGCGGCCGTTGATGGTCGTCGATGGCCTGGAGAACCTCGCTCAGGCCCGCGCGATGGGCAAGGGCGTGTTGGTCGTGTCGTGCCACATGGGCTCTTACGAGGTAGCGTCCGCCATCTGGTCGGCGACGGTGTCGCCGGTCAGCTTGTTTGCCGAGGAGCTCGAACCGAGGGCCCTCTACGAGTGGTATCGCGATACGAGGGCGCGTCTCGGCATCAGCGTCTTGCCCTTGCATCTCGGCGGCCTTCGCAAGGTGACCGAGGCTCTGAAGGAACAGGAGATCGTCATCACCGCGATCGATCGCGACATCACCGGGACGGGCCGGCCGATGCAGTTCTTTGGGCGGCCGGCGCGGATTCCATTGGGTCCCGCGGCGATCGCGCTGCGAATGGGCACACCGTTGTTGCCGGCATGTGTCTACCGGCTGCCCGACGACACCTACAGAGCGGAGGCGGCGCCTCCGGTGATAGCCGAGCCCACCGCCGACCCGAGGGCGGATGAGGTGCGCGTGACGCAGGAGCTGCTGCTGCATATCGAGGGATTCATCCGGCGGCACCCGGAGCAATGGCACGTCCCGCACCGGATCTGGGAGGGAGCTCCGTGAAGATCGGGCTGGTCTCGCCCTACGACTTCGCCACCCCGGGCGGAGTGACCGATCACGTGCGCCACCTCGCCCGCCAGCTCCGGCGTCTCGACCACGAGGTGAGGATCTTCGCACCCTCCAGCCGCGCCGACGTGGACTTCGACACCGCCGAGTTCTACCGAATCGGAAGTCCGATCGCTCTCCCTGTCAACGAGTCGGTCGCCCGGATCACGCTCAGCTTTCACCTCGCCGACCGCGTGGCCGCGATCGTCGAGCGGGAACGCTTTGACGTGCTCCACTTTCACGAACCGCTGATGCCTGCGCTCCCGATGACCTTGCTGCGAATGTCACAGGCGGCGAACGTCGGCACATTCCACGCCTTCGCCAAGTCCAACATCGGCTACTACTACGGTCGCCCGCTTCTCGAGCCCTACCTGGCCCACTTGCATCGAGGCATCGCGGTCAGCGAGCCTGCGAAAGCGTTCGTGCAGCGCTACTTTCCAGACTTCCCGCTGCGAGTCATCCCCAACGGCATCGACATCGGCACGTTCCATCCGGGGCACCCGCCGATCCGGCACCTGCGAGACGACCGGGTCAACATTCTCTTCGTCGGCCGGCTCGAGAAGCGCAAAGGGCTCGGAGACCTACTGCGCGGCTACGAGTTCATGAAGCCCCGCATTCCGAACAGCAGGCTCATCGTGGTCGGTGACGGTCCATTGCGGAGCAGCGTCGAGTCGTACATCTCGCGGCACCGCCTGCCTGACGTGGTGCTGGCCGGATATGTGCCTGATTCAGTATTGCCTCGCTATTACTGCAGCGCCGACATCTTCTGTGCGCCGGCGACCGGCGCGGAGAGCTTTGGAATCGTTCTCCTCGAGGCGATGGCGACTGGGCTCCCGGTCGTGGCCACAGAGATCGACGGCTACATGTCCGTGCTCGAGGCCGGCCGCGACAGCTTGACGGTGAGCCCAAAGGGCTGGGCCGAGCTCGGCGCTGCGCTCGTCGTACTGGCGCGCGATCAAGAGCTGCGACGGCGGATGGGCTCATACGGTCTCGAGAAGGCGCGCCGCTATGCCTGGGAGGAAGTCGCTGCGAAGGTCGTGGACGTCTATAGGGAAGCCCGGCGGCTGCGCGAACAGCGAGCGGCTGTGGACGAACGAGAGGTGACAAATGTTCACGACGCGGTTTGAGGCGTGGGTCCGCCGGCACGCAGAGGCGCTGATGTCGGCGCTCCGGCGGCTACCGGTGACCCCGAACCAGATCACCGTAGTCGGCACCGCGCTCACATTTGTCGCCGCAGTGCTCACGGCGTCCGGTCAGCTTCGGTGGGGCGGGGTCGTGCTGGCTTTCGCGGGCACGTTCGACATTCTCGACGGCGCCCTGGCGCGCTCGACAGGGCGCAGCTACGCGTACGGCGCGTTCCTCGATTCCACGCTCGACCGCTACTCGGAAGGCGCGATGTACCTCGGCCTGATCGCATATTTCGTGAGTGCAGGCGGACCGCTCCAGCGCTGGCTGATCCTGGCGACCGGCGCCGCCCTCGCCGGCTCATTCCTGGTGAGCTACGTGCGGGCTCGCGCGCAAAGCCTCGGGTTCACCTGCGAGAGCGGGCTGTTTGCGCGGCCCGAACGGATCGTGGTGACGGTGGTCGGACTGATCTTCGGTGGGGTCGTCCTCACCGCCGTGGTCGCCCTGCTGGCGATCCTGACCAACCTGACCGCGCTGCAGCGCATCCGCGAGGTCTGGCTGCAGGGCCGCGCGCAGCGGCTCGCGCGCGAGCGCGACGAGGCGACAGCGCTGCGTGGCGGACAACCCGCCAAGCCCTAAAGTCATCCTTCGTGGCTGATCCTTTCTCCGGCATTGCTGGGCATCTGCGCGCCCTGGATCAGCTCCGATCGCAGGTCGAGTCCGAGCGACTCGCGCACGCCTACCTGTTCGTCGGCGAGGCCGGCCTCGGCAAGGCGACCACCGCCCGCGCGCTCGCGGCCGCTTTGCTGCCTGAAGCGGCCCTGCACCGGCACCCCGATTACTGGGAGGACGACCGGATCAAACCGCTTTCGATCAACGAGATCCGGCTGTTGCCCGACAAGCCGCCCGAGTTTCACGAACTTTCGCTGCAAGCCTTCCTGAACCTTAAGCCTGCGGTCGGCACTCGCCGGGTGGCGCTGGTCACGAACGTCGGCCGCCTGCGCGACCAAGATCAGGGCGTGCTCCTGAAGACACTCGAGGAGCCGCATCCGCACCGCGTAATCATCCTCACCAGCCCCAGCCTCAACCCGTTCGTCGTGCTGCCGACCGTCGTTTCGCGATGCCAGCGCATCTTCTTCCACCCGGTTCCTGCGCCCGACATCGAGCGGTTGCTCCTCAATCTCGACGTCGAACCGGGGCGTGCCCGCCTGCTCGCGGAGCTGGCTCGAGGGCGGCCGGGCTGGGCTTTGCGCGTCGCCGGCGACGAGGGTGTGATCGAGCTTCACGAAGAGTGGACCCGACGCCTCGAGGAAGTTTTCGGCGCGCCCGCCGACGTGCCGCTGCGGGTGGCCGCCGAGCTCGACGGCAGCCAGATGGCATGGCGCCGCAGCGAGGGCGAGGTCGAAGACCCCGCGCTGTTCGCGATCGCCAGCTGGCAGATCGAGCTCCGCCGCCGCATGCTGTCCAGCCGCGGCCCAGAAAAGGGCCGCTGGGCGCGCCTCGTCGAGCTTTCCTACGACACGCTCGGATACCTGGAGCAGAACGTCAGCCCGCGTCTTGCGTTTGAGACCTTTCTCCTCGAATGCCGCAAAGCTTCCTGAGGAGGTCGCTCGAGGGGTACCACCCGTATGTGCCGGGCGAGCAGCCGGCTGATGGGGAGGACTGGGTCAAGCTCAACACCAACGAGTCGCCGCTGCCGCCCTCTCCGAAGGTCATCGATGCGATCAAAGCTGCGGCCGGCGAGTCGCTGCGCCTGTATCCGAGCCCCACCGCGGCACCCGCGCGCGACGCGATCGCCGAGCACTTCCGGCTGGACGCGAATCAAGTCGCGTTGGGGAACGGGGGCGACGAGCTGATCGAGATGTGCTTCCGCGCCTTTGCTGACGCGGGCGATCGGGTCGCGTACTCGACCCCGACGTACCCGCTCCTCGATCCGCTCTGCCGCGTCCACGAAGTAACTCCTTCGACCCATCCCACCGCCGAGGGCTGGACGTGGACCCCCGAACTCGTTGAGGACCCGGCTCCGCTCAAATTCCTCATCAACCCGAACTCGCCAACCGGAACACACCACGGCAGGATGTCCGTGGAACGGGTGCTCGCACGATCGCGCGGTGTGGTCGTCCTCGACGAGGCTTACGTCGACTTCGCGCCCGAGTCGCAGCTCGAGCTGGTCGGCAAGTATCCCAACCTCCTTATCCTGCGCACGATGTCGAAGTCGTACGCGCTCGCCGGCATGCGCATCGGTTTCGCGCTGGGCAATCCGCAGTTGATCTCAGCGCTCGATGCCGTCAAGGATTCGTACAACCTCAACCGCCTGGCCATCGTCGCCGCGGTCGCGGCGATCCAGGACGAGGAGCACCACCAGAAGATCGTCCGTCACGTGGTCGCCGAGCGCGCGTGGCTGGAGGATCAGTTGCGCGAGGAGGGTTTCGAGCACTCGGCGTCGGCAGCCAACTTCGTGTTCGTCAAGCCGCCACTGGGCGCCTCGGCGGCGGCCGTCGCGGACGCCCTTCGCGAGCGCCGGGTGCTGATCCGGCATTACGATCGGGAGCCGATCGCGGGCTGGTTCCGCATCACGATTGGTACGCGCGAGCAGCACCAACGCCTGCTAACAGCACTAAAGGAGATCTTGTGACGACCACGCCCACCCGAGATGAGGCCTGGGAGCTGGTGACCTCCACGACGCAGTCGGAGCAGCTCCGCCGGCACATGCGCAGCGTCGAGGCGGCCATGC
>WNFB01005284.1_pt1 | contig 14853 bp, 19 predicted proteins | sample 5400501 | NCBI WGS metagenome assembly WNFB01 (sample SAMN13153341, study PRJNA577476) | soil metagenome | isolation source: 200 cm saprolite under Douglas fir tree site 2 hole 1 | place: USA:California | collected 2015-04-18
TATTGACGACTTGGGTTGTCGATACGGCCGCGGCTCAGAGCATCTTCGGGCGCATCACTGGAACTGTCACGGATTCGCAAGGCGGTGCGGTTGCCGGCGTGAAGATCACAATTGTCAATGAAGAGACGAAACTCGAGAGGCAGGCGACGACTGATTCTAATGGGTACTATGTGGCCAGCGATCTGCCCGTGGGCGTATACAGTGTGATTGCCGAGCAGTCCGGCTTTAAGAAGCTCAAGAAGACGGGGAACGACTTGGTGGCTGGCGCTCGCATGAGCGTGGACTTGAGCCTGGTGGTCGGTGAGGTTTCGCAAAAGGTCGAAGTAGCCGCGACAGCTGAGACGATCAATACAACATCGGGCGAACTGGCGCGCGTTATCGACTCGAGCCAGGTGCGAACGGTCGCGTTGAACGCACGGAACTACATGCAGTTGCTTTCTCTTACCCCCGGTACGGCGCTGACCGTCGATGACCAGCTCAGCTTGACCACGAGCTTGGCCATCAACAATCAGTCCGTGAATGGCAATCGTCCCGACTCGAACGCCCTGTCCGTGGATGGCGGGTTCAACATGGATTCGGGCTCGAACTCCAGCCAAGTCAACAATGTCGGCATTGATTTCATTCGCGAAGTCGCCATCAAGTCATCGAACTTTTCGGCGGAATACGGGCGCAACTCCGGCGCCTCGGTCAACGTGGTGACGCGCAGCGGAAGTGACAGTTACCACGGGGCGGTTTTTGAATACATTCGCAACGAGAAACTCGATGCCAGGAATCCTGCCCCCGGCGCGCGGAAAACGCCGCTGCGGTTCAACGACTTCGGATGGGATTTCGGCGGGCCGATAATGCGGGGCAAGTTGTTCTTTTTCGCCGGCGAGGAATGGAAGAGGATCCGCCTCACGGCGGCGCCGCAACAGAGAACTATTCCCACAGCAGCAATGCTAAGCGGCGACTTCAGCGCGCTACTCTTACTGCCAACTCCCGTGCAACTCCGCGAACCGGGAACCACGAACCCTATTCCCGGGAATCGCCTCGATCAGGATCCGAACACGCCGCTTACAGCCGACGGCATAGCGATTGCCAAGATCTACAGCACGATGGCGGCGCTGGCGACCGGGCTAACCACGGTTAATAGTCCCGGTACCTCAATCCCGGTCGCGCGCAACGCGACCTTCCAGCCGAACAACCCTTTTAACTGGAGGCAGGACATCGTGCGTCTCGACTATCACCTCAACGGTAAGCACAGTCTCTACGGCCGCTATTTGCACGACAACTATGATCTCGTTGATGGTTTCGGGACCTTTGTTGACGCCGGCGTTTTACCGACGACTCCCACGCACCGGTTGCGTCCGGGGTATGGCATTCAATTGGGGGAAGTGTGGCTTGTCACCCCCAACATAGTAAACCAAGCGAAGATTAACGCCTCCTGGAACGGCCAGCGCATACCTCCAGCGGGCGTGAACTGGCAACGGGCTACCTATGGCTTCACTTTCCCGCAACTGTTCCCCGGAGGACGATTCCCCGACGGAATCCCCGACATCAGTATTCTGTCCGGAGGAGGCACACCCGGAATGGCCGGCACACAGGGCCCGGACTTCTCGCTGTTGTCCCCTACGGTAGATATCGCTCCAGCGGACGACATCACCTGGCAGAAAGGACCTCATACTTTCAAGGCGGGAGTCCTGGTGGTCCGCAACCGCAAGGATCAGAACGGCCGGTCCAGATATAACGGCCAGATCACCTTTAGCAACGCCGCATCGAACGCTAACACGACACGTAATGCGTTGGCGGATGCCTTGCTTGGAAATTTCCAATCGTATACCGAGGCGTCGGATGATCCGATCGGACACTTCCGGTTCACGGACGTCGAAGCGTATGTTTACGACTCCTGGAAAGTGGCTCGCCGGTTCAGCCTCGAGTTTGGCCTCCGATATCAACATGCCGGCCCGACCTACACGCAGGCGAACAACATAGTCAGCTTCGACCCAAGCCTATTCGATCCGCTGCAGGCCGTCACGCTTACTGCGAACGGCAACAGCATCGATACTACGAAGGGTGGCAATCGCCTCAATGGCTTGGTGCGCGCAGGCGACGGCGTGCCTGCGGACCAGTTGGGCCGCGTGCCCAACGGAAACAGTCCCGGGGTGCTCGCTGTGCCGGCAGGTGCGCCGCGCGGTTTCTACGACGTGGAGCACTTGTTCGCGCCGCGCTTCGGTTTTTCCTATTCACCGTTTAAGGATAATAGGACTGCCATTCGCGGCGGCATCGGTCTTTTCTACGACAAGCCCGAAGGCAACATTATTTTCTCGCAGCTCAACCTCCCACCATTTATCCAATCCTCGACATTCCAGAACGGCAATTTATCCAATCCTTCCGGTGGCGCCGCCGGGGCTGCCTCTCTCTTGGGGGTGTCTGCTATTAATCCTAATTTGAAGGTTGCGCGGACCACGAGTTACAGCCTGGGGGTGCAGCGCGAGATGCCGTGGGGCGTTCTTTTGGAGGCGTCGTATGTAGGCAACGAGCAGCGGCACATATTGCGTCAGCCGGATATTAATTTGCCGTCATTCGCGCAGATTCAGGCCAATGCGGCGCTTCCCGCTCCTTTGCCACTGAACCGGCTGCGCCTCTACCCGGGCTATACGTCGATTCGGATGTACCTGAGCGACAGCACGGCCAACTACAACGCGTTCCAGGTTTACGCAACGAAGCGGAAGGGCGACTTCATGGCCACGGTCAGTTACACGTGGTCGAAGACGCTGGCCGACTCCAGCGGTCTTGGCGCAAACCCCGATAACTGGCGCGATCGAAAGTATAACTACGGCCCGGCGGATTTTGATCGCAGGCATGTCTTCGCAGCAACTTACTTCTATGATGTTCCATTCTTGAGAAACCGAGGCGGGTTTGTCGGTACTGCTCTAGGTGGCTGGCAACTGAGCGGGATAACCCGCGCGCAATCTGGTCCACCCATCACGATTCTCGCGAATTCCTCGCTTGCAGGCACCCCCGTGAACGGACGGCGCGCGGATAGGGTTGCGGGGGTATCGCTGGCACCGACCGCTCTGGGTCAATTCTTTAATCCGCTTGCCTTTGTGGCGCCATCTCCGATCAATCCGGGCACGAGCGGCGTGGGCACCTTCACAGGCCCATACGTTTTCGTGACGGACCTGTCGTTGCGAAAGTACTTCAAACTGCCGAGAGAAAACATGAACGTGATGTTCCAATCAGACTTCTTTAACATATTCAATCGGGCGAACTATTCCCTAGGTAATCTTGGCAGCGCGACCTTGACGGTCCCCTCCGGCAATTTCGGAAGCTTCGGGAGTGCCAGCAACCCGCGCAACGTTCAGTTTGGTTTGAAGTTCAACTTCTGATTGCGTCATGAGCAAAACGGGGCATTCCAATTGGCTGGCCGATTTTGCGTAACTATACGGCTGATGAGGGAAGACCCCTCGAACCGGCTTGCAGGAGCAGGACTCAAACCACCTTCCGCTGCTGCGCCTCTCAGGGGCGTGGTGGTGAGCGGAGAAGGAAAAGGCCCGGAAGCGAAATTCGGGTCAGGTGACTTCTAGGGAGAGGAACGAAAGTGGCCTGAACCTAGAAGAGGCGGTCGTATGGAACATGAGAACCTTGGCATCGATGCAAACGGAGAAGCCACAAGTGGACTGAACCACGAGGGCGAGAGTACGGATGCGATGCCGAGGGGCGGACTGCCTGGTAGTAGCGTTGAAGCGGAGTAATGTCCGTGGAGCGAAGCGGGCAGGCTATCGACGTCGAGACCATAATGGGCCAACTGGAAACAGGAGGAGCCCGCCGGTTTTGACGGAGGGCGGCAGCTCTCAATCGATGGCACGAGCCGGATGAATCGAGAGGTTCAAGTCCGGAATTCTGTGAGGGGCTCGGGGTGAGATTCCCCGGGCCTACTCGGCGCGGAGCGGTCCGGAGCGGAAACCAGATTTTCGTTCCGGACGCTCACCCTGCACGATGAGCAAACCAAAACTGTCTCAAAACAGGCTTCACTCCAGAGGATAGAAAAGCGAAGGAACGGATTCTGGAATCGGCGGAAATGCTTTAGAATGGATGTGACTCCTACTGTGGGCGTGTAGCTCAGCTGGGAGAGCACCTGCTTTGCAAGCGCGTTCGCTCCTTCCAAACCCTCCATCCTTTGCTCTGCGTTTTTAATGTTTCCAACAATTTCGGGGAATCTGCTTCTCGCTCGAAGTAAGCCCCGAAGGCTCAATTGCATAGGGTTCTGTTACGGTAAAAGTACGTTCGTTTTTACTGATTTTCACCGTTTCAGTGCACCTGCTTTTGCAGCATGTGTCCGCCGTTGAGTCTCTCCGCACGCGATTCGGCAGTTTGCCCGTCCGGATTCAACCTCAGTGCTGTCTCAAAAAGCGGGGCAGGTCAAACCCGCAAAGTGTCCAATACAAAACTGTCTCGCTCTAGGGGTTTATTCCAATAGAGATTGCAGGTCCGCGATGTTTCCGGTTTGACGACCACCCGGAAGGTGGCCAGACCAGTCAATACAAGAGCCTTTATCGGGACCAATCCGGAGGCATTAGTTCCGAGTTGCTCGGGCAGAATCCCGAGAGGCGTCGATGATCGGTAGCGAACAAGATCACTTCTACGTGTAGCCGACTCCGCAGCTCATGGATACGGAAGCAGCGTGCCATTCACCCGTTGCTAGGCGCGACGCATCCTTCCCGTGGGTTCACTCCAGTCTGACGGAATCACCTCGGCGGACCTTGCCACTTTGCAACACAGAGGCGTAGATCCCCACGTTAGCCCGGTTGTGCTGGGCGGCTGTACGCAGGATTCCCGTATCCTTTCGAAGATCGCCCTGAGGCAGCGTCGTCATCACACAGCGGGGGCAGGGACCAGTGATGCTCAGGCGAACGGAATCACCAAACGCGAGCACTTGCCCGATCCAGGCATTCTCCACGAAATCCCTGTCGCCACTCGGAATCTCCACCACAATGTTTGGGCGAAACCGTCGGACCTCGAACCGCCCCTGCGGATACAGCTCTTGAAGCCGATCGAGCGTGGCCGTGGTCAGCAGATGCACGAGCGCACAATCGAAAAACGTGCCCTCTGGCAAACCGAAGTCAGTGACGGTGTCCCGGCGGTCGAGGCCCTCGATATCCGGCCAGTATTCCTCAGCTGTTGCAGTCCGCGCATCTTGCAATGCGGCTAGCCTCACGTCACGCTTGAGCACCTTCGAGAATATCTGGTTGAGGTCCGGTTGCTCACTATTGACGATGTCGCCGTCCGGGAGGGTGATGCGGACCGGCGGCAGCTTCACACCGGTTCGTGGAGCGTCAGCCAGTGCGGCGCGGCAGTCAAACATCTGCGGCCACTTCCGCGGGTTCTTGGCGCTTGCGACCTTCCCGTCGGTGCTGTCTACGAGCGCGTAGGCGCGATCTCCCAGCAACCCGCGTTTGGTGACTTCGGTAGCGTTCAGCTCTTCTCCCAGCATGGATTTGACTGGGTACCGCCAGAGAGAAACGATCGAACCAAGATCTGTCTGCGCCATGGGCAAACCTCCACCCTGCCGCCGGCGTTGGAGCTTATGCGGCCGCCGCCCCGGAGGCGACGACGATATCCGATCGGGTGCTGTTGACGATTGCTTTCAGTTCGGCTTGCTCTTCGGCGGGAACCGCGAACTTATCCAGCGTTTGCTGAAAGTCGTCAAGAAACGCTTCCCACTCCTTGCCGGTAATCTTCAAGTGGGAATGCGAGTCCGCCATCGACTTGCCCGTGTATTTTTGTGGGCCGCCCGTAGCCCAGCAGACCATCTCGGTCACCAGGTACTTGAATCCCGCAGGCGGCACGCGATGGTGCGCTTCATCCACCAGGGGATTGGCATTCAATCTCGGATCTACCATGATTCGGTCGATGAAGTCGTCTACCACCGTGGCGATGTTATAGACGCCACCAAGTCTGTCGTAGAGAGAGGGTTTTTCAACTGACTGCATAATGCACCTCCCGATGGCAGAGCAGTCTAACAGAGTGGCATTCTTAGAAATAGACCAATCCGGCTTTGGATTTAGAGGCGTATCACGGGCAACCCGAACATGTGGCGACCCAGCTTTTCGCGGTTCATCAGTGCACAGCGGACGCGGCGATTCTGGACGAGTGGTCGGCAATCCGGAAACTATCCAGGAACGGGGTTCGAGGAAAATGAACCTGTGCTGACGATTTGGAGTTGCGGCAGGGGCGGCGGCGAGCATGACGGCGTTTCGAGAGGAACCCTTAACACATCTGGCGAGTAAAAGACGTTAGTCTTTCCGAAGGTTTCCGCTTCTGAATTCATGAGGACCGGAAGTGCCGGCGACCATCTCCCTTTATAGGTCCTGAACCCTGCTGAGGACTTACCTATCTAATTCTATTGTTGGAGCTTGCGTGCGGAGGCTTCCATCTGCGCAGCGGACCGTGCAGCGGTGACCACCTCGCAGATAGCTCTGGTGACCAGCTCGGGATGGCCAAGATGAATCCAGTGTCCGCTGCCGCTCGCCACCAGATGTCGGCCACGCGAAGAGAGCTGTGCTAGGTTGCGTTGCCAGTCGATGTACGGTGCCGCATGATGGTCTCCCGAAAGCACGACCAGCGGCAAATCCCCAAGCGAGCTCACCGCGGCCGCTTGTGCGGCACTGGCCGGCAATGCGGCAACGTGCTGCCCCAGGCTCATGAAATTCTTCGACTGTGACCACAACTCCCTCACCATTGGCACGATCGGTGCCGGCAACTTACGAATCTCACCTGCAATCCGTTGTACCGCTACAGTCATGCCCTCGCCGAACGCGCTTGCCGCCGCCCATCCTAGCCTGGGTGAACCCCGCGCCAGCCGCGCGAGGCAGAACCGAACAAAACCCAATCGCGCGAGCCACGCAGCAATCCAAGCGTATCGCAGGCCCACTTCGATCATCCGCAACTGCTCTGGGGTCGGATTCTTCCATTCGGCAGGGTGAACTGAATCCACCAGCACCATGCCAACGACCTCCTCGCGATACAGGTGCGCGAACGCCCGGTTCACATATCCGCCGAACGAGTGCCCAACGAGAACATATGGCCTGGGCAAACCTGTAGCATTCAGCAGCGCGTGTAGCTCCTGCGCGATCTGCTGAGCCGTGCGCGGCTCGGGCGCGGGATCGCTCCAGCCGTGTCCGGCGCGGTCGTAGCTTACCGCGCGAGTGAACTGCGCCACATGCGGCTGCACCAGTGTCCAACTCAGGCAGGACGCGCCCATGCCCGCTTCGAAGACAACAGTCGGTGTGCCTTCTCCAGTTACGTGAATGTGCATCCGCCTCTCGTTGACTCGCACGAAGCGCCCTGGGGGCGGAAAGCGCCGGCGGGCCCGCCACGTTTCGATGACCTGGTAGACAGCGCCGGCCACCACCGGCAGAGCGACCGTGCCAACGAGAACCACGAGAATTATAAGTGCCATTCGCATGGGAGACCCTGAGAATCCAAGAATATGCTCGTTGAGCGGTCTTCTTCGCCGATCACTCGCTACTAGAACTCATTTTCTATCTATAGTCGACATTACCTGGCGTTTCCTCTTCCGCACTATGTGAACCAATCCGGCCCGAAACGATGCGCGCCAGGTCGGGACACTCTGCCATTCAACCGGAAGGCGGGCAGGAGCCTTCCGGCCCGCATGAGCTCTCACCACCCACCCAACCCCTGACCACTTCCTCGATTTTTGCCACAAATTTTCCACTTGTTTTCCACAGGTTCCGGGAGTAGTTTTTTCACTCACCTTGCAATCTCCTGCACGTCCTCCTCACTACTCCTGCAGCTATCCAAGGGTCAAGGTGCTTTGTGTCGCCCTCTCCGCAAACACCTTCCTATTCGCGGCGGCATACCTCTCGCGTCGAGACACCAGACGGCGTCTGGGTCTATTGGCGTTGTAATGGCATCGATGATGTTTCACGGGTACGGGACTTGGGCGTGGGGGGACTGTACGTTGCTACCCAAAGTCCACGCCCTCTGGGCATCAAAGCTAAGCTGGATCTTCTTGTACAGGAAGGCCAAATCAGGGCCGAAGCAGTTGTGCGGCATGTGGAGCCCGGTCGTGGGCTGGGCATGCAATTCACAGCTGTGGCTGAGCTAGATTGCGCGCATCTCGCAGCGTTAATGACGCGGGTGCGGAGCCTGTCTCGCTCGCGGGCAAACTGCAAGCGCTCAATCGGCCGGGGCACGCAAATTTTCCCTGAGCTGGCTAAGGGTTATTTGCCTCAAAAGCCCTAGCTGTGCCCCATTCTCCTGCGCGGCCCATTTATGGCGACTCCACAACGCATTCTTTTTCTCGCCCCACTATAGAACGGACTCGCCGTTCTTCTTCCAAGTACAGCCTAATCAGTTCGCTTTCACCAGACGCCCGCCCCTTCCTGATTCCGAAAAGTTCAGCCGGCCGAGAAGGAAGTGGACTGAGCGTCTCGCTTGCGGGTGGTAGAATACCCTCCACAATGTCCGATCTTGCAGCCAGAACATGCGTTCCTTGCCGTGGAGGGGTGTCCCCGCTAAAGGGTGGGGAGCTCGCCGCCCTCGAAGCGCAGGTGCTCGGTTGGAACGTCATCGAAGAACACCACATCACGAAGGCCTTTAGGTTTCCCGACTTTCGCGAAGCCCTCAAGTTCGTAAATCACGTTGGTGAACTGGCGGAGGAGCAAGGACATCACCCAGACATCTCGCTTGCCTGGGGAAAAGTCGAGATCACGACCTGGACGCACAAGATCAACGGTCTGACGGAGAGCGATTTCATCTTGGCAGCCAAAATCGACCAGCTCTACAAACCCTGAACTCCGCGCCCTGCGTCAACCACGCCCATGGCCGCCCTGGGTTGCCTCTTTTTTGGTCCGATCCTAGAAGCCCGCTGCGCCGGCTGCAGACCAGCCCGGCGGAAGGCTAGAGCAAAAGAATCAGGATCTTGTTGAATAAGAGATGGTGCGAGCAGGGGGATATGAACGTAGAAAAAACTGAAAGGACTTCATAACCGAGGCTCATGCGGCAATCAGGTGTTCGTTGGAGTGACGCGCGAAAGCAGGACCGCGGAGAGCGCTAGAGTGCTTACCAGGAGCGGAAACCACACCGGTGAAAGCCATGGCACGGGAATCAGGAACAACACATCCGGATCTCTTATCGAAAGGGGCCATCGCACCGTGGTCCAAAGCGCGGCATAGTAGGTGATATCCCAAATGGCAAAGGTCCAAAGGAAAATTGCAGTGCGCGCTCTGAACTTCGTCGACGTCAGCAAAGCAACGCTGAGGAGCATAAAAATTGTTGCGGCCTCGCGAAGGACTTCGAGAGAGAGAAGACTCGGTGGGAGCTGGCCGATCGCTTGAGACTGCCGGTAAAACTCTTCTGACATTCGCATGACGTCAGAGAGTGTCCCCTTGTATCCGGGCAGCAACCCAACAGCTGCGCGGAGATAGACAACGACTACTGCTTCAAGAAATCCGAATGACGCTGCGAACACGCCGCTGACTGCTAGTTGCCTTGCACTGAGAGCAACGCCACCACGGCGCCAGGAGAAGTAGGCAAGCGGCGGAATCAGGGCGATGAGATTTACCCACCAAGGCTGTGCAACAAGTCCGATCATCACTCCTTAGAAGTCAAGCACAAGCAAATCTGATTGCGAGCGCATGAGCGGAACGAAGGGACGGGCTGTAATCTGTCGTCGAAACTTGGGATCCCACCGTCCGGGAATGCTGGCGCCACAAGATGGGCAGCAACCTTGAGGAGTGAGATGGTAACCCCTGATGAGATACCCGTTGCGCTCGATGAGAAGTTTTCGACACTTCGGGCATCGGGTGTTCTCCCAGTCGTCGACCATGCCTGGCAGGTTCCCGGCATAGACGTAACACAAGCCTGCCCTCTTGCCGATCTCTGCTGCCCGCATCAGCGTCTCGGCACTGGTGTTCTCTGGATCGGTCATTTTGTAATCTTTGTGAAAGGCCGTTACATGCCAAGGAATATCCGAGGACACGCCCGCCAGAAACTCGGCCAGGCGGGTCAGCTCGTCGCTGGAGTCGTTGAACCCGGAAATCACCAGCGTAACGACCTCCAGCCAGAAGCCCATCTGGTGTAACTGTCGAATGGTATCCAGGATGGGCTGTAAGCGCCCGCCGAGTTGCCGATAGTGGCTGTCATCAAAGCTCTTCAGGTCCACCTTGTAAAGATCAACCCACGGCCGAACGTATTCGAGAACCTGCGTGGTGCCGTTTCCGTTGGAAACGAAGCCGGTAACCAATCCAGCTGCGCGCGCTTCCTTGAAAACCGCCAAGGCCCATTCGCTCGTGATCAGCGGCTCGTTATATGTGCTGACGATGACTCTGCCTCCCTGGCGGATGGCATCGAGAACAAGGTCTCCGGGCGTGACGCGCATCGGGCCAACAACGGCAGCGGGGTCGCGTAGGGCTTGCGAGGTCACCCAATTCTGGCAGTAGGCGCAGTGCAGATCACAGCCGAGCATTCCGAAGCTGTAAGCCAGTGCGCCTGGATGAGCATGGAAGAAGGGTTTCTTCTCTATCGGGTCGCATTGGATGCCGCCGACATAGCCCCAGGGCACATACAGGGTTCCACTCCGGTTGTAGCGAACCTTGCAAACCCCAGGCTGGCCGTCTGGGATCTTGCAACAATGCCCGCAGGCAAAACACCGCACCCAGTTACGGTCGAGCTTTTCGTACAGTTCGCCCTCCCGAACGTTTTCATGAATGATTTCGTGGAGTGTACGCATTGGGGCCAAGCGCAGTGCCGAGACAAACGTCAGCTACTTGCTTTTTGATACTTGTCAGGCTGAAATTTACCACCGTCAACGTAATTCTTGTTGGTCTCGATGTACGCCTGCCATTTCTCCGGCAGATCATCCAGCGCGAAGATGGCCGTCACCGGACAGACCGGCACACACGCGCCGCAGTCAATGCACTCAGTGGGATCGATGTACAGTTGAGGCACTTCATCGAACGTCGGGCGGCCATCGTCATAGGTTCGGCCCTTTGCCGGATGGATACAATCCACCGGGCACACATCTACACAGGCGGTATCCTTGGTTCCGATGCAGGGTTCGGCGATGATGTAGGCCACCGGTCACCTCCATGCATGGACCATATCGGCCTTCAAAAAAGCGAGGGTGGTGTTGCGTGTGACGCCGTCCGGTGAATAACCGGATTCACCCAGCAGACCCAGATAGCAACCCCGGCGACGCAGCCGGGTGCCAGCTTTATTCCTCCAGCCGAAGAACGGCGGGCTCAAGTCCTTCACTACACAAACCACCAAGAAAAACACGCGAGATCGTTGCGTCACCCTTTCTGAGCGAATGAGCAGACCCTGGGATTCGCCAGACGAACAAAGTCGTCGTACCGCATGCGAATCGCGTCGCGGTGGGTCCCGGCGTTGAAGACAATCGCCTCATCAACGGCCAGTGACTCATCAACATACACAGGCACATTGTAAAGAGAGCCGAATGGCGGCATGGCGCCCAGCTCGCAATCGGGGAAAAGACTGCTGAATTCCTGCTCGGTAGCTAGTCGCACGGGCTTTCCCACTTCGGCAGCCAATTTATCGAGTCTCACGTGATTCGGCGCCGGTAGGACGGCCAGAATCATTTCTTCGCCCGCCCGCAGAACCACGGTCTTGGCAAGCTCTTTTCCAGAGATCTGCATGGTAGCGGCTGCACCCTGCGCCGTGTAGGCCGTAGTGTGCGTCATTGCCGAATAAGGGATTTGGTTTTCATCAAGGAAACCCTTTAGACGTGTGGATATGCTCATGGGCGCACTCCTTTTTGCCCTGTGCATTGGCAAGATTATCGCGCAGCGTAAAGCAAAAGGGAACATATACCCCTCTCCAGACCTGAGGTGAGAGCAGCTGAACTGAGCGAACCACTTGTTGTCCTATCCGGAGGGTAGGATCCTAAGCATTCCTTCGTGATTAGATACTCTTCGGCCCCGCGCCCGCCGCCGTCGCCGCAGACGCCGTCCGTGAGGAGACGTTCTTGTCGGCTTCCTTATCCGCGCCCCTGTCAATCTCGATCGAGCCCTTGAAGTATGCTCCGTCTTCGATGATGATCTGCGCCGTCGTCAAATCTCCGTTCACCGAACCGTCTTTCTTGATCTCGATCTTACCTTTCCCACGGACATTACCCTTCACGCTTCCGTACACGATCACTTCGCCGGCAATGACGTCGGCTGTCAACTTTGCTGTAGCTCCGATCGTCACCTTCCGCTCATCGAGTTGGACCAGTCCTTCGACCGTTCCGTCAATGTACAGATCCTCGTTGCCGGAGATTTCGCCTTTCACATACAAGCTCGACCCCAGCCGCGCCGTCGCTCCCGCTGGATGCATAACATCTTTATTCATCTTGGGTGTTCCTTCCCAAGACGTCGGAGCAGGCTTTGGCGGCTGATTCATTTGCACATTTTTGGGCTCCGAGTCCCCAGCTTGCGGCGTTTCCGGTTTCTTGTTACCCCACATCGGACCTCCTTAGGGACAGGAGCACAGCTGACACATAGAGTCGGCGCTGCAACATTTCAGGTCTCATCCCTAATTCGTTGATATTCATCCCTGAACATCCTCCCATTCGCCTTGAACGTATATCCATGCTGTTCTCTCCACTTCTGAAACAGCCTTGGGTCGTTCTTCAGTTGTAGTAATGCAGACGCTACCGTTTCTGCGCCCGGCATGTCTGGGTCCGCTGCAATATAAAAGCACGTCGATTCGCCGCGGGGGGAGATAAGACGTACCAATTTGGAGTCCACCAGGAAGTGCATACGGCCAGCTGTCAGGCGGTAGCTTTCACCACACACTTGCTTAGCTCCAGTCAGCGCAGCAATGCGCTTCAGGTACTTTGCTGCGCGCTGGGCGGGCGTGCATTTGGTTCGCTTTCTCATCGCGAGCAGATCACTGCGCACGGGTGAACACCTGGCCGTTCGCCTTGAACGCCACCCCGTTCTGAACGGTCCAGTTGTCAAACAGCGCTGGATTGTTTGTGAGCTGCAGCAGCGCCGTAGCAATCTCCTCCGCTTTCGGCATGCCTTTGTGCACGGGATAAAAGCACGTTTCCTCGTATGCACATTCGGGATCGGTCACGTCTCGCAGCCTCCCGACATATCTATCGCGCACATGGAATCTAGTTGTGCCGACATCTAGGACATAACCGTTAGCCATTTGGGCGGCGCCGGTGAGGGCAACGATGCGGCGCAGATAGGTTTTCGCGCGATCCTTTTGGTCGAGGGGGTCCAGATCATCAACACTGTTCTCAAAGCGGTTGCCCGCGGTTACTGCCACACTTTCCGGATCTGAGGTCTGGAGGCCCTCCTCTAAAAGGTTGTTGTGTCGCTGTTGCTGTGGGGCAATCGCTCTAACCAACGGCCTGCGGTGCAGGCCAGTAAACACAATCCTCCACGCGATCAGGGCGAGGAATGCAATCACAGATAGTGTTGCAGGCACCATACAAATACTCTCGTGGCGAATATGGACTAGCGCCACCTTCGCGTTCACCCCAATGCCAACGAAGTCTTACGCTGCCAGCCGGGGCTCTGCCGACAAGGGCAAGCGCGCGGTTAGCCGCCTGCGATGGGATGAACCATCATGACTTCGTTCCGCTCGCGCGTGACTTTCTCGAGGCGTTCACCGGTCGCCATGTCAAATGGCTGCGCGCCGGTCTTGCCTTCGTATTCGGCAATCAATTTGTTGACTTCTTCGATGTCGGCGGTTGCCGGATCGTATTCGAGAAGCGTTGTATCGCCGTGGGATGAGAATGTCAGAATTTTGGATTTCATGCTTGGTCTCCTGCGGGACGTTCCTTTTCGGTTTCCTGTGGGAAAGCAGTCGGCGGTTTTGGTCCCTAAGGGTCATACTGCACCGTTTCTCGGAGTTGTCAAGACAGCTCCCCGTGCAAATGATTCGGAGGAGCCAGGCCCTCGTTCCCACCCTCCCTCGCCGACAGTAAACAACATTACCGTACGGTTTTCGAGATGCCGCGCGAGAAGAAAATACTTCCGGCAACACATGATTGTTCTCAAGGGCCAGATCCGGTCAAATGTGCTGATGATTCTGCTTGGCCGAACTTGTATCTTTCGATCACTGCGCCGACCCCTACGCGACCGACATTGCTCTCCGAAACTTCTTCCACGCGCACCGCCCTAGCTCGCCCGCTGATAAATGCATGGGTAGCTTGCGCAACCTCCCAGGGAGGCATGATCGAAAACCCAAATTTCATTCCGACGGTGAGGCGTTGGTCGCTCCTGAAGTAAAAGCCATGAGTCGAAATATCGCGTGTCCTGCCCAAGATCGGCTCGAACTCCTTGAGGTTGGACTCGAGCCTGATTTCGATCTGAAGGGTGTACCGACGAGTTGCCCGACGTTCTTCCAATTTACCTAGCCGAATGGATTCACGAACTCCCACCAGCCCTTCCCCCTGCGTTTGCAGCGGCTGTTCAAAGCGCTCGCTGCCGAAACCCACTACAATAGCTCGCTCCCTCCGTGAGTTGTTGGCGCTCTGTGGCCTAGGGTTCCGTGCTCTTGGGGCGAAGCACAAACGGCACACCACGTTCCCAATTAAGGCGGACAGTCATCTGGAAATCGATCTCGTCAGGCGGCAGGGTCTGTCGCGTGCCATCCGAAGCAACGTAAACAAGCCGATCTGCTTCGATCCAATAGTTCGTTACCACATAAGCTTGCCCGTCTTTGAGGATCAGAAGGGTTGGCCTGGGTGCGCGCCATGGCCTCTCTGTCGGCCGATTCAATTCGCTGATACTCGTCCTCCCGACTGAGGCGGGAAGTACAGTAAGCGACGTTTCGGCCTCCGCTGCAGGCATGCTTGTGCCACCATACACGAGTCTCGGAAGAGGCCCGCCT
>WNFB01010464.1_pt1 | contig 14853 bp, 11 predicted proteins | sample 5400501 | NCBI WGS metagenome assembly WNFB01 (sample SAMN13153341, study PRJNA577476) | soil metagenome | isolation source: 200 cm saprolite under Douglas fir tree site 2 hole 1 | place: USA:California | collected 2015-04-18
TTTTGTCGGCGCGATTATGGCGAACGTGGTGGCTACTGAGGTCGTGATTCTCGTCGTTTACTTCTTCTGCCTGCTCTTCACCGATTTTGATGAACGGATCACGCTAACGATTCTCTTCTCCGTCGGGGTCACGTTTCCGCTCGCGTTCTATCATCACAGTTGGGCGCTGTGGTTGGGAATGGATCATCTGATCGAGGGGCTGCCGCATGGTCAGTACCGGGAGCGGTAGCGACCGGGTCAACACTCAAAAACGAGCGAGATCGAGAAGACCAGACCCGGTCGCTACCGCTCCCGGTACTGACCTCATCGATCACGACTCCGTGTACGGTTCAAGTGCGCGGCGCAGTTCTTCCGGGACCGGAACCGGTTTCAAGCCGTCGCGGCCGGCCGCGACGAGCACAAAATGCGCGGTGGCAATCAAGTCCTCTTCAATCTTCCCGTCGTCGCCTTTGCGGCGCACTTCAAAATTCAGACGCATTGAAGTGCGGCCAACCTTTCCGACGTAGACACTTACTTCCAGCAGATCGTCGAGCTGCGCGGCGCGATGAAAATCACACTCCAGATGCACGCGCGGCAACCAGATATCCAGATCGTCAAATATCTTGCCGTAGGCCATGCCCACCGCGCGAAACAGTTCGGTCTCAGCTATTTCAAAAAAGCGGATGTACGAACCGTAGAAAATAATTCGCGCGGCGTCGACATCGCCCCACAGTACGCGTTCTTCGATGGTGAATTTCCTGGGTTCAGACATTGAGATCTATTTGCGGGGGCAAGCCCCCTTCCTGACCCTGAGCTGCTTTGACCTAAACCTATCTTCGAGATCGAAAAGAGTGAAGGAAACAGCTTACTTTGACAACCTCTCAGGTGAGGAAGGCGGGCTCGCCCCCGCCGTTTGATCCGGTGTGACGCGCAGATGCGTCAAACCACGAAACGGACCGGAACTCCACCATGCCGGCGGCGGCCCGGACAACGCAAGCTTCGGCCATCGTCGCGTGACGGCGATCAGCATGACTTCGGCTTCCATGCGCGCGAGCGCCGCGCCGAGACAGTGATGAGCCCCCGCGGCGAACGAAAGCGGAGGGCCTTGGGCGCGGGCGATGTCAAACTTATTGGGATCTTTGAAGTGTTGCGGGTCCCGATTCGCCGCCGCAAGCAGAATGATGACCAGCGAGTGCGCGGGAACCGGCACTCCGGCGATCTGCGCTGCTTCGGTCGGCACGCGCCCCACATACAACGTCGGTGTCTCAAAACGCAGAAACTCGTCAATGGCCCCGGGGGCGCTGTTTTCATCCTTCACGATCGCCGCATACATTTCCGCATGCTGAAGCAATGTGTACAACCCATTGGCAAACAGGTCGCGCGTAGTCCGGTGCCCGGCCGAGTAGAGCGTAACGACCAGCGACAACAACTCTTCGCGGCTGAGCCGTTCGTTACCATCCTTAACTTGCAGCATCGCGGTCAATAAATCGTCGCCCGGCGCGGCCCGACGTTTCGCGATCAGGGCCGCAGCGTAAGCTGCGAAGTGTGCGGAGGCTTCAAGGGCCGGCGCTAATTGATCGTCCGGCACGTGCACACTGAGCAGCGGCGTGACTGCTTCGGTCCATTCGGTAAGCTGATCGCGATCGGCAAGGGGAACGCCCAGCAGCTCAGAGATCACCAGCGACGGCAGTGAGTGCGCGAGATCCGCCCGGATGTCAAACGACTCTTCTCCCGTTTCCCGCGCGCGCGCTTCGATGGCATCCAGCAGATCTTCGGCCTTGCTTTCGACCCACGGACGCATTTCCAGCACGCGGGCCGGCGTGAATGCCCGCTGGATCAGGCTGCGCACGCGCGAATGATTTGGCGCGTCGAGAAAGTTTATCCGATGCGCGAGTTCGTCCTGCGCCGCGCCGGGCGGGAGCATCTGGTGGAAACGCTCTGCGATTGGCCCGGTACGGAAACGCTTGTCGCGCAGCGTTTCATCGGCAGCGACATAGCCAGTGACCACATGAAGGCCCGAAGCTGTTATCAGCGAAGGCCCCGCGCTGCGCAGCGCGTCGAATACCGGATACGGATCGTCCATCTCGGCGAGCTGCGACGGATCGAAGGACGCCGGATTGGTCGGATCGAAAGTTGACATGATTTCTTTTTAGAGCGGCTAACGTCGGGTGAGCCCAAGCGACGGCCGCCTTCTATGGTGCCGTACAACCAGTACGCGCACGCGGTCATCGACGATGCGGAACAGAAAATGAAATGGAAACCTTTCGAGATTGACGCGACGGAGATCTCGCTCTCTAACGCGGTAAGCTTCTGGAGACCCGGCTGCCTTTTGAAAGAATGATCGCAACTCGGCGTAGAACTCTTCCGCGAGTTGCAATCCAGAAATATCTTCATAATGGTCCATGATTCGAGAGATGTCGGAAGCAACCTCTCGATGAAATTCCAGGAGCATCAGCGGCGACGGCTTTGGATGTGGGAATCCAGTTGTTCAAGAGAAACTGCCTGACTAGGATCGGCAGCGATCTCAGTGTCGCGGCGCAGCGCTTCTGCTATTCCCTCGTCCTCGTCCGACAAAACAGCCGGAAGCGATTTGAGAAGATTCGCGGCTAGAGTTGCTCGTTGCCGTTCGGTCAGATTGAGTGCAAGCTTCTCTACTTCCATAATCGTGGCCATGGGTGAAGGATACTCTGGGAAAGCGAAGGGCGCAATAATTCATTCAGCATGATCCCCTTGCTCGTGCTGGTTTGATAGATCTAGCGCAATTATTTCCGGACTCGTCTCGCGCAGGGCTCGAAGTATTCCTTCCCGAAACGATATGGCACTCGTCGCCGATTACAGATTCGTCATCGACGGAAGTTGAGTCGATCACCAGTTCACGTCTGCAGATTGCGCATCTGTTTCACGAACGTCCCCAGAGAAGTTTTCTCGTTTTATCTGTTATGGCCATCTAATTCTGCTCGGTCGGACTTCACGCCGCGTTCGCGCCTTCAGCCAGCGCTCGTTGTCGCGAGAAGTGTTCGACAATCTCTGTCGCCGTCTTGCGGCCGACGAAGGGCGCGAGTTCTTCAACGCCGGCAGTTGCGATCTTCTGAATCGAACCGAACTGCCGCAGCAGGCGCGTCTTTCTTTTCTCGCCCACGCCGGGAATCGCCGACAGTTCGGAAGTGAAATCGCGCAGCTCGCGGCGCTTGCGATGATAAGTCACAGCATAGCGATGCGTCTCGTCGCGGATCATTTGAATCAACCGCAGGATTTGCGAGTGCGAATCGAGATAGATGGGCTCGTCCTCACGGCCTTTGACCAAGAGGTAAGCCACCTGGTTGTGATGAAGCGGCGGCTTGACCACGCCGATCATCGGCACGGCTTCCAGATCGAGTTCGCGCATGGCTTCGGCCGCGGCGCTGAGCTGTCCTTTACCACCATCGATCATAATTAAGTCAGGCAAAGACTTTTCTTCATCGCGCACGCGGCGATAGCGACGCAGCACCGCTTCGTGCATCGAAGCAAAGTCGTCCGCGCCCTCGACCGTCCTGATCTTGAACTTGCGATACTCAGCGCGATTCATCTTTCCGTTTTCACAAACGACCATGCCGGCAACATTCTCAGCGCCTTGAATGTGCGATACGTCAAACGATTCAATCCGGGCCGGGAAGCGCGGTAGTTCCAAAGTCTCCTGCATCTCTTCCAGCACGCGTTTCATGTCGGGCTTGAGGACGCGAAAGCGCTGCTCGAAAGCCAGCTTTGCATTCTTCTCAACCAGATCGATCATGTCGCGCTTTTCACCGCGCTGGGGAGCCAGGATGTGCACGCGTCGTCCTTTGCGTTCGGTCAATGCTTTTTCCAGCAGTTCACGATCATCGAACTCGATGGGAACGTGAATCTCGCGGGGCACAAACTGAGTGGCACGCGCATCCTGCGCGTGATCCACGGGCGGGACGCGCGTCCCACTGTCAGGGCCACTGTAATACTGCGCCAGGACTTCGCTCAAAAATTCCGCCGGATTGAAGTCTTCTTCCGGCAAATCTTCCCAGAAAAATTCCCGGCGGCCGACGATGTCGCCTTCGCGCATGGTGAAAAGTTGCAGCGCCAAACGCTTGCCTTCGCGATAGTAACCAAAAATGTCCACGTCGCTCTCGGCGGTCGTGGCCATCTTCTGCTGCTCAGAAAGTTTGATTACGGTTTTCCGCAGGTCGCGATACTTCGCCGCGAGTTCATAACGCGTGTCTTCGGAAGCCTGCATCATTCGCGACTCGAGTTGATCCGCCAGCTCGGTGTTGCGGCCTTCGAGCAGCATGCGCACGTCGCGCACGGCTTCCTGATATTCCTGGGCGGTGCACAACCCCTTGACGCACGGCCCGAGACAGCGTTTGATGTGATACTCCAGACACGGCCGCGGCGCTTTGCCGTCGATTTCAATGTCGCACGTGCGCAGTTGAAAGGTGCGATTGATCAGATCGATTGTCCGGCGGGCCATCGAGGCCGGCAGGAACGGGCCGAAGTAAAGGGCGCCATCGTTTTGAATCCGGCGCGTGATCACGCACTTCGGAAACGGCTCGTTGATGGTGAGCTTCAGATGCGGATAAGACTTGTCATCTTTTAGTTTGTAATTAAAGTAAGGCTGATGCTGCTTGACCAGCGTCGCTTCCAGGATGAAAGCTTCGACTTCGTTGTCAGTGACGATGATCTCAACATCGGCGATCTGCTTTACCAGTTCAACGGTTTTGATGCCGTAGCTGAAGTCGCCGGTGCGGCTCGATTGAAAATACGATCGGACGCGATTGCGCAGGTTCTTGGCTTTGCCGATATAGAGGATCTTGCCGGCCGCGTCTTTGTGCAGATAGACGCCGGGCGATCTGGGAATTTCTTTGAGTTTTTCGTCTAAAGTCACGGTGTTGGGAATCAGCCACAGAGGCACAGAGGCACTGAGAAACAGCGGGAAAGCAAAGTAAGAGGAGTTACGCTTTCCATTTTTATTTTGTCCTGGATTTTCTCCGTGCCTCCGTGTCTCTGTGGCATATCCTCGTGAATCATCATAGCCCATCGACAACAGACGTAGAAACCTGGTATGCAAATCCCTCTTCAGCCACCCCATGAACGCGAATTCGACGCGGTCGGCTTTGGCTTAAACGCCGTCGATCACTTGATCGTCGTGCCTGAGTATCCGGCGTTCGATACCAAGGTCAGATTCACCGAGCACGAAAAGTCCGCCGGTGGACAAACCGCGAGCGCGATGGTTTCCTTGCAGCGTCTCGGTCTGAAGACCGCTTATGCAGGTCGTTTTGGTTCCGACGCCGCAGGTCGATTCGGATTGAGTTCGCTCGAATACGAAAGCGTGAATCTCGATTTCGCCGAAACGATCGACGGCGCTGACAATCAAATCGCTTTCATCATTATCGATGCGCGCTCAGGCGAGCGGACCATCGTCTGGGACCGCGACGAGCGCCTCGCTTATCGGCCTGATGAAGCGCCGGTTGAACTCGCTACGCGCGGACGGATCCTGCACCTCGACGCGCACGATCCGCCGGCGTGCACAGTGATGGCGCGGGCCGCGCGCGCGGCCGGGACCGTCGTGACCGCGGACATCGATAATATCTACGAAGGATTACCGGAGCTTTTGCCGCTGATCGATGTGCTGATCACGTCAGCCGAGTTTCCGCATCGCCTGACCGGCATCAGCGATGAGCGAGCAGCGCTGGTTGAGATCAAGGCGCGCTATGGCTGCGCGGTGGTTGGCGTGACCCTGGGCGCGGGCGGTGCGCTGATTTACTGCGAGCGCGAATTCGTTCGATCACCGGCGTTCGCCGTTCCCGGCGGCTGTCGCGACACGACCGGCGCTGGTGACGCGTTTCACGGCGGATTTATTTACGGGATGCTGCGCGAGAATGATCTTGAGACGTGTATGAAACTCGGCAACGCGGTCGCCGCCCTGAAGTGTCGCACTTTGGGTGGACGCACAGCGCTGCCGACCGCGGATGAGTTGAAAGATTTTATGGATCAAGCAGCCGTAGATGAACGCGGATAGACGCGGATCAGGCAGGACGGAACAAGCGACAAAGGCTCAAAAGGAAATCTCGAGGTCTTCCCTTGCGCCTTTTGTGCTTTTTCGTGGCTAATTGTTCTTGTGTTATCCGCGCTAATCTGCGTTCATCCGCGGCTAGTTTGCTTCGACCATCTCGCCCGCCGAATACTTGCCCCCATAAGCGCGCGCGAAATAGATGGCCAGTAGAAAAGCGACGAACTGAATCGCGGCGGCCGTCCAGAACGTTCTGAGGATCGAAACGTCGCTCATGTTGTGCGGTTGATGGTCAAAGCCGACGAAAGTCGCCGCGCTATAAATTAAGAATGCGGCGATGGTTGGTCCAACCGCACGCGCCAGGCTGGCCACAGATTGTGTTACGCCCAGCACGGTGCCCTGCTCGCTGGCGTCAGCGCTTTTGGACGCGAGGCTCGTCAGCGAAGGCGCCATCAGCGCGTTGCCGATCGAAGACACTGAACCGATCGCCAGGATTCCGATTATTCCTATGACCGGCCCGACAAACGGAGTTGCGAATAAACTCGCTGAGAACAACAGCGCGCCCGTGATGACCAGCGAGGGTTCACCGAAACGCCTGACCAGTCTTCCGATCAACCCACCCTGAATAATCGCTGAGACTATTCCCACGAATGCAAACACCCAGCCGTTATGGAATGCGTCATAACCCAGCCGAAACATCAGGAAGAGCGAAAACACCGTCGTCATGATCGAGAAAGCCACGATCGAGAGAAAGTAAACCGCCAGCGAAAAGAAAAGGAACGTTGATGCCCCAGCGGCTCAAAATGCCGCCGATCGCCGGCCCAAAAACAAACCCCAAGCCAAAAGCCGCACCGATCAAGCCCATTCCTTTGGCGCGATCTTCTTTGGTGGTGACATCCGCGATGTAAGCTTGCGCCGTAGAGATGTTGCCGCCGGAGATTCCGTCGATGATCCGGCCAAGAAAAAGCATCCAAAGCGTCGTGGCGAATCCCAGAATCATAAATCCGAGACTGGTGCCCAGAATGCTGACCAGCAAGACCGGCCGGCGGCCATACTTGTCCGACAGCCTGCCCATCACCGGCGCAAAAATCAGTTGCATAATCGAATAGGAAGCGAACAGGAAGCCGACTTCACGGGGCGTGGCGCCGAACTTCGTGCCTTCGGCATAGAATGGCAGCACCGGAATCACGATCCCAAAACCGACGAGATCGATGAAAACCGTGATGAAGATGACGAGGAGCGGGGAACGCTTCATGAGATTCCTGGGTTAGGTTCTGGACTATCGCGTAATCATTTGGAGTGCGCCGGCAGAGCGAAGCGGCGACGGCGCTTTGGATCCAGTCGTGCTGAAAGCAAGCCAAAGCGGTGTCGCGCTTCGCTTGCCACCGCACTCCAAGATCGGGTCTCTTAACGGCGTCGTCCGCCACCGATCATGAGATCGACTGATGCTTGTCCGCCACCTGTGATCAGCAATGCCAGGGCCATACCGAGGAAGGCCACCGCGAGTTCCATGCCTGTAGGAGCAAAGAAACGGGGCCAGAGCACGCCGAAGATCGCGACCAGCATCACGCAGGCAATCAGGAATGCGCCGACGCGGGTGAACAATCCCAACAGCACCAGAATTCCGCCGATCAATTCTGACAAGGCCGCGGCGCCCATCCATAACCACGCCGGGCGCATGAACGGAAACGGAGCCTGGGCCGACGTAAACTTTGCCCAGCCCGGTCCATTAAACGAGCCCAGAACTTTCTGCGCGCCATGCCCGATGAAAGCGGTTCCCAGGGCCAGCCGCAGCGGCACCGTAGCCCACAAAGCAGTTGTCGACGTAAGTCTCCGCAGCATAGATTTTATCCTCCGAAAGTCGCGAATTGTTTTGAACCGGCTCAACTATAAATCCGTTTGCGGCCCGCCGCCTAGGGAAAAAACTTTGATGCGCCGGGAAATCATGCGCCGGGAAATCATTGACAGCGCGAAGTAAGCGAGATATAAGGCAAGCGCTCGATCTGTTTTTGGATCGCGCTCCCCCATTTCTCGTTCCTCTGCGGTTTCGCGCTTCGAGGTGATGCGCTGCGAGCCGTCACGGGTGACTGATGCGACGCCTTAGACTCAATCTTAACCGTCTGCGCGCGCGCCAGCTCGCGATTCTCGCCCAGAAAAAAAACTTCACGCGCAGAGAATTTATCGGACTGACCGGCACGGCCGCGCTGGGCGCAGCTTCACAAGCGAAGCAGCTGGGCCTCCGGGTGCCAGGCTCTTTCAAAATTGCCGGCGACGAAAAGCGTCTGGCGTTTCTGCTCGGCGGCGAAGAGCGCTGGGTCATCGATCCGCAACGCTTTAGCGGCTCACCCAAACTCACAATCGAGCGGAGCGAAACGCGTGTTCGTTTCGAGCTTACCCACGCCACCTATCCAGGAACAAATCTACCTGCCGATCTGACCGGCGAGCTGAATCGCGTTGGCCGGCGCTGGCGGATGCACCTGCGCATGGCGTTGGGCGGCTTTGATGCGAAGTTTCCATTTGAGAAATGGCTGGCTGGAGATAACCCGGCGGTTTCCGGCGTGCATTTGCCGCGAACTGTTTTGGCTCTGGGCCAGTCGGGCCGCGCGGTTGCGTCGGGAACAGCGCACGCCGCTTTTAGTCCGGGATGGGTGACAGAGTTCCGCGGAACCAAGTTGACTCGTGTTCTCGGCGTGGGCCGCGGAATCCTTTCCGACTCGCTGAATGTCGCTCTGCTTGAACCAAGCGATGCCAGCTTCCTCGATCAACCCGCAGCAAAGCGCACGTTGATTTCGCTCGCGCGCGGCAAGCGCGAATGGCAACTGACAAATTCGCTAACCCTGCCGGCGGGAGCGCAGTTCACGTCAAACGGAGATCCTTTTGACGCAATTCATATCGAAGCAGGTGAAAGCCGTAACGGCGCGGCGGTTTGCGCGCTGGTTGCCGAGCCATCGACGGACGATCCGAAACTATCATTTCACCCCAGCGGAGATTTCAAGGGCGTATTTGGCGAAGTTTTTTCGCTGCCATTGCGCGGCGTGATTCTGGCCGCAACCTTCGCACCCAAGCGCGACGAGCGAATCCTGCTCGCTCAATTCGGCCGCGAACCTGTCTGGCTGCAGAGTCAGAAGTACGTGGTTGAGTTGGGAGATACGCCCGACGAAATCCCTTTCACGCTGACGAACCATGACGACCGCTTTGTTCGTTTGCATTGTGCGCCGGCGCTGCGCAGCGCGGCGTTTCATCTGGAAGGCGCGGTGGTGCAGCCGACACCTTGCGAAGAAGGCAGTCGTCTGATCTTCGACACCGGAACGAATTTCGATGACGACGGAGCACAGCCTGATCTCGATCCACAGCAGCGGCCGACTCCAACGCCCACGCCGACACCAACGCCGCGGCGGATTGGTCCGATTCGCATTCCGCCAAACATTACCGCGCGTCCGACGCCGACGCCCACACCAGCGCCAACACCGGTGCGCCGGCCGCCGGCCGGCAGGACACAGCCGCAACAGCAACCAACGCCGACACCCACACCAAATCCGGGAATTCGGATTGGTCCGATCACAATTCCAACCGAACGTCCGACGCCCAGGCCGAGGCCAACACCCAGATCAACTCCGACGCCAGGCGAGACGCCGATTTTTATTCCGCCGCGTCAGATCGAGCGCCCGACACCGACGCCCACACCTGCCTTCGAAAAACCCCCGACGGGCATCATCTCAATCCGTCCAGAGAATCTTGGGCAGTTGAATTTTCGCGGGCGCTTCTCGACCGTAGTCCTCAGGCCTGAGGATCTGCTGGTGCTGCGTCTGGAATTCTTGAATATGTCGCTGGACACAGGCGGGGCAAATCTCGACGAGCGTCGCACTCCGCATCTGGTGCGCGATGTGTCGGTGCGGCCTTCCTACATCGTTGTTTATTTTCAGGGACAGAACATCGCCGAGCAGGCCTTCTTTGAAACCGCAGCCGATTATCCGGTGCAGACGCCGCCGGGCAAACCCACCGACCCGGACGCCGGCAAAGGAGACGAAACGCCAAAACCGCCGCCGGTGCGCGCGCGCCTCGCGGGGCCGAGCCGTCTCGTCTTCCGGGTTCCCGCTGACGAAAAGCCGATTGCTTACACTCTGACGTCGATTCTCGAAAAGTGTGGCCAGTATGAGCTCAGCGTGGTGCCGCACGCGCTGCCGCCGAAGATCGAGACGAACTTTGTGATCATCCCCAACAGGTTTCTGGTGGCTACGACGATCGACAAAGCCAGCGTGAAGCCGGTGCGCATGGCGAGCGCGCAAAAGGTAATTCAGCAAGCGCGCTTCAATGCCATCACCACCATGCCCGGCAAAGATTTAATCGCGGTGCAGAGAGAAAACCTGGCGATCAAGGACATTATCGCTTCGGGTATCATTCAACTCCGGCCGCCAAAACCGCGCGCACCGAATCCAGACGAAACCGCGCTGGAGCTTCCTTACCTCCTGATTCTGTCGCCGAATATTTTTGGTGGCTGGGCGCACGCGCAGCTTCCCGTTACTTCAAAGAATGCCAGGCGCACGGAACTCTGGCACACGCGCCTGGGCGTGCGCGCAAACGGTGGCGTTGACGAACAGAGCGAAGCGCTGCGCACGGTGCGCGCGATTTGGGCGCTCGACCAGGGTTTTCACGACGATCCATTTTCACCACCGGCGCACGCGAACGATCCATTCCGCATGTCGCTCGACGCTGACGATCGTTACAACCTCGTCCATTTGTCGTCGAATTACACGATCATTCTGCCCGCGGTCGGGCGGCCGAGACGCGAGCCTTACGAACCGAACGCGGTAAATGTCGAGCGACTGATGCTCAGCTCGATGGGCGCGTGGATCAATTCGCGCGGCGTGTGGGAACCGCCCAATCCGCTGACCATCGAAGAGTGGCGCCAGCGCGGCACGATGGGCCGCGATCACTACGTGCGCGTCGTTTACAAAGGCTATCTGTTCCCGTTCGGTCATCGCGCGTCGCTGGTTAAGATCACCGAGCGAAAGTTTCACAACCACCTGCCCGGCAACATCGCTTATCTGCGCCAGCGCATGTTCATCATCGTGCGCGAGCCCGAGAAAAATTACGGCGGCACGGGACTGACTACGTCGGACAATCATTCATACGATCGGCAGATGCCGTTCCGCCGCGTGCGCATCACCACGCTGGTCACGCCGAATCTCGACAAACCAGAGGACAGTGATCTACCAAACGGGCCAGGTGGTTTGCTGCAATCGTTGTTCTGGCCTCGCGTCGGCGGCAAGGATTTTCAATTCCACTTGATCGCCGAAGATTTCGAAGGCCACGAGATCGAATTCACGGCGCCGTTGCTGTTCGCCGATCAAGCCGCCGCCAAAGTCGGCGCGACGATGCAGATCGCCAAGGCTGACTTTGAAACCAGCGGCCCCGGCGACCGGCGCAAGCGCGACCTGCGCGGTCAAAAAATAATGCTGGCTGACAGCAGCAAGCCCGGCGACACGACTTTCGAAACGCAGACGATAACCTTCGGCGCTGAGATTCCGACCGACCCGCAGATGAGTCATCTGGGTGCAGACAGCCCGCATTTTTATCCGGCCGTGCGCAAGGCCGAACTGATCATTCCGTCGCTGAAGCACATCGCCGACAATCACCAGCCCGGCGAGATCAAATTCGCCGACGCTTATCTTAAGTTCGGCCTCAACGACGCGGTTAACAATCACGGGCAGGTCTTTGGCGAGTTCATCACCGGCATCGATCTGAGTTTTGCCGGCAAAGGCGACAAGTCGGGCGCGCTGGTCACGCCCAACATGAAGATTTCCGGCCTGTCGCGCGTGATGGGCCCGGTGGCGGGCGACGTCAGCAAAGTTGTCGGTGGCGGTTTTGATCCGAAAGACTTTTTCGCCGGGCTCTCGCCGCAGATCTTCGGCTGCATCGATCTTTTCAACCTCATCGGCGGCGTCGATCCGGGAAAGCTGCTCGACAAGCTTGACCTCGTTCCCAAGTTCATCACCGAAGCGCTCAACAACATCGAAGCGTTTCTGGTCGAAGTCCAGAATTTTCAAAACACTCTAAAGTCGATTTCGGGATCAGCCGGCGGATTGCAGAGCACGGTCGATGCACTCATCGCCGACGCGAAGACGATCATCGAGACGGACATGCCGGATATCGTCAAGCCGCCGTTCGACACGATCGATGCAAAGCTGGCAAAGCTTTCTTCGGATCTAAGCACCTTCAGCAGCGACTTTGCGACGCTGGGCAGCGGTTTACCGGCCGCAAATATCGCCGACGGCGCGAAGCGCGAGCTGCAAAAGAATATCGCATTGTTCAATCATTACCTGGCCGACGCGACTTCGTTCATCAACGATGTCAAAGCGTTTGCCGGCGCGATTCCGACCGAGTTGCCCAAAGAGATCAAGGTCAAGTTCGACTGGAAGCCGAAGATGACGGATTGGGGATTTGACGCCAGCCATCCGCTCTTCATCGCGAAAAACGGCAGCACGCCCTGCACGCTGTTGATTGGCGTCGAGGTCCGCGTCAAGACTGACGGCAAGTCGGCGCCGGTCGCGGATATTATTTGCAGCCTGGAAAACTTCACGCTTGATTTGATCGCACCGGCGAGTTTCATTCAGCTGTCTTTCAACAAGATTCAGTTTCTCGCCGGCACGGCCAGGAAAGCCGACGTCAACGTCGAGATGGGCGGGATCAAGTTTGTCGGCGTGCTTTCGTTCGTCGAATCACTCCGCAGTTTGATTCCGCTGAACGGATTCAGCGACCCGCCGGCAATCGATGTTTCGGCAAGCGGCATCCACGCCAGCTTTTCACTCGCGCTGCCGGACCTGGCGATGGGGATGTTCAGCATGCAGAACCTGAGCCTGGGCGCCGGCTTCACGATTCCGTTCATCGGCGATCCGCTGAGCGTCTTTTTCAATTTCTGCAAACGCGAGAGCCCGTTCCTGCTGACGGTGTCGATGCTCGGCGGCGGCGGATTTTTCGGGATCACGCTGGATCCGCACGGCGTGCAAATCCTTGAAGCAAGTTTCGAATTCGGCGCGGTGCTCGCGCTCGATTTCGGCGTGGCCAGCGGCAGCGTGCACATCCTCGCCGGGATCTATTTCAAGATCGAAGCCGGCAATGCGTCGCTGACCGGCTATCTGCGCATCGGCGGCGAAGTTGACGTGCTCGGATTGATTTCCGCGTCGATCGAGCTGCGCATGGAATTGAGTTATGAGTTCAGCTCAGGCAAGTGTGTGGGCCGGGCGACGCTGACCGTCGAAGTTCATGTGCTGTTCTTCAGCGCGTCGGTTGAAATCAGCTGTGAACGAAAGTTTGCGGGATCGAGCGGCGATCCAAGTTTCGCGCAACTGATGGAGCCTTACCTGCTCAACGGCGCGACGGTGAAGCCCTGGGATGACTACAGCATGGCGTTCGCCGCTTGAGAAAGTTTATGGCCAAGACTCAACGCATCATCTGGACTGCATTGCCGAACGGCGCGGATGGCACGACGCTGAAGCTCTCCGTTTTTGTCTCGCCGCGGCTTTACAACAACAGCGACACGCAGCTTAGCGACTACCCTGACTTTGTTAATTGGGCGAAGCGCGTCAGCGAGGTCAAGTTCAGCGTCGAGTTCAAGGGCGGGCCCAAGCTAAAAGCGAAAGTCGTCACCGACAAGCCCGACAACGATCTCTGGACCACGGTTTTCAAGGCGAGCACGTTTGTCCGCGCCTACAAGTTTGCGGACGCCAGCAAGCGCGTGATTCGATCTTTTCCGGTCGCCGGCGTGATGGGTTATCTGAAGGGTCTCTACACCACCGCCGGCCAGCAATCGCCGACAGTCCTGCCGCATCTGAGAACCGGAAAAGGTGACGAAGATTACTTTGGTTACAACGATTTGCTCAACCAGCTCGGCCCGCTGCGCGACACCCGGCACAATCCTCTGCGCGGCCAGGGAGGAGCATTTGAAAAACAGTTTGACGCGCTGTTTGGAAATCGCGAAGGCGGGAAAGTGATTCCGCCCAACTACACGCCTCCCGGGATGACGGCGCAGCAGTTTGCTTTTGTGCAGCTCGACTTTTTCTACGATCGCAAGCGCAACAAGAATCTCACCGACGAACAACTGCACCCAAAGCCGACGCCCAAGCGTTTGGCGAAGTTTCAGAATGCCGCCGACAAGTTCAATCCAAAGCTCGACTTTCATCAGATGGTGGCAGGGCTCGGCGATTATCCGGAACTGGAGCGCAAGCTCGGCCTGCTAATTGATCTCGAAATAGACGCGCCGGCGGCATCGTTGGCGACCCTGCTGGCTTCGCATTCGATTCGGATTTTGCCGGAATGGACTTCGCCCGCGTCGGCTTTCAATAACGACTTTGCGCCGTGGACCAAGTTGCTCGCCGGTAAATTTGTGGCCGAACCAAAACCGGGCAGCGATCTTTTGAACGGCATGCTGAAGCTGACGAACGTCGACGCGCGATTCTCGCCGGACAGCAAAGCCGACTTCGATCTGCTGCAGCTTGACGTGGACGGCGGATCGCTGAAGACGCTCGATTTCGCCGGCAACATGCGGCGCTGGCTTTCGGTGCCGCGCGCCTACACCGCGCCCGATGATGGCGGGCTGCCGTCGTTTCGGACCAGCGGTCTGGCTCTGGTAAAACGCGCGCGCGCCGCGAAGCTGGTCTCAACTCTGCTGGCAATGGCTCCGAACAATCTGGCGGTCGAGAGCAGCCCGCCATCAGTCGACATGAATTTGCCGGTGCTGCTGTTCGCCGACGATCTGGTGCGGGGCTATCGCGTCGATATTTTCGACAAGACGAAGGCGAGCACAGCTGTGTGGCGTTCGCTTTGCAAACGCATCGGCACCTATTCGTTTCCGAACTCGAGTC
>WNFB01002983.1_pt1 | contig 14848 bp, 13 predicted proteins | sample 5400501 | NCBI WGS metagenome assembly WNFB01 (sample SAMN13153341, study PRJNA577476) | soil metagenome | isolation source: 200 cm saprolite under Douglas fir tree site 2 hole 1 | place: USA:California | collected 2015-04-18
GTTCGTTCGGCGGTGCCGACGGCCGGCAAGCCGCGTCAGCCCGCCCATTCGGCCTTTTTTGCTCTGAACCGGCTACCGAAGATCCGGAGCGGTTAACCGATTGCTTGCCCTCTCGATCTATTGTGGCGCCACGGGGCACAGGGCGGCGGAGAATCCATGCAGGCGTTGAACCCGGCGGACGAACGGCTGTCGGCAGCCGAGGTCGGCACGCTGTGGCTCGCGGTCGCGCTCGCCGTCGCGCTGATGAACTGGGGCTCGCTCGACGCGTCCTTCGGCTCTCCCGACAACGTAATGCGGCTCGTGGAGGTGCGTGGATTCCTCGACGGCGTGCCCTGGTTCGATCCGCACGAGCCGCGAATGGCTCCGCCCGGCGGCTACGATACCCACTGGTCGCGCCTGATCGACGGCGGCATCGCCGGCCTGATTTTGCTGTTCCGCCCAATCGTCGCGCCCGACCTCGCCGAGCGGCTGGCCCGCTGCATCTGGCCGCTGCTGTTGTCCGGGCCGGCGCTCGCCGCGAGCGCCGCAGCCGCGGTGCGGCTGGGCGGCGCCGGGGCCGGCCGCGCCACGCTGCTGAGCGCGCTCCTCATCCTGATTGCCGCGCCGGGGCACTTCCAGCCGGGCGAGATCGACCATCACAATGCGCAAATCATGCTCTCGGTGGTGCTGATCGCCTGCGCCTTCTGGAGCGAACGCCCGCGGCTCGCTGCGGCGGCTGGGCTCGCCGGAGGGCTCCTGCTCGGCGTCGGATTAGAGGCCACGCACATCCTTCTCGCCGTCGCCGCGGCCTTCGCATGGCTCGCGGTCGACGATCCGGCATGGCACCGTCCCGCCCGCGCGTTCGCGCTCGCGCTCGGCATCTCGACCGCAGTGGCCTATCTGATCGTCGCGCCGAGCGCGTTGCGCTTCGCCCCGCAATGCGACGCGCTGGCGATCAATTCGGCATTGGCCGTCATGCTTGCGGCAGGCGGGCTCGCAACGATCGCGACCTTCGGCAAGCGCTGGACCCGCGCCGGGCGCCTGACCGTGCTTGCCTTCGCCGGCGGGCTTGCGCTCGCGGTGTTCGCCGCGATCGAGCCGCGCTGCCTGCGCGGACCGTTCGGCCTGATCGACCGTTCGATTTTCCATCTGTGGCTCGACAATGTGGCGGAGGTGCAGGGGCTGACCGCGCTGTTCCACGCCACCGGCCTGCAGGCGCTGGTCCACATCGGCTTTCCCATCGTTGCCGCGCTCTGCACCTTCCTCGTGGTGCGGGCGGGGCTGCCCACGCCGCTCGCCTGGTCGTCGGTCGCGGCTTTGGCCGTCTCCGCTTTGATCGCCGCCGGCCAGATTCGCATGATCGTCTACGTCGTCTGGCTGGGGCTGCCGTTCGTCGGCGCCGCCGTCCATCATCTGTCGCGGCGGACCGCATACCCTTTCCTGGCGCGGGCCGGCACCGCCGCGGTCCTGAGCCCGCCGATGGTCAGCCTGCTGATCCTGTCGGCGGTGACGGCGTTCGCCCAGACGACGAACGGCGGGGCAAAGCCGCAGCCGACCGCGCAATGGGCGGTGGACGCGTCCCCCTGCTTCCGGCCGGAGCACTACGGCGCCGTCGCCATGCTCCCGGCCGGGCTCGTCATGGGCGCGCTGGAGCTTGGTCCATCCGTCCTCGCCCATACGCGCCACAGCGTCGTTGCCGTGCCTTATCACCGCGCCGGCGACGCGATCCGCTTCAACGAAGAGACCATGCGCGGGACGAGCGCCGACGCCCGCATCCGCCTGACCGTGCGGGGCGTCGATTACGTCCTGACCTGCCGGGATTTCCCCGCCTCCGCGCAGGCGGATGCCTTCTTCAACGCGCTGCTCGCCGACAGCGCCGGAGACTGGCTGGAGCCGCTGCCGATGCCCGCCGGCAACCTCCTGAAGATCTGGCGGGTTCAGAAATCAGTAATCAGTAACCAGTAATCAGGTTCTGGCTCCTGATTACCGACTCCCGGCACGGGCTGAGTGTTTTCCATGGTATGGGACTTCATCGCCGCGTTGATCACCGGGTTCGGCGACACGATCATCGCGACCGCGCCATACCTCGTCGCGATCGGGCTCCTGACCTCGGTCCTCACCGCGCGCTTTGCCTGCAACAAGGATGGGCCGTGGTGGCGCAGCCGCGACCTCGTCACCGACCTCGCTTACTGGTTCGTGGTTCCGGTGTTCACCCGCTTCCTGCGCATCGGCCTGCTGGTGCTGGGCGCGGCCCTGCTGTTCGACATCCACGGCGCGCAGGCGATCATCGACTTCTACGAGAACGGACACGGTCCGTGGGCCAGGCTGCCGTTCTGGGCGCAGGTGGCGGTTTATCTCGTCCTGTCCGATTTCCTGCTGTACTGGATCCACCGCATCTTCCACGGCCGGCGCATGTGGAAGTATCACGCCGTGCATCATTCCTCCGAGCACGTCGACTGGATTTCCGCGGCGCGCTTCCATCCGGTGAACCTGTGCCTCGGCACGGTGCTGGTCGACGTGACGCTGCTGCTCGCCGGCATCCCGCCTGCCGTGCTCGGCATCCTGGTGCCGTTCGGCGTCTTCATGTCGGCGTTCGTCCACGCCAATCTCAACTGGACGCTCGGGCCGTTCAAATACGTGCTTGCCGGCCCGGTGTTCCACCGCTGGCATCACACTGCGCTCGAGCGCGGGGGATCGAAGAATTTCGCCGGGACGTTCCCGATATTAGATCTGATGTTCGGGACTTTCTACATGCCGGCGAACGAGCTGCCGGACCACTACGGCATCGATGATCCGGCGTTCCCGCACGGCTTCGGCGCGCAGCTGATCTATCCGTTCAAACAATAGACGAGCCGCAGACGCCCGCCTCGAGTTCATTCGCTTTTAGGCAAATGCGAGGGCGCGACTTCACGCCGGATTCACCACGGCGAGAACTTGGTTACCCAAATCGTAATCGCGGCCCGGCCGCACCGGCCGCGCAAGCTGTTCTTAACAGGGCCCGGTCATAGTGCCGGTCGCGTCCGAGCCGGGGTGGGCCCTCTCGCGGACGGCGTGTTCAAGCAACAAGGCGTCGGCAGTCCATGAACAATGATGTCTTCGTGATCGGTGCCGGTCCCGCCGGCTTGACCGCCGCGTATCTGCTCACAAAGGAAGGCGTGCCGACCACCGTCATCGAGATGGACGAACGCTACGTCGGCGGCATCAGCCGCACCGAAAGCTACAAGGGTTTCCTGTTCGACATCGGCGGCCACCGGTTCTTCTCGAAATCCAAGGAGGTGGTCGACCTGTGGAACGAGATCCTGCCCGATGATTTCATCGAGCGCCCGCGCCTGTCGCGCATCTATTACAACGGGCGCTACTTCTCCTACCCGCTCAAGGCGTTCGAGGCGCTGAACAATCTCGGCTACGTCGAAAGCACGCTGTGCGTCCTGTCCTACCTGTTCAAGCAGGTGTTCCCGCACGAAAATCCCGAGACGTTCCACGAATGGGTGTCCAACCAGTTCGGCGAGCGCCTGTTCTCGATCTTCTTCAAGACCTATACGGAGAAGGTCTGGGGAATGTCGTGCGACGAGATTTCCGCCGACTGGGCCGCGCAGCGCATCAAGGGGCTTGACCTGTGGAGCGCGATGGCCAACGCGCTGCGCCGATCGATCAATCCGTCTCCCGGCAACACGGGCGCGCGCAACGGAGAGGTCGTCAAGACGCTGATCGAAAGCTTTCGCTATCCGCGCAAGGGCCCCGGCATGATGTGGGACGCCGCAGCGGCGCGGATCAAGGAGCGCGGCGGCGTCATCCACATGGGCCACCGGCTCGAGCGCTTGAGCTGCGATCGCGCATCCGGTCGATGGACCGCCGTGGCGCGCCGCGCCGACGGCTCGCGCGCCTCCTTCTCGGCTGCCTGCGCGATTTCGTCCGCGCCGATCCGCGAATTGTGCCGCGCGCTCGATCCCGCGCCGCAGTGCGCCGCCGCCGCGGACCAGCTGCGCTACCGCGACTTCCTCACCGTCGCGCTCGTCGTGCGCAATCCCGACATCTTTCCCGACAACTGGATCTACGTGCACGAGCCGAGCGTCAAGGTCGGCCGCATTCAGAATTTCCGCTCGTGGTCGCCCGACATGATGCCCGACCCCGGCGTCACCTGTCTCGGCCTGGAGTATTTCTGCTTCGAAGGCGACGGGCTGTGGGCGGCATCGGACGCGGACCTCGTCGCCATGGCGACGCGCGAGCTTTCCGCGATCGGCATCGCGCAGCCGGACGAGATCGTCGATGGATGCGTCGTCAGGCAGAAGAAGGCCTACCCGGTCTACGACGAAGGCTATCGCGAACGGGTCGATCTCATCCGCGCCGAGTTGGCCGACCGCTATCCGACACTGCACCTCGTCGGGCGCAACGGCATGCACAAATACAACAACCAGGACCACGCGATGATGACGGCCATGCTCACCTGCCGAAACATCCTGTCGGGCCGCAACCTCTACGACGTGTGGCGCGTCAACGAGGATGCCGAATACCACGAGGCGGGAGCTTCCGGCGCGGCGGAAGCGCTGAGCAGCCTGCGGCAAGTGCCGCAGCGCGCGGGGCAAGCGGCGTGAGCCCGGCAGAACCCGTCGCTGCCGGCGGTGATCGCCCGCCGATGCTGGCCGCTCGGCTCGCACTGCGCGCGAGCGCGGCACGTTTCGGCGTCAGCTATTCCGGACTTCGCAGCCTCGGCGGCGAGAGCATCCGCTACCTCGTCGTGAGCGCGTTCGCGCTCGGCTGCGACGTCGCCGTTTATGCGAGCCTCATCAAGGGCGGCGTGATGACGACCGCGGCGGGCGCGCTCGGCTATGTCGCGGGCATCCTGGTCCACTACACGCTCTCGACCGTTTGGGTATTTCCCGACGTCGACGGGTCGCGCCGGACGGCCCCCACGTTCGTGAAATTCGCGGCAACCGGGCTGCTCGGCCTGGCGATCACCGCGACGATCATCGACGTGCTGACGCGGCATGCGATCGCCGGCGCCTTTACGGCCAAGGGGGTTGCCATCGCATGCACCTACCTCGCCGTGTTCCTGCTGCGGCGCGGGTATGTCTTCGCCGCTGCATCGCGGCGTTAGGAACGCTCGCTCCGCGGGCCGCGCTAGAGCATGTCCCGTTCCTTCGGAATCGGGACATGCTCCAGCGATCCTTGCGTGGCGCATGTTCTTATCGGCGAACCGGTATCCACTTCGCCGGAACATGCGCTAAGGGTTCCGCAAGGAGCGCCGCCTAGGATTTGGGCGCGGCGCCGCGCCTGCGCCGCAACGGGGATTGCCCGCGAATGATCGACACGATCCGGCTGCTGCTGTTTCCGGCCCTGATGGCGTTCGCCGCGTCGAGCGACCTGTTCTCCATGACCATCTCGAACAAGGTGTCGCTGGCGCTGGTCGGCGGCTTCTTCATTCTCGCGGTGGCGACCGGCATGAGCCCCGCCGACATGGCGTCCCATGCGGCCGCCGGGCTGGTGGTCCTGGTGGCGGCCTTCGCATTCTTCGCCCGGGGTTGGGTCGGCGGCGGGGACGCAAAGCTCGCGGCGGCGACCAGCCTGTGGTTCGGCTTCGATAAGCTGCTGCCCTACCTGCTCGACGCCGCCCTGCTGGGCGGCGCCCTCACGCTGCTCGTGGTCAATTTCCGCCACGTGCCGCTGCCGAAGGCGGTCGGGCAATGGGCGTGGCTCGAACGCCTGCACCGCAAAGACGAAGGCGTGCCCTACGGGATCGCGCTCGCCGCCGCCGCCCTGCTGGTTTACCCGGACACGCCGTGGATGAAGGCGCTCGGCAGCTGAGCGTCATCCGCTCCGTCTCGGCGCGCGAAGCTTTGGTCAACTCATATTAGGAAGGTTTGGTTAACTCAAATTAGATACGCCTCATTAACCATGGATTGACCTTTCGCTGGTGAAATCCGGTTGTCGGGCCGGATGGGTCCGAAGCGTCATTGTGGAAAGTGAAGCGTATGAAAGCCGCGCGTATCGCCGTCCTCGTCGTCGCCGTCGCCGCCGGCGGCGTCGCTGCATTCCTGGCCGGATCCGGTGGAGACCCGCCTCCCCCTCCGCCGCCCAAGCCGGTCACGCAGATCGACACCGTCGAGATCCTGGTCGCCAGGTCCGACATCAACATGGGCCAAGTGGTGTCCGCACAGGAAATCCAGTGGCAAATCTGGCCGACCAGCGCGGCCAGCCCCAGTTTCCTGCGCAGGACCGACCGGCCGGACGCAATTCAGCAGCTGACCGGCTCGATTGCGCGCGGTCCCTTCGTGAGCGGCGAGCCGATCCGCGAAACCAAGCTGATCAAGGCCAACGGGTCCGGCTACATGGCGGCCCTGCTGCCGTCGGGCATGCGGGCGATCTCGACCGACATCTCGCCCGAGACCGGCGCCGGCGGCTTCATCCTGCCGAACGACCATGTGGACGTGATCCTGACCCGGCGCGACCGCGAGACCGAGCGCGCCACCGGCATCGAATCGCACACCAGCGAGACGATCCTGACCGACGTGCGCGTTCTCGCGATCGACCAGACGGTCGAGGAGAAGGGCGGCCAGCGCGTCGTCGTCGGCAAGACCGCAACCCTCGAGCTTTCGCCGCGCCAGGCGGAAACGCTGGCGGTTTCACGGCAGCGCGGCACGCTTTCGCTGGCGCTGCGCAGCCTGATCGACGCCAATGCGGCCCAGGCCCCGACCCCCGACGACGGGAAATCGGCGGGCGGGCGCATGAACATGGTGCGGTTCGGAGTCACCACGGCGACGACATCCAAATGAGCCCGCAAAGGACCCTCAACATGGCAATGAGGCCCTTGATCTGTGCCGCGCTCGCGACCGCGCTGGCCGTGGCGGCCGGGGCCGGAGGCGCCGCCCCCGGCATGGCCGACGAAACGCCGCCGCTGCCGCTCCATATCGCGAGCCCGGATGCGGGCACGCGCGCCGTCACGCTCGGGGTGGGGAAATCGATGGTGGTCGACCTGCCGCGCGACGTGCGGGACGTGCTCGTCTCCAATCCCAAGATCGCCAACGCGGTGATCCATTCGTCGCGGCGCGCCTACGTGATCGGGGGCGAGATCGGCCAGGCCAACGTCTATTTCTTCGACGGCGACGGCCGGCAGATCGCCGGCTTCGACATCGCGGTGACCCGCGACCTCAACGGCGTGCGCGCGGCGTTCAAGCAGATGTTCCCCCGCTCCGACGTGCGCATCGAGGGCGTCGGCGACGGCGTGGTGCTGACCGGCACCGTGGCGAATGCCGAAGAGGCGCAGCGGGCGTTTGCCCTGGCGGGGCGGCTGGTCGGCGAAAATTCCAAGGTGGTCAACAGCTTGACCATCCACAACCGCGATCAGGTGATGCTCAAGGTGACGGTCGCCGAAGTGCAGCGCGATCTCATCAAGCAGCTCGGCATCAACCTCAACGGCAGCGTCGGCATCGGCACGGCGGTCGTGAATTTCGCCACCGACAACCCGTTCAGCGCCACCGGACAGGCGCTGAGCGGCTCTTTTCTCGCGGCGGGCTCGCCCACCGTGAACGCGACGCTGCAGGCCATGGAGCGCGCCGGCGTGATCCGTACGCTCGCCGAACCCAATCTGACCGCGGTCTCCGGCGAGAGCGCGAATTTCCTCGCCGGCGGCGAGTTCCCGGTGCCCGGCGGCTTCACCTGCGATCCGACCACGCATGTCTGCCAGGTCGCCGTGCAGTTCAAGAAATTCGGCGTCGGCCTCAACTTCACGCCGGTCGTGCTGTCCGAGGGGCGCATCAGCCTCAAGGTCATGAGCGAGGTCTCGGAACTGTCCAATGAGAACTCGCTGACCTTGCAGCAGGGGTCCACCGCCCTGACGATTCCCTCGGTCAAGACGCGGCGCGCCGAGACGACGATCGAGGTTCCGTCCGGCGGCTCGCTTGCCTTGGCCGGCATGATCCAGGAGCAGACCAAGCAGTCGATCAACGGCATTCCCGGCCTGATGCAGCTGCCGATTCTCGGCTCGCTGTTCCGCAGCCGCGACTACATCAATCGCCAGACCGAACTGATGGTGATCGTGACGCCCTACGTCGTGCGCGCGGTGGCGCAGAAGGCCCTGTCGCTGTCCGACGACGGCTACGCCGATGCGTCCGATCCGGCGACCGTGCTGCTCGGCCGGCTCACCAGGATTTACGGTCCGGCGCGGCCGGTCGAGCCGGGCATGGCCTATCGCGGCAAGTACGGGTTCATTCTCGACTGATCGGCGGGAGCAAGGAGTAAAGGCATGAGCAGAGTTCCGACCGCCGGTCAGGGCCGCCGCACGGGCGCAGCGCGCGCGCTGGCCCTTCTCGGCATCGCCGCCGCGCTCGCGGGCTGCAACACCGATCGCGCGGTCGTGGCCGACTATCCGAGGGATGTCCGCCACCGTCACCCGATCACGATCAGCGAGGGCGTACGCACCGTCGAGCTGTTCATCGGCTCCCATCGCGGCTCGCTGACGCCGAAGCAGCGCGCCGACGTCGGCGCCTTCGCCCATGCGTGGGCGCACGAGGCGACCGGCGGCATCCTGATCGACGTTCCGTCGAGGACCGCCAACGCACACGCGGCGGCCGATGCGCTCGAGGAAATCCGCTCCATCCTGACCGCGAGCGGGGTTCCGCCGCACGTGATCGCGACGCGGCCGTACCGGCCGGTCGATCCGATCAAGTTCGCGACCGTCCGGCTGAAATATCCCAAGATCGTCGCCCAGGCCGGCCCGTGCGGGCTGTGGCCGCGCGACCTCGGACCGTCGTGGGACAGCCGCGACACCGAGAACTTGCAGCACTGGAACCTCGGCTGCGCCAACCAGCGCAACCTCGCCGCCATGGTCGAGGACCCGTCCGATCTGGTTCAGCCGCGGCCGGAAGGCGCAATCGACCCGGCCCGCCGCTCCACCGTGCTCGACAAGTACCGCAAGGGCGAGGCGACCGCGACCGTCTACCCGGACGCCAACAAAGGCAAGATCAGTGAAGTAGGCCAATGATCAGCTTCGCTCTCAAAGGCGGCGAGCCCGGCGCTGCCGCGCTCGAAACCGCCGCCGAGGCGCACATCGCGCCGGTTCCGCGCATCTCCGTCCAGGCTTTCTGCGAGACCGCGGAAACCGCGGCCATGATGCAGGCTGCCGCCGAGGATCGCCGCATGATCAAAGCCCATCTGAAGGCTCAGATGGGCGGCATAGCGGCGGCGGTGGAAGCCTATCGCAACGCGCCGACGCCCAATGTCGTGGTCATCGAATCGGAGAGCCGCGGCGACGACCTGCTTGGCGGGCTCGACGAGCTGGCCCAGGTGTGCGACGCCGGCACGCGGGTGATCGTGGTCGGGCGCGCGAACGACATCCTGCTCTATCGCGAGCTGGTACGGCGCGGAATCAGCGATTACCTGATCGCGCCGATCGGCATCATCGACGTGGTGCGCGCGCTCTCGGGACTGTTCTGCGCGCCGGACGCCAAGCCGGTCGGGCGCACGATCGCGGTGGTCGGCGCCAAGGGCGGCGTCGGCGCCTCGACGGTCGCGCACAATATCGCCTGGTCGATCGCGCGCGACCTCTGGCTCGACGCGGTCGTCGCCGATCTCGACCTCCCGTTCGGGACCGCCGGCCTCGATTACAATCAGGATCCGCCGCAGGGCATCGCCGACGCCGTGCTGTCGCCGGAGCGCATCGACTCCGCCTTCGTCGACCGGCTCCTGTCGAAGTGCACCGACCATCTGAGCCTGCTGGCGGCCCCGGCGACGCTCGAGCGGGTCTACGATTTCGGCACCGACGCGTTCGATTCGATCGTCGACGTCCTGCGCGCCTCGGTGCCCTGCATCGTGCTCGACGTGCCGCACCTGTGGACCGGATGGGCGAAGCGCACGCTGGTCGGCGCCGACGACATCCTGATCGTCGCCGCCCCCGATCTCGCCAACCTGCGCAACGCCAAGAACATGATCGATCTGCTCAAGGGCGCGCGGCCGAACGACCATCGCCCGCACTATTGCATCAACCAGATCGGCGTGCCCAAGCGGCCGGAGATCAAGCCGGCGGAATTCGCCAAGGCGCTCGAGGCCGAACCGGCCGCGGTCATCGCTTTCGAGCCGCAGATGTTCGGCACCGCGGCCAATAACGGCCAGATGATCGCCGAGATCTCCTCTGGCCACCGCACCGCCGAAACGTTCCGGCAGCTCGCCCAGGTCCTCACCGGCCGCGGCGAGGTGAAGCGCTCGCGCGGCAATCTGCTGGCGCCGTTCCTCGAGAAACTCAAGCGCCGTCAGGCGTGACGACGCCCGGAGGCCTTGGCGTGTTCGGCAAGCGCAGCATCAGCGGTTCGGATCAGCGCGGCCCGGTCGAGGCGCGGGCGCCCGCGCCCGCCCCGGCCGAGGCGGAGCAGGCTCCGGCCGGCATCGTCGCCGACGTCGGCCGCGCGCCGCTGCCCTCCGCCGGGCTCGGCGCCCCGATCGTCTCGCCGCCGATCGCGCTGGCCGGACGGGCCGGCCAGGCGGCTCCGCCGATGGTGCCGACGGCAACCGATTCCCGGCGGTCGGAAAGCTATTACGAGGTCAAGGGCGCGATCTTCGGCGCCCTGATCGAGGCGATCGATCTGGCGCAGCTCGCCCGGCTCGACACCGAGGCCGCGCGCGAGGAAATACGCGATATCGTCAACGAGATCATCGCGATCAAGAGCATCGTGATGTCGATCTCCGAGCAGGAGGAGCTGCTCGACGACATCTGCAACGACGTGCTCGGCTACGGTCCGCTCGAGCCGCTGCTGGCGCGCGACGACATCGCCGACATCATGGTCAACGGCTCCGATACCGTCTACATCGAGGTCGCCGGCAAGATCCAGCGGACCGGCATCCGGTTCCGCGACAATCAGCAGGTGCTCAATATCTGCCAGCGCATCGTCAACCAGATCGGGCGGCGCGTCGACGAGGCCTCGCCGATCTGCGACGCGCGCCTGCCGGACGGCTCGCGCGTCAACGTCATCGTCCCGCCGCTCGCGCTCGACGGGCCCTCGCTGACCATCCGCAAGTTCAAGAAGGACAAGCTGACCCTCGACCAGCTGGTCAGGTTCGGCACCGTCACGCCGGAGGGCGCCGAAATCCTCAAGGTGATCGGCCGCTGCCGGGTGAACACGCTCATTTCCGGCGGCACCGGCTCGGGCAAGACCACCCTGCTCAACACGCTGACGCGGTTCATCGACCACGACGAGCGCGTCATCACCTGCGAGGACGCGGCGGAGCTGCAACTGCAGCAGCCGCACGTGGTGCGCCTGGAGACGCGGCCGCCGAACCTGGAGGGCGAGGGCCAGGTGAGCATGCGCGACCTGGTCCGCAACTGCCTGCGCATGCGGCCCGAGCGCATCATCGTCGGCGAGGTGCGCGGCCCGGAGGCGTTCGACCTGCTGCAGGCGATGAACACCGGCCATGACGGCTCGATGGGAACGCTGCACGCCAACAATCCGCGCGAGGCGCTGTCGCGTCTCGAATCGATGATCACCATGGGCGGGTTCTCGCTGCCCTCGCGCACGATTCGCGAGATGGTCTGCGCCTCGGTCGACATCATCATCCAGGTCGCGCGGCTGCGCGACGGCTCGCGCCGCGTCACCCATCTGACCGAAGTGATGGGGATGGAAGGCGACGTCATCATCACGCAGGACCTGTTCGTCTACGAGATGCTGGGCGAGGACGCCCACGGCAAGCTGCTCGGCCGCCATCGCTCCACCGGCATCGGCCGGCCGCGGTTCTGGGAACGGGCGCGCTATTACGGCGAGGAGAAGCGCCTTGCCGCCGCGCTCGACGCGGCGGAGGTCGCCAACGAGCCGATCAGGACCTGAGGCCGACATGGCACTGCAGACGCTAGCGTTGTTCTTCCTCGGCACCGTCGCGGCGGGCGGCGTCCTGTGGGTCTTCATCTATCCCCTGCTGTCGGGCGAGCGGCGGGCCGACCAGCGCATGGCCAGCGTGTCGCGGACGCAACCGGCCAGCGTGACGACGGCCGCGCGCGGCGCCCCGAAAGCTCGGCGCGAGCAGGTCGAGGAAACGCTCAAGGAACTGGACATCCGCAGCAGGAAGCCCAAGTCGCCGCCGCTGTCCGTGCGCATCGCCCAGGCCGGACTGAACTGGTCGAAGCGCCAGTTCCTCCTGATCAGCGCCGGACTGGGGCTCTTCGGCTTCGCGGTCAGCTTCGTGGGCGGTCTTGGGCTGCTCGTGGCGCTGGGCATAGGCTTCGCCGCCGCGCTCGGGCTGCCCCGGTGGATCCTTGCTTTCCTGAAAAAACGGCGCGAGCGGCGCTTCCTCGGAGCTTTCGCCGACGCGGTCGACGTGATCGTGCGCGGCGTCAAGGCCGGCCTGCCGCTCGGCGACTGCCTCAGGGTGATCGCCAGCGATGCGCCGGAGCCGGTCAAGAGCGAGTTCCGCTCGATCGTCGAGACGCAGACCATCGGCATGCCGCTCGGCGAGGCCTGCGGGCGGCTCTATGACAGCGTCCCGGTGCCGGAAGCCAATTTCTTCGGCATCGTCATCTCGATCCAGCAGAAGGCCGGCGGCAACCTGTCCGAGGCGCTCGGCAACCTGTCGCGCGTGCTGCGCGACCGCAAGCGCATGCAGGCCAAGATTCACGCGATGTCGATGGAAGCCAAGGCCTCGGCGACGATCATCGGCTCGCTCCCGCTCGCCGTGATGCTCCTCGTCTACATCACCAGCCCGAACTACATCGAGCTTCTGTGGACCACGCCGCTCGGCCGCATGATGATGGCCGCCTGCGCGGTGTGGATGTCGATCGGCGTGATGGTGATGAAGAAGATGATCAACTTCGATTTCTGAGCGCGTGCAATGATCGATTTCCTGATCGAGAAGCTACACGACACGCGGCTGCTCGCCATGCTGTTCGCCGCGATCGCGGCGGGTGCAACCGTGATCACGCTGGCGATGCCGCTGCTGGCCGGCGACAATCTCGATCGGCGGCTCAAGGCGGTGGCGCTCGAACGCGAGAAGATCCGCCAGCGCGAGCGCGAGCGCATGACGCGCGGCGAAAAGGTCTCGCTGCGCAAGTCGCCCAAGCAGTACATGAAGACCATCGTCGACCAGTTCAATCTCGCCAAATGGGTCGGGCAGGAGGAGGCGCGCACCAAGCTGGTGCAGGCCGGCTATCGCGGGCAGGCGCCCTATATCGGCTACCTGTTCTTCCGCATGGTGACGCCGAGCGTGGCGTTCGTCGCGGCGATCGTCTATCTGTTCGGCATCCTGAAGATCGATCAGCCGCCCTTGATCAAGTTCGCGCTGTGCATCGGCGCCGCCTACCTGGGCATGCAGCTGCCCTATCTGATCCTGAAGAACCAGATCCAGCGCCGGCAGCTTTCGATCCGGCGCGCCTTTCCCGACGCGCTCGACCTGCTGCTGATCTGCGTCGAGTCGGGCATGTCGGTCGAATCAGCATTCCGCAAGGTCAGCCAGGAGATCGGCACGCAATCGGTCGCGCTGGCCGAGGAGCTGACGTTGACGACCGCCGAGCTGTCCTATCTGCAGGACCGGCGCCAGGCGTACGAGAACCTGGCGCGGCGCACCGATTTGGACGGCGTCAAGGCGGTCTGCGTGGCGCTGCAGCAGGCCGAGCGCTACGGCACGCCGCTCGGCCAGACGCTGCGCGTGATGGCGCAGGAGAACCGCGACATGCGCATGTCGGAAGCGGAAAAGAAGGCGGCCGCGCTGCCGCCCAAGCTGACCGTGCCGATGATCCTGTTCTTCCTGCCGGTGCTGTTCGTCGTCATCCTCGGCCCGGCGGCCATCAAGGTGATGGCGTTGAATTGAGAATGCCTCCCCTTTCAGGGGAGGGATTCCAACGTCACGTGCGCGGAGGCGAGGGAGCGGCGGCGCTCGGCCGCGGAACCTTGCTCCAATTGCTCGGCTGCGCCACCACCTGCTTGAGGTAGGCGACGTTGGCGGCGGCCTCCTCGGGCGGCAAATCGGCGCGCGCGATCGCTTCCGCTTCCTCGTAGCGCCCGCGCAGGCCCACCACCAGGGCGAGGTTCTGGCGCACGCGCGCGTCGATGCGGCCGTTGCGGGCGGCGCGACGCAAGGTGTCTTCCGCCTGCGGGAGCTGCTTCGACAGCGCGTAGGACAGGCCGAGGTTGGACAGCACCGAGGGCTCGTCGGGCGCAAGCCTGAGCGCGCTCGCATAGTAGCGCCGCGCCTCCTCGTGCCGGCCCATCTGGTCGAGCACGGCGCCCTGGACCGACAGGATGCGCCAGTCGGGCTGGTCGGGCGTGTGTGCGCGGTTGAGCACGTCGAGCGCCTGCGCATAGTTGCCGGCATCGGCCAGCGCCCGCCCGTAGGCGCCGAGCACGGCGCGATTCTTCGCATTATGGATGGAGGCCTGCTCCAGCACGGCAGCGGCCTGGGCGCGCTGGCCGATCGCGCGCAGCGCGCGGGCGTAGCGGATCGCGACCTCGCCTTCGCGCGGATTGGCGCGGTAAAGCTCGCCGGCGGCCTGGACCTCGCGCCGCCATTCGCCTTCCGTGAAGGCCGGATTGGGAGCGGCGATCGACCCGGTCATCTCGCCCGAGCCGGTGGTCTTGCAGCCGACGACCCCCACCGCCAGCAAGGGAGCGAGGACGAAGGGACCGATTACGTTCGCGCAACGGCCGGGACGAGACGCCAATGCCATGACCCTGCTCCGCCGAGCGCGCCGCCCCGCCGCCCGGCCCAAGCCTTTGCAATAGTCCGTTAACCCTAATGTCCGGTTAAAGCCGCCGGCGCGCGATCATCGGGCGGACCGGGCTTGCCTTCCCGACCCGCCAACGCCGTGGTAGCACCGCCGCCGCTCCTTCGAGGCCGATCCCATGCATCCCGTGTTCATCGCGCGCGGCGAGGCGCCCGCGGTTCCCATCTGGTTCGCCAC
>WNFB01006602.1_pt1 | contig 14848 bp, 17 predicted proteins | sample 5400501 | NCBI WGS metagenome assembly WNFB01 (sample SAMN13153341, study PRJNA577476) | soil metagenome | isolation source: 200 cm saprolite under Douglas fir tree site 2 hole 1 | place: USA:California | collected 2015-04-18
AGCCTGGGTGAGGCTGGCCCTCTCCCCACTCCCGCCGTCGGGACGCCGCCGGAAGCCGGCCCGCGGCGCCGGCAGGTCCCAGCCCGCGGCCTGCAGCCAGCGCCGGGAGCCGTCACGGCGTGCGCACAGCCCAACCGGCGAAGGTGCGGCCGGCGGCCACCGAGGCCGCGGTCAGGCGCCCCAACCCCGAGGCTGCCGCCTGGGCGGCGTCGACGACCGCGATCAGCTCCAGGTACGCGGAGCCCAGGGGGACGATCAGGTTCGCCGTCCCCCGCGGATGCCTGCCGCCGGGCAGGGCATGCAGGCCATGGCGCCCGCAGAAAGCCTGCGCCGAGCCTTCCAGGTCGGCCAGCGCGACCAGGACGTGGTCCAGCGCCAGTCGCGGCCGGAGGCTGGGGGTCGCTAGGAGCTCGAGGCTGCGGTCCGGCGGCGGCGCGTGGCCGTCGCCCGACGGGTCCGCCGGCGCTTGCTGACGGCGCCGCCCAGAGCCCGCTGCACGCGGCGCTGGATGCTGCGCAGGCCGCGCTCGACGGTGCTCGTACCGGCGGCCGCTCCGCGAGCAGTCATGCGCGCGACCTGGCGCGAGAGCTTGCGGTTCTCCTTGATCAGCTGGTCGATCATCTGGTTCAGGTTGTTGACCAGGTCCGGTCCGGCGGCGCGCCGGCGACGCGTGGTCCTGCGTGTGGTGGCGCGCGTGCCAGCGCGGCGCGCGCGTGGACGCCGCGCTGGTTTCTGCTCAGTCGGACTTTCTGCTGCCATTTCGGCTCCTCAAAAAAGCAGGACGTTTCTCGAGCCAGTATAACTGCACGCTGCCCACATCACGCGGCCTGCGGCAAGCCCTGCCGGATCCAGCTCTTGAGGCCTTCGCGCGCAAGCTCGTGCGCGGGATTCGCCTTCCGGTTCACGTAGCGGACGACGCGCCAACCGCGCCGGCATCTCTCGCGTACCTCGTGCACGGCGATGCGAAAGCTGTCACTGGATGGCAGCCGGCTCCGGACCACTGGCGCACAGTCCGTGCGCACCACCACGCGGTGCTCCGGCCAGCGCGCGGCGGCCAGTTCCAGCGCGCCCGCGCAGATATAGGCCTCCAGCTGCGCAGAGCCGCCCTGGTGTGTGAAACCAAAGGACTCGGTGTAGACAGCGCGGCCTCGAATGAAAACGGCCAGGCCACAACCGGCCCGGCCCTTCCTGTCGAGAGCGGCATCGACGTATATCACGAGATAATCTCGCAAGATCGCATCGCCTCCGTCTGGGAGTTTCGCGTGAGGGTAACAGGATGCGGGGCCCACTGCCAGGGGCAGGTCCCAGATCTTGCGTTCGAAGGTCAGCGGAACTGACGGGCGGTCTTGCGCAGCCGGTCCACCAGGGCCCGGGGGGCCTTGCCCGCGGCGGCGGCCTCCAACGGTGGTTCGGGGTCGTGCTCGATCTGCAGCTGGATGGTCATCGCCGCCTCCTCGCCAGCCAGGCGGCGAGCAAGCTCCAGCGCCAGGTCGATACCGGCCGAGCCACCGGCCGCGCTCGCAAACTTGCCGTCCAGGACGTAGCGCTTCTCACTCACCTTGACGCCAAAAGAGCGCAGAGTTTCGCGTGCCAGCCAGTGCGTCGTGGCGCGCTTTCCTTTGAGCACTCCCGCTTGCGCCAGCAGCAGAACGCCCGTGCAGATGCCGCACACCCAGGTCGCGGTCTGCGCTCGCTCGCGGATGAAATCCATCAACAGCGTGTGCTTCATCAACGACTGCTGTCCGGGACCACCAGGCACCACCAGCACGTCGAGCCGTGGCGCCTCCGCAAAACCGGATGTGGCCGTGATTTCGAGCCCGCGGTCGCCGAGCACCGGCCCCGGACGCGTCCAGATCAGGTGCGTGCGGGCGCCGGGCAAGCGGCTCAACACCTCCCAGGGACCGATGAGGTCGAGTGGAGTGTGCCGCGGGTAGACTAGCAGGCCGATGTCCAAACCGAGACCATTGTCGCGCGTTCGCGAGGCCGTGGTCGTCGGAGGCGGCATCGCCGGCTGCACGGTGGCCTTCGAGCTGGCACGCCAGGACCTGCGGGTGACGCTCTTCGAAGGCGCGGGCATCGCGTCGGCGGCGTCGGGCTTGAACGCCGGGGTGCTCCTCAACCAGGTCGAGGCGCAGGTGGTTCGCATCATGCGCACCTCGCTCGAGGTCTACCGCGAGCTGCGCTCCGAGCACGGCTTCTGGCTGCGCGAGTACCCTCAGCTGCTGCTGGCCGCGGACGAAGGTCAGATGGAACTGGCGCGCGCCCGCGCGCGCGGCATCCAGGCCGTGGGCGTGGCCAGCCAGGAGCTGGGGGCGGCCGACCTGCGCCGCGAGTTCCCTCAGCTGGCCGACAGCGTCAGGGGTGGCTTCCTGGTTGGGGAGGCCTGGCTGCTGGATCCCGCCGGTGCCACGCGGGCCTTCGCGGAGGCGGCCAGGGCCGCTGGCGCCGAGCTGCGGCTGGGTGAGCGCGTCAGCTCGCTGCGGCGGCAGGCGGGCCGGGTCGAGGGCGTGGTCACAGACAGCGGCAGGATGGCCGCCGACGCCGTCGTGCTGGCGACCGGGCCCTGGTTGCCCCAGCTGCTGCCCGGGTCCCCGGTGGGAGCGGGCCGCGGCTGGCTGATGCGGACCGCCCGGCTTCCCTTCGAGCTGCCCTGGATCGTCGAGGAGATGTCCTGGCCCGACCAGGACGAGCTCGGGCGGGTGGCGCGCCATCCCACGCTGGGCGAGCTGTCGGAGAGCAGCCACGACCGGCCCGCGGTGGAGGCATTCGTGATCGTGCCCCAGGCCGCCGGTGAGGCGTTGATCGGCACCTCGCTGGCACCCTCGCTCCGCGACGCTGTGGAGGGAACCGGGATGCCGCAGCGGCTGGCTGGGCGCGCCCTCCGCCTGGCGCCCGGCCTGCGTGAGGTCGCCGTCACGTCGGCCTGGTCGGCCATGCGTCCGATGACCCCGGACGGCATGCCGATCGTGGGCGCCGGGGAGGACGAGGGCCTGTTCCTGCACGGCGGCCACGGCTCGATCGGGATGATGGCCGCACCCGCCACCGCACGCTGGCTGGCCCAGGAGATGCTGGACGGCGAGGCGCCTCTCGAGCTCGCGCCGCTGCGGCCCGGCCGCTTTGTCGGCTAGTTGAGCTGAGGCCCGTTCCTACTTCGCGTTGTCGGGCGGCAGCTCCGCCCCCATCGCGTGGTAACCGCCGTCGACGTGGATCAGCTCACCAGTGGTCTTGGGGAAGTAATCGGAGAGGAGCGCGCACGCGGTCTTGCCGACCGGGGATTTGTCCTGCAGGTCCCAGCCCAGCGGGGCCCGGTCGCCCCAGACCTCCTCGAACTCCCGAAAGCCGGGGATGCCCTTGGCCGCCAGCGTGAGGAGGGGTCCCGCGCAGATGGCGTTGACGCGGATCTGGTAGCGGCCCAGGTCGCGGGCCAGGTAGCGCACGACCGCCTCCAGCGCAGCCTTGGAGACGCCCATCCAGTCGTACTTCGGCCAGGCCTGGGTCGAGTTGTCGAAGTCGAGGGTCAGGATGGAGCCGCCGTGCTGCCGCATCAGGGGCAGGAATCCGGCCGCCAGCTCCTTGAGCGAGAAGGCGCTGACCTGCAGCGCGGTGGCGACGCTCTCCCACGGCGTGTTGAGGAAGTTGCCGCCCAGCGCGTCCTGCGGCGCGAAGGCGATCGAGTGCACCAGCCCGTCCAGCCGTCCCCACCGGCTCTGGAGGTCGTCCCTGACCTCGGCGATGTCGCCCGGCTTGGTGACGTCCAGCTCCAGGACCTCGGGCACCGGGTTCAGCCGCCTGGCGGTCATCTTCGTGATGTTCATCACCCGGCCGAAGCTGGTGAGGACCAGGTCGGCCCCTTCGCGCTGGGCCTGCTCGGCGATGTTGTAGGCGATGCTCTGCCGGTCGAGGACGCCCGCGACCAGCACCTTCTTCCCGGTCAGGAGCATCTGGAATAGCCTAGCGAGTCATGGACGTGGGGGTCGTCCTCGGCCGCTCGCTCTGCACCTCCCCGGGCGAGCTGGCCGGGTTCGCGCAGGAGGCGGAGCGGCGGGGCTACGAGTCGCTCTGGGTAACCGAGCACATCGCGATCCCGGTCGAGTTCAAGAGCCGCTACCCGTACAGCCCGGACGGCAGGCCGACCTGGAACCACGAAGCCGAGTGGACGGAGGCGATGGTCACGCTCGGCTTCCTCGCAGCCGTGACCCGCACCGCCCGCCTGGGCACCTCGGTCATCCCGCTGACCTGCCGGGATCCGCTCAGCCTGGCCAAGCAGGCGGCGACGGTCGACGTCCTCTCGCAGGGCCGCCTGGAGCTGGGCATCGGCGCCGGCTGGCTGCTGGAGGAAGCGGAGGTGCTGGGCCATCCGACCGACCACCGCGCGGCGCGGCTGGAGGAGACCGTCGAGATCCTGCGCCGGGCTTGGAGGGAGCGCAGCTTCAGCTTCGAGGGCGAGCACTACCGGCTGCCGGAGGTGGGCGTCCATCCGCAGCCGGTGCAGCGCGACCAGGTGCCGATCTGGATCGGCGGCACCAGCCCGGCGGCCGAAGGCCCGGCTGGCGGTCTCCATGCGCGTCGACTTCGGCCAGCCCGGGGTGCTGGAGAAGGCGCGCGGGCTCGCCGAGGCGGGGGCGGACCGGCTGCTGCTGGTGTGCGCCGGGACCGCGGAGGCGGCGGTGCAGGACCTCGACCGGTTTGCCGAGGTGGTCCGGCCGGCGCTCGGTTAGGGTTCGGGACCGGTCGCCAGCGGCGCGTCGCGCCGGGACCAGTCGCTCCAGGAGCCCTCGTAGAGGCGGCCGCCCGGGAGCCCCGCCAGCTCCAGCGCCAGGACCAGGTGGCAGGCGTTGACCCCCGACCCGCACTGGGCGATCACCCGCCGGCCGTCATCCACCCCCAGCTCGGCGTAGTGGCGGCGCAGCGACCCGGGGTCCAGGAACCGGCCGCCGGCGTCCAGGTTGCCGCGCCAGAAGGCGCTCCTCGCGCCGGGGATGTGGCCGGCCCTGGGATCGACCGGCTCCTCCTCGCCCCGGTAGCGTTTGGGCAGGCGGGCATCCAGCACCAGGACGCCATCGGGCCGGTCCCTGACCGCCTCGAAGTCCGCCAACTCGCCCGGCCGGGGCCGGGCGGCGCTGAAGTCGCCCGGCGGCACCCGGTTGGTGCCCGGCTCCAGCTCGCCCGGCCAGACCCGGATGCCGCCGTCCAGGATCGCCTGGGCCCGGTGCCCGAAATGGCGGAGCAGCCACCACAGGCGCGCGGCCACCGAGCCGCCGACATCGTCGTAGCCGACCACCCGCGTCGAGCGTCCGACTCCGGCCCGGCGCATGGCGGCCGCGAACCGCCCGCGCTCCGGGAGCGGGTGCCGGCCGGGGCCGTCGCGCCGGCTGAGCTCCGACTCCAGGTCGACGAAGACCGCGCCCGGAATGTGGCCGCCCTCGTAGGCCGCGCGGCCGGAGCGGCCGTCCAGGTACCAGCGCAGGTCGACCACCCGCAGGTCGGGGTCGTGGAGATGGTCGTTCAGCCACTCGGGGCTGACCAGGGGGCCGAACTCGGGCACCCGATAACCTTAGCCAGCGTGCGGAGGGGGAGGCTCACGGTGATCAGCGGGCCGATGTTCTCCAACAAGAGCGGGGAGTTGCTGCGCCTGGCCACCGTCCACCGGATCGCCGGCCGCCAGGTGGCGCTCTTCAAGCACGCGCTCGACGACCGCTACGAGGGAGCTGCCCGGATCAGCACCCACGGCGGGCAGTCGATGGACGCGGAGCCCGTCTCCACCTCGGCACAGATCCGCCTGCTGGCCGCGGGCCAGGAGGTGGTCGCGGTGGACGAGGCCCAGTTCTTCGACCTCGGCCTGGCCGAGGTGGCGGCCGAGCTGGTGGACGAGGGGCTGACCGTGATCGTGGCTGGGCTCGACCGCGACTTCCGGGGCGAGGCGTTCGGCCCCATGCCCGGCCTGATGGCCCACGCGGACGAGGTCATGAAGCTGCGCGCGGTCTGCATGAGGTGCCGCTCGCTGGAGGGGACGATGACGCAGCGGCTGATCGACGGCCGTCCGGCCTCCCGCTCCAGTCCCACCATCCTGATCGGCGCCGCCGAGGCCTACGAGGCGCGCTGCCGCGACTGCCATGAGGTGGCCGACTAAACGGCGTGGGGCCTGGGGAGAGGATAGGTGGGCCGCCGGCTGCCAGGAAAGGCGGCTCAGCTGCCTTTACCGCACGCCGAGCTCAGCGAAGGAGGGAGGGTCCGTGGGGGGAACCATGGGGGTTCCCCCCGCGCTGATATCTCACTACTCGTACGTCGTGACAGAAATGCACCGCACGTGGATTGAGCGCGTGCACCCGCTGCAGAGACCGCCTCCAGGACTCACGGTCGGCCGCCTGCCCGGGCGGCAGGTCTTCGCGGCCAGGGTCGCGGTAGAGCGCGCTGGTGTAGGCCGCGTCGCCGATCATCACCTCCTCCCCGCTCCCCGTCCTCACCCGCACCGACTGGTGGCCCGCGGTGTGCCCGGGCGTGGCCAGCGCGCGCACACCTTCGGCGATCTCGGCGTCACCGTCCAGCAGCTCGAAGCGCGCGCCCGCGAAGTCGAACCAGTCGCTCAGCGCCCTGGCTTGGACCCGCGCCCGCTCCAGCTCGGTTCGCTGCACGTAGAAGGGCGCGTGCTTGAAGACCGCGTTCTGCCCGCAGTGGTCGAAGTGCAGGTGCGTGTTGACGACGATCTTCACGTCGGCCGGGCTGAGGTCGTGCTCGCCCAGCGCGTCGGCGACCGAGCGGTTGACCACGCGCCAGTCGGTCAGCCACTGTTGCGGCCCGCCGACCCCGGTGTCGATCAGGATCGCGCCCGACCGGGGGTGCAGCACGACGAAACCGTGCACCGGCCATTCGCGGGTGTCGCCGGCGCCCCGCAGGCTGGCCAGGTGCAGCCGCAGGATCTTCAGCTCAGATGACAAAGGGCGAGATCGCGAACAGCGTGAAGAGCGCGGCCAGGTAGGCGATCGAGTACGTGAAGAGCCGCCGCGTCCAGCGGCGGCCGCTGAGGTCGAGGACGGCGACCCCCACCAAAGCCACTCCCAGCACCACGGCGCCCGCCAGGTAGACGCTGCCGGCGGCGCCGGTTAGATAGGGCACCAGGCTGACCAGGAAGACCAGCACCGTGTAGGCGACGCTCTGGCGCTTGGCCGAGCGGTCGCCGGCCACCACCGGCAGCATGGGCACGCCGGCCCGCGCGTAGTCGGTCTTGATCAGCTGAGCCAGCGCCCAGAAGTGCGGCGGCGTCCAGAAGAAGATGACCAGGAACAGGGAGACGGCGGTCAGATCCACCCGTCCGGTGACCGCGGCCCAGCCGACCAGCGGCGGCATCGCTCCCGCGGCGCCCCCGATGACGATGTTCTGCGGCGTCGCGCGCTTGAGCCAGAGCGTGTAGACGAACACGTAGATCAGCGTGCCGGCCAGCGCCAGCAGGGCCGCCGCCAGGTTGGCGCCGGCCCAGAGGACTGCGAAGGCGAGCACGTTGAGCACGACGCCGAGCACGAGAGCGTGCCGGGCCGGGATTCGCCCATCGGGTACCGGACGCAGACGCGTGCGGCTCATGGCGGCGTCGATGTCGCGGTCGAACCAGCAGTTGATGGCGTGGGCGCCGCCGGCCGCGAGGCTGCCGCCCAGGATCACGGCCAGCACCAGCAGCGGAGGCGGCAGGCCATGCGCCGCGGGCAGCATGACGCCCACCGCCGTCGCGACCAGCAGCACGACGATCCGGAGCTTGAGCAGGCTGACGTAGTCCCGGGCCAGGCCGAGCAGGCTGCGCTGGGCGGCAATCTCGGCGGTGCTCACGCGCGCACCTCCTTGAGCTCGACCAGCCGCCGGGGCTGCGCCGCCGGCACGCCCCCGGCCAGCGCCCAGCAGGCCACCAGACCTGACCAGACCGCCGTCGCCAGCGCCACGTGCAGGCCGTTGAACAGGGCGGTGCCGGTCAGGGCCGAGCCGGCGCCCACCACCACCTGGGCCAGGAAGGCGAGCAGCGTGAGCACGGCCGCGGTCCGCCGGCCGCCGTTCGCGTGGAGCGCCTGCTCCGCCAGCACCGCCACCACCACCAGCCCGACCAGGCCGGTCCCCAGCCGGTGCAGCATCACGAACGCCGCGGCTCCGCTGAAGTCGGCGGCGCCCCCGCCGCCGCAGAGGGGCCAGGACCGGCAGAGATGGTCGGCGCCGCTGGCGACCACGCTGGAGCCGGTCAGGATGAGCAGGAAGGTGAGGGCGGCGGCAGCCGCCAGCCGGCGCCGGCCGGGGTGGGAGCCGGGCGCCGACGAGGGGCTGGCGGCCACGGCGGTGGCGACCAGCAACCCCAGGATCACCAGAGCCAGCGCCATGTGCAGGACGACCAGCCAGGAGGCCAGGTCCCTCAGGACCACCACCCCGCCGAGCACGCCCTCCAGCACCACGGCCAGCACCGCGCCGCTGGCCAGCCAGGCCACCAGCGGGCGCGAGCGGCCGTACCAGGCCCAGGCCATGGCCACCGTCGCGACGATCGCCAGTCCGGTCAGGCTGCCGACCAGGCGGTGCGAATACTCGACCAGCGCGTGAGTCTCGAACGGCGGCAGGAGCCGGCCCTGGCAGAGGGGCCAGTCGGGGCAGCCCAGCCCAGAGCCGGAGACGCGGACGGCGCCACCCAGCGAGATCTGCAGGAAAGCCAGGATCGCCGCCGCCCAGGCCAGGCGCGAAAAGACCGCGGCGTGGGTCACGGGGTCAGTCTAGCCACTGGCTGTCAGCCGCCGGTCAGGCTGGCCACGTGGGCGCTCAGGACGCGGTCGTCCAAGGCGCCCTGCTGCCTTCCCTCCAGGCTGCCGTCGGCGCGCAGGAAGAAGGTCGTGGGCAGGGCGAGCACCCCGTAGAGGGCGGTCACCCGGCCGCCGGAGTCGGCCACCGAGGGGGCTCGCACGCCCAGCCGGCGGAGGGTGGCGCGGGCAGCGCCGCCGTCGTCGCGGACGTCGACCAGGAGCAGCCGCACGCCGGCGCGCTGGGTGCCTGCCTCCAGGAGCGGCAGCTCGGTCCGGCAGGGCGGGCAGTAGGTGGCCCAGAAGTTGATGACCAGGGGACTGCCGGCGAAGTCGGCCAGGCTGACCGGCTGGCCGTCCAGCGTCCGGCCGTCGAACGCCGGCATCGGCCCGCCCTCTGCGGCCGGCGGCGGCCGGTTGCCGGCGATCGTGCGCAGCGCGTCGAGCACCTGCGGAGCCCCCCAGCCCTCGCCCCTGCGCAGCTGCGCCTGGCCGGCCGCGCTGAGCTCGCCCTGGAGCGGCGCCGGCAGGCTGCCGCCAACCTCGGGCACCCCCCGATAGACGAGCCGGACGTAGCCGTGGCGGTCGACCAGGACCAGGGTGGAGACGTGCACGTCCTGGTCTGCGAGCACCATCCCAAAGGGCCGCCAGAACTCCGCCAGCGCCTCCGCCGAGCCGGTGGCGAGGGTCCAGCCGGCACCCACCCGGCGCGCGTACTCGCGCAGCGCCTCCGGGGTGTCATGGGCGTCGTTGGTCACCTCGGCCAGGATCACGCCCGCCGGCAGGCGGCGGCTGAGCTGCAGGAAGAGCCCGGTGTAGATCGGGCAGGTCTCGCGGCAGCTGGTGTGGAAGGCGGCGACCACCAGCTCGTGGCCGGCGGCGCTCTCGCTGGTGAACGGACGGCCGTGCTGGTCGACCAGCGCAAAGGGCGCCATCGGCGTCTTCTGCCCGCCCAGCTCGGAGAGGCCCAGGTTGACCTCGTCGTTGCCGGCGTAGACCCCGGTCGCTGACAGGCGCCCGCCGTCGATCCCGAGCAGCACCGGCTCCACCAGCCCGGAGCCGACCTGGATCGCGGCCGGCACCTCGTCGCCGCCCAGGCGGAGCCGGTCGTAGGCGCCCGCCGGCAGCGCCGCCTGGACGGCCTTTCGCGTCTGGGGCGCGACCGGGACCTGACCCGTCAGAGCGCCCAACGGCACCCAGCCCCCGCGGCCGTGGACGGCCAGCGGCCGGGCGTCCAGCGCTTCCGGCGCCCGGGCGGAGAGCAGGACCAGGAGCGTGCCCGGCTGAGGCCGGAGAAGCGGCGGGACGACCAGCACCAGCGCCGCCAGCGCGGCCACCCCGAAGGCCACCAGCTGAAGGACCCTGACCCGAGAGATCGGCTACTCCTCGCGGCCCGCCCGCAGCAGCAGAAGGCCCGCGAAGAAGGCCACCAGCACCACGCCCGGCGACCAGCCCAGCAGCGGCCCGGTGGGGTCGTAGGGCGAGAGGTCGAACCAGACGGCCAGTGCGGAGAAGGCAAGGAAGGCGCCGCCCAGCACCACCACCCGGACCCAGCCGTAACGCTGCATCAGGAGCCGGAAGGTCAGGAAGCGGGCGCGGCGGCGGCGGTGCTCCGCAGCCGGCGCCTGGGCGGGCAGGCCGGCCACGATCCGCCGGCGCCCGATCCGGACGCGCTCCGCGTGAGGATGGACGATCGGCGCGTGCGCGACCTCGCGGTCAACCGGGGGCGGCTCCTCCAGCGGCTGCCAGAGCGGGAGCCGGCGGTAGGTCATGTAGGCGACGTAGCTCACCAGACCAAGCCCGAGCCAGCCCAGGAAGATCAGGGTCGAGTTCTCGATGTTGCTGGCCATCAGCTGGGTGAACACAGAGCCGATGGCGAGCGCGCCGAGGACCGACAGCACGGGAATGCTGGCGCGGCCGAAGGGAATGTTTAGCGGCATCTGGTACGGGCGGTAGAGCTCCGGTTCCACGAAGCGGAGGCGCATGACGGCGAGGTGGGCCGTCGCGAAGGCCAGGGTGGCGGCCAGGGAGTAGACCGCCGCCATCAGGCTGATCCTCGCCGGCAGGATCAGGACGGCGGCCGCGATACCGAACACGATGATCGAGACGAAGGGAGTCTTGAAGCGGGGATGGAGGCGGCTGAAGACGCGTGGGAAGAGGTCATTGGCGGCCAGCGAGTAGCTCAGCCTGGAGATTCCGATCAGGCCGGCGTTGGTCGCGATGACCATGATCGTGAAGGCGAGGATGCCGACCCAGACCGCCGACCAGTAAGCCAGCAGCGGGACCGGGAACGCGCTCACGATGCCGGCGACAGGATCGTTGACGTAGGTGGTGGCGAGTTCGGTCGTGCAGCCGTGGAGGGGGCAGGTCACCGGGAACACGCTCATCCCGATGGTGGGCAGGAAGGCGGACACGAAGAGCACTGCGGCGATCACCCCGAAGGTCGCCCGCGGCACCGACCGGCCAGGGTTCCTGGCTTCCTCGGCCATGTTGGAGATCGTCTCGATCCCGGTGTAGGAAACCATCGCGATGGAGATGCTGGCCAGGAAATGATCCCAGGTGGGCGCCACCCCCCAGTGAATGTTGTGGATCACCACCTGCCAGTTCAGCAGCAGCCAGATGCCCAGGATCACCAGCACGAACTGGGTCACCAGGTCCAGCAGCGCCAGCCCCAGGTTGATGGCGCTGGACTCCTGGATGCCGATGACGTTGACGAGGATCAGCGCGCCGGTCAGCGCCACGGCGGCCAGAGCGTGGTAGGTGTCGTTCGAGTGCAGCTCGCTGAAGAAGGGCACGTACTGCCCGAAGACGCCCAGATAAGAGATCGCCGTATAGGCCGAGATGGACACGGTCGCGGTGTAGTTCAGCAGCTGAACCCAGCCGACCGCGAAGCCGATCGACTCGTTGAAGGCGCGGCGGGCGAAGCTCGAGCTGCCGCCCGCGTGGGGGATCGCGGCCGTTCCCTCCGCGTAGTTGAGCGCGGTGGTCACGAAGATGCCGCCGGCCAGGATCAGCGCCAGCGGCGTTAGGCCGAGCGCGAAGGCCGCGGTGACGCCGAGCGCGTAGTAGATCGAGGAGCCGACGTTCCCGTAGCAGGCGGCGAACAGCGCGGGCGCGCCCAGCGTGCGCGGCAGCTTGGGAGGGCGGCCGATGACGACCCGAACGTCACCCGGCCGGTGGCCCCGGCGGGGGATGAAACCGCTCTGGCTCAAGCTCTGGCCGGGGGCGGGTAGCGCGCGGCCACCCGGTCGACGAACGCCGCGCAGAGGTCGGCGAACGCCGCGCCCTGCACCTGGACCACGTTCTCCGCGTTCTCCTCTCCGCTGTGCGACAGGTTGTAGCTGCCGACGTAGGTGAAGTCGTCGGCGACCAGCAGCTTGGCGTGCATGAAATCGTGCACGGAACCCTTCTGGTAGGGGGTCGAGGTCTTGCCGCCGAAGTGCCCGGAGCCGGCGATGGCGCGAAAGGCATCCAATTTCCAGGCGGTGCCGGGATCCCGGCCCCACTGGAACTGGACCTCCCCCATCTGGGTGGCATCGTACACGCCGGCCACGTTCAGGCCCGGCCGCTGCACCGCCTCTGCCAGCGTGCCCAGCACGGGCCCCGCCGTGATCACCGGCGAGCACAGCCGCAGCCGGTTGCGGGCGGAGCCGATCGAGCGGGCGAGCTCGTGCACCAGCCTCTGGCCGCGGCCGGGCGTGAAGAACGGGCGGATGCGGTAGCCGCCTGGGAGCGACATCCAGGGCGACGTGAAGTGGCCGGAGGACGCCACCGACCGGGTCGTCCAGAGCTCTTCGAAGTCGTGCTGGTAGGCGCCTGCCAGCTCCGGCGAGTCGAAGCGGACGATCACGTTCTCCTCGCGGGTCCAGGAGTCGTTGGTCCAGTTGGTGGACCCGGTCAGGACCGCGGCGGCCGGGCTGCCGGAGTCGCGGATGACGTACTTGTGGTGCATCAGGTCGGGCACCCCGTTGATCGCCCGCCGGCGCACCTTCATCCGCTTCACCAGATCCCAGTCCACCGCCGGGGGCGGGGGTACGGCCACCGGTTTGGCGTGGTCCACGTTGAAGATGAGGCGGACCTGCACCCCGCGGTCGGCGGCGCCGTTGATGGCGGCCAGCACCGTCTCCTCGGCCTGTCCCGCCAGCCGCATGTCGTAGAGCGCCAGGGCGAGGTTGTGCTCGGCACCGGCCAGGAACTCGGCGACCAGGGCCGCGATCGAGTCCGCCGTCTGGGCGCCGTCCATCAGGAAGACCGCCTTCAGCGGCGCGGCTCCGGCTATTGGGCGTCCGCCTTGTGGGGCGCGGGCTCGGCCTCGGGCATGGCGCTGACCGCGATCTCAGCCGCCTCCTCGGGGTCGTCGGTGATGGTGAACAGATTCATGTCCTCCGGGGAGATGGCGCCCGAGGCCAGCGGATGCTCGAGCAGCCAGCGCACGAGGCCGTTCCAGTAGGAGCGGTCGAAGAGCACGACGGGGAAGTGCTCGATCTTGCCGGTCTGGGCGAGAGTCAGCGACTCGAAAAGCTCGTCCAGGGTCCCGAAGCCGCCCGGGAAGATGACGAAGCCACGGGCGTATTTGACGAACATCATCTTGCGCACGAAGAAGTACCGGAACTCGATCCCGAGGTCGACGTAGTCGTTGAGCTGCTGCTCGTGCGGAAGCTCGATGTTGCAGCCCACCGAGAGGCCGCCCGCCTCCTTGCAGCCGCGGTTGACCGCCTCCATGATGCCCGGCCCGCCGCCGGTGATGACGGCGAAGCCGCGGCGGGCGATGGCGGCTCCCAGCTGGCGTCCCGACTCGTAGAGGGGATGGTCGGTGGGCATCCTGGCGGAGCCGAAGACGGTAACGGCGGGGCCCACCTCGGCCAGGGCGTCGAATCCCTCCACGAACTCGGAGACTATGCGCAGCACGCGCCAGGGGTCGGCGTGGTGCTCCAGCTCCTCGAAGGTGTCCCGCTCGAGGACGACCCGGTCGGCGGGTGGCTTTTCCCGAGGGACGATCAGCCGCCCCGCCCGGCGGCGCTCGGCCATAGGAGAAGGCTATCTCGCCGGAGGGGCCGGCAGCTTCACCCGGCGGCGCCGGCGGTCGCCGTCGCCTGCGGGAGTAGGCTCCGGGGCCGGCTCCGGGGCCGCCCCGGCCAGCGCTGGCTCCGGCTCCGGCTCCGGCTCCGGCTCCGGCTCGGGCGCCGGGGCCTCCGGCTCCTCGGGCGACTCCGGCGCCAGTTCGGCCAGGCTCGGCTCTTCAAGAGCCGCGGCCTCGGCCTCCAGCGGCGCCTCAGCCGCCGGAGGCAGGGCCCTCGGCCCGTCCTCGGGCACCTCGCGCACACGGTCCAGCATCACGTTCAGGCCGCGCACCTCCTTCTCCAGCTCGTGCACGCGGCGGCGGTGCCGCATGTGCTGGGCGTAGTGGTGGAAGCGCGCCGGCCACGCGTAGAGGTAGCCGAGCAGGATGCCGGCCGCCAGCGGGACCAGGACCAGCCACCAGATCACGACCCCGTCGGAGTGGAGGTTGAGGCCGCCGCCGGGCAGGGTCCAGTCGATGTTGACGCGGTCGGTGTTGCTGTAGGCGAAGACGAACATCGCCCCCACCAGGAGGCCGCCGACGATGAAGGCGCCGGTGCGCAGCGTGCGATGCCAGAGAGTTCCCATTTGAGCGCGGAAAGGTTACCCCGTTGGCCGTGCGGGCGCCATCCGAGGCAGGCTGCTGGAAAAAGGGGGTTCCCGCCTGGTCGGCGGCATCGGCCCTCCGGCGCCCTGGCAGCCATCTCGGCGCGCCAGGATCGCCAGATCATCCGATGCCCCTTTTTCAGCACCCTGCTAAGCGCTAACCTCACCGGAGCAGATTCGAGCTCGGGGGGAGAGGGAAACGGATCACCGGATCCTGGCGCTGGCCGGCATCGTCGGGCTGCTCGCCGCCTGCGGCCGGCCAGGGGCGCCGGCGGCCGCGGGGTCGCCCAGCCCAGCTCCCTCCGCCATCGCCTCGCCCTCGGCTGCGGCTTCCGCCAGCCCGGTCTCGGCCAGCCCTTCCCCGTCCCCGGTGCCGGCTCGCTTCAACCTCCCGGCCACCAACATCCGCCCGGCGCCAGGAAGCGAGC
>WNFB01002984.1_pt1 | contig 14847 bp, 10 predicted proteins | sample 5400501 | NCBI WGS metagenome assembly WNFB01 (sample SAMN13153341, study PRJNA577476) | soil metagenome | isolation source: 200 cm saprolite under Douglas fir tree site 2 hole 1 | place: USA:California | collected 2015-04-18
CCGACGCGCACTTAGAGATCCTTCGACAACGGCAGATTTACCAAATCCTGACCGATGTTGCGAGGGCAAACGGGAACCAGGTTATCGCCGCTAGCCATAGCGAAGTGCTTCTCAACGAGGCGGCTGGCCGAGACCTTGTAATTGCGTTCATTGGGAAACCCCACCCAATTGTTGACCGTGGTAGCCAGGTGAGGAAGGCATTAGAGGAAATCGGTTATGAGCACTATTACCAAGCTGAGCAGACTGGATGGGTCTTATATTTGGAAGGGGCGACAGACCTGGCGATCTTGAGAGCCTTCGCCGAGAGATTGGGAGACAAGAAAGCAATGGAGTGGCTTAGCCGTCCTTTTGTTCATTATGTCGGCAACCAACCCGGTGATGTAAAAAAGCATTTTCATGGACTTCGTGAAGCGGTAGACAATCTTCGTGGAGTGGCAATATTCGACCTGTTAGAACGTCCTTTGCCGCCTGACTTGGGAGCAATTGGACTCACATGGCGCAAGAGGGAAATTGAAAACTATCTCTGTTATCGTGAAACTTTAGAAGGCTACGCTCAGGAGAGCGCTGCACTTTCTCCTGCAGGACCGCTCTTTAGCGCTGCGGAGGCCCAGCACCGGCTCAACGCAATGCGGCTAGCCATAACTGAACTCGAAAACGCTCTCGGAACATTGGGCAAGGGATCTCCTTGGGAGCCCGAAACGAAGGTGAGTGACGATTTCCTGGCGCCTCTTTTCCAGAATTACTTCAAGAAACTTGGAATTCCCAATCTTATGGCCAAGCGGAATTTTCATGAGCTTGCTTTTCTAGTTCCCGTCGACAAGCTTGATCCTGAGGTCCGCGAGAAGCTGGACGCGATTGTTAACGTTGCGGATTTAGCGCAAAAACGAAGTTCCGATTGACGAAGAACTCTTCGGGGCTATTCGCCCCACCCGAAAGGGCGGTCGAGAGTTGATAGCCGTGAGCACCAACGCGAATGCATAGTGGTTCTCGATCTTTTCTGCGGGAATTTTCACTCGCTTCCACGTCACTCCTCCTTGATGCTTATATTCCGCCAGTAAATCTTCGCGCCTTCCGACTGGAAGCCGATATATCCGGCCTCCGTGTATTCGTGATGGGAGACGGTGGAGACGAGCGTTCCATTGAGGTAAGAACGAACCTGGCCATCCTTGGAAACGATTTCGACTGTGTTCCACTCGCCGACGGGATGGACGGCTCGCTTGCGCGCCTCGGTATCGACCGTAAAAATCGTGCTCTTTTTGGACGGCCGGACGTCCAGAATTTCGAGGTTCATCCCCTGGATCTCCATCATTTCAGGGAAGACTCGATGCTCCTTCATGAAAATCAAGTAGCCGCTGTTGCCGTAAAATTGATCGCTGCTCTTCATGCCCGGGTACGCGGGAAAGCGATACTCCAGCCGCAGAGTGAAGTTCAGATACTTCTTGTCGATGGGATACATATAGCCGATCGGGCTACCGGAACAGATGATCGTCCCCTTCTCGACTTTGAATGTCGTTCCTGGCTCGGTCTGCCCGCATCCTTCGGGGCGGGGCGTACAATTGCTTCCGAGCAGGAACCCCCAGCCCGTAAAATCCTTGCCGTTGAACAGTGTGGTAAATCCCTTCTCGGGAATCGTCAAACCCATTAGCGTTTCGGCGTCAGGCTTGAGTTCATCTTTGCCGGCAGGATACCCGTTCTGATGCAGCAGGTACGCGGCGATGTTCACGTACTCTTCGGTGCTGAGCGCGCCCCCGTCATTCAGGGGCATGGACGTACGAATCTTGTTGAAGAGGCTGCCAACATTGCGCCACCTGCCGAAGGATTCGCGGCTGGCGAGGTTGATCTGAATGTGCACCGGGCCGGCTACGAATCCTCTGCCGGGCGGAGCAATGACGTCCCGGTTATCAGGCTGTCCGGGATCGGCCACATGACACATGCTGCAGGCTCCGCGGAAATAACCTTTCCCTCGCTCGGCCTGTTCCTCCGTGTAGAAGCCGTCCGCCACGCCTGTAGCGGGCTTCGCGGACTTTTTTTCCATCAAGGCCATCCGCTTCATCGCGGTGACATCACCCTTGAGGTTCTCCGTGCCGGCAGGCAGGCCATCCGCCTGAAGCAGATACGCGATAATGTTGAGGTAAGTATCCGTGGGAAGGCCGTGCACGTTGTCGCCGGGCATGGTCACGCTAGCCTTGATGAACAAATCGTTCACGCTGTAATAGTCCTGCATGAAATCATCGCCGAGCAGCGCCGGCGCGGTGCCGATGCCTTTCAGATTCGCCCCATGGCACTGGGCGCAATCTTGAGCGTATAGCTCCTTGCCGCGTTTGGCCTGCGCCGCACTGTAGAAACGACGCGAAGTGTCGGTGGTTTTGCGCGTTGCTTGCGCCCTCCCGTCCGACGGGAAAACCAGGACGAGTGCAGCAACCGCCAAAATCACACTGCGCATGGCAAATCCTCCCATTCCAACTCATTTCGTGGATCGATTCTACTATGCATAAACTGGTCAAGATTCTTAAGCTCGCGGTTAAGATATACCTAACCGCTTCCGCGCCGCAACACTGAATAGTCGACAGTTGAGAGTTGAGAGTTTACAGTTTAGGAGAGAACCACGCCATGCGTGCAAAATCCGCGGGTGCAGCTCCTGCTCTCAACTTTCAACTCTCAACTGTTAACTCTCAACCCGCAGAATCACATATAATCGCCGCTTTCCATTGAGAGAGGTGAGATGACGACGTTTGCGACTTCAGAAAGCACAACAAAATACGCCGCGCGATTTGCCGGGCGCGCAGCGGCGGGACACTTCCGCGAGCAACAGGGCCTGTGGCTCTCTTCGCTTGGCATCGGCACCTACTTGGGGGAGCCGGATCCGCGCACCGATCAGGCCTACACCGACGCGATCGTTGCCGCAGTTGAAGCGGGAACAAACGTGATCGACTCCGCGATCAACTACCGCTTTCAGCGTTCGGAGCGCTCGGCAGGAGTGGCGCTCGAAGAGCTTGCACGGCGCGGTTTCACGCGGGAGGAACTGGTGATCTGCACAAAAGGAGGATTCCTGACGCCCGATGGCGACATGCCCGCGGACGCGAGCGAATACTTTAATCGCGAATACGTGGCGACGGGGATCCTGCGCGAAGGAGACGTGGCTGCCGGGTGCCACTCGATGGCGCCACGTTTTATTGCCGACCAGATCGAGCGCAGCCGGCGAAACCTTGGCGTCGAAACGATCGACGTCTATTACCTGCACAATCCGGAAACGCAATTGGGCGAGGTGCCGCGCGAAATGTTCAACAGCCGCGTGCGGGCGGCGTTTCAGTTTCTGGAATCGGCGGTGGCCGCGGCGAAGATTCACTTCTACGGAATGGCCACGTGGAATGCGTTTCGCCAGGGTGAGAACGAGCAGGATTTTCTTTCGCTCGCCGCGATGGAGTCGCTCGCGAAGGACGTCGCCGGCGGGTCGCATCACTTCCGCTTCGTGCAACTACCCTGCAACCTGGGCATGACGGAGGCGCTCACGCGGTCGAACCAACCGTTCGACGGGCGCCGCGTGCCGATGGTGGAAGCCGCGAATAAGCTCGGCATCACGCTGGTGGCAAGCGCAGCGATGCTGCAGGGCAAGTTGTCGCGCGGCCTGCCCCCGTTCGTGGCCACCGCACTGGGATTGCAGAACGATGCGGAGCGCGCGCTGCAGTTCGTGCGCTCGACACCGGGCATTACAACGGCGCTGGTGGGAATGAGCCGCGTCGAGCACGTGCGCGCAAATCTTTCCCTCGCCGCCATTTCTCCGGCTTCCCAGGACGAATTTTCAAGATTATTCGAGCGGGGAAAGAAGGCGTAGCGGCAACCGCCTAGCCGGCCGCCGAAATGTTCGGATGTTTTGTAGGCCGTGCCTTTTCATCCTGATGAAGGAAGGACAGGCACGACATAAAGATCCATTTCTTGGCGGGGGTTTTAACCCCTGAAAGATTGAGTACACTTCTTCCAATCCTCCGCCAGTGCTTCAGGGCCTGAAGAGCCTGTGTGGCAACGCTGTTTTTGAACGCTTTTGTAGAGCCCGCCTTCAGGCGGGCACTGTAGATTCAAGCACATGCTCACCTAAAGGTGAGCGCTACAGGGGGCCGACGCGGAGTTGTCACACAGACTCTGAAGGCCTGTCGCTTATGCATTGAAAATGTCGCGGCTGAACAGGTTGCGGAAAAATTCGAGTAGCACAGCCACTCTTGGCTGTGCATCGATGATAAGCGCAGCAAAACCAGCACACGCAAGAGTGCCAGTGCTACTAAAAGCGGCTTTGAATTAACTTTTTCCGCAACCTGTGAAGCCGCGACCCACAAGGACGATTCCGAAAGAGGGCTTTCGTCACTCGCTTTTTTCAATGAGATTCGGGTGCTGCGCCTTTAACCATCCGGCGATCGCCTGGTCCAGCTCGGGAAGATGCCCTGCGAAGAAATGATCCGCGCCTGAAATAATCGCGATGCTGGTCAGCGCCTTCGCTTGCAGAGGGAACCTCTCGACCATGGCTTCCAGCTTCTCCGGCGGCCCATAGGCATCGAATTGCCCGGATACCAGCAGCTTCGGTTTGTCGCACACCTCAAGGTAGGAAAACTCCTGTTTCCCCAGATTGCCCACAGGCAGACCGAGCCCGATCAGTTCCGCGACGCGAGAATCCTTGCAACCTGCGCGCAGTCCCACCGAAGAACCGAAACTGAAACCCGCAAGCAACAGGGGCGCGCCAGTATATTCCTCAGCAAGAAAATCGAGTGCCGCCGAGACGTCATCCCGCTCGCCGCGCCCTTCGTCGTGCGCACCTTCGCTCAACCCTGCGCCTCGGAAGTTGAATCGCAGAACAGGCAGGCCGAAGCGATGGAGCGTTTTCGCCGTCTGGTAAACCACTTTGTTGTGCATCGTCCCGCCAAACAGCGGATGCGGATGGCACACCACGGCCGCAGGCGGCACCGCGCCGCCCTCGCGCTCCGGCACGGCCCACACGAGCGCTTCCAGCCGGCCCGCCGGCCCCGGCAAGAAAAAGTTTCGATGGAGAAGTTGCGGCATGAACAATCCAATAGGACCACAAACACGCACTGAGGAACAAATTCCTGCTTCGTTCAATTCGGGACATGATATTCGCTTTTTGTTCACCGCGCGTTTCTCGTTGCGATTATTATTCGGCGATGCTAGGATTTCCCGCACCTGGAACGCCCTCTTCCGGGGGAGTGATGGCAAATTCGATTGAACGCCGAGCCTCGCGGCGATTCACGATGACGCTTCCGCTGAAGGTCCGGGCAAGTGGGCCGGACGGCGGGATCGAACGGCACGGACAAACGCGGGACGTCAGTTTCCGCGGCCTTTACTTTTTGATTGACGCCGATTTTGAGCCTGGAAAGTCGATCGAGTTTGTTCTTACCCTGCCGCGCGAGATCACCATGGCCGGCGATGTGCATATTCGTTGCTTCGCGCAGATCATACGCGTCGAGCCGAACAATAGCCGCACGGGTATCGCGGCTCGCATCGACCGCTACGAATTTCTTCCTGCCACAGCCCCGGTCTGATCGGGGCCGTCCAATCGGAGAAAGCGTTCCCTCTTCTGGCGGGCTCCCGAGTCTGTGTGAGAACTTGTGCGCGAAACGCTTTTGTAGCGTCGGCCTTCAGGCCGACACTTTAAACTCAAGCACATGCCCGTCCCGCACGCGGGACGGGCGCACCATAGACCAAAACCAGGTTCTCACACAGACTCTGTACACCCCGGCCTCGCCGGGGCGTTCAGCGTGAAAGTAGAGTCCGCACCCCAGTCCCTTTCGGGGCGGGGCCTTTCCCCCGTTCACGCCCCTTTCGCAGTAGAATGATTTCTTGCAGTCATGCTCTGGAGGAACGATGGATCACTATGATGCCAAATCGGCGCTCGATGAGTTGAAGGAAGATGCGGTGTTGCCGCACCCGGTTCGCCTACGCGACATGATTCTGCGCACGCAACTGAACGCAGGCGACGCGCTCGAGATGAACCGGGAGTTTCAGACCTATCTGTCGCACTACGGCGAGACGCAAAAGGTTGCGCTCGAAATTCTGGAAAAAATCGCCGCCAGCGTTCCGGAACACTCGTAAGGGCCCGCGCCCGATCCACTCGCTCGCCGTGGACGTGTGGGCGACGCCCATGCGCCACGGAGTCCGGCAGCTTCTGGGAAGTGGTATTGGTTTTGGATAGAAATTGAGGAGGACGAAATAACCCCCGCTGGCCCGGCAGCCGAGGCGGGCCAGAATCATGCCGCGAGAAACGATCCTGATCGATGCCGACGATACGCTCTGGGAAAATAACGTCTTCTTCGAAAAAACCATCGAAGAATTCCTGACGTTACTGGAGCCGTTTGGCTATCAGCGGGAATATGCACGCCACATCCTGAATGAAACCGAGCGCCGCAACATCCGGCAGCACGGCTACGGCGTGCGGAGCTTCGGCCGGTCGCTCGAGGAAACCTACATGAAACTCGCCGGGCACCAGGCCGAACGCACGACCATCGAGGCGATTCATTATCGCGTCGGCGAACTCGAACGCACGCCGCCCAGCATCCTGGACGGCGTGGTCGAAACGCTGGATTATCTCGCCGAGCGGCATCGCCTGATCCTGTTCACGAAGGGCGAACAGGCGGAACAAGCGGCCAAGGTGGAGCGGTCCGGCCTGCAGATTCATTTCGAGGCGATTGAGATTGTGCCGGAAAAGGACGTGGCGACGTACCGCTCGATGGTGAACCGGCACCACGTCGTAAAATCGCGCGGCTGGATGGTTGGCAACAGCCCTCGAAGCGATATCAACCCAGCGCTCGAAGCAGGGTTAAATGCAGTGTTCATCCCGCATCCCGCCACCTGGGCGCTAGAACACGAAGAAGTGCGCAGCGGGGCGGGCCGGCTGCTCATCCTACCGAGCTTCCGCAATCTGCGCGAACATTTCTGAGCGCTTTCAAATGCGCTCCCGCGGCTGGAACGGGACGCGCCGCATTCGGACGTGTGATCCTTTTCTCGAAGGAGAATAATGACGGATTGGCGAAAAGAATGGTTTGAATTCGAAGACGTTGCGTACCTCAATATCGCGGCACAAGGCCCGCTGCCGCGTGTGGCGCTCCTTGCGGCGGCGCAGGCGCTCGAATGGAAGAAATTCCCGCATACCTTGCCCGAAAGCGTCTATTTCGAACTGCCGAACCGCATTCGAACATCGCTCGCGAAACTGATCGGGGGCGCCGCCGAGGAGATCGCCATCACCACGGGCACATCTTCGGGGCTGGCCGCGGTGGCCCAGGGTCTCGACTGGAAGGCCGGCGATGAAGTCCTGATTGCGCGTGGTGAATTTCCGGCACATTTCACCGCCTGGCTGCCAATGCAGGCCTCTGGAAGGCTGAAAGTGATCGTGGTGGAGCCTCGGGGACGCTTCCTCACCGCCGACGACTTTATCGCTCACATCGGCCCGCACACGCGCCTGGTCTCCACGAGCCTCGTGCGCTTCGATGATGGCGTCCGGCTCGATGCGGCCAAGGTCGCTAGCGCTTGCCACGACGCCGGAGCGCTCCTGCTACTCGACGCGGCGCAGTGCGCGGGCGCAATGCCGATTGATGTTCGCGCGCTGGGGGTGGATTTCCTCACGTGCTCCGGATACAAGTGGCTGCTTTCGCCCTACGGCACCGGCTTTTTCTGGGTGCGAGGGGAATTGATCGATCAAATGCGCGTGGGTCCTTTCTACTGGATGGCGCTCGAAGACGCCGAACAGTTCCACACACTCTCCACAGGCGTGTACAACCTGGCGAAAGGCGCCCGGCGCTGGGATTCGCCCGAGACGGCCAGCTTCTCCAATCTCGCGGCGATGGACGCATCGCTTGAATTGCTCTTGCGCGCCGGCGTGGAAACAGTCTGGGAACACGCCCGGCGCCTGACTGCCATGATGATCGAGCGCCTGCCACGCGACCGCTATGTGCTGGCCAGCCCTGCCTCCGCCGACGCGCGCGGCCCCTACGCCTGCGTGGCTCCCCGCAAATCGGAAAAGACCGCGCAACTTTTCGAACGCTTGCGCGCGGCTCAAGTCTTCGTGAGTCTGCGGGAGGGGGCGCTTCGAATCTCACCGTACCTCTACAATACCGAGCGCGATATCGATCGCCTGTTGGCGGTTCTCGGCGTCTAGAGCTTGTCGCATAAATCCCCCGTGCGTGCGGTGATTCGCGCTTCAGGGGCTAAAGCCCGCCTTTTGTCGGTGTTTTGATGTCACGGCTGAAGCCGCGACCCACAAGGCCTATTTACGAGATGGCTTCTGACCTAGCCCAACAAGCCGAATCGACAACCAGCGTTCGTTCGGTTTGGCGGGCAAGCAGGTAACTGGCGATTCTCACCACGATTGGCATGTGTGGGTCGGGGGCCCCACACTTTGCTTCAAAAGGCGGGGTTTGGTAGTGCCTGCGACTCGCTGGCGATTCCTGCATATCCACCGCGGCGTAAAACCGCCGGCGAGACGCCGGCGCTGCCAACCCGCGCTCTCTGCGCAAGTTACGATGGGAGCGGAGCTCATGCTACACCCGTTGTGAGGGATCCAAGCGACGCAATCAGAACACCGGTGCGCGGGAGCGGAATGGGATGTGCACGACTGCTTCGAGGTCGATCGGCTCGCCGTGCTTTTCCGCGGGCCGGAATTTCCACTGCGCGAGAGCCTCCATGGCATTGGCGTCGAGGCGGGAATCCACCCCGTGCACCAATTGGATGCTGTCCACGGTGCCATCCTTGCGGATTATGGCGTAGAGGATTACCTCTCCCTCCACATGAGCCGTTCGCATTTCGGGCGGATATTTCGGATCGACCTTGCGCAAGGGGACCGGGCCTGTGAGGTCTGACGACGCGGGTCTCGGGTAAGGGATCGCGTCCATTTCGTCCATTTCCGCAAAATTCAGCACCCAGCTTCCGGACGCGCTCGTTAGATTCGGCATGTTCACGTGCAACGTGTACACGCGTTTCGAACCCAACACCTTCTCAGGCGGCACGTCGAGTTTGTTACTCTCCCGTGCCGAACCGGAATCGCTTGGAGGCGCGTTCGAATCCCTCGGAGGAACACTCACGCGCGGACTTGGCCGCGAAGGAAGTGGGTTTCCTGCTCCTCGAGATGCGGAGCCGATCCCCAGGGATGCGGGGGCTGTATTCGCGCTGTTCCCGCCGCTAATGAAGATGCCTTCGGGGCCGTGGCCACCTCCCCCGGCGGCAGCACCTGCGTTCGCGTGCTGCCCCTCGGTGATTCCCCCGGGCGCGCCGGGTTGCGATCCTTCGGGAGAGATCGAAATGCGCGCCGAAAGATTTCCAGGCGGGGCGGAAGGAGGCGGCGCCACGGGCGCAGGAGTTGCCGATAGCGCGATCAGCGTGCCGCCATCACCCGCCGGTTGCTGTGCGATTTCCGGTGCGGCTGCGTTCGTGTCGCCCCTCTGCTGGGCTGCGCGTGGCGCGGACATCGGGCTGACCGGCAGGACCGGTTTGGGCGGCGCTTGCGCGGAGGAAGCGATATTGATCTCACCCGCCTGCTTTTCCGGAGTGGACACTTCGGGAGCGGCGGCATCATCCGCAGCGCGCGAAATGGGAGCCTTCGGCCGCATCGCCGCCAATTGCTCTTGAGTGAGCTGCAACTTCGGGCGCGCCGGCTCGGATCCCCCAAGTCGAACGATGTTGGGAAGCTGTGGCAGGATCTTGGGCGGCTCGGGCGGCGCCACCGGCTGAATCAGGGTCTGCCGCGGATGCGTCGGATGCAGCGGCTCGGAGATGATCGTCTGCCGCGGATGAAACGCGTCGGCGCTGCGGCGAGGCGGAGTCTTCGAGGCGTCGTTGGGGGGTGCGGTTTTTGGTGCGCGCGCCACGGGCAGAATGGCCGGAAAGTCTTTCACGGGGCCATACCACGTCACCTCCATGGGCGGTTCAAAGGCTTCGGCCTGTGCCGGACGGATGTTCCACACCGGTGGAGGAAACAAGATGAGGAGCGCCTCGAGGGCGACAGCAACAGCAAACGCGACCTTGGGAGAGCGCTGCTCGATCCAGCAATCGCGAAAATACGGCTCACCGAGGAATTTTTTCGGCGGAACCGGCCCGAAAAGCAAAACCAGAACGCTAGTGAGGAACTCTTCGCGCCAATCCACCCACGAAATTGCAAGCTTGGGGGGAAACAGCTTCCCTCCCAAGACCGGCCTGGAAGTCAGACCCGATTCCGGCCAGACACCACCGGTGATATGAAGTCGAATCATCGCCTATGGATTATACCCCTCAGGCCGCCTTCCGGCCCGGCAATGCGAAGGAATGGCTTGCCGTTCGCCGTGCGATTTGCAACGATAAGCCTTCCATTCGGATGCCCGGCTGAAATGGCTGCGGTTCGAACGCCGGGGGATGTGAGTCTTTATGGCGACATCAGTTTCTTCCAAGCCGGGTCCCCGGCGATTCCCTCTTTGGGCCAAGATTGTGGTGGGCCTGTTCGTATTCCTGCTCGTGCTGGCGCTGGCCGTACCTTACTTTTTGAATGTCGACCGCTATCGCGACGATATTGCCAGTGCGATCGAAAAGCAGACCGGACGGCACGTCACCCTGGGCAAGATTCGCGCCCAGTTCTTACCGGGAGTCGGGTTCGTCGTCGAAGACCTGCACATCGGCAGCCCCCAAGGGTTTCCCGCGGGCGATCTGGTTGCCGCCGACGCAATTCGCGGGAACGTGGCGATCGGGCCGTTGTTGCACGGCACGGTTCACATCAACTCGCTTGATCTGGTGCATCCGAAGCTGACGCTCGTCACGGACAGCACCGGAAAGAACAATTACACGTTTACGTCATCCACCACCGCACAGAAGACGGCGCCAAATGGCAAGAATGGGGGAGCTTCCACGAAGAATGCCGAAGAGTCGTCTAGTGTGTCGCTTGATGAAATCGATTCCGTCCTGCTGACGGACGCGGAAGTGCTGCTGGAAAGTGTCGTGCGAGGCAAGCCGGAGATGTCCGCGGACACCAAGGGAATCAACGTGACGATGCACAACTTCGTCATCAGCCCGATGAACGTGCACGACTGGCAGGCGGATTCGAAACTCACCGGTGTGACGCTCGCGCTGGGCGGCTGGAGCGCGCCGATCGCGTTCCGTTCGGGCAAGTTGACTCTTGCGGGCGGAAAGCTGGACGCGCAATTCGTGGCCGATCTTGCAAAGGCCTCCGACGTCAAAGGCACGCTCAGTGTCCCTGATATCGAGCACGCACAAGTGAACTTTGAGATGAGCGCTTCGGAGCTCGACATCGACAAGCTGATGGCGGCCGTGGGCGGAGGATCAAGCGGACCCTCGGCCGCGCCGGCCAAGGCGGCGGACCCGCCGCCCTCCGGACCGAGTGAGCTGGTCGCGCGCGGGCACATCAATGTCGAAAAAATTACGACGAAACCTTATGCGGTGGGGCCTGCAAACGTTGAAATCCGCGTTTACACGGATCGCGCGGAGCTCTGGCCAATCTCCATTGGAATGTATGGAGGAACCCTGCAGATCTCTTCGCGCGTGGACCGCGTGACCAATCCGCCGCGCTTTACCGCCAACGTCCAGATGCGCGGTCTGGACGTGGCTAAAGTGCTCGACGTTTCCCCGTCAGCGCGCGGGAAAATGGGGGGCATGGGCGAGCTCGACCTGACACTTCTCGGCGGCCTGAGCGATGCGTGGAAGAAAACACTGTCTGGCGACGGAAAATTTGCGGTGCGCAACGGACACTTGCCGGGCGTGAATCTCGCCGGCGCGGCGCAATCGGTGGCGAAATTGGCCGGCGTAGGCGGAGACACGCCGTTCACGGTTCTCGAAGGCGACATCAACATCGCCGAGCAGCGCGTGAAGAGCAAGCAGATCCATCTCGATTCACCAAGCGGCACGGTGGACTTGCGCGGCAGCGTGGGCCTGGACGGATCGCTCGACTATCAGGGACAGGTTTCGGTCAATCCCGGCGCCATAGCAGGGTCCGGCGCGGTTGGCACCATTGTGGGCAGCCTCATCGGCAGCCGCGTGAGCAAAATTACCGTGCCGATCGCACTGGGCGGCACAATCGAGAGTCCGAAAGTGCAGCCCGGCAAAGGCGTGCCGAGTTTTGCAGCGCCCGCGTCTGCTTCAGGTGCAGCGCCCTCTTCGGCGCCCACTGGCCAGCCCGCTGCACCGCAAAACCCGATTGACACCTTGAAAGACTTGTTCAAGAAGCACTAGAACTTGTCCCACAAATCCCCGCAGACAAAGGGTCGCCCGCACTACAGGGGCTGAAGAGTCTGCGTGGCAACGCTGATTTGGGGTGGTTTTGCAGCCCTCCTTAAGGGCGGCATCTTTGGAATCAAGCACATGCCCGGCTGAAGGCGGGCGCTACATAGACCAAAACCGAGTGGTGATGTCGCGGCTGGAGCCGCGACCCACAAAGCCTATTTATGAGATGGGTTTCAGAGGATCGCACCTCGTTTTCACGCCGCCAACGCGAGTCTGTAAAAACTGAGTGCGGCATCGCCCTGCTCGACCACGCGCGCAAGTTCGAGTTCGCCGATTCGTGCCGGCAAGACGCGCTTGCGCAAATGCTCGGCGATGACGCGTCCGCCGGGCGCCACGATCGGCGAAACGCCCAAGAATTCGAGCACGCGCTCATATTCTTCCGTCGCCGCGTAGGGCGGATCGAAAAAAACGAATTGCGCGTGCGCGTGACGCGCCTCCAGCCGCTCGAGCCCGCGCAATACGTCCACTCCGAGTATTTCAGCTTTGCCACTTATGCCGAGCGACTCCAGGTTGCGGCGGATCAATGCCGTAGCGGGCGCATGTTGTTCGACAAATATCGCCGCGCGCGCCCCCCGGCTCAGCGCTTCGATCCCCACGGCGCCCGTTCCCGCGTAGAGATCCACGAACAGGGAACCTTCGACGGCCGGCCCGAGGATATTGAACAGCGTTTCCCGCAAGCGATCGCTCGTAGGCCGCATCGCCTGGCCTTTTAGGCTGCGAAGCGTCCTGCTCCGGTATTTTCCGGCGATTACGCGCATGGGGAACCGTGACCGGTGACTGGTGACTGGTGACTGGTGATTCGTGTTGGGCGGGGCCAGAAAACAACGGAGAGTCGAAAGTCAAAAGTTAAAAGTTGAAAGTTAGAATCTCTTCCGAAATGCAGTCTAGTCACCATCTAACTTTCCTCCTTAGACGGCCAACATTCGGTTCTAGACAAATCACGAAGGACGGGTTTCGAATCACCAGTCACTAGTCACCGGTCACTAGTCACCCTCGCCCTCATCCGACGGACGCAAGCTGATAGCGGCGCTGCCATTCCTGCGGGAGCTGGGAGAGCAGGCGCTGGCGCGCGGGCTCCGCGCCGGGGGTTTCCACGAGCGACAATGCCTCGCGGCGCGCGAGTTCGAGGAGCTCGAAGTCGCGCAGCGGATTCGCGATGTGAAACCCGAGTTCGCCGTGCTGGCGCGTGCCGAAGAATTCGCCCGGGCCGCGCAGCTTCAAATCGGTTTCGGCGATTTCAAATCCGTTGGTCGTGCGCACCATGGTTTCAAGGCGCGCCCGCGCGTCTTCTCCCGGAGTTTTGGGCGCGATCAGAATGCAGGTGCCCTTTTCGCCGCCACGGCCGATGCGTCCCCGGAGCTGATGAAGCTGTGAGAGGCCGAATCGTTCGGCGTGCTCGATCACCATCACGGTTGCATTGGGGACGTCCACGCCGACTTCGATCACGGTTGTGGTCACCAGCGCGTCGAGTTCGCGGCGGCGGAAGCGTTCCATGACGTCTTCCTTTTCATCGCTCTTCATGCGTCCGTGCAGCAGGCCAAGTTTCCGGTCCGGGAAAACTGTTTTCTGCAGGCGCTCGTATTCCACCATCGCTGCTTTGAGAGAACGCTGCGATTCCGCGGACTTCGACTGCTCGATTACCGGGTAGACGATATAGGCCTGGCGTCCCGCGGCAAATTCGCGGCGGAGAAAATCCCACACACCGGGCAAATGCGCTTCGGAGGACCATCGCGTCTCAATAGGCACGCGGCCCGGCGGCATCTGGTCGATCACGGAGATGTCGAGATCGCCGTAGAGCGTGAGCGAAAGCGTGCGCGGAATGGGAGTGGCCGTCATGACGAGGACGTCGGGCGCGGCGGCCTTCTCCATCAATTCCTTGCGCTGCAGCACGCCGAAGCGGTGCTGCTCATCCACGATCACCAGGCCCAGCCGCGCGAATTCCACTTGCGGCTCGAGCAGCGCGTGCGTCCCGGCGACGAGTTGGGCCGCGCCGGATCGCACCCGCTCGAGCGCCGCCCTTTTCTCCGCCGGCTTCATCCCGCTGATCAACAGCTCGACGCGATAGCCCGCGCGCGAAAATGTTTTCCGCGCGGCGAGGTAATGTTGCACGGCGAGAATTTCGGTCGGCGCCATCAGCGCCACCTGGCAGCCGTTCTCAATCACAATGGTTGCCGCTTCGAGCGCGACGATTGTCTTTCCGCTCCCGACGTCTCCTTGGAGCAGGCGGTTCATCGGCACGGGGCGCTCCAGGTCCACCGCGATTTCACGGAGGGCGCGCTTCTGCGCGTCGGTAGGCTTGAAGGGCAACACGCGTTTGATCGCTTCGCGAATGGCCGGTTCGCGCACGCGGAACGCGATGCCCGGCTGCTGCTGCGCCGCTTTCCTGCGCATCGCGACGCTCAACTGGTAAAAGAAAAACTCCTCGAAAATCAGACGCTGGTGCGCTTGCGAGCGGAACGAATTCAGCGCTTCGACTGACTCCGTCCGCGGCGGGAAATGGACGAATCGGATCGCGTCGCTTCGCGAGGGAAACTTGTAACGGGAAAGCAGCTCCGCTGGCAGCGGATCGGGAAGCATTCCTCCAAGATTTTCAAG
>WNFB01003088.1_pt1 | contig 14842 bp, 11 predicted proteins | sample 5400501 | NCBI WGS metagenome assembly WNFB01 (sample SAMN13153341, study PRJNA577476) | soil metagenome | isolation source: 200 cm saprolite under Douglas fir tree site 2 hole 1 | place: USA:California | collected 2015-04-18
AACCTAAAAAACCCGCCGCCATCATAAACGCCACCCTGTGGGGAGGAGCAGGGTGGGGATAGGCGGCACCGCCGCCGGATTAACTGATCTCGGTCTCGTCGGGGCCTCTGGCGGCGTGGCGGCGGAACATACGCCGCTCGAGAGGTCTGATCAAGACGAGCGTGACCATTACGAGCACCGTGGTGAAGATGGCGGTCACGTAGAACCCAAAACCGACCGCCATCCCGATCGCGGCCACGACCCAGATCGAAGCCGCGGTGGTGAGGCCCCTGACCTCATTGCCCTGGCGGAGGATGCTGCCGGCGCCGAGGAAGCCAACACCCGTCACGATCTGCGCCGCGATCCGAGTCGGGTCCATGCCGAACACCGTCAGAACACCCAGCGCCGTAAAAAGGCAGGAGCCGACCCCGACGAGCGCCATGGTTCGGATCCCGGCCGGGTGACCGTGGAATTCGCGCTCGGCCCCGATGGCGACGGCGAGAACCGTGGTGACGAAGAGCCTGAGGGCTAGTTCGACGTCCCCGCCGGCGAAGTGCTGCAGGGCGTCAGCCCCGGCCCGGCCGGCCTCCGGGCTCATCCTTTCGGCCTGGCTCGTCGGGCCGGTCGCCAGGCGTGCGTTCGTCCGGCAGATCCGGGAGGTCGAGGCTGTTCACGAAGTCCCGGAACACCGCCAGTCGCTCCTCGTCGATGATCGTCGTGCCTTTCTCCTTGTCCTCGCCGCCCTCGTCGGCCTCCGGGATGATGCCGGCCGTATCCATCACCTCGGCGGCGACAAAGATCGGGCACTCGACGCGGACGGCAAGCGCGATCGCGTCCGAAGGCCGCGCGTCGAAATCGAGCTCGCGGCCGTCCTGCTTCACATAGAGGCGGGCGTAGAACACCTGATCCGCGAGGCGCGTGACCACGATGCGCTTGATGCTCACCCCGAGGTCGCCGAAAGCGCTCGCCATGAGGTCGTGCGTGAGGGGCCGTCCCAGCGAGTTGCCCGAGATCTTAGTCGCGATCGCCTGCGCCTCGGAGGAGCCGATCCAGATCGGCAGGTACCGGTCGGCCTCCTTCTCCTTGAGGATCACGAGGTGCTGCGCGGTGGGCATGTGGATCCTGATGGAGTCGACCGAGACCTCGATGAGGTTTTTCATCCTCGAGCCCATTCTAGCTCTGGTACCTGGAAACTCATCCTCGCTCCAGCCCGGCGCCTGGGTGTGGCATCAACCCTCCCCTACGACCGGGGCCCCCGCGACGAGGTCGCCGGAGGGGGCGGGGTGGGGGCTGCTTTAATTCGAACGTGGCGAAGGGGCGGCGCGGACGGCTGGTTCTGATCGATGCCCACAGCCTGATCTACCGCGCTTTTTTTGCGCTGCCGCCGATGAGCACCTCCAGCGGCGAGGTGACCAACGCGGTCTATGGGTTCACCTCGATGCTCGCCATCGTGCTGGCGTCTCGTCCTGAGTACGCCGCGGGCGCTTTCGACCTCGCCGCCCCCACCTTCAGACAAAAGGAATACGACGAGTACAAGGCCGGGCGGCGCGCGATGCCCGACGACCTGCGTCCGCAGATCGAGAAGGTACGTGAGGTCCTCGACGGTTTCTCGATTCCCATCTACAGCGTCCCGGGCTTTGAAGCCGACGACGTCATCGGCACCCTGGCGCGGATCGCTGAGGAGCGCGGCCACGCGGTCACTATCGTGTCCGGTGACCTCGACTGCCTTCAGCTGGTCTCCGAATCGGTGGAGGCGCTGGTGCCGAGACGCGGCATCACGGACACTTTCGTCTACGGCCCGGACCAGGTCCGCCAGCGCTACGGCTTCGAGCCCGCGCAGCTGATCGATTTCAAGGCACTGCGTGGCGACACGTCGGACAACATCCCAGGTGTGCCCGGGGTCGGCGACAAGACCGCCGGCAAGCTGGTGCAGGACTTCGGCTCGGTGGAAGCGCTTCTCGACCGCGTGGAGGAGCTGCCGAACGGACGGCTGAAAGAATCGATCAAGGCCAACGCGGACAAGATCCGGCTGGGCAAGCGCATGGTGACTATCGTTCGCGACGTGCCGGTTGAGCTCGACCTCGAACGGTCACGCTGGACGAGGTACGACTACGACAGGGTCCGCGCCGTCTTCGACCGCCTGGAGTTCCGTCAGCTGCTCAGCCGGTTTCCGCCGCCGGACCAGGTGCCGGTTCAGCCCAGCCTCACCTTCGAGGCCGCTCCTGCGCCCGCGGGACTGCGGATGGTGGAGGACGCGGCAGAAGCGGCGAGCCTGCTCGCTGATCGCACTGACGTTGGCGTGTTTGCTTTCACCGAGGGTGCAGGCCGCGCCGCTCGCGTCTGCGGCATCGGGGTGTCGACAGGACAACAGACCTTCTTCGCCGCCAACACGGAGGCGATGGACACGGTAGCCACCGTGCTGGCGGACCGGTCTCTGTCGGGTCATGACGCCAAGGAGACGGAGCTGGCTCTGCGCGCCATGGGCGGCGGGAAGCGTCAGTGGGTCTTCAGCACTTTCCTCGCTGCTTACCTGCTCGGCGCGGGGTCACGCGATCCGCGCCTGGAGGACCTCGCCCGCGAGTTTCTCGATGTCCAGCTGATGAGCACGGAGCAGCTGCTCGGCACAGGGCGCAGCGCGCGCAAACCATCCGATGTGCCGGCCTCCGAGGCTGCCGAGTTCGCCGCCCGTCGCGCCGAGGCGATCCTCAACCTCCGGCCCCGGCTCGAGGCCGAGATGCGCAACCTCGGGGTTGACTTCCTGTTCCATGAGATCGAGCTGCCATTGGCCACGGTGTTGGCCGACATGGAATCGGAGGGCGTCGCCATTGACGTGCCGTACCTCAAGCAGATGCAGGAGGAGCTTGCGCAGCAGCTGGCGGCCATCGAGTCCGAAGTCGAACAGGTAGCCGGCGAGAAGTTCAACCTCAACGCGCCTCAGCAGCTGGCGAAGGTGCTGTTCGAGGACCTGCGCCTACCAGTCGGCAAGCGCACCAAGACCGGCTACTCGACGGATGCCGACACGCTGGAGGCCCTGCGGGACAAGCATCCGATCGTCGGCCTGATCCTCGAGCACCGCCAGCTCTCGAAGCTCAAGTCCACCTACGTCGACGCCTTGCCGCAGTTGGTCGACCCCTTGACCGGGCGGGTGCACACGTCCTTCGGCCAGGCGAGCACTGCCACGGGCCGGCTTGCGTCCTCCAACCCAAACCTCATGAACATCCCCATCCGCACCGAGCTGGGCCAGCGCATCCGGCGGGCCTTCAAGGCCAGCCGGCCCGGTCACGTGATGGTGTCGGCCGACTACTCGCAGATTGAGCTGCGCATCGCCGCGCACTTGAGTGGGGACGAGAAGCTTCTGGGCGCCTTCGCTGCGGGTCAGGACATTCACACCGCCACCGCGGCGGCGGTGTTCAAGGTCCCCATCGATGCTGTCGACCCGAGTCAACGTCGCCTAGCCAAAGTCGCCAACTTCGGATCGATCTACGGCCAGGGCGAGTACGGCCTTTCTCAGCAGCTCGGGATCACCGGCGATGTCGCTCGGGAGTTCCTCGCTCAATACTGGGCCACCTACTCGCGGCTGAGGGAGTACCTCGACGGGGTGCGGCGCAAGGCGCGGGAAGAGGGTTTCGTCGTGAGCGCAACGGGTAGGCGCCGGGCAATACCGGACCTGCGCTCGCCCAACTACCAGCTGCGCAGCGCGGCCGAGCGAATGGCGATCAACTTTCCCATGCAGTCCCTCGCCGCCGACATCATCAAGATCGCGATGGTGCGTCTCCATCGCGAGATCGAAGCCGACCACATCGAGGGCCGGATGCTGCTGCAGGTGCACGACGAGCTGCTGTTCGAGGTTCCGGAGCACGAGGTGGATCGATTCGCGGAAACCGTGCCACGCATCATGACCGGCGCGTACGAGCTCGAGACGGGTATCGAGGTCGAGACCAAGGTCGGCTCGAACTGGGCCGACATGAGAAAGCTGGCGGTGGTGCGTGCCTGAGCTGCCTGAGGTCGAGACGATCGCCGCCGACCTGCGGCCGCACCTCGTCAACCGGACCATCGTTCGCTGCGAGCTGCGTTTTCCACCGATCGTTCGCTATCCCGAGCCGGAATCGTTCGTGGACGCGATCAGCGGTGCGCGCATCCGCGCGGTCAAAAGGCGGGGCAAGTTCATCCTCATGCCCCTCGACTCGGATCGACTGTTCGTGGTGCATCTCGGCATGACCGGCCAGCTAAGGCTTGTGGATCCGTCCACGCCGGCGCCGGTCCACACGCACGCGATCTTCGAGCTCGAAGACGGGCGCGAGCTGCGGTATCGCGATCCTCGCCGCTTCGGCCGCCTGCTCGTGGGTACCGAGGCCGAGCTGCTCGCATCTGGTGCCCTGCCGCGCCTCGGGCCGGAGCCGATCGACCCCGCGTTTGGCGCCGACGATCTCTACCAGCGCTTGCGGCGGCGACGAGCGTCGTTGAAAGCCGTGCTGCTAGACCAATCGACGATCGCGGGCGTCGGCAACATCTATGCCGACGAGTCTCTCCATCGGGCCCGTCTCCGACCCGACCGCGCGGCCGGCGGACTGAGCCGGGCATCGGTTTCACGCCTTCACGAGTCGCTGCGCGACGCGCTGCAGCTCGCGATTCGCAACCGGGGCAGTTCTGTCGACACCTATCGCGATGCCTGGGGCGAGACGGGCCTGCAGCAGGAAGAGCTGCACGTCTACGGTCGCGGCGGGGAACCGTGCCTCAATTGCGGCCGGCCGCTCTCGGTGATCAGAATCGCCGGCCGCAGCTCGGTCTTCTGCCGCCGTTGTCAACGTTAGCGGCCCGGGCGGAAGCCCTCGACGCATCTTCGGCGCCCATGCGGCCCATCTCCGTTGTTGCGACCTCCGCTCCTCGCTTACGCATCAATCGATGCGCGCGCTCCGGTACTCGGCCGCGCCTAGGATCTGAGCCACCTGGCCACCGAATCTGCCGCCGAGGGTTCCACCCGTGCCGCTAGCCCGACTCGTAGCCATCGCGGCCCTGAGCGCCGCCTTCGTCGTGCTGACGATCGCCGTGGCTGCGGGGCTGCTTGCGTCCCTCGACCAGCAGGTGCTGCAGGCGATGTCCAGCGCCTGGCGCGAGCCGCTGCACCCACTGTTTCAGGGCATCGCCGAGCTCGGTGGTTTGGAGCTCACGTCTCTTCTGATGATCGCGCTGGTCGCCTACCTGCTTCGCGAAGGTTTCGGCGCCGACGCTTGGGTGCTCATGGCATTCATCGCGGCCGAGGTCCTCGAGACGCTCTATAAGGCGAACCTTCACCACGTTGGTCCACCGCGATCGGTCTCGCATGCCGACGGCCCGAGCGTCACGGAATTACTTGTCGACAGCGGAGCTCTCGGGAACAGCTTCCCCAGCGGCCACATGGTCCGCGCCGTCGTCATATACGGCCTGCTCGCGTTCGCGATCCGGCGCCTGAGCCCCTCGCGCACCCTGCGCGCGCTGGCGATCCCTGTGGCTGTGGCCATCGTCGCCGTCTTGGCGTTCGACCGCCTTTACCTCGACGTGCACTGGGAATCGGACGTGATCGGCGGGCTGCTGCTGGGGGCCATCGCTCTCGTCAGCGCCACGGTATGGCTCGACCGCCCGTTACAAGCGGACAATGGAAGACGCTGATGGTTGATCGCCCCGCCCTGATCATGGTGACCGCGGGCGGCCGAGACGAAGCCGAGCGGTTGGGAGAGGGCCTCGTCGTCGAACGCCTGGCAGCATGCTGCTCGGTGGTGCCCACGATCCGATCCTTCTATTACTGGGAGGGTCAGCTCAAGCGGGAGCACGAGGCGCTCCTGCTGATCAAGACTGTCGAATCCCGCTTGGCGGCCGTACAGGACTACGTCCGCTCTCATCACTCCTACGAGGTACCTGAGTTCCTCCAGATCCAGATCGAAGGCGGCTCCCCCGCCTACCTTCACTGGGTTGCCGAGCAGTTTCATGAACCGCGGCACTGATTGTTAAGTCACCACTTAGACTTGGGATCAGGGTGGCGACGGCACTCGAGGATCGTGGGGGTGATCGCGGCGGACCGGGCGGCAGACGCCGGCGCCGCCGGCGCTCGGGGGCCTGGGCCGACCCGGGTCTAAGCGTCCCGGCGCCGGATTCACCTCCGGCCGAGCTGCCGGAGCCGGAGCCTGAGCCTGAGGTTGTGCGCCCTTTGGCAGCCACCCCACTGCCCGCCCCGCCCAGGCGGGGCAGGACGCGGCGCGCACGAGCAGCTCAGCCGGTGGCGGCCGCCGTCACCGTCACCGTCTCCGTCCCGGCGCCGGCAGTCGAGCGGCGTCCCGCGTACTTCCCAGACCTGCTGGGTCAGGCAGTCGGCTTGCGGCTCGACGCGGTGACCCGGGAGTTCGGCGACCGCGACGTCCGGACAACGGCCCTGGCGGAAGTTTCTTTGGAGATCGGTCCTGGAGAGTTCGTGTCGGTGGTCGGACCGTCCGGATGCGGCAAGACCACCCTCCTGTCACTGATCGGCGGCCTCGACCAGCCGACCTCCGGCCACGTCTATGCGGCCGGCCTGCCCCTGGATCAACTTCCCGAGGCCGATCTCGCCGACTACCGACTCCAACGGGTCGGCACGATCTTCCAGACCTTCAACCTGGTGCCGTCGATGACTGTGGAGGACAACGTGGCCCTGCCGCTGGCGCTGGCTGGAGTCGAGCCGGGGGAGCGCCGATCGCGGGCGCGGCGGCTGCTCGAGCTGGTCGGACTTTCAGGCCGTGCGCGGAGTCGCGTCAACCGGCTGTCGGGCGGCGAGCAGCAGAAGGTGGCGGTGGCCAGGGCGCTTGCCAACCGGCCTGGGCTCATCCTCGCCGACGAGCCCTCCGGGAGCCTCGATTCCAGCGCTGGTGAGGTGATCCTCGGCCTCCTCGAAGAGCTCAACCGGCGCGGCGCCACCGTGCTGCTGGTCACCCACGACCCGCAGGTGGCGCGGCGCGCGCATCGTGTCGTGAGGATGATCGACGGCCGGGCGATCGAGGTTGGCGTCGGCGGTAGAAATGTCCGCAACCAAGACCCGGTCGACCCGCCGACCCGATTGCACTGGCGAGACACGCTGCTGATGGGTCTGGCCACTAGCGGGCGGCGGCCTCTGCGGACCGTCCTGACGACCGCCGGCGTTGCCATCGGGATCGCCGCCATGAGCTTGATAGTGGCCGTGGCCGGCGGCCTTGCGACTGCGCTCAGCTCCCCGGCGCTCGCGCGGAGCCAGCTGCACCAGGTGGCCGTCCTCCCGGCCGCCGATGCCGGCAACAAGGCATTCGATGCCCCCACCCTTGACATCTTGAGCAACCTTCCGCATGTGACCGACTCTTGGGGTGAGGTCGCTCTGAGCGGGAAGTTCAGCGTCGACTCCGCGCCCGACGTGACGTCAGGCGGCGCCCTCGTTTCGCTGCCTCCTCTCGCGTCGATGGGGTCGCCGCCTACCCTTACTTATGGGCGGCTGCCCCGGACCGACTCCTCGGGCGAGTTCCTTCTGACCGACGCGACGGCGATCGCCCTGGGCTTCGCTTACCCGGCCAGTGCGCTGGGCAAGACGATCGATTTCAGCGCTGCTGGTGGAGGGTTGGCGCTGCCGGGGTCCGCGTCCGAACCGGTGCCGAAGGCACTGACGCTGAAGTTGAAGGTCATCGGTATCGTGGCGAGCCAGGCGATGCCGGCCGGGGCAGCCGGCGGTCTGGCTCCGTATGCGGTCACCGACGCTTACTGGAAGAGCGTCGCGAAGGTCAGCTCATGGAAGGAGGGCGAGTTCATGGGTGTGACGCTCCTGGCCGACTCTGGCGCGACCGTGGACGGCCTGCGGGACAGGGTCAAGGCCCTGGGCTTCCAGGCGCAGACCTTCGGCGACCAGTTCCGGGGCTTCGAGCAGCTGCTGGGCCGGCTCCAGGTGGCGCTGCTCGGGCTGGCCGTCGTGGCGCTTCTGCTTGCCGGCCTTGGCATCGCCAACACGATGTACACGGCGGAGCTGGAGCGGACCAAGGAGGTCGGCGTGCTCAAGGCCGTCGGCGCGCGCTCGCGCGACGTGCTCCTTCTGTTCGTGGCTGAGGCGGCCGTCATCGGACTGGTGGGTGGGGTGCTTGGCGCGCTCGTGGCGGTGGTCCTGGCGCGGCTGGGGAATGTTGCCGTTGATTACCTCGCGCAGGGGACGGTGGGGGGTGGCCTCGACGTGTTCCGGCAAGATCTGCTGGCAGCCGTCGGCGCCATCGCACTGGCGATCGTGCTGAGCACGGCCAGCGGCCTGCTGCCCGCGCTGCGCGCGGCCCGCCAGGACCCGGTAACGGCACTCCGTTACGAATAGCCCGCCAGGCGTCGGCGCATGAAGGCCTCCACCTACCCACTGCTGGACGCCGCCGAAGCGGCCGAGATGGTGCTGGACCGCACCCCGGTGCTGGCCGTGGAGCAGGTGACCCTGGCGGATGCCCCCGGAAGGGTGCTGGCCGAGGATGTGATCGCACCCGCTTCGCTGCCGCCGTTCCCGGCCAGTGCTGTAGATGGCTACGCGGTGCGAGCCGCCGACGCCGGCGGGACGCTGCGGGTGCTGGGTGAGTCGGCCGCGGGCAGGCCGCTGGCGGCTTTCGTTGGGCCCGGCACTGCGGCGCGCATCTTGACCGGGGGCGTCGTCCCGGACGGCGCGGACTGCGTGGTCATGATCGAAGACGTTCGCGTCGACGGGGAGGTGGTCACGGTTCCGGATCACCTGCGGGCTGGAACCAACTTCCACGCGCCGGGCGCAGACGTGCGGGCGGGCGAGCATGTTCTCGCCCGCGGCACACAGCTCGGCCCGGCGGAGCTGGGCCTCGTGGCATCGCTCGGTCTGGCAAGGGTGGCGGTGCACCGCCGGCCTTCGGTCGCCTTGATGTCAACCGGCGACGAGCTGGTCGAGGCGGGGAAGGCAGCGGGGCGGGGCCAGATCCCCGACTCCAACCGCTGGGCGCTGCTCGCGGCATTGCTTGAAGCCGGGGCTGTGGTGCGGCTGCTCGGCATCGCGCCGGACCAGCCGGAGGCGCTCCGGGAGCTCGTCGCGGACGCGCTTGCTGAGGCCGACGTGCTGGTGACCTCGGGCGGCGTCTCGGTGGGTACGCATGACCTGGTCAAACCGCTGCTCGAGTCGCTGGGAACCGTGCACATCGGGCGGGTGAAGCTCAAGCCGGGCAAGCCCTTCACGTTCGCCACCCTGTCTTCCCTCCCCCCCTCGGGGGAAGGGCTTGGGAGAGTGGCTGAAGCCAGGTTGGCATTCGGACTGCCGGGCTTCCCCGTTTCATCGCTCGTCACCTTCGAGGTGTTTGTCCGCCCCGCGCTGCGCAAGATGCAGGGGTTCGCCCAGGTGCAGCGACCCACGCTGCCCGTCCGGCTCGGCTATGACGCGCGGGCGAGCGCCGATCGGACCGAGTACCAGCGGGTCACGCTGCGGCGCGATGGGCAGGAATTCGTTGCTGAGACTACTGGTTCGCAGTCCTCGTCGCGCCTCATGTCGCTCGCGGGCGCCCACGCGTTGGTGCGCATCCCACCGGGGGACCAGGGAATCAAGGCGGGAGAGGTCGTCGACGCGATCATCCTGGCGCTGCCGTAGACGAGAGTATAGTGCTCCGACGAACGTCCGTTCGCCTTAGAATTAGAGGCTCCCATGCCCTCCCGCTTTCGTGTCGACGCACCCTTCAAGCCGGCCGGGGACCAGCCGCAGGCCATCGAACAGCTCGTCGAGGGCACCGTCGCGGGCCTGGCCCAGCAGGTCCTTCTCGGCGTGACCGGGAGCGGCAAGACCAATGTCATGGCCTGGGCCGTGGAGCAGCTCCAGCGGCCGATCCTCGTCCTGAGCCCCAACAAGACGCTGGCCGCCCAGCTGTGCGCAGAGTTCCGCCGCCTGCTGCCTGACAATGCCGTCGAGTACTTCGTCAGCTACTACGACTACTACCAACCCGAGGCCTACATCGCGCGCACCGACACCTACATCGAGAAGGACTCGAGCCGGAACGATGAGATCGATCGGATGCGACACTCCACCACCCAGTCGCTGATGACCCGGCGCGACGTGCTCGTGGTCGCCAGCATCAGCTGCATCTACGGCATCGGCTCGGTCGAGGACTATATGGGCGAGTCGCTGGCGGTCAAGAAAGGCCAGTCCATCCGCCGCGAGGTCTTCCTGCGCAAGCTCACCGAGATGTTGTACGAACGCAACGACTATGACCTGGCCAGGCTGCGCTTCCGAGTCAGGGGCGATGTCGTAGACCTCGTGCCGGCCAACGAGGAGAAGGTCTTTAGAGTCGAGTTTTTCGGGGACGAGATCGAGCGCATCCAGGAGCTGGACGCGGTGACCGGCGAGATCCTCGGCCCGCGCGACGAGTTCACCATCTTCCCGGCGTCGCACTACGTGACGCCGGCCGACAAGCTGCGGCTGGCCATCGTGGACATCGAAACCGAGCTGGAAGAGCGCTGCAAGTGGTTCGAGGATCACGGCCGGCTGCTGGAGGCGCAGCGCCTGCGCCAGCGCACGAATTTCGACCTCGAGATGCTGCGTGAGACAGGCACCTGCGCCGGCATCGAGAACTACTCGAGGCACCTGACGCGGCGCCAGGCCGGCGAGGCGCCGTACACGCTGATGGACTTCCTGCCCGACGACGCGTTGATCTTCGTCGACGAGTCACACGTTGCGGTCCCGCAGATCGGCGGCATGCTCGGTGGCGATCGCTCGCGCAAGGCTGCGTTGGTCGAGTACGGTTTCCGGCTGCCGAGCGCGTTCGACAACCGGCCGCTGAGCTTCGACGAGTGGGAGGAGCGGGCGAAGAACGTGGTGTACGTTTCTGCGACGCCGGGACCCTACGAGCTGCGCCGGTCGCAGCGGACTGTCGAGATGCTCGTGCGGCCCACGGGTCTGGTCGACCCGACCGTCGAGGTGAGGCCGACCGCCGGCCAGATCGACGACCTGCTGGCCGAGGTCAAGAGGCGAGCCGAGCTCGGTCACCGATCGCTCGTCACCACCCTGACCAAGCGCTTCGCCGAAGACCTGGCCGACTACCTGCGCGAGTACGGCGTCAAGGTCCGCTACCTGCACTCAGAGCTCGACGCGATGGAGCGAATCGAAGTGTTGCGTGACCTGCGCACTGGCACGGTCGACGTGGTCGTCGGCATCAACCTGCTGCGTGAGGGCCTCGACCTGCCCGAGGTGGCGTTCATCGGGATCCTCGACGCCGATAAGGAAGGCTACCTGCGCGCGTATCGATCTTTCATTCAGATCATCGGGCGAGCTGCACGCAACGTCGAGGGCCATGTGGTCATGTATGCCGACCAGATCACCGACTCGATGCGGCAGGCGATCGACGAGACCGAGCGACGGCGGACACGGCAGATCGCGTACAACGCCGAGCGTGGCATCACTCCGGAGACGGTGAAGAAGGCCATCTACGCTCTCGAGATCAATCAGAAGGACCTTCAGGCCGACGCCGTCGAGCTGATGGCGGGCGCCGGCCTTCCGCGCGAGGATCTGCTCGCCATCGTGCGCGACCTCGAGAAAGAAATGCGACGGCTGTCCAAGGAGCTGCAGTTCGAGGACGCTGCCCGAGTGCGCGACCGCATCATCGCGCTGCGCAAGCGCTTGTCCGGTGAGGAGATCGCCAAAGAGGAGGACGCGGACGTTGCACTCGCGATCGCCGCCGCACCCAAGCAGCGGACCACGGTTCGAAACTGGAGAAGGACTCGGCGCGGCCCGTGATGAACGTCGGGCGCGTGAGGGAGCTCCTGGCGGCCGAGCCGGCAGGATGGATGCAGACGCTGGGCGCGCGCATCGCCGAGGCTGAGCCCGGTCGCGTCGTGCTCGAGCTGGAGGCGGGTCCCCAGCATCGGCACGGAGGTGGTGTAGTACAGGGTGGCGTAATCACGCAGATAGCCGACGCTGCGATGGGCATGTCGCTGGCCACGCTGCAGGAAGATGGCCTGTGGAACACGACCATCGAGCTCAAGATCAACTTCCTACACCCCGTGATCGAGGGACGCCTTCGTGCGGTGGGCCGCGTGGTGGAGATGAAGCAGACGCTGCTTTTCAGCGAGGCCGACGTGCTCGACGACCGCGGCCGGCTCGTGGCGCGCGCGTCATCGACCTGCATGCCCGTCCCCCAAGGACAGGGTCGTGAGTGAGCTGACTCAGGCCACTACATCACGGGCGTGGGCATGGCTTGGTCTCCGGCTTGTCGAGACCGGAGAGGGCACGGCCATCATGGAGATGACGGCCACGGAAGACATGGCCAATCATTCGGGTTTCGTGCACGGAGGGATGATCAGCACGCTCGCCGACTCGGCGATGGGTCGCTCGGTGCGCACGATCAAGCCTGGCGTGACTCGTTCCATGAGCTTCGACCTGAAGCTCAACTTCATCAACGCCGCGAAGATCGGCGAGAACCTGCGGGCCACCGCGCAGGTCATCCATGCCGGGCGTCGCACCGTCGTCACCGAGTGCCGAGTCGAGGGCGGCGGAGCGAGGCTTGTGGCCACAGCCAGCGCCACGTTTGCGGTAACCCGAGAAAAGGAATGAATCGGGTCTGTATGCCCACCCCGGCCCCCTCTCCCCAGCCTCCCCCCCGAGGGGGGAGGGGACAAAGAGCGAACTTTTTCTAATGCCGATTGACCATATAACGATCCGCGGGGCTCGCGAGCACAACCTCAAGAACGTCACGCTCTCGATCCCGCGCGACAAGCTTGTCGTCTTCACCGGGCTGTCCGGGTCGGGCAAGTCGTCGCTCGCCTTCGACACGATCTACGCGGAGGGACAGCGCCGCTACGTCGAGTCGCTGTCGGCCTACGCCCGCCAGTTCCTCGGCCAGATGGAGAAGCCGGACGTCGACACCATCGAGGGCCTGTCGCCTGCGATCTCGATCGACCAGAAGGGAACATCGAAGAACCCAAGGTCGACGGTCGGCACGGTCACCGAGGTCTATGACTACCTGCGCCTCCTCTACGCGCGTGTCGGCCATCCGCACTGTCCCGTGTGCGGCCGTGAGGTGCGCCGGCAGACGGTCGAGCAGATGGCGGACCACGTGGAGAAGCTGCCGAAGGGCATGCGCGTGATGGTCCTCGGGCCGGTGGTCAAGGGCCGCAAGGGTGAGTACCGGTCGCTGATCGAGGACGTGCGCAAGTCGGGTTTCGTGCGCGTGCGCGTGGACGGAAGCCTGTACGAGCTGGGCGAGGAGATCCCGCTCGACAAGAACAAGAAGCACGACATCCAGGTGGTGGTGGATCGCATCGTGGTCGGGCCCGACCAGCGCACAAGGTTGGTGGACTCGATCGAAACCGCATCTCGTCTCGGCGGGGGATCAGTGATCGTTGTGCCGTCCGAAGGTGATGAGATCCAGATGTCTCAGGACTACGCCTGCCCATACGACGGCACCAGCGTGCCCGAGCCGGAGCCGCGCAACTTCTCTTTCAACAGCCCGCATGGCGCCTGCCCGACGTGCACGGGGATCGGGTCGCAGCTGGTGGTCGACGGCGATCTCGTGGTCCCCGACACGTCGCTGTCTCTCCAGGAAGGGGCGATCGCTGCGTGGAGCCGTTCGCAGTTCTTCTACCCGGAGTTGCTGGAGACGGTCAGCCGCTACTTCGGCATCGACATGGACAAGCCGTGGTCGAGGTTGAGCAAGCAGCATCGAGAGGTGCTCCTCAACGGCACCGGCACCCGCAAGATCCGGTTCGGGTACAAGAACCAGTACGGTCACGAAAGGTGGTACGAGGCACCGTTTGAGGGCGTGGTCGCCAACCTGCAGCGCCGCTACGAGGAGACGCAGTCGGACTTCCTCAAAGTGGAGCTGGAGAGATACATGTCGGACAAGCCGTGCCCGGTGTGCAAGGGCAGGCGGCTGAAGCCAGAGTCGCTGGCGGTCACGGTCGCGAAGCGCAACATCGCGGACGTTTGCATGCTCTCGATCAGCGCTGCGATCGACTTCTTCAACACCCTCGACCTGAGCGAGCGTGAACAGCTCATCGCGCGCGGAATCCTGAAAGAGATCCGCGAGCGGCTTCAGTTCATGATCGACGTCGGGCTCGAGTACCTGACCGTCGAGCGAGCCGCCAACACGCTGTCGGGCGGTGAGTCACAGCGCATCCGGCTCGCGACGCAGATCGGCTCGAAGCTGATGGGCGTTCTCTACATCCTGGATGAGCCGTCCATCGGCCTGCACCAGCGTGACAACCGCCGCCTGATCAACACGCTCCTCCGCCTGCGCGACCTTGGAAACACCCTGATCGTGGTCGAGCACGATGAGGAGACCATCAGGTCGGCGGACTACATGGTCGATATCGGCCCCGCTGCCGGCGAGCACGGTGGCCAGATCGTCGCCGCCGGAACCGTCGAAGAGGTGCTCAAAGATCCCAACTCGATCACGGCCGCGTATCTGCGCGGCGACCGCGAGATCCCGATCCCGCCCCGCCGGCGAGCGGGCAATGGCGAGCGCCTGGTCGTCCGCGGCGCGCGCGCGAATAACCTGAAGGACGTTGACGTGGCCGTCCCCCTGGGCTGTTTCGTGGCCATCTCTGGTGTGAGCGGCTCGGGGAAGTCCTCGCTCGTCACCGACATCATCAGCCGTAAGGTCGCGCAGTACTTCTACCGAGCCAAGGACAAGCCCGGGCCTCACATCGATCAGTCGCCAATCGGCCGCACACCGCGCTCGAACCCGGCTACTTATACCGGGATGTTCACCTATATGCGCGAGCTCTTCGCGAACCTCCCGGAGGCGAAGATGCGCGGGTACAAAGCTGGACGCTTCAGCTTCAACGTGCGCGGGGGCCGCTGCGAGGCGTGCCAGGGCGACGGGATCATCCAGATCGAGATGCACTTCCTGCCCGACGTTTATGTGCCGTG
>WNFB01002992.1_pt1 | contig 14839 bp, 12 predicted proteins | sample 5400501 | NCBI WGS metagenome assembly WNFB01 (sample SAMN13153341, study PRJNA577476) | soil metagenome | isolation source: 200 cm saprolite under Douglas fir tree site 2 hole 1 | place: USA:California | collected 2015-04-18
GTGCCTGGTGCGGCGGTGCCTGGTGCGGCGGTGCCTGGTGCGGCGGTGCCTGGTGCGGCAGCACGTAGGAGGCGCTTCTGCTGCCCTGACCTGGGCTTGTGCCGCTGATGTGGGCCGGGCGGACCACCACCGGCGTCGGTGCGGTAGTGCCGCTCGCGGCAGGCTTACCCGGCCGGGCAATCTAGACTCGCCCGGGTGAGCCTGTCCATCGGCATCGTCGGCTTGCCCAATGTCGGCAAGTCCACCTTGTTCAACGCGCTGACCAGGGCCAGCGCGCTGGCCTCCAACTACCCGTTCGCCACCATCGAGCCGAATGTCGGCGTCGTCGGGATCCCGGATTCGAGGCTGCCGGCGCTGGCCGGGCTTTATGACTCCGCCAGGATCGTGCCGGCCACCGTTCGGTTCGTGGACATCGCCGGGCTGGTCCGCGGCGCCTCGCAAGGGCAGGGCCTGGGCAATCAGTTCCTTTCCCACATCCGGGAAACGGACGCGATCTGCCAGGTCGTGCGGGTCTTCGGCGACCCGGACGTGAGCCACGTCGATGGTGACGTCTCGCCGGAACGCGACATCGAGACGATCGTGACCGAGCTGATCCTGGCTGACCTGCAGACGCTGGAGAAAGCCGTGCCGCGGCTGGCCAAGGAAGCAAAATTCGCCAAGAATCCTGAACGGGCCCGCGCGGCCGATGCCGCAGCCAGGGCGGACCAGGTGCTCGATGGCGGGACACCTATCTTCGCCGGCGCTGCTGCAGTCGGCGTCGACCTGGCTGACCTGCGCGACCTGCAGCTGCTGACGGCCAAGCCGTTCCTCTATGTCTTCAACGTCGATGATGCCGAGCTGGGGGACACTGCGCTCCGGGCCCGGCTGGCCGCGCTTGTCGCCCCGGCGGAGGCGATCTTCCTGGATGCGAAGACCGAGTCCGAGCTGGTCGAGCTCTCCGCTGCGGAGGCCGCCGAATTGCTGGCCGAGCTGGGTCTCGGCGAGCCGGGGCTGGACCAGCTGGCCAGGGCGGGATTCGCCGCGCTCGGCCTGTCAACCTTCCTGACCGCCGGGCCGAAGGAATCGCGGGCGTGGACGATCCGGGCGGGCGCCACGGCGCCAGAGGCTGCGGGCGTGATCCACACCGACTTCCAGCGCGGGTTCATCAAGGCAGAGATCGTGTCATTCGACGACCTGATGGCCGCCGGGTCGATCGCCGCGGCGCGGGCCGCGGGGAAGGCGCGCATCGAGGGCAAGGACTACGTGATGCACGACGGCGACGTCGTGGAGTTCCGCTTCAACGTGTAAGGCGCCGACGATTTCGGGTCTGAGCCCCCCCGTGTCCCGCCGGGCCCCGATCCGCGGGCACGCCCGCGCACCTCTCCGGCGTTCCATGACCACCCGCCTGGCGTTCCATGACCACCCCCCGGTGTTTCTTGATCGCGGAGGATTTTGGGTGCCCTGGCCCCCAAAATCCTCCGCGATCAAGAAACACCGCCAATTCTGGCCACGTACCCTTATGGGCGTGATGCGGGCGGGCCCGACCGAGAGTGATACCTGCCGTGACTACGTACTGCCCCGGCTGAAGGCATCGAACTGGGCCGCCGACCAGATCATCGAGCAGTGTCCGATCACCGACGGGCGGATCGTGCCGCACGGCAAGAAACACCGGCGGGGAATGCCGCTTCGCGCCGACTACGTCCTTGAGTTCAGGCCGGGCGTTGCGGTCGCCGTTATCGAGGCCAAGCGCGCGTACTCGATTCCCGGGAAGGGACTGCAACAGGCGAAGCGATACGGCGATCTGCTCGACATACCGTTCCGGTACTCAACCAATGGCAAGGGCATCGTCGAGGACGACAGGGACACCGGCCTCGAACGCGACGACCTGATGGCGTTCCCGTCGCCTGACGACCTTTGGCGCCGCTACCGGGCATGGAAGGGCATTGTCGACGAAACTGTCGCCGACGGCCTGCTGCTGCCGTTTAACCGCCAGCTGCGCGTACCTGATGGCCGTGTGAAGGAACCGAGGTACTACCAGCGCGTCGCTATCAACCGGGCCGTCGAGGCGATCCTCAGCGGTGACAAGCGAGTGCTGCTGACCATGGCCACCGGGACTGGGAAGACGTTCGTCTCATTGCAGATCGTGTGGAAGCTGTGGAACAGCGAGTGGCTGCAAGACCGTAAGCCGCGGGTGCTGTACCTCGCCGACCGGAACATCCTCGTCGACCAGCCGATGGAACGCGAATACGTGCCGGCGTTCGGGGACGGGCCGATCTGGAAGCTACGGGGAGAGGCCAAGCGGGGCCGGGAGATCTACTTCGGCCTGTATCAGTCGCTGATCGGCGCGGCCGGAGATCCCGGTGCGCTCTACCGCCGCTTTGACCACGACTTCTTCGATCTCGTGATCGTCGACGAGTGCCACCGGGGGAGCGCGGGGAGCGAATCGACATGGCGGGCAATCCTCGATCATTTCTCACCGGCAGCCCAGATCGGGATGACGGCGACGCCGAAGCGTGACGACACGGTCGACACCTACCAGTACTTCGGCGACCCCCTGTATGAGTACTCGCTTGCGCAGGGAATCGACGACGGCTTCCTTGCGCCCTACCGTGTCCGCCGCGTGGTGCTCAGCCCGGACGCGACGGGTTTCGCGCCCGAGCAGGGCCAGCTCGATCTCTTCGGGAACGCGATCCCGCCCAACCTCTACACGACCAAGGATTTCGAGCGGGTCGTCTCGCTCTTGTCGCGCACCGAGGCCGCGGCGAAGCATCTCACTGACTACCTGAAGCGGACCGACCGGATGGCCAAGACCATCGTCTTCTGCGTGGACAGTGAGCACGCAGACCAGATGCGCCGCGCGTTGCACAATGCAAATAGCGACCTCACGAGGCAGCATCCGAACTACGTGGTGCGGATTGTGTCTGACGAAGGAGGCGTCGGCCGCGGCCATCTCAGCGACCTGGCCGACACAGAGAAGGACCATCCGGTCATCGCGACCACTTCGCAGCTGCTCTCGACCGGAGTCGACCTGCCGACGGTGCGCAATATCGTGCTGTTCAAGCCGATCGGCTCTATCGCGCTCTTCAAGCAGATTATCGGCCGGGGCACGCGGCTGTTCCCCGACGATGACAAGCTGTCCTTCGACATCATCGACTACGCCGGGGCAACGGCACTGTTCGAGGATCCGGACTTCGACGGCCTGCCGGAACGGGTCGACGTTGAGGAGATCGACGACGACGGTGCGGTGACCGAGCCTCCGATAGTGGAGGAGCCGGAGCCTGCCTTCGAGCCCGGTGACGGTGACGCCGAGATCGAACCCGACGATGCCGAGGACGACAACCCCCGCAAGTTCTACGTGCGTGACCTGCAGGTCTGGGTGACCGCTGAGTGGGTGCGGTACCTCGACCCTGACACGAACCGGCTCCGTCTGGTCGAGTACCGCGAGTTCGTGGCTGACGCGGTCCGGGCAATTTTCGGCGAGGTCGATGACCTCCGTACGCGCTGGCGCCGCCGCACATCCCGAGCAGAAGTAGTCGAGGCTCTCGCGTCAAAGGGGATCGAGCTCGGCGAGCTGGCCGAGCGCGCCGGAATGGCCGAGGCGGACCCGCTCGACGTACTCGTCCACCTGGCATGGAACCAGCCGCTCGCCACCCGGCAGGACCGAGCCCGGCGGGTGCGCAAGGAGCATGCCGACTTCTTCGATCAGTACCAGCCGGAAGCCCGGACAGTACTGGAAGAGCTGCTGGACAGGTATGCCGAGTACGGGGTCACGCAGCTTGAAGATCTCGGAGGACTCCGCATCCCGCCGCTGGACCAGCTCGGCTCACCGGTCGAGATTGCAGCCCGTTTCGGTGGCGTCGAGCACCTCTGGGCTGCCATGGCGGAGCTGCAGGAGCACCTCTACGCCGCCTGATCCTATTTCCAATTTTAAGTTCTATCGGATCTATTGCCGTAAAACTTAAATTTCGAGATAGGATACTCGTATGCCGATGGACCGCCAGGACCTGCGCCGCCGCCTGGCGGCATTGGCCGCGACGCAGAGCGGCTACTTCACGGCTGCCCAAGCGCTCAAGGTCGGCTACAGCTATCCCAACCAGAAGTTCCATGTTGACCGGGGCAACTGGGTGCGCGTGGACCGCGGCATCTTCCGACTCCCGGAATGGCCGGTGGATCCGCGCGATGATCTCGTCCGCTGGAGCATGTGGGCACTCGGCCAGGGGGTGATCTCACATGAGACCGCACTCACCGTGCACGGAGTCGGCGAGTTTGATCCAGCGCGAGTCCACCTCACGGTTCCGCCACGGTTCTCGAAGTCCGACCCTGCTGTCATACTCCATCGCGCAACACTCGACGAGGCCGACGTTGAGGATCGCGCCGGGTTCAGAATCACGACGCCGCTGCGTTCGCTCATCGACGTGGCGGCGGCAGGCGCCGACCTCGACCAGCTTGCCCGTGCGATAGGCGAGGCCCGGAATGCTGGCATGGTGACCCCCCGCCGTCTGCGGGAACGAGCCGAGGAGGTCGACGTGCGCGGTGCTCTTCGCGTCGAGCAGGCACTCGGGATCCTAGGGGAGTGATGGTGTACGGCTCAGCTGCTGCCCTCCGGGCGGCGCTCGAACACCGGCTTCAGGCTGAGTCTCAGGAATCGGGCGTGGCGCTCAGCCGCCTGCGCAGAAGGGTGGTCTTCGAGCGGATTGTCAGCCGGATCGAGAGCGCAGAGCCCGGCCGGTGGGTGGTGAAGGGCGGGATGGCCCTCGAAGTCCGGCTAGCGGGCCGAGCGCGGACAACGAAGGACCTTGACCTGGGGCTTCGCGAGGACAAGGTGGATGCCGCGGAGCTACGTGACCGTCTCATCGATGCCTTGGCCACGGACCTCGACTCGGACGGGTTCGTCTTCACGGTCGGCCCGCCGGGTGAGCTAGGCGCCGACGAGGCCGGCCGCTGCTCATGGCGGTTTTCCGTCCGGGCCTCTTTCGCAGGGCGACCCTTTGACGGGCTGAAACTCGACGTTGCTCCGCGGGCCGAGGAGCTAGACCCCATCGAACGGGTTGTGCTGCACAGTAGCCTCAGCTTCGCCGGGATCGAGGGTCGCTCGGTCGACCTCATCGACGTTAACCGGCATGCTGCCGAGAAGATACACGCGTACACCCGTGTCTACGGCGAACGGCCGAGCACGCGCGTTCGCGACCTCGTCGATCTGGTGCTTCTTATCGAGAATGGACTCCTCGACGGCGCTCGCGTTGCCGCTGCCATCAATGCTGCGTTCTCCCAGCGAATGACGCATCCCGTCCCGGCCGTTCTTCCGGATCCGCCAGCGTTCTGGGCGGAGCAGTACGCCAATCTCGTCGCGGAGCTTGATGTTGAAGCACGGACCATCACAGAAGCCCTCGATCTGCTGCGCCGCTGGTGGCAGCAGGTCACCCCGTACCTGGAGTCATGACCATGGCCCGAACCGCCAAGAAGGCAGAGACGCCAACGTCGCCGCAGGCGAAGCTCGCGTCAGTGATCAAGTCGGCGCGTGACTTTATGCGTAAGGACGCCGGCCTGAACGGCGACCTCGACCGGATCCCACAGCTCGCCTGGCTGCTGTTCCTCAAGGCCTTTGACGGACTTGAGCAGAACCGGGAGGTCACCGAATCGAACTACCGGCCAGCCATCGAGTCGCCCTACCGGTGGCATGAGTGGGCTGCCGACGCCGACGGTCAAACGGGTGACAAGCTCACCAGGTTTGTCAACAACGAGCTGTTTCCCTACCTCCGAGGGCTGGTCGGCTTCGGTGGGCATGATCCGAGGGATGTGCTCGCGGCCGTCTTCAAGGAGACCAACAACCGGATGCTCTCCGGGTACCTGCTGCGCGATGTCATCAACAAGGTCAACGAGATCAACTTCGCCTCGGCCGACGATATCCACACCATGGCCCACCTCTATGAGTCGATGCTCCGCGAGATGCGTGACGCCGCCGGGGACTCGGGTGAGTTCTACACGCCCCGGCCGGTCATCCGGTTCATGGTTGAACAGGTCGATCCGCAGCCCGGCGAGGTAGTGCTCGACCCAGCCTGCGGCACTGGCGGTTTCCTCGTTGAGGCGCTCGAGCACATCCGGCCGAAGCTGAAGACAACGCAGCAGCGGCGCGCGCTAGAGCGAGACCTCCGGGGCATCGAGAAGAAGCCGCTGCCGTACCTCCTCGGGATGATGAACCTTCTGCTGCACGAGGTCGAGCAGCCGAACCTCACCCGGACCAACGCGCTCGCCCGTCCCATCACCCAGATCAGCAGGAGCGAGAAGGTCAATGTCATCCTCACCAACCCTCCGTTCGGCGGCGAGGAGGAGAGATCGATCCTGGCCAACTTCCCCGAGAAGACACGCACGGCGGAGACGGCCTGGCTCTTCATGCAACTCGTAATCCGCCAGCTGGCCGATGGCGGGCGATGCGGGATCGTGATCCCCAACGGCGTCCTCTTCGCCGACGGAGTCGGCGCCAGGATCAAGCAGGACTTGCTCAGCTCGTGCAACCTCCACACTGTGGTGAGGCTGCCTGATGGTGCGTTCGCTCCCTACACAGATATCCCATCGAACCTGCTGTTCTTCGCAAAGACCGGCCGTACGAAGGAGGTGTGGTTCTACGAAGTCCCACCACCGGCCGGTCGGAAGAAGTACTCCAAGACCAAGCCGTTGCGCTTCGAGGAGTTCGCCGACTGCGCCCGCTGGTGGGGAGGACCAACGAGAGCGGGGCGATCCGAGACAGACCAAGCGTGGCGGGTTTCGGTCGCTGATATCGAGACGAACGGATATGACCTCGACCTCAAGAACCCGAACCGAGTCGGTGACCTTTCCCACCGCCCTCCCAAGGAACTCGTGGCTGAGCTGCTCAAGTCCGAACGCGAGATCGCTCGGCTCCTGGAGGAAATCAGCGAAGAGATCGGAGGGTCCACGTGACGTGCAGCCGTGTATGCGTTGGCAACGTGCTCCAGCTCGAACGCGTTCCGGTCCTGCCGCAGCCAGATGCTCAATACACCTCTGTCGGCATCAGATCCTTCGGCAAAGGTATCTTTCACTACGACCGACGGCCTGGCTCAGAACTGGGTTCGCTGCGATTCTTCGAACTCCGCCCAGACCGCTTGGTTATTAGCAACATTAAGGGCTGGGAGGGAGCGATCGCCACCTCGAATCAGTCCGATGCCGGCACTATCTGCTCGAATCGATTCCTCACCTACCTCCCAGTCGACGATCAGATTGACATCGGATGGGCTTGCTACTTCTTCCTGAGCGACGCCGGGCTCCCTCTCATCCAGCGAGCCTCGCCAGGATCGGCAGACCGAAATCGCACGTTGGCAATCGACCGGTTCGAAGCCCTTGAGATCCCGCTCCCGCCAATCGAGCAACAGCGCCGGACTGCAGCTCGTCTCGACCTTGTAATACAGGCCATCAACCAGGCTCATTTGATCACCGACTCTCAGAAGGAGCTGATCGGGGCGCTCCAGTCCTCAGCGACGCAGCGGCTTGATCTCAGCGCGGAAGACCGAGGGAAGGCTGGATGGCGCCAGGTGCAGCTCGGTGATCTTCTGGCGGAGGATCTTGATGAGGTTGACGTCGTCGCCTCTGAGTCCTATGAAATCGCCGGAATCTATTCGTTCGGCCGTGGCCTCTTCCAGCGTGGACCTCTTGCAGGATCCGAGACGGCCTATAGACGGCTCCACCGGCTGCACAAGCGACAGCTAGTGATGAGTCGCCTGAAGGCGTGGGAGGGAGCTCTGGCCGTCGTGGATGGCAGTTTCGATGGTTGGTATCTGTCACCTGAATTCCGGACATTCTCCCTGACCAGGGATGAAATCGACCTCGGGTTCTTGGACTCTCTCGTGCGCGCAAAGATTTTCTGGGAGCGCCTCGGCGGTAGCTCCAAGGGCATCGGGGCTCGAAAGGAACGAGTAAGTAGCCAGCGGTTTCTAGATCAGACGATCTGGCTTCCTCCTCGTTCAGAACAGGGTGCCATCACACGTACGCTCGAGGTCGAGCAAGCGCTGACATGGCAGGCGCGGCATCGCGTCGTCTGGCTTGCTAGGCTGCGGGATGCGGCGCTCAATGAGGCGTTCGCGGCGCTGGCGTAGCCCGCTCCCACCTATCGCAACACATGACGAGGTGATCAAGAAACCGCAGGCCGACAGTCTGGGCGCCCGCCATTACGTTGGTCGTTGCATGGCGGTCCGCGTCGCTGGGTGTTGTGTCGCCCGATGGGTGATTGTGGGCGAGAGCGAAGGCTCGGCCGTCGTGGCGGAGTACGGCGTTAAGGATCTCCCGTACCGGCACGAGTGACCTGTCCAGCGATCCTTCTGAGACAGTGACGACCTGGATCAGCCTGTTCGCACCGTCGCAAACGAGGACGAGGACCCGCTCGCGACGAAGCCCGCGGAGGTGCTCAGCGGCGACGCGCGCGATGTCTGTCGAGGATCGGAGAACGGGTCTCTCGACCTCGCTGCCGACGAGCGCACCGAGACGGAGGGCAGCAATAAGCGATGCTGCCTTGGCTTGGCCCACGCCAGGGATCATGGCCAATTCCTCTGGCAGTGCCCGCGCCAGGCCGCTCAGGCCGCCGAATGCGGCCAGTAGCGACCCCGCGAGATCGATCGCGCTCTCGCCCGTCCTCCCGTTTCGCAGGACGAGCGCGAGTAGCTCGCGTTCGGATAGCGCCTCGACCCCAACCGCCCGCAACCGCTCGCGCGGGCGCTCGTGCTTGGGCAATGCAGACAGCACGGTGGCCATGTTCGGAACGCTACTCGGAGGCAATGACAACGTTCCGCGCAACGATGCCTGGCCGTGCGGATGGGCAGCATGGGCGCGGGTTACTCATAGTCAGCTGCCTCACCCGCGACTGGGGCATCAGCGGCGGCAGCGAAACGGGCTGGACCGTCTGGTTCGAGATTGCCTGGCAATGACCCGGACGTTCCGACAAACAGAACCGCAAGATTGCCCGGTCGGCGCGACTCAGCGAGACGGGCAGGCGTGCCTTCGGCGAGCATGTCGCGGCGCTACAGGAAATCGTTGCCCGGTCCGGCTCCTCGGTGCTCCCGTCCTGATCGGGCGGGAACCAGGCAGCCGGCGCGTCTCCATAGACTCCTGGACCATGACCACTGAGCCAGTAAGCGCTGAGGCAGGCAATGACGCAGCCCCGGTCGCCCGGCGGATTCCGGCTGAGCGCACCCACCACGGCGACACGTTCACTGACGAGTACGCATGGCTCGCGGACAAGGACGACGCCGAGACGATCGCTTACCTGGAGGCCGAGAACGCCTATACCGAGGCCGCAACCGCTGGCCAGGCCGCGCTCCGCGAAGCGATCTTCGGTGAGATCAAGGCACGCACTAAGGAGACGGACCTGTCAGTGCCTACCCGCAAGGGCGGCTGGTGGTACTACACCAGGACGGTGGCAGCCAAACAGTACGCGGTGCACTGCCGCCGGGAGGTCCGGCCCGGCGACGCCGGGCCGCCAACGACGGCGGACGGCGCGCCGCTTGACGGCGAGGAGGTACTGCTCGACGGCAACGAACTGGCCGGCGACGAGCAGTTCTTCGCTCTCGGCGCGGTCGCGGCAAGCCCGGACGGCAAGCTGCTCGCCTACTCAACCGACTTCGCCGGCAGCGAGCGCTTCACCATCCGGATCAAGGACCTGGCAACGGGGACGTTGCTGCCCGACGAGGTACCCGACACGTTCTACGGATGCGCCTGGTCGCTGGACGGCTCGGCGCTGTTCTACGTCACCGTGGACGACGCCTGGCGTCCGTACCGGGTGTCACGGCACATCGTCAGCACGCCCGCAGCCGACGACGTGATCGTGTTCGAGGAACCGGACGAGCGGTTCTGGGTCCGCGTGGGGCTGAGCCGCAGCGAGCGCTATCTGCAGATCTCGGTGGCGAGCAAGCTGACCAGCGAAGCCTGGCTACTGGCCGCCGCACGCCCAGAGGGCGAGTTCAGCGTGGTGCTGCCGCGCCGCCAGGGCGTGGAATACAGCGTCGAGCACCAGATCGGCGCGGACAACAGCGACCGGCTGCTCATCCTGCACAACGACCACGCGGAGAACTTCGAGCTTGCGGTCGCACCGCTGGCCGACCCTGCCGCAATGACGCCGCTGATCGCGCACCGGGCCGACACCCGGCTGCTCGGCGTCGACGCCTTCGCCGGCTACCTGGCGGTCCACTACCGGCGGGACGGGCTCACCGGGCTCCGGGTCATCCGCGATGACGGCACCGAGCATGAGGTCTCCTTCGGCGAGCCGGTCTACCAGGTACAGCCAGGCTCGAACCCCGAGTACCGCACGGAGAAGCTGCGGCTTGGCTACGTGTCACTAGTGACCCCCGATTCCGTCTACGACTGCGACATGGCCACCGGCGACCTCACCCTGCTCCGGCGGCGGCCGGTGCTGCCGCGGCCGGATGGCACCGAATACGACCCGGCCGACTATGAGCAGCACCGTGAATGGGCGACCGCGGCCGACGGTACCAAGATCCCCATCTCGCTGGTCTGCCCGAAGGCAGCGCCGCGGGACAGCAGCGCGCCCTGCCTGCTGTACGGCTACGGCAGCTACGAAATCTCGATGGATCCCGGATTCTCCATCCCGCGGCTCTCGCTGCTCGACCGCGGCTTCAGCTATGCGATCGCGCACGTACGCGGGGGCGGCGAGATGGGCAGGCGATGGTACGAGGAGGGCAAGCTGCTGCGCAAGACGAATACGTTCACCGACTTCGTCGCTTGCGCAGAACACCTGGTGAGCCAGGGCTGGACCGCACCGTCCCGGCTGGTCGCCCGGGGCGGCTCGGCCGGGGGGCTGCTGATGGGCGCGGTGGCGAATCTCGCTCCGCAAGCCTTTGGCGGCATCGTCGCGCAAGTGCCGTTCGTTGACGCGCTTACCACCATTCTCGATCCGTCGCTTCCGCTGACGGTGACGGAGTGGGAGGAGTGGGGCGATCCGCTGCACGACCCGCAGGCCTATGAGTACATCAAGTCCTATTCGCCGTACGAGAACATCGGCGACCGGGTCTATCCGCCGATCCTGGCCATCACCAGCCTCAATGACACGCGGGTGCTCTACCGTGAGCCGGCGAAATGGATCGCGAAACTTCAGGCAGTCGGCCGGGGCGGCCCGTTCTTGCTGAAGACGGAAATGGTGGCCGGCCACGGCGGCCGGAGCGGCAGGTATGACGCGTGGCACGAGGAAGCCTTCGTGCTGGCCTGGATCACGAGCACGGCCGGCGCCGTGGCCGGCTGAGTCACGGAATCGCCGTGGTCGGCTGAGTCACGGAACCTGAGCCAGCGACACCGCTGCAGCGGATGACCCGGTGCTGCTGGCAAATGGCGCCAGGTCGCTGAGGAAACGGCCCTGCGCCTGATGAGACTGCGCCGGTTCCGGCGGATGCCTGCCGCCGGGACGGGCGGCCGTGCCACGAACCGGCCCTGCGCCGGCCCTGCGCCTGACGAGCCTGCGCCGCGCCCGGCGGACCTCGGCCGGAAGGCGCCGGCCGCCGGCGGGGAGGCACCGCCCTGCGCATGAGACTGCGCCGGTTCCGGCGGATGCCTGCCGCCGGGACGGGCGGCCGTGCCACGAACCGGCCCTGCGCCGGCCCTGCGCCGCGCCCGGCGGACCTCGGCCGGAAGGCGCCGGCCGCCGGCGGGAAGCCACCGGCCCCTGCGCCTGATGAGTCTGCGCCTGACGAGCCTGCGCCGCGCCTGACCGCTGCCTGCCGCCGGGACGGGCGGCCGTGCCGCGAACCGGCCTGCGCCTGACGAGTTTGCGCCGCGCCCGGCGGACCTCGGCCGGAAGGCGCCGGCCGGGAAGGCGCCGGCCCGTTCCCGTCCGGTTGACCGGCGGGGGTCGTGGGCCGATGCTGAGCATGCGAAATGCATCGTTCTGGATAGCTCTGACCGGTTTAGTGTCACAAGCATGTCACACCTGAACTGCTCAGCTAGCCCTGTTTTGGCCTGCTCAGCGGCCCTTCGCCAGGGGACACGCCCGGAGGACACAGGACGATGCTCGGCAAGACCCGGCAAACCTCCGCCAGGACAGCGATCGCGGCTGCTTCGCATCCCGGAGTGCTGCCGGACGCCATTCTCGCAGGTCAGGCACTATTCGAAGGGAATGCCCGCAGGCCAGGAACGAGTGAATGGCCGCGCCCTCCGGCGCCCCCGCGGCATGCCGGGTGGGCCAAAGGGTGTCATCGCCCGGGCGTTTTACCGCAGAATGGTGCACGAGACTGGCAAGGGTGTGCCGCAACTCCTTGCTGCTCAGGCGCAGGAACAGCCGGAGGTGTGATGGTTCGCAGGGCAATCCTCGATCGCGGTGCGCAGCCGACTGCGCACGCTGCGGGAGTCGAGGCGGCGCCCGGGGTGCCCGGATCAGCGGGCCAGCGGGCCGAGCGCACAGGGCAGCGCTGGCGGGGTGCTGGCGGCCGCTGGCTTGTCTGGGCATTCCGCGCGGTGGCCTGGGCGGTACTGCTGGTGATCGGCTATCGCGGCGTGACGGCGATCGTGGCACCGGCGAAGCAGGCGGCTACGGCCGCTGAGACGCCCGGCGCGAATTCAGCGCACGGGTATCCGGTCCGGCTGGCTGAGGCGTACGCGCTGCAGTTCGGCGACGTTTACCTGAACTTCAGCCCGGCGACGGCAGCGGAGCGGGCACGGCAGCTTGCCGCATTTCTCCCGGCCGGATCCGACTCCCAGCTCGGCTGGAATGGGGCCGGGTCCCTACAGCTGCAGTCCGAGCAGGTGTCCGGCATTACCGTGCAGGATTCCCAGCACGCCGTCATAACTCTTCTCGTCCGGGCCAACGGCCAGCTCATGGGACTCGGCGTGCCTGTCTACTCGGCAGATGGCGGCCTGGCGATCTCGGCGGAGCCGTCGCTGCTGCCGCCGCCGGCTCATGTCGCTCCGCCTGGAATGCCGGGCAATGCCTCTGATCCGGCCACGGCATCGGCCCTCGGCAACCAGCTGCCCGCCTTCTTCCGTGCCTATGCCAGCGGCGATCCGGCCACGCTCGTCAGGTTCATCGCCCCAGGCGCGACAGTCACCGGGCTTGGCGGCACTGTGACCTACGGCTCCATTTCCGGGATTAACGTGCCGCCTGGGGGTCCGACGCGGCACATTACGGTCAGCGTGATCTGGCGGCTGGCCAGCCAGGCGGCCAGCCAGGCCCGGTCATCGGGGAGGTCGCCGGTGACGACCGCGCCAGCCGGGCTCGAGATGACGTACCGGATGACCGTCGTGCAGCAGGGCGGGAGCTGGTACGTCGCGGCAATCGGCACATCCCCCCAGCCGCTGGCGCCGCCATGATGTGAACCTTCCCGACAGCATGCGTCCCCCGCTCGTCGCACCCCCCATCACCCCGGAGTAAATAGATGTCGTCGCACCTGCTCATCACGGCATCCCCGGCGGCGCTGAGCACCTCCGGCCTTGTGAGCTATTTGCAGGGCCTGTTCGGGCCGCTGTTTCTTGGGATTGTCGGTATCGTAGCTATTTTCTTCCTGTTCACTCGTGAGATAATCCGGTTCGTGCAGTTCGTCGTCCTTGCGGTAGCGATCGCGGTCATCTTCTACACCCCAAGCATCGTGCAAACGCTTGCCACCGGCATCGCGAACGCGCTCGGCGTCCACTGATCTCCGCGCAGGCGGGAGGGGTGTAGCCGGTGGATCTGCCCACCTATACCAATATCTGGCGTATTGAGAAGCGGCTCTACAAGCTGTATGACCTCAGGCTGCCGATGCCGCTGCCGGTGGGCCAGATCGCGGTATTCACGGCTATCGCAGTCCCCTATGTGATTATCCTCACGGTTCTCGGGCTCCCGTTTAGTCACACGTCTTTCTGGCTTTACGTACTGCCCCCTGGCGTGCTGGCCTGGCTTGCCACCCGGCCGGTACTTGAGAGCAAGCGGCTCCCCGAGCTGATCGTGTCCCAGGTGCGTTATCTCGGCGAGCCGCGCACGTGGTGCCGGCTGGCGCCGCTGGCGGAGAAAGACGAGGTTCTTGTCGTCGCCAGGGTCTGGCGGCGGGGCGGGGATGGGCCGTCCGAGCTGACGGCGCATCGCGCGATCCGGCCGGCCGGCCGGCGTGTCCTTGCCGTTCCGCAGCGCGCGATTGCCGCCACTGCCAGGCTGGCCGCGGATCCGGCACCGCGAGCCACCCCGAGCGCCCCGGCCTGGCCCGCATCGCCCGCCAGACGGCCTGCCGCCGCAGCCTCGGCACGGCCTGCCGCAGCCTTGACCCGCCCCGCCATCGGCGCGCATGCCCGGCCCGTTCCGCTGGCGCAGGAACGTCCGGCCGCTGCCCGCGCCGTGGCCAGGACGGCGGCTTACGCGCAGCCCCCCGCCACGCAGGCGCAGTCCGCTGCGCGGGCACAAGCCGTCGCGCAGGCACAGCCCGTCACTCCGGCAGGTCCGGCGGTTCCTGCGCAGGCGGTGGCCCCGGCCGCCGCGGCTGGCCTCCTCCTGCCCCGGCCCGGCGCTGAAAGCCGCCCAGCCGCCGCTGTCCCTGCATCAACCCGGCCGGCCGCGACCAGCCGCCCGGCAACGGCGAGCGGCCCGCACGCGGCCAGCGTTCCTGCAGCCAGGCCACCGGCAGACGTGCCTCCGGCAGCCAGGCCCCCGGCAGGCGTGCCTCCGGCAGCCAGGCCCCCGGCAGGCGTGCCGGTAGACGTGCCTCCGGCAGTCAGGCCTCCGGCAGCCAGGCCACCGGCAGCCAGGCCACCGGCAGACGTGCCTCCGGCAGCCAGGCCACCGGCAGACGTGCCTCCGGCAGCCAGGCCACCGGCAGACGTGCCTCCGGCAGCCAGGCCACCGGCAGACGTGCCTCCGGCAGCCAGGCCCCCGGCAGCCAGGCAACCC
>WNFB01002993.1_pt1 | contig 14838 bp, 13 predicted proteins | sample 5400501 | NCBI WGS metagenome assembly WNFB01 (sample SAMN13153341, study PRJNA577476) | soil metagenome | isolation source: 200 cm saprolite under Douglas fir tree site 2 hole 1 | place: USA:California | collected 2015-04-18
CCCGACTGCAATCTGATCTACCCAGTCCTGCGCTCCTACCTTCACCAGCGTTCCATTGTCTAAACGCTGCAAGGAGATCCCAAGGGCCTTATCAAAACCCGTGATGGATCTCAAGACGCTTTCCTTCTTTAATTGTATGATCACCTGGTTGATATCACCAAATTGTTGTGCCTCAAATCCCTGCGCCTGGTACTCAAACACCAGCGCATGAGCGATTCCCTGAAGGTCGAGGTCTCGTGTCTGATAGAAACGTGTTTCCATGTTTCTCCTCTCTGCCTATAGCATTTTCGTCGTGGGAGGTCTTGTCTCCCTTGGTACATATAACAAGAAAAGTCTCCACAAAACTATACGTAGCTGAACCTGGTAGGGTTTTGGCCGATAGGTAATACCTCTTTGCAACAGCCCTGAAATATGGCTCACTCCCGATACTTTTTGGTGTCTCCTGCTCACATTGGTCTGCAATCGCGGCCACATCTATTTTTTGTGTGGAGGAGGTGGTGCTGTATGGCGCGGGACCGGGCGCCGCCCGGTCCCGCGCCATACAGCACCACCTCCTCCACACATTTTTATATGAAGCGACCCTTGGGTCGCCAGTCTCCACTCGAAAAAGTGTCAAGGGAGAGCTGAAATATGGGGGCAATGAATGGCGAATACGAATAATATCTGCTATAATGTAGTTACAAATGTGACTACATAGGAGGAAGGTATGAAGACGCTCGGAGTACGCGAATTAAAAGAACGTATCAGTGAGGTTTTGCGTATGGTTGAGGAAGAAGGCGAGACTGTCGAGGTGACTAAACGTGGTGAAGTTATTGCACGTCTAGTACCCGTACGTAAACCACAACAAGCCGTTGAGCAGACTACAGATACTGTTTGGGCTAATCTGGATCGTCTGGCAGCTGAGATTAGTGCTCATTGGCCAGAGGATGTAAGTGCTGTCGAGGCGATACGCGACGTGAGGCGGGAACTTTGATGGATGCCTCAGTGGTAGTGGACGCTAGTGTTTGGGTGAGTTGGTTGATAACTCAAGATGCTAATCATGTCGCCAGTCGCCTTTGGATGGAACGTTATATTGCAATTGGTGGACTTCTGGTAGCTCCTGCGCTCGTATTGATAGAAGTCGCAGCGGCTATTTCCAGGCAAACAGGGCAAATCGGGCGAGCGAAGGAGGTGGCAAAAAATCTGTCCTCTGTTCGAGCAATGCGCTTTGTGCCCCTGGATTCTATGTTAGTTTGGGCTGCGATCGATGTGGCTGCTGATCTGAAATTGCGTGCCGGAGATACTACCTATGTAGCAGTGGCACGTCAATTGAACATCCCGCTAGTAAGTTGGGACAAAGAGCAACTGTGGCGTGCTGGAAGTCTCACCAGAACCTATATGCCTAGCGACTACCCTTTCAAGTAACATAGGTAACCGTAGCATTTTAAATACGGAAAGAAAAACCACACAATGACAATCCTAACGGCTCTTATTCTCTTCATCACCGCAGTAGTCGGCGGCGCGCTCAACTCTGTCGCCGGAGGCGGCAGCTTCATTACATTTCCCTCGCTGATCTTCACAGGTGTTTTACCCATCCAGGCCAACGCAACTAGCACTGTAGCACTCTGGCCTGGTTCGCTTGCCAGCGTGGGAGCGTACCGCAAAGAACTTGCCGCGCAGGATCGAGTGCTGGTGGTGGTGCTCGTCAGCACAAGCCTGGTAGGTGGTGTGCTCGGCGCTGTCTTACTGCTTCGTACCTCGCAATCAACCTTCCAACAACTTATACCTTACCTCCTGTTACTGGCAACACTCTTGTTTGCTTTCAGCGGCCCCATCACCTCGCGCCTACGCAAGCGGGGACTCGCTGTGCAAAAGACCAGTATTTCCCGGTTAAAGCTTGTGAGTATCTCGTTTTTTCAACTCATCGTTGCTATCTATGGAGGCTACTTTGGTGGTGGCATCGGTATTTTGATGCTGGCATCATTGGGGCTCATGGGTATGGAGAATATTCATGAGATGAATTCTTTGAAAACGGTCTTACAGAGTTGTATCAATGGCGTCGCGGTGATTACCTTTATTATTGCAGGTGCGGTAGTCTGGCTCCCGGCGATTGTGATGATCGTTGGCGCCATCGCAGGAGGCTTCACCGGAGCCTATTATGCTCGCCAACTTGACCCACGTTTAGTGCGCGGCTTTGTAATCCTGGTAGGCATTAGTATGACGATCTATTTCTTTGTGCATAGATAAGTGTATACATTGCCTCTGCTTCTTTCGTCATTAGTAGAAGAGAAGGTAGAAGTGTAAGAACTCCCATAGGCTATAATCTACTCAGGTATGATATAAAGATACTGCGCTTAGAAAACGGACTGACATGAAGCAAAGAAAAACCGGTATAGTCAGCTCAAACCTATCTGCCGGTACCTCCAGCGTACAAGGAAACAATGAAACGCGTCTTGTAGAAAGGGACACTATTCCCAGTAAAGGAGATGAGCAGGAGCAGCCCAATAAATGGGTAGTGTTCGCTATTCTTGCCGTTGGCATCTTTATGGCAACGCTGGACACATCGATTGTCAACATCAGCCTTCCGACCATCGCGCATTATTTTGGCGTCCCACTGAGTGGCGCTATCGAATGGGTGATTATCGCATACCTCATGGTCATTGCCGGGGTGCTTCTGACTGCGGGACGCCTGGCCGACATGATTGGTCGCAAACCGATATGGATTACCGGCTTGATTATTTTCACTCTCGGCTCGGCCATCTGTGGCGCCTCCGTCTCACTTGGCATGTTGATCGCTGCGCGAGCGTTGCAGGGCCTGGGAGGTGCGTTCATTATGGCTGTGAGCCCGGCTATGCTCACCAGTGCTTTCCCTCCGGAAGAGCGAGGGCGGGCGCTTGGAATGAACGCCGTGATTGTAGCGCTTGGTGTAAGCGTCGGGCCAACACTTGGTGGTTTCATCACCGATCATTTTACGTGGCGCTGGATTTTCTATGTGAACGTTCCTATTGGCATTATTGGTGTGATCGCGTCCTTGCGTGTATTGAAAGAGCGCGTGCGCCTGGGCCAGGGACGTTTTGATCCCCTGGGCGCTGTATTGCTCGCAATTGGACTGGTTGCCCTGACGATGGGGCTTTCATTCGGTTACGAATGGGATTGGAATTCGCCATTGCTCATTGGCACGCTCGTGTTGAGTATACTTGCCCTGGTCGCATTGGTCATAGTTGAGCGACGAGTTAAGGATCCCATCATTGACTTCTCATTGTTAAAGAATCGCGTCTTTCTCTCTGCCAATGTCAGCCTTATCTTGAACTTCATGGCGCTTTTCGCCGTCGGCTTTATGCTGCCCTTTTATCTTGAAGAGCTGCGTGGATTCTCAACCCAGGAGGCGGGATTGCTGCTGACTCCGTTACCGCTTACTATCGCTGTTATTGCCCCGTTTAGCGGCGCTCTCGCGGATCGTATCGGCACGCGCTGGCTCGCTGCTGGTGGACTATTAATAGCCTGCATTGGGCTTGTCCTTCTCAGCCAGCTTAATGCTCAGAGTTCTGTCTTGGACATTGTCTGGCGGCTGGTTGTAATTGGAGTAGGCCAGGCTATATTCCAGGCACCCAACAACAGTGCGCTCCTGGGCGCTGCTCCACGAGATCGCCAGGGAATTGCCTCAGGCTTCCTTGCGACCGGGCGCGTCGTCGGTCAAAGCTTAAGTGTGGCGCTCGCGGGAACCATTTTTGCTAGCTTTGGAGGCGCTGCAGCGGGCCAGGTGCTTGTCTCCAGTCAATACTCACATTCGTTATCTCCTGAACAAATTAGCCATCTTCAGCAGACGTTCATCAACAGTTTTCACGCGGCCTTTATCACATGCGCTAGCATCGCTGCAATTGGCGTTTTGACATCGCTCGTGCGTGGTAAAGAGAAGGTATAATTGGTAGAGATGTGTTGAAAACGGTTGTGCACCGTTTTCACAAAATGGGTGCAGCAGACTCACACAGCACGCACCAAATGGTATTCTCGCGCTCCTTTGCGCAGGACAAGATATTGCCCATCAATCAATGACGAAAGGCCAATCATCGCGTGAATGCCTGACACACGGCGATTGTTGACATAGATGCCCCCCGCCTCGATCAAGCGCCGGGCTGCGCTCTTCGAAGTGGCATATCCACAGGCGACAACCAGGTCAATAATAGTTACGCCTTCCCCTTCAAAATTGGCCCTTGGCATGTCGCTGGAGGGCACATCCGCGAAAATGTCGAGTACTTCCCTGGCGCTCAAATCTACAATCTCGCCGCCGAACAACACCTGGGAGGCATGTACGGCCTTCAGGAGGTTACTTTCGCCATGCACCATGCGCGTCACTTCTTCGGCAAGCCGCTTTTGCGCCGTGCGGTTCTCGGGCGAGGTAGAGACCGAGATTTCGAGTTCTGCAATTTCTCGCTGATTGAGCATAGTAAAAAATTTCAGATACTTCACCACGTCCTGATCATCCGTGTTGATCCAGAACTGGTAGAACCGGTACGGTGAGGTAAGATTCGGATCAAGCCAGACCGACCCTGCCTCGGTCTTGCCAAATTTGATGCCAGCAGTAGTCGTCAACAGCGGAAAGACCATACCATAGCTCCTGGCTCCGCGCATCTTGCGAATAAGTTCTGTGCCTGCTACGATATTGCCCCACTGGTCGCTTCCTCCCATCTGTAGCGTGCAACCATAGCGATCATGCAGAACCAGAAAGTCGTAGGCCTGCAGTAGCATGTAACTAAACTCGGTAAAGGAGATGCCGTCTCCCTCTTCATAGCGGCGTCTTACCGATTCTTTGGCAAGCATGTAATTAACAGTAAAATGCTTGCCCACGTCGCGCAGAAAATCGACAAGGCTGATCGAGGTCAACCATTCAGCGTTATTGATTAACCTCGCTGGGTTTGTCTTTGACTCAAAATCCAGGAAGAGGCTGAGTTGCGCTTTGATGCCTTCAAGGTTGTACTCAATCTGCTCTTTCGACAACAATTGGCGCTCCTGTGTTTTGCCGCTTGGATCGCCGATCATGCCGGTCCCGCCTCCTACAAGTGCAATCGGCTTATGGCCATACTGCTGAAGCCTCACAAGCCCCATAATGGGGAGTAAAGAGCCGACATGCAGACTTGCTGCCGTGGGATCAAATCCAATATAAGCTGTCATACTCTGACTTTTCAGCGCCTCTTCCAGCCCCTCCGAAGCGTCATAGAGCATTCCTCTCCACTGAAACTCCTCGAAAACGTTCATAATTTGTCCCTCACCTCACTTCTCCAGTTCGATAAATGTAATATATTCCGCAATACTTAAGCGCATACGCTAATAAACACGTACGGTACATTGTGCGGTAACTTCTGTGGATTGTCAATGAGGCCATAAAAGTGGTAGAGATCGCGCCCACTCAAATGAAAGCAAAAAAAGACGTTCCCCATTCGGGGAACGCTTCATTTTTATTTACAAATAAATTATAACATATTTTTGGATGAAAGTCAAGTCAAATTTGAGCAGCGATTCCCAGCAGGGCCATGTCTCTGTGAGAAAGTAACAGCCTGCCCCAGGGATATATAATTCGGTACTCTCTTTCATAAGTTGAAACCGGCTGGAGATGTTTGACGACCGGAGAGTTCGTCCGTGAGAGCTAAGCCTGTTCTATTCCTGCTGTAATTGGCATGTAGTTCCTTCCAGGTCTCTTCTCCACCGATATGGTAGACGGTAACTCCGGCCAATTTTGCCGGTAATGGGGCGTCTCCTACATAGAGTATTGTTACCGAGTGCCCAGACTGTTTGACTCGCGATAGCGAATCTAGTAAAGGATCACTGACCGTACTTGTAACTATAATGACGGTTGCGCCAGCCGGAAGGCGCGTACGCTCAGCCTGTATCAGATCTTCAATGGAACTTCCGAAGTACGACTGAATACGTGCCAACACCTCCATAATACGTTTACGCTGCTCTTCGTTGCTGGCTGGCGGCAAATGAATACGGCGACGATTCAATTGGTCGGCAACAACTGCCTCCAATTGCTGTTCCTTTCCTTCCCTCTTCTGTGCGGCTGTAGATGCAGGAGCCTCTCCCAGTGAGGATGGCGAATGCGAAGTGGAGATCGACATGCCTACTTCTGGCATATACATAATAGTGTTCGCATACAGACCAACAGCATACCCTTGATTCAGAGCCCAATCAGCTACCGAGGCAGTAACGCAGATTGCCAGTTCCTGCAGTTCGGGACGAATGCTATACCATGCATCAAGCTGTGAGATCACGTTGAGAAATAGCACGAGTGTATAGGTTGTGGTAGCCTGGTATACCTTGCTCTGCAGTTGCATCATGCGTGCCGTGGCTTTCCAATGAACACGCCGCAGGTCGTCGCCATACATAAAGTCACGCACGCCTATCACACGCGATGGATCTTCTAATAGGCGGCGTGGGGCGCGATTATCCCCAAAGGGATAGTGTGAAGGCAGACCAAAACGGGTTAAAGGAACCGCAAGGGGATAGATGAGCAGATACTGCCTGTTAGAGAGTGTTTCCTGTCGATTGAGAAAACCAAATACATCGCCGCTACGTAGCACTGTTGGCCCAAACATATGAACACCACGTGCATTGCAAAGGACTGTATAGGGCCGTGTTACTCGTTCGTACCAGCGCAGGCTGAACAAACTCTCCAATACCACCGTGTTACTGCCGATGCTGACTCGCAAATGACGTCCCGTAAAGGTCAACGACCGGGGAACATTATCTTCAATCTCTAGCCATGGGAGTGGTAAAAGCTTGGCATTCTCGACAGAGAAAGAGAACGTTATCTCTTCGCCAAACAGGGCACGCTGCTCGCTAAACTGGCGTTGGTAGCGCAAATCTTGCAGACAATACTTCGCCCAGATGTCCGTTGCTGCCAGGACCAATAACCCTAATAGTCCAATCACTAGTAGTAATGGCTGGTGAAGTATCAGGCCCACCAGGATAATTGCAATGCAAAGGTAATACCACTGTTTTTTCATAACTCTACAGGCACAGAAACACTATGCAGTACATCATCTACGATTTGTTCCATCACACGTCCATGCAGACGCGTCTGGCTAGTGGCAATCATGCGATGAGACAGGACGGGGCGTGCTACACGTTTTACATCATCCGGAATAACGTAAAAGCGCCCATGTATAGCTGCATAAGCCTGTGAAGACCGGTAGAGGGCAAGAGTACCTCGTGGGCTGACACCCAACTCGACCCCACTGTGATTGCGGGTAGCACGCACCAGTTCGACAATGTAGCTTTCTACGGCTGGTTCGACGCGTACCCGGCGAATCATCATTTGCAAGACTCGTAGTCGTTCCCCAGCGAGAACCGGTTGAAGCTCATCTAACGGCTGTTCTTCTTTGAAGCGTTGCAGGATGAGACGCTCCTCCGATTGGCTGGGATAGTCGAGGCGCAGACGCATCAAGAAGCGGTCAAGCTGAGCCTCCGGCAAAGGGAAAGTGCCTTCCAGTTCGATTGGGTTTTGCGTGGCGAGGACAATAAATGGACGTGGCAAGATCATCGTTTCACGTTCAATGCTGATCTGACGCTCTTCCATCGCTTCCAGCAGCGCGGATTGGGTACGTGGTGTGGCGCGGTTGATCTCGTCGGCAAGCACAACCTGTGAAAGCAGTGGTCCCGGACGAAACTCAAACTCACCCTTTTTCTGATTAAAGAATGTGATGCCTGTAATATCTGAGGGTAACAGGTCTGGGGTGAACTGAATACGTTGAAATGTACATCCCAGCGATTTTGCCAATGTTTTTGCCAGCGTAGTTTTGCCAATCCCTGGCACATCTTCAAAAAGCACATGTCCTTCGCAGAGCAAAGCGACCATCAGAAGATCGATCACTTCCTCTTTGCCCACAATCACGCGGCTGGCATTCTGGCGAACAACACGAGCGGCCTCTTGAACCTGGCGGATTTCATCTATCTGCGTCATGTATGATCCTTGAGAGTAGCGAGCAGAGAGAAAGCACTATCGTCGGCACCATGGACTTGAACAATCTGGCCCATACAAATTATACGCACACAGCACAATAGATATCACTTACCCATCAATCCATGGATATTAAGCTTAAAAGGCTTTTTTGAGCTGTTCCAATGGTCTTATCATTGTACAGATAAGCTTTACCCATTGGTCAGCACTTGTACAGTAGCTGGCTGAGATTTTGCTTGTTGACCATTTTGATCTGTCGCAATCGCAACTATAGTTGCTTGAACAAGTTTTTGTCTGAAGCCAGAGACAAGTACGGGCCATGGAACAGTTGCATTACCGGTACTATCTGCTATTTGCGGTCCCTCAGAGGCCCGGTAAGGCTGAACGTTGTAGTGTATCACAAGTTGGACACTCGCTCCAGGTTCACCTGTGTTAACGTCGACATTCACAGTATTTCCATTCACTATTGGTGATTGGATATAAGTGATCTGCGCAGTCAGTGTCCCACTGTTTTGAGTAGTAGTCGCTGTAGGTTGGAGTGCTGGCGTTTGTTGCATCGGAGGCTGGCTACTCTGATTACTTCCATTCCCGCCGCCAGGAGTTGGAAAGCTAGGACGGAGGTCAACTGTACCTGATGGATTAACCCCAGTTGAGGGAGGCTGAGGGGGTGAAGATGAGGATGAGGACGCAAAAAGGTTGGGATTGCCTAGAAATGCCGAGGAAGCAAGCGATACAAATACAATCCCTGCAAGCAGCACCACCACCATTGCAATCATGAGTACTTTATATGCAGGATCTTTCTGCCAGTAATATGCAAGCCTGGCTAAAGTGCTTTTAGGAGCAAGCCCGGTTCGAGGGCGTATGAACTGTTCAGGTCGTAAGTGCCCCTGCTGACCGCCATTATACATGCGCTGTTGCTCGGGAGGAGGCACTGGCAAAACCAGCTTTCCCGACCGAGGTTCCTGGTTCTGCATATCTGGTTGATTTATCATTGGCATCCTCTCCTGTCAGGTGCCTATCTAAAGAGAAGACCTTTACGGCTGTATCTTTCATTCAACATATTATATCAAGTATACGTGATCTTCAATTTCCTGTACAATTTCATGGGCCAGAAGTCAGGGCTAGTCACTTAACAACGGATGAAACAGGCAGCGCCAATCTCTTATAGTATCATTATAAAATCTTAAGGCAAGGTTCAATGCACTTGACAGTTCCTCATCAACAAAAAGGTCCCGCCCTGTCATGCTGAGCGCAGCGAAGCATCTGTCTCGCTACGCACAGAGATGCTTCGCTGCGCTCAGCATGACACAGGGTGACTGTTTACCCTGTCAAGGACTCTTCTTCACAATTGAACCATGCCTAAGAAGATCAGCGCATTTTTCGCCGATCATCATGCAGGTGATGCACGGGTTTACACTGACCATGGTAGGAAATATTGATGCGTCTGCTACTCTAAGGTGGTTAACTCCTTTTACACGCAGTTGTGAATCAACCACTGTTGATGGATCACGGATATCTCCCATCCTGCATGTGCCTGCAGGATGATAAACAGTGTTAGCTGTATGTCGTGCATATTCAGAAAGTTCTTTATCATTCTGGACTTCTACGCCAGGGGAAAGTTCCCTTTTTATCCATTTTTTTAACGCGGGTTGCTCTGCAATTTTTCTTGCAAGCTTAATTCCCTCGAGAATAATTGTTTCATCATAACCCCTTTGATCTGTAAAATAACGAAAATCAATCACAGGAGCATCTTTTGGATTTGTAGAACGTAGTCTTACGACACCTTCGCTCTTCGCTCGCGGAACGTTTGGGGTCATCGAAAATCCATATTTGGCTGTTGGATATCCTAACAGAGAAGTATTCCAATCAAAAGGAACTAATCCAAAATGAAACATTAAATCAGGAAGGGGTGAAGAGGCAAATACCTTTGTGAAGAGTCCAACCTCCCAATATTGTGTCGTTTCCTCTGGAACGGGTTGATTAGCTTCCCAGTTAATAACTCCCTCTGGATGATCAATGAGATGTTCACCCACTCCTGGTAACTCAACTTTTACAGGAATGCCTGATTTGTGTAAATGTTGTCGTGGGCCAATACCTGATAATAAAAGCAATTTAGGAGTATCGAACGCTCCACATGAGAGAACGATTTCTTTGTTTGCGAGAAGAATGGTCGTATCTGTCTCAACAGCATAAGCAGTGTTGTTCTCATCTAATAATATTTTATTAACACATGTATTAGTGAGAATAGTGAGGTTTTTTGCCGCTTTAACGATTGGATGAAGGTACACTTGAGAGCTTGATTGACGCATATCGTTCTTAGTGTTTAACTGCAATATCCCAACTCCCTCATATAACTCCCCATCCTCGTTAAAGGACACAAGATGAAATCCTGCTTGTTGTGCTGCTTCTAGAAAAGCATGGCTTAAAGGATTTATCCTGGGGGCTTTTTCAATATACACCTTCTCAAATACTCTATCAAAGTATTTGGTTGTTTCACTAGCATTCCAGCCCTCGCATCCTAATTGTTTCCAGGTATCCATATCATAATGAGGAGCACGAAATGCTATACACGAGTTATGAGAACTGCAACCTCCCAATATACGTCCACGGCTATGACGGATGAGAGAATTTCCCCGCAATTGCTTTTCAATTCTATAATCGTAATCGAGTTCTGTACCCAACAGATTAGGCCAATTTTTTACTGCTAAGATTTCTGCTTTGGCATCGTCTGTAGGTCCTGCTTCAACAAGGCAGACAGTAATATCTGTATTTTCCGCAAGCCGTGCCGCAACAACTGATCCTGCTGTTCCTCCCCCAACAACGATGTAATCATATTTCTGCTCATGCTTCGATTCCATACGCTTATCCAGGATGTGCACCTAAGAGGTGAACAAAATAACGTACTCGTATTTCAAGTTACCGAGATACCCTTGGGGTCTTCTATTGCTTAATAGCTAGTATACCTGAACCAAAGCATAGAGGACCACTGCCTTCTACAAATCAATAGCTTCCATTACAACATCCACAGACACATCTTCCAGAGTATGTTCATATATCACTTTTGTAGAAGGGCCTACTGGCCGCCAAACTGCAGGATCACTTGGCCCAAAAATCGCTACCGTAGGAACGCCTAGCATTGCTGCCAGGTGAGTAATACCCGAATCATTACCAAGATAGAGCTTGCATTGTCGTATATGACGCGCCATCTCCAATAAAGGCGTATTTGTGAGTATCTTGAGCATTTCTGGCATAGGAGGGGACGAAAGAAGTTGTAGTAAGCCTCGCAGGCGCTCAGTATCGGCCGGCCCCTCAAGCAAAAGGACTGAGTGGTTTTGTTGCCATAATCGCTTGATAACGGCAGCGAAAGAGGATATTGGCCAGCATTTCTGTTCTCCTCCACTCCCTGGATGAATGGCGACGTATTGTTTAAATGTTTCTTTGCAATCGGGCTTGGTGAGCCACAAGGTTGAAGGCGAGATGAATTGCGCACCAACATTTTGCAATCCGACTGTATGTGCCAGATAATCTACGATGTGTATACGTTCACCTTCAGGTGGTCGTCCTGGAGCGATAATCAGGCTTTTGACTCCTGCTGCCCTTAAATTGTGCTCAATAATGCCATCGGGGTCGCGCAGCCAGCAAATAGCGAGGTCGGTTTGACCTAACAGTCCACACGTGGTAGGAGTACAGATGCCATTGGCAGCGAATAATTCGCTCCATTGGATATCTTGAAAATCAAATACCTCTTCCGAGACACCAAAAGCCAGCGCTAGCGGTAGGACTTGAGCGTTGCTTACCAGTCTAATATGCGCATTGGTATAGTGTTCTTTCAGCAGTTTCAGGATGGGAAATGTGAGCAACACGTCCCCGATAGCGCCTGGACGGATCATGAGAATATGAAAGTGTTTCATTTCCGGCCCAGCGATAACACTTCGATTACTAGGATAATGCCTAAACTCACAATTGCTGCGAACAAGCTCCAACTATGTAAAGCGCGTAGGAGGAGGTTGAACACAATCCAGAGCGATAGCAATGCTCCTTGACGAAGAGCGTGTCGTACAGTTGCTCGGTAGAGGCGCGAAGAGATGAAGCGCAGGCTGATAAAATATGCCAGTGGTGAAAGGGTACTGGTGAGTGCGACACTCAGTAGTACAAATAACGTGACATAGGCCAGGAAAGCCTGTGGAGGCACAAAGTACGTAAACACGAGCAGCGCAGCCCATGCCAGTGGTGCCAGCATTATCAAAATGTAGAGCGCGATGCGGTTTGTCATTTGAGTAAGTTAAAGCCTTTATTTCCATTTAAAGGAGCCTCGTTGCGACGGCGGCTCTCCTGGGCTTCAGGACTGAAATACTTCTGCCACATGTCCGGGGCATCCTTGCTTTCACCACCATGTTTGGTGATACGTTGTCGCACACGACAAATCAGGGGTGTGTTGACCGCTGCTCCGGCGATAATGACCTGGCCCTTGGAGAGAGCCGGCAGGTTATCCAGGAGATCCCGTCCAACCCCTTCAATTGCGGCAGCAACGCTTTTCTGGTCAATTTCGTTCACGATGCGCATAATACATTGGGTCTGGCACTGGCTCAGCACATCGGCATCCAGTTTGCCGGGACGTTGACTGATTAAACCGACGCCAATGCCAAATTTGCGTCCTTCAGCAAGCACCTGCTTGAGAATTGCCGTGGAGACCACTTCCGTTCCCCCGGGAGCAAAGTGATGAGCCTCTTCGATAAGCACAAAGACGGGATAAGGCAGGTAAAACTCCCCTGAATGCGCCTTGCCACGTTCAGTCTCCATCCGTGCCTTATTCAGACGGCGCAGTAACGTAGCAACAACTACCTGCTGATCCCGCTCATCAATCTCATTAAGTTGTAGGACAGTACACTGCCCGGGTTTGAAAATCTCTGGTAGGTCGAGATGCTCCATATCGTCGAATGTAAAGCTGTCCACGAAACGTTGATCGATACGCCATGTTAAGGCATGCACCGTACTTGAATCATCCGCGCCTTCGCTATCATCATCGCCTTTCTGCTTTGAGACGTTTTTAATGGCGAGTTTCAGATCAGCGACACTCCAGGGCGTACCTCTTTTGGTTTCGGTCACTTTGCGTAACGCCCGGCTCAACAAGTATTGTTGCTTCTCCGTCATTTCGGGCAAGAGATGGCGCATATCACCCATAGTTAATGTCGAGACCCGCACCTTGACCTGTTCCGGTTTATAGACTCGAACCTGTGCTTGATATCCACTCCTTCTCCCGTCGTTCTGCTCGCTAAATTGAGGGAAATTGGCGATTTGATCGAGCGTGTTGTATTCGCCATGCGGATCGATGATCAGAACGCACGCTTTATTGTGAGCCTGCATCAGTTCTTCGACAAGAACACTGGCGAGGTAGCTTTTTCCTGCGCCTGTGCTGGCGATAATGGCGAGGTGGGTACTCACAACGTCTTTGACCGAAAGGACAATGGGTACGGCATCTGGAGAACGTGTTAGCAGTGATCCGATGGTTGCTGAGCCCGGCTCTCCCTTGCGTTTGCGACTGAGTATGTGCGCAAGCATCTCGTCATCGGCCAGAAAAATCTGCTTGCCCGACTGTGGCGGAATCCACGGGTTGATGAAAGAGTTGGTGGGATCATCGTAGTAACCCATGATGGCGACATGCAGTTCAAAAAGTTCGTTGGCGCGTGCGTCGTAGCCTACCATGGCGGCTACCTGTGCCGGCGAAATCTCCGGTTCTGCTAAGAACGTGTCCGGGTAGAGTTTCAGGGGAACACGCTTGATGATGCGTCCCAGCACACAACGGGTACGAATATGCCCTCCTGGAGATAGTTCGCTTTCTTCAGCGTCGGCGAGTTCATAATATACATACTCACCGTTCTTGAGGACTTGTTCATCGTCACGTGAGACGAAGGTGTATTCGTGGGTATTTTCGCCTGGTCCTTTAGTGATACCTACAGGTTTGAAACGTGGGCGGGCAAGAGTTGGATCAAGCATACATTAGAACCTCCAATTAGCCGGTAGTTTCCACCTTAAGGCGCCAGGCGAAGTTGCGTTTCACGATTGAGAGTACTGAGAGATTTTGCGGGAATAGGCCTTCCAACTGATCGATGATGCGCAGCGTGACCATTGGTAACAGACTGTTCCGCTGTGCAATGATATGGGGAAGATAGCCCATATGCAGGTACGCCTCTTTCTCAGCGTCGTCTGGATCTCCGAAGAAATGGAAAGCTTGTACCTCCTCATCGGTCATAGTCTCGATTTCGCTGCCCAGTTCCAGCGATAAGAGCGGCACTCCATGCATAATGGAGAGTATTACTGGCTGGCTACCTGGTATCATGCGTTGTTCTATCATGCCCAGAACCATCACATAGATAAGTACAGCTTTCTCGGAAATATAATCGGGTGAAAAGAGTTCTACCTGTGTTTCGTTCGAGAGGCGCGGTCCCAGCGAGCCAAATGCCGGGTTAAGCAGGATGGTGTCGTAGATTACGCCGATTGCGTAGGTTCTTGGTTCAGAACTCTTGCCAAGCGCAAGAATCACTTTTGCGTCATGGTCGTTGGATTGTTCGGCACGGACTGCAATGCGTACAAAACGACCAAATGCGTAGTCCGGGGGTGTCGGCTCCAGTTCAACTTCACGAGGCCCATAGATCTGACAGACGTAGTTGATGTGCGAGTCCGATTTGACGATTTTGCCAATGTACATCTCGTTTATGGCCCTCCAGATATGCTAAATAGAGCCTGCGCTCTCTCACATCCTCACATCTCATAATTACCCCGTTCTGGATACCCGCCAGCGTTCACGCGGCGGGAGGAAAGAACGCCCCGATAGGGGGAGCGTTTGAAACGGACGCTCAAACCGTCCCGTTAAGGCTGGCTTGCGCCAGTATCGGGGCCGAGACCCC
>WNFB01002995.1_pt1 | contig 14837 bp, 10 predicted proteins | sample 5400501 | NCBI WGS metagenome assembly WNFB01 (sample SAMN13153341, study PRJNA577476) | soil metagenome | isolation source: 200 cm saprolite under Douglas fir tree site 2 hole 1 | place: USA:California | collected 2015-04-18
AGGATCTTGCGTAGGATGCCGGAGCCCTGCGCTTCCATCTCCATGTTGGCCTTGTCGGTCTCGATCTCGGCGAGCACGTCGCCCTGCTTGACCGGGTCGCCCTCTTTTTTGTTCCACTTCACGATGGTTCCTTCGTCCATCGTAGGTGACAGCTTCGCGAGAACGACCTTGCTGATCATCTTGAAGCCAGGAACCGGGAAGTGCGGTCCGAGCGCAGCGAGGACCCGCTGGCGCGGCTCCACGTAGTGGAGGCGCGCAGCAATCCCGTTCCGCTCGCAGCTTGTGTCTGCTTGTTGTTGCTGTTGCTCCTCGCCGATGTCACCGGTACATCACCCGGTGCACGGCGTCGATGATCTTCTCGGGTTGGGGCAGGTAGGCCTTCTCCAGCGTCTTGGCGTAGGGCATGGGGACGTCTTCCGAAGTCACGCGGATCACGGGGGCGTCGAGCGCGTCGAAGCACTCGCGCTGGACGCGGTCGGAGATCTCGGCCCCGAAGCCCGCGATGCGCCAGCCCTCTTCCACCACCACGCAGCGGCCGGTCTTCCGGACCGAATCGAAGATCACGTCCTCGTCGAGGGGGCGCAGCGTCCGCGGATCGACGACCTCGGCGTCGATGCCCTCCTCGGCGAGCTTGGTGGCGGCGGCGAGGGCGGTGACGCACGGCCGGCTCCACGCGACGATCGTGACGTCGCGGCCGGGGCGCTTCACCTCGGCCAGACCGAGGGGGATGTGGTACTCCTCCTCGGGCACCTCGCCCTTGAGGTTGTAGAGCACCTCGTTCTCCATGAAGATCACCGGGTTGTCGTCCCGGATGGCGCTCTTCAGCATCCCCTTGGCGTCCTTCGGCGTCGAGGGCATGGCGACCACGAGCCCCGGCACGTAGGCGTAGATGCTCTCGAAGGCCTGCGAGTGCTGGGCGGCCACCTGCGCCGCGGCGCCCGAGGGGCCCCGCATGACCATCGGACAGCGCACCTGGCCGCCGGACATGTAGCGGTACTTCGCGGCGTGGTTGATGATCATGTCCAGGGCGAGCAGCGAGAAGTTGAACGTCATCATCTCCGCGATGGGCCGCAGGCCGATGAAGGCCGCGCCGACCGCGACGCCGGCGATCACCTCTTCCGCGATAGGCGTGTCGCGCACCCGCCACTCCCCGAACTCCGCGAGCAGCCCCTGGGTGACCTTGTAGGCCCCCTGGTAGGCGCCCACTTCTTCGCCGAGGATGAAGACGCTGGGGTCGCGGGCCATCTCCTCCCGCATGGCCTGGTTGAGGGCGTCCCGCATGGTGAGGAGGGCCACCGGGCTAGCTCCCCACCTTGGCGGTGGCCTGCGCCGCGGCTTCCGCCGGGTTGGGCGCGGCGGGGGCCGCGGGCGCCGCCGGAGCGGCGGCCGGTGCGGGAGGCGGCAGCGCGGGCGGCACGCGGTCTTCGCGGATGGCGGCCCGCCAGGCCGGGTCCTTCTCGGCCGCCCTCATGTTGATGTAGGGCGAGCGGACGTAGACGTCCTCGTACATCGATTCGACGGGCGGATCAGGGCTCGCCTCGACGAAGGCGACCGTCTCCTCCATCCGGGCGAGGACCTCCTTGTCCACCGCGTCGAGGTCGGCCTGCGTGAAGCGCTCCTGCTCCATGAGACGCTTGCCCCAGAGGAGGATGGGGTCCGACTTCATCATCTCCTCGACCTCTTCCTTCGTCCGGTACTTCCCGGGGTCGGACATGGAGTGGCCGCGGTAGCGGTAGGTCTCGGCTTCGAGGAGCGTCGGCCGCTTCTCGGTGCGGGCGCGCTCGATGGCCTCGGTCACCGCATTGCGCACGGCCAGGAGGTCCATGCCGTTGATCTCGCGGCGGGGGATCCCGTAGGCCGAGGCCCGCTGGTAGAGGTCTTTCACCGACGAGGCCCGGTCGATCGACGTGCCCATGCCGTAGCGGTTGTTCTCGATGATGTAGACGACCGGCAGGTCCCACAGCGCGCTCACGTTCAGCGCCTCGTGGAACGCTCCCTCGTTGACCGCGCCGTCGCCGAAGAAGCACAGGCAGACCTGGTCGGTGTTGCGGAGGCGGATGCCGTAGCCGATGCCGGCGGCCAGCGGCAGGTGGCCGCCCACGATCCCGTCGCCGCCGAAGTTGCCGCGGGCCACGTCGTAGAAGTGCATGCTGCCGCCCTTGCCGCGGCTGATGCCCGTGAACTTCCCGCACAGCTCGGCGAGCAGCAGGCGGGGGTCCGCTCCCCGCGCGAGGGCGTAGCCGTGGTCGCGGTAGTACGCGATGAGGTAGTCGTCGGGCCTCATCACGCTCATGGCGCCGACGCCCACCGCTTCCTGCCCGATGTAGAGGTGGAGGAAGCCGCCGATCCGGCCCTCGACGTAGAGCTGCGCGCACCGCTCCTCGAAGCGGCGGATGAGCAGCATCTGCTTGTACAGCCCGAACGCTTCGTCGCGATTCATGATTCTGCTTTTTTGCTTATAACCCGAGCGTGAGCAGCAGTCAAAGGCGCTCGCGCCGGATGCGGCCTAGCGAGGTGGCAGCGAGGTCGTCGAGGCCCGCAGGAAGAAGACCGCCCCCGCGGCGAGTATCGTCCCGAGCACGACGGCCGCCATGATGAGGCCGGTGAAGGTCAGCTCCGCCGTGTCGGGACGCGTGGGACCGGCGGCCGGACCGGACCCGGAGAAATGGGCGGCCGTCGCCGGCCTCAGCATGTACGCCAGCACCGCCGCCGAGGCCAGCGTGAACGGACAGAACAGCAGGCCGAGGCCCGCGATGCCGATCTGGGCGCCCCGGGCCCAGGCGCGCCTCTTCCACAACCCGAAGTCCATCCCGGCGCTCACCACCGCCAGAGCGAGGCTGCCCACGACGGCCAGCGCCGCCCCGACGCCCGTGCCCGACCGTGCGGCCACCAGACCCGCCGCGGGGTAGAGCAGCACGCTGATCGTCCAGAGGATGGCGAGGACGGTGAGGGTGAGGGGGCGTTGCGGCTCGGGCCGCGCCCTGGGTGCGACGGCGACGGGGCGCGCATGGGGAGGGACCGTCTCCGTGTTTTGGGATGGCTTGCCGGCGCCGGGACGGCGCGCCGGGGGCGGCGCGGGGGTTCTCTCCAGCTCCTCGGGCCCCATCACGAGCGTGCCGGGCATGTCCTCGGGGAGCACGGTCAGCAGAACGTCGCCCAGACGGAACACGTCGCCTTCGCTCAGGGCGGCGCGATCGACCTTCTTGCCGTTCAGGAACACGCCGTTGGCGCTGCCCGTGTCGCGGATGGCCAGGCCCTGGGGTCCCGCCTCCACCACCGCGTGGCGGCGCGAGCACTTGACGTCGTTGAGCACCAGGTCGCAGGACGGGTCGCGACCCAGTATGGCGACGGTGCCCTCCAGCTCCACCTCGTGTCCCGACGCGTTCGGATACTGGACGCGGAACTTCACGTCGCGCGATTCTAGCAGTATCATCCAGGTTCTCCATGACGCCGGCGGCGATGAGGAAACGCCGTTGGAGCGCCCGCAGGGCGGCATCCTCTCCGCCGAGCCGGGATTGCTTCGCGCCTCCACTGCGTGGAGCCGCGCAAGCGGGTCCTCGCTGCGCTCGGACCACATTCCCGGCGAGGCGGAATCTTGATGGAGGTGCCGCCCGAGGACGCGGAGTTCAGGCGTGGTGCGCCGTGTCGAACCATCGCGCCACGCCGCGTTTGAATTAATGATCACCAGCGACCCGCAAGCGCGGGAGCGGCGACTCGCAGAGATCAAGGAGATCCTGAGCCGCACGGCGCCGCCCGAGGACCGCGAGCTGCTCCTCGGGTTCGCTCCCGTCGTGTTCGCCGAGACGCCCGATCGCATCGCGCTGGGCCTGTCCGCCGAGGCGCTGGTCGCCCGCATCCGCGACCACTTCCGCTTCGTGGCCCGGGAGATCCCGCCGCCCACCCAGCTCTACAAGGGCGTTCCCGGCATCCACGTCGCCGCGCGCAACCCGGACCCGGCGGGTTGGGTGGCGAAGGGCTCCGCCAACGGCCTCCCCCAGGAGGTCACGGTCGTGGAGACGCACACCCAGGACGCGCCCTTCATCTTCGAGAGCCTGAAGAACTACTTCCGCAAGGCGGGGCTGCGGGTCTTCTCGAGCGTGCACCCCATCTTCACCGTGCGCCGGCAGTGGGAGCGGATCGTCTGGATCGGCGGCCCGCGGGAAGAGGGCTCGAAAGAGGTGTACTGCAACTTCCAGATCGAGCGCATCGACTCGCGCGAGCGGCTCCGGCACCTCGAGCACCAGGTGTTCTCGGTGCTCAAGAGCGTGTTCATGGCGGTGGACGATTTCGAGGAGATGGTCCACACCGCCCGCGACCTGGGCCCCCGGCTCCGCAGCCGGCGCGGCCTGCAGGCCGATGCCGCCTCGGCCCACGCCTTCATCGAGTGGCTCCTGAGCGACAACTACATCTTCCAGGCCACCGTGAAGTACCGGGTCGGCGCGGACGGCAAGGCGCACCGGATCCAGGAGACGGCGGCGGGCGTGTTCACCGATCCGACGCTCCTTCCGGTGGTGTTCCCCGGGCTGATGGAGGAGGTCGAGGCGCACCTCGTGCCCAAGCCGGAGGACTACCGGGTCGTCGACATCGACTACAGCAACAATGCCTCGTCGATCTACCACATCGAGCCCATCGACGACATCGTGATCCGGGAATGGGGCGCCGACGGAAAGCTCGTCGAGGCGACGCTGTTCGTGGGGCGGCTGGCCAAGGGCGCCTTCACCCAGAAGGCGGCCGACATCCCGATCCTCAAGGAGAAGCTGGACTGGCTGCTGGCGAACAGCGGCGTGATCCCGAAGTCGTATGCGTACCGCGAGATCCGCGCCCTCTTCAACCGCTTCCCGACGCGCGAGCTGTTCTACGCGAACGTCCAGGCCCTTAAGGAGATCATCGACCGCATCGTCTACATGTCGGGCGACGACGAGATCGCGGTCCACGTCCGCAAGGGCGCCGGCTACGTGGCCTTGCAGATCGCCTTCTCACGCTCGCGCTACTCCTACAAGGTGGAAGAAGACCTGCGCGTGGCGCTGGCCGACGCCTTCGGCCCGACCTCGTTCAGCACGTCGGCCGACCTCGGGGCGGTGAGCCTCCTCCTCTTCTATTTCGACTCCTCGCGCCTCGAGCACCCCGTCGAGACCGACCGGGTCCGGCAGATCACCGAGTCGCTGGTGATGACCTGGGAAGACCGCGTGGCCAAGGCCCTCGAGGCCGAGTTCGGAGAGCGCGAGGGCCGGCGGCTCTTCCAGCGCTACATCCGCACCGAGACGCGCAGCGGCCTCTACCGGGAGTCCACGCCGCCCGAGGAGGTGCCGGACGACCTGCGCCACCTGGAAGAGCTGGAGAGCCGCCTCGAAGCGCGGATCCTGCCCCGCGGCGCCGACACCGCGGCCCTCAAGCTCTACTCGGTTCGGCCGCTCGCCCTCACCGAGACGCTGCGCACGCTGCAGAACCTCGGCCTCACCGTCACCGAGGAGCTGCGCATCCCGCTCACGCTGCCGGAGGGGCGCAAGGCGTTCCTGTTCCGGTTCGAGATGGAAGCGCCGCCCGAGCGGATCAAGGCGCTCGTGGACGGCACCGACCGCTTCGTGGAGGCGCTGCGCGCGCTCGACGAGCAGCGGGGGACCGACGATCCGCTGAACGGCCTCATCCTGCGGGCGGGGCTCGACTGGCGGCAGGTGGAAGTCCTGCGGACGATGCGCAACCACCTCCTCCAGATCCGCACCCACTACAACGCGGAGACGGTCAACGGCGTGCTGCTGCGCAACAGCGCGGTGGCCGCGGCGCTCCTGCGCTTCTTCGCGGCCCGCTTCGACCCCGGCCTTCCCGGCGACCGCGCGGCGGCGATGGCGGAGGCCGACCAGGCGGTGAGGACCGCGCTGGAAGCGGTGGTGAGCCTGGCCGAGGACGAGGTCCTGCGGGCGCTGCACAACCTGGTCCGCTCCGCGCTGCGCACGAACTTCTACCAGCGGCCCGAGCGGCCGGTGGTCTCGATCAAGGTCGACAGCCGAAAAGTGGACGGCATGCCGTCGCCGCGGCCGATGTTCGAGATCTACGTCCACTCGCCGCGGCTCGAGGGCATCCACCTCCGCGGCGGCAAGGTGGCGCGGGGCGGCATCCGCTGGAGCGATCGCCACGACGACTTCCGGACCGAGATCCTCGGCCTCATGAAGACCCAGATGGTCAAGAACTCGATCATCGTCCCCGTCGGCTCGAAGGGCGGCTTCGTGCTCAAGGGCCACGTTCCCGCCCGCCCCGCCCTCGACGCCTACCTCGTCGACCGCTACCGCGAGTTCGTGTCGGGCCTGCTCGACATCACGGACAACATCGTGGACGGCCAGGTCATCCATCCGCCCGAGGTCGTCCGTCACGACGGCGACGATCCCTACCTGGTAGTGGCGGCCGACAAGGGGACGGCGCACCTGTCCGACACCGCCAACAGCGTCTCCGCGCAGTACGGCTTCTGGCTGGGCGACGCCTTCGCCTCCGGCGGCAGCCACGGCTACGACCACAAGAAGGTCGGGATCACCGCCCGCGGGTGCTGGGAGTGCGTGAAGCACCACTTCGCCAACCTCGGCATGGACATCCAGAAGCAGCCCTTCACGATGGCGGGCATCGGCGACATGTCGGGCGACGTCTTCGGCAACGGCGTGCTGCAGAGCCGCGCCACCAGGCTCGTGGCCGCCTTCAACCACGTCCACATCTTCATCGACCCCGATCCCGATCCGGAGAAGACGTTCGTCGAGCGCGAGCGCCTCTTCCGCCTGCCCCGCTCCACCTGGCGCGACTACAACGCGTCGCTGATCAGCAAGGGGGGCGGGATCTTCGACCGCGCGGCCAAGGCCATTCCGCTCAGCCCGCAGATGAAGGCCCTGCTCGGCGTCGATGGCGATAGCGCGAGTGGCGAGGAGGCGATTCGCCGCCTGCTCACGATGAGGGTCGACCTCCTCTACAACGGCGGCATCGGGACCTACGTCAAGGCGTCCACCGAGGACGACGAGGAAGTGGGGGACCGCACCAACGACCGCGTGCGGGTGGACGGCAAGGACGTCCAGGCGCGGGTCATCGGCGAGGGCGGCAACCTCGGGCTGACCCAGCGCGGCCGGCAGGAGTATTGGGCCCGGGGCGGCATGCTCAACACCGACGCCGTCGACAACTCGGCCGGGGTCGACATGTCCGACCACGAGGTGAACATCAAGATCCTCCTCGACCCCCTGGTGAAGAAGGGCGTCATCAAGGGGCGGGACGAGCGCAACCGCATCCTCGCCGAGATGACGGAGGAGGTGGCCGTCCTCGTCCTGAAGGACAACGACAACCAGGCTCGCGCCCTCACCCTCGACTCGCTTCGCAGCGCCGCCCGGTACGAGGAGTTCGTGGCCTTCATCGACGACCTGGCCGGGACCGGCGTCCTCGACCGGGCCGACAACGCCGTCCCCCCCCGGGACGAGCTGCTCGCGAGCCCCCACCGGAAGCGCGGCCTGCCGCGACCGCTGCTGGCGGTGCTGCTCGGCCACACCAAGATGTGGGCCTTCCAGACGATCATGGAGACGGGCTTTCCCGACAGCCCGGCCGGCCGTCCGTTCCTCGACCAGTACTTCCCTCACCGCCTCCGTGAGAGCTTCGCCGAGCACTTCGACACCCACTTCCTGAAGCGCGAGATCATCGCCACCGCCGCCGTCAACCACCTGGTCAACGAGGCCGGGGTCACGTTCCTGTGGCGGAACGTGGCCGCGACCCGGGCCGGGATCGGCGAGGTGCTGACCGCCTACGTCGAGGTCGACCGCGAGGCGGAGGCGGAAGCGCTGCGGGACGCCGTCGAAGGCGCGGGACTCGGGGCGGAGGCCGAGAACGCGCTGCTGCTCCGGATCGAGGAGAAGCTCGAGGCGCTCACCCGCGAGCGCGTCGGCGGAAAGCAGGCGGAGGCGGCGCGCGCGCTGGAGCCCATCCGGGCCGAGCTCGCCGGCCAGGCCGCCCTGCCCGCGCCGGCCGGCGACCGGGCCTGAAGGGATCCACCATGAAGCTCACCCACGTGGCGGTGGCCGTGGTCGCTGCGGGTCTGGCCCTCTCGGTTCTGGCGGATGAGCCGGGCGGCTGGACGCCGGCGATGACGTTCCGGGTCAAGCGCGTGGGGACGGTGCGCGTTTCCCCGGACGGCAGCCGTGCGGCCTTCGTCGTGGGCACCGCGGTGATGGTGGGCGAGAAGAGCGAGTGGATCTCGCAGATCCACGTCGCGCGCACCGACGGCAGCGGAGCTTTTCCGCTCACGCGGTCAGAGAAGTCCTCGACCGCTCCCGCGTGGTCCCCGGACGGGCACTGGATCGCCTTCGTCTCCGCCCGCGGCGGCAAGGATGGGGCGGCCAACCTCTGGCGCATCCGGGTGGATGGAGGCGAGGCGGAGCCTCTGACCGAAGAGAAGGGCGCGGTCAGCGCGCCGGCGTGGTCGCCGGACGGCAAGTGGATCGCGTTCCTCCTCACCGATCCCAAGGATGAGGACGAAGAGAAGGCGGACAAGGAGCATCGCGACGCCCGGGTGGTGGACGAGAAGAGCAAGATGTCCCGGCTGTGCGTGGTTCCCGCCGAGGCGGACGCCGGCGGGAAGCGCGTGGTGCGAAAGCTGACCGCGGGCGCCCTCCATGTCACGGGCGGCTTCGACTGGTCGCCCGACAGCCGCACGCTCGCCTTCACCCACCAGCCCACGCCCGGAGCCGACGACTGGACGCGGTCGGACGTGTCGGTGGCGGACGTGGCCGGCGCCACCGTACGGCCGCTGGCCACCTCGGCGGCGGCCGAGAGCCAGCCCAGCTATTCGCCCGACGGCCGCTGGATCGCCCTCGCCGTCAGCGACGCGCCGCCGACCTGGAGCGGCCGGAGCCGGGTGCACGTCGTCGCCGCAGAAGGGGGAACGCCGCGCGCCCTCGCCCGGACGGCGGACGAGGAGCCGGAGATCGTGGGATGGCTCGCGGACGGCCGCCGCATCCTGGTCCTCGAACCCCGAGGCACCACGCGGCGCCTGAGCGCGCTCGCCGTCGACGGCTCGGCGCCGGTCGATCTCACTCCCGCCGACACGATGGTGGAGGGCGCGAGCCTCAACGCCGCCCGTACGAAGCTCGGATTCACCTCCCAGGCGCCCGAGGTGTCCGCCGAAGCTTTCGTGAGCGAGGTCGAGCCCTTCGCTCCCCGGCCTCTCGCCCGGATCCAGGACGCGGGAAACGCACCGGTCGGCCGCACGGAGGTCGTGAGCTGGAAGGCGCCCGACGGCAGGACGATCGAGGGCCTGCTCACCTATCCGGCCGGCTACGTGCCCGGGTCGCGGGTGCCGCTGCTGGTGGTGATCCACGGCGGACCCACGGGCGTCTTCGTCCGCTCCTTCATCGGCAACCCCTCGCCCTATCCGGTGGCGGTCTTCGCGAGCCGCGGCTATGCCGTCCTGCGCGGCAACGTCCGCGGCAGCGGCGGCTACGGCGCGGAGTTCCGCCGCTCCAACTTCCGCGACTGGGGCGGAGGCGATTACCGCGACATCCTCTCCGGCGTCGACGCCCTGGTGGCCAGGGGCGTCGCCGATCCCGACCGCATGGGCGTGATGGGCTGGAGCTACGGCGGGTACATGACGTCCTGGGTCATCACCCAGACCAAGCGCTTCAAGGCCGCCTCGGTGGGCGCGGGAGTGACCAACCTGATGTCGTTCACCGGCACCACCGATATCCCGAGCTTCATCCCCGACTACTTCGGGGGCGAGCACTGGGACGCCTTCGATACGTGGCGGAAGCGCTCCGCAATGTTCAACATCAAGGGGGTCACCACGCCGACCCTCATCCAGCACGGCGAGGCCGACGTCCGCGTGCCCATCTCCCAGAGCTACGAGCTCTACAACGCGCTCAAGCGCCAGGCCGTGCCCGCGAAGATGGTCGTCTACCCGCGCCAGCCCCATGGGATCCAGGAGCCGAAGCTGATGCTGGACGCCATGACGCGCAACGTGGAATGGTTCGACCGCTGGGTGATGGGGAAGAAGTGACCGCCTCCCTCGACGACATCCTCCGGGACTACGACGCCGATGCGCCCCTCGCGGAGGCGTTCACCATTCCCGCCCCCTGGTACGTGGACGCGCAGGTCTACGAGCTGGAGAAGAAGGCCGTCTTCGGCGGCTGGCAGATGGTGGGACGGCTCGACCAGGCGAGGGAGCCGGGCCAGTTCTTCACCGCCGAGGTGGCGGGCGAGCCGCTCGTGGTCGTGCGGGGACGGGACGGGGGCCTGCGCGCCTTCTTCAACGTATGCCGCCACCACGCGGCGGCGGTGGCCACCGAGGAGCAGGGCCGGGCCTCCTCGCTGCGGTGCCCCTACCACGGCTGGACCTATTCGCTCGAGGGAGAGCTTCGGGGGACGCCCGACTTCGACGGCGTGTGCGGCTTCGACCGCGGCAAGAACGGCCTCGTCCCGGCGCGCATGGACACGTGGGAGAACTTCGTCTTCGTGCAGCTCGAGCCGGGTCCGACCCTGCCCGAGTTCCTCGGCCGCCTGCCGGAGCGCATCCGGCCCCTGGGCCTGGACCGCCTCCGCTTCGTCGAGCGGCGGCGCTACGAGTGCGACTCCAACTGGAAGGTCTTCGTCGACAACTACCTCGACGGCGGCTACCACATCCCTTTCCTGCACAAGGGACTCGACAGCGTCCTCGACTACGCCGAGTACACGATCGAGAACGAAGACCGCTTCTGCCTCCAGTCGAGCCCGGTCGTGGACTCCGGCCGCGATGCCGCCACCGCGACCGTGCGCAAAGGTGAGCGCGCGCTCTACTACTGGCTGTACCCGAACTTCATGATCAACTGGTACGAGGGCGTGATGGACACGAACCTCGTCCTCCCTCTCGGCGTGGACCGCACCCTCGTCCTCTTCGACTTCTACTTCACGGACGTCTCCGAGGCGGCCATGGCCCGCAACCGGGCCAGCGTCGACGTGGGGGAGCGCATCCAGGGCGAGGACACGGGCATCTGCGCGTCGGTCCAGCGCGGCCTGGGCTCCCGTGCCTACCGGGCCGGGCGGCTCTCCGTCCGCCGCGAAGCCGGCGAGCAGCTCTTCCACCGCCTCCTCGCCGCCGATCTTCGACGTGAGCAGGGGGGCGCTGCGGCGCGCCCCCCTGACCCCCCGCTCGCTACGCGCGAGTGAATCGCGCTTCCCTCGCGGCTTTTGCCGCTAGTGTCGGGCGCTGCGCCGCGCCCCCTTGACCCCCGCTCGCGACTTCCGTCGCGACGAAGCCGCCGGTTCAAATGGTCGCCTTCGAATTGCATTAGGGATCGGCATGAGTCACGTCCCGGTGCCCGATCCCTCGCCCTATCCCGCGCCGTATCCGAACCCTCGGCCGATGCCGGATCCCGCGCCGAAGCCCGCGCCCAGCCCGCCGCGCGACCCCAGCCCGCCGCCGCAGCCCAACCTGCGGCCGTACCGGGTGCCGAAGCCCACGCGCAATCCGGGGGGCGCGCCGCCTCCCTACAGCGTGTAAGTTTCTCGAGCCGGCGCCACGCGCGCCGCTATGCCCGCGCGCGCCACGGCTGCAGCACGTCGATGACCGCCGGGGAAACCTCGGAGGCGGTTTCCGGCTGCCAGGCGGCGTAGGCCCACCACGCGACCATGAGCATGTACGCCGCGGGCTCCGCGGACTGGACGACGGGCAGCACCTGCCAGCCGTAATGCTGGAGCAGCCGGAGCAGCGTGGTGAAGATGAGGAGGTAGGGCACGAAGCCGAGGAGGATCGCCTTGTGGTACGCGTGGAGGGGCACCCGGTACCAGATGACCAGCAGGGCGAGGCCGTTCAGGAGCCAGATCGTTCCCGTCAGAACCCGGGGCTCCAGCTCGACGAACACCGCCGGGTAGGACGAGTCTCGCGGCACCCCGATGGCAGCCAGCGACGTGCCGAGCAGGAGGATGAACAGGACGCGGCGAGCGGTCGCCTGGGCCCCGGGGAAGGCCCGGAACGTGCGGTAGGCCAGCTCCACGGCGATGCCCATCTTCAACGCGTCGTAGAGCGCCTGCTGCAGCATCCAGAACCAGCCGGTGAAGAAGCGGGCGGGCCAGAAGCTGACGAGGCTGTTGCCTGCGAGGACCACGGCCAGGTACGCCACGAAGGACCAGCAGAGACGCGCCCGATGGCGCGCCACAATGCCGGCGAGGGTGACCAGCACCAGGACCTTCACGGCATGGGCGATGAGGACCTGCCAGACCGTCATGGGGCAGCGGCTCCTTGGTCCGGAGGGCGACCTCGGGCCGCCGAATATAGCCAACAAGCCGACCGAATGCAAAACCTCACGCCACGAGGTATATAGTCCCCCCTGACAAGCATTCCTACGAACCTGCGGCAATCAAGCCGCGACGGAGGGCCCCATGTCGCGCATGTTCCTGGTCTGGAGTCTGCTGTTCGGGCTTGCACTCGCGGGCGCCGATTGGTGGGTCGAACGTGAGCACGCCGCCCCGATGAGCGTTCCCTCCTACGAAGGCGGAACCCCGATCAGCGCCCCCGCAGCTCCGGACGAGGGCCAGGCGAAGATCATGGAGGGTGGCACGCCCATGCCGCCCAAGTGAAATCTGGTCCACGTGTTACGGGGTGGCGTGCACCGCCTCCAAGCCGCGAAGTGAAGACGGACGACCTTCCGCGGGTCATCGGGTTCTGGGGCGGCCTGGCCGTCATCGTCGGCACGACCATCGGCAGCGGCGTCTTCCGCAAGCCGTACACGCTGGCCCGCGACGTCGGCGACCCCGCCACCATCCTCGCGCTGTGGGCGGTCTTCGGTCTCGTGACCCTCTGCGGCGCGCTCGCCCTCGCGGAGCTCAGCTCGATGCTGCCGCGGACGGGCGGCGTCTACGTCTACCTGCGCGCCGCCTACGGCGACGCGGCGGCCTTCGTCTTCGGCTGGCTCTTCCTTCTCGTGACGACGCCGGCCACCAACGGCGCGCTGGCGACGTTCTTCGGCGAGCTGATCCTGGGGATGACGGGCGTGGAGTTCGGGCCCGCGTTTCCCTGGAGGGTCCCCGCCATCGGCGCCGTCATCGTCCTCATCTTGACCGTGGTGAACCTGCTCGGCGCTCGCCTGGGCTCCGCGGTCCAGACATTCTTGACGCTCATCAAGGTCGCGGCGCTGCTGGTGTTGATGGCGGTGTCCTTCACGCTGCCCAGCGGCAGCTTCGCCCACCTCACCCCGCTTCCCGGCGGCCCGCACGGCCTCGGCCTGGGCGCGGCGGCGGTCATCTGGGCCTACGACGGGTGGATCTCGGTCAGCATGATCGCGGGGGAGGTCGTCGCTCCCGAGCGCCTCATGCGCCGCATCATCGTGGCGGGGATGCTGGCGATCGTCTTCCTCTACGTGGGCGCCAACATCGGGTATTTCTATGCGATGCCGGTGACGGAGATGGCGCGCCATCCGGTCGTGCCGCAATGGATCATGGCCCAGCGCCTGGGGCCGGCCGGCGCAACGCTCATCAGCGTCGCGATCCTCTGCAGCGTCTTCGGCGCGCTGAACGGCAACATCCTCTCGCGGCCGCGGGTCCCCTATGCCCTGGCTCGCGACGGGCTCGCGTTCCCGTTCCTCGGTCTCGCCCATCCGCGATGGGCGACCCCGTACACGTCGATCCTGGTGCAGTCCGCGGCCACCGTCATCCTCGTCGCCCTGCTGCGCGACTTCGACCGGCTCACGACCTACTTCGTCGTCGTGGAGTGGTTCGCGCTGCTGTTCGCGGTGGCGGCGGTGATGGTCTTGCGCCGCCGGCAGCCGGACCTGCCGCGCCCCTTCCGCACGCCGCTGTACCCGTGGGTGCCGCTCGTCTTCCTCGCCGGCACGTTCGCCGGCCTCGTGGCGATCGTCCGCGGGGAGATCGATCGTCCCGCGCCGAACTATTCGCCGCTGTGGGGACTGCTGATCGCCGCGGCGGGATTTCCCGTCTACTGGGCCTGGCGGCATCTGAAGCCGCGGTTGGCGGCCGCGATGCTCGTCGCGGGGATGAGCGCCGTCCTGGGTCCGGGCTGCGGCATGGCGCGGCCGGCGAACGGTCCGCCGGCGCCGCCCTCGCCCGCGGGCCGGACGCTCGTGTGGAGCGACGAGTTCACCGGGCCCAGCGGCGCCCTCGTCGACGCCGGCCGGTGGGTGGCCGAGACCGGCGGCCACGGCTGGGGCAACAACGAGCTCGAGTTCTATACGGACCGCGGGCGCAACGCGTCCCTCGACGGCGACGGCAACCTCGCGATCCAGGCGCTGCGCGAACACTTCGAAGGCGGCGGGGTCGCGCGCGAGTACACGTCGGCGCGCCTCAAGACGCAGGGACGGTTCGAGCAGGCCTACGGACGGTTCGAGGCCCGGATCAAGATACCGCGCGGACAGGGCATCTGGCCCGCGTTCTGGCTGCTCGGCGCCGACATCGACACCGCCGGCTGGCCGCGCTGCGGCGAGATCGACGTGATGGAGAACATCGGCCGCGAGCCCTCGATCGTCCACGGGTCGATGCACGGCCCCGGCTTCTCGGGAGGCGCTTCCCTGACCGCGGGCTACACGCTGGCGGGCGGAGCGGCGTTCGCCGACGCTTTCCACGTCTTCGCGGTGGAGTGGGAGCCGGGGGCCGTCCGCTTCTACGTCGACGGGAGCCTCTACGAGACCCGCACTCCCGCCGACCTGAAGGCCGGACAGACCTGGGTCTTCGACCATCCGTTCTTCATCCTCCTCAACGTCGCGGTAGGGGGAGACTGGCCCGGCAGTCCGGATGCGACGAGCGCCTTCCCGCAGACGATGCTGGTCGACTACGTGCGGGTCTACCGCTAGCCGACCGGCTGTGTTTAGAATGCGCGCCATGGTGCGTCCTCAAGAGGGCGG
>WNFB01002996.1_pt1 | contig 14836 bp, 13 predicted proteins | sample 5400501 | NCBI WGS metagenome assembly WNFB01 (sample SAMN13153341, study PRJNA577476) | soil metagenome | isolation source: 200 cm saprolite under Douglas fir tree site 2 hole 1 | place: USA:California | collected 2015-04-18
GCTGCAGTCGAACGTCTGCCGATGTGGTTTCGCGCCCGGCGCCCGTGGCAGGGGGATGTCGAAGCCTCCGACCTCCCCCACATTCGAGCCCTCGGCCGTACCGCCCAGGAGCGTCTGGCCTATCTCCGCTCTCAGGCCGAGGCCCGAGTCCGTAAGCGGCCCGAATTCCGATTCCTGGTTCAGGGCGGCTCGTGCGGCGAGGCGCTGGGCGCCGGGGAGATGCTGAGGGCGCTTCGGCTGCTGGTGGCCATGCGAGGGCTCGACGCCGAAGCTCTCGAGGGGGCCTGTCATGGGATGTGCTCGGCGGGAATCGTTGTCGAGGTCCAGCGCGCCGGCTGGGCCCGGCTCACCTTTACACATCTGACGAAGGACACCGTTCCTGACTTGCTTTCTGCAGTGGTGGGCGGCGCGCCGCCGCTGACGCGCTTCACGGGAGTGGCCTGGAACGACGAGGGTTGGCGCGGCCTTCCTCCAGCGTCTCGCCACCCGTTCTTCATGGCGCAGCGTCGCTTGATCATGCAGCGATGCGGTCACCTCCATCCCGACAGCCTCGATGACGCCCTCCTCAGCGGCGGCTATTCCGCACTGGCGTATGTCCTGGACCGTCAGACCCCAGAGGATGTCCTCGAAGAGGTGAAAGCGTCCGGACCCGCCGGCGCCGCGGAGTGGGAGGTCTGGCGGAACGCGTCGGCCGCTCCGAGATACTTCGTGATGAACGGAGAAGAGGGGACTCCCGGCCTCTTCACGGATCGCCACCTCATGGAGGGAGACCCGCAGCGTGTCCTCGAGGGGCTACTGATCGCTGCCTATGCGGCCGGAACGAACCGGGGCATCATCCACATCAACGGAGCCGCGCGTCTCCCGCTTGAGCGGATGGCCCGGGCCTGCGCCAAGGCTCGAGCGGCGGGCCTCATCGGTGATCGGATTCTCGGCTCGGCGTTTTCCTTCCATGTGGAGATCCGGCGGGGGGCTCGCGGGTTTGTCCGCGGAGAGGAGCGGGCCCTTCTCCCGTCGATCGAGGGCCAGCGCGCGTCGCCGGGGACGCGACCTCTGCGTCCTCACGAATCGGGCCTCTGGGGGAAGCCGACCGTGATCAGCAACGTCGAGACTCTCGCCGCCCTTCCTCCTGTGATCGCCGAGGGCTGTGGTGGGCGTGCCCGTGAGCGTCAGAGCGCGACCAGGCTCTTCGGTGTGTCGGGTCCCGTAAACTGTCCGGGGATCGTGGAGGTCCCGAGCGGCGTCACGCTCCGCGAGCTTCTCTTCGACGTGGCGGCAGGGCTTCGAGACCGGCGCAGTCTCAAAGGCGTGTGGGTGGCGGGACCGTCGGGCGTCGTGCTGGGCCCTGACTCGCTCGACGCTTCGCTGGAGTCCCTGGACGCCCTCTCGGCGGGAGCCCGTGGCGTCATCCCGATCCCCGAAGGTGACTCGGCGGTCGAGATCGAAGGGACGCTGCGCGCAACGGTCTGACGCCCGAGAGCGACTGCCGTCCCGGCGCTGGGGTGAGCCGGAGAACGTCGGGATCGATGGGCCTTGAGTCGATGTTCATGCGAGAGATTCGGCCGTTTGAGCTGACGGTCGTGGCGACGACAGCCGCACCGCCACCGTGACTGGCGAGATCGAGTAAGGCGGGTTGTCTAGCCCGCGAGCCTTCCTACGACCACCGTTGCGCCTCGGAGCGATAACGCTGGGGGATGCTGTTCAGGCGATCGGTCAAGTGCGCCACGCCCTGCTCGTCGGTCCAGCGGTAGAGTTTGCCCAAGGACTCGGACGATCGCGGCTGCACGGGCGGCACCGTGAGCGGGTCGCCCGGCGCTGTGGACGGCGGAGCAGGAGGGACAGTCGGTGGCGCCTCGGAGGGTGGAGCTGGCGGTGGCTTCGGAATCCAGACCCACGCGTACGGGGTCGTGACGCCATCTCCGCGGAGTTGATACCACCCGGTCGGATACTCGATGACCGTTGGTGTCGGCAACGGGGACGGGGCCACGCTCACGGCGGGCGGCGGCTGGGCATAGACGACGGGCGGCGAGGACTCGATGGCAGGAGGCGCGGAGGCGACGATAGGGAAGAATGGGCTGGTCACGATCACCGGCGTCCCAAACCTGGGGAAGAAGTGATGCGGGGAGGCCACGGAGACGAAAACGCCTCCTGTCTTCGCCACAAAGATTCTCGGCGCTGTACGAACGACCACGGCGTTGGGCGAAGCAATGACAACGCTGCTACGTGGGGCGATAACGACTACGCCACCCCGGCCTCCAGCCAACGCTGAGCTCGGCATGAGGATGAGCCCCACCACGGCAACGACGAGGAGAGGACGAGCGGGCTTCATGGCGTCCTCTTACCGCCAAGGGGTGGCGGTGTCAAGCCGTTGGTCGTTAAGCTCGCAGCAGAGCGCCTTCGCGGGAGTGATCAGCTCCGGCTGCCCGGCTTGATCGCCGCGCTGCCGGTCTTGCAAAGCGGACACTCTTCGGGCGCCCAGGTGGTGGCCTGGACGGTGGCCAGCGCCACGCGCTTCTGCGCGAACCGGCCGGCGCCGCCCGAGCGATCGATCAGCGCGCCGATGCCCACGACCACGCCGCCCGACTTCTCCGCGCACTCCACCACCTCGCGCGTGGAGCCGCCGGTGGTGATGACGTCCTCGACGACCAGGCAGCGCTCACCCGCCGCGAGGGTGAAGCTGCGGCGCAGCGTCATCGCGCCGGTCTCGCGCTCTGTGAAGAGCGCGCGGACGCCGAGCGCGCGCGCCACCTCGTGGGCCACCAGGATGCCGCCGATCGCGGGGGCCAGCACCGTCGCCGCGCCCGCGTCGCGGAAGGGCGCGGCCAGGGCCGTGCCGAGCGCGGCGGCGTGCTCCGGGTACTGGAGCACGAGCGCCGACTGGAGGTAGACGTCCGAGTGAAGGCCGGAGGTCAGCCGAAAGTGGCCGTGCATGAGCGCGCCGGTCTTCTCGTAGAGCTTGAGCGTCTGCCTTTCGGTCATTCGAGCTCCTTCAGGATCGCGGCAGCCGCGGCGGCGGGGTCGGGCGCCGCAGTGATCGGGCGGCCCACGACGACGTAGTCGGCGCCCGCGGCCCGCGCCTGCCGGGGCGTCGCGACGCGCGCCTGGTCGTCGGCGCGGGACCCGGCGGAGTCCTGAGGGGGGCGTGAGCCCTCTTCGGGCGAAGAAATCCGGATGCCAGGCGTGACGATCACCCACTCCGGACCCAGCGCGACCCTGAGCGTGCGGATCTCGCGGGGTGACGCGACGCAGCCGTCGAGCCCGGCCTCGCGGGCGCGGTCGGCCAGGTGGAGCACGTGCGCGTCGACGCTCGCGGTCACGCCGACCTCCCGCTGGAGCGCCCGCCGGTCGAGGCTCGTCAGCACGGTCACGCCGAGGACGAGCGGCCGCGGGACGGCGAAGTCCTGCGCGGCCTTCGTCGCAGCCTCCGCTGCCGCGCGCATCATCGCGACGCCCCCGCTCGCGTGGACGTCGAGCATGAGGACGCCGAGGCGCGTGGCCTCGCGCACCGCGCCCGCGACCGTGTTCGGGATGTCGTGGAACTTGAGGTCGAGGAACACGCGGAAGCCGCGCTTGCGGGCCGTCTCGACGGCGGTGGGCCCGGCGGCCGTGAAGAGCTCGGAGCCGATCTTGCAGCCGGTGACGATGCCGTCGAGGCGGCCGAGCAGCGCCTCGGCGTCGCGGAGGCTCTCGACGTCGAGGGCGACGAGGAGCCGGTCAGGCGCCGCCACCGTGGTACTCCTGGAGGCTCAGGACCTGCTGCTCGCCCTTGAGCAGGGCCTCGATGGCGCCGATCGCGGTCTGGGCGCCGTCCACCGTCAGGTAGTAGGGGACGTTCTGCATGACGGCGGTGCGGCGGATGAGGTACGAGTCCTGCCGGGCGCGCCCGTCCTCGGGCGTGTTGAAGAGGAGCGCGATCTCGCCGCGCTTCATCAGGTCGATGACGTTCAGCCCGTAGCCCTCGGCGACCTTGTGGACCAGTTCCACCGCCATGCCGTGGCGCTCGAGGACGCGCGCCGTGCCGGCGGTCGCGACGAGCGAGAAACCCATCTCGGCGAGGCGCTTGGCGAGCGTCATCACCACGCGCTTGTCGCGGTTCTTCACCGAGATGAACACCTTGCCCGAGGTGGGCAACGCCGAGCCCGCGGCGATCTGTGACTTGAGGTACGCCTTGCGGAAGTCGCGGTCGATCCCCATGACCTCGCCGGTGGACTTCATCTCCGGTCCGAGGACCGCGTCCACCCCGGGGAATTTCACGAACGGGAAGACCGACTCCTTGACGGCGATGTGCGTGAGCTCACGGGTGTCGTACGCGGCGTGGGGTTCCAACGGGTGGCCCAGCATCGCACGCGTCGCAACCTTCGCGAGCGGCAGCCCGATCGCCTTCGAGACGAAGGGCACGCTGCGTGAGGCGCGCGGGTTCACCTCGAGGACGTAGACCGTCTCGTTGCGGATCGCGAACTGCACGTTGATGAGGCCGACGACTCCGAGCGCCTTCGCCAGCGCTTTCGTCTGCTCGCGCAGCGTTTCGATCTGGTCCTCGCCGAGCGAGTAGGGGGGAAGCGCGCACGCCGCGTCGCCCGAGTGGACGCCGGCCTTCTCGATGTGCTCCATCACGCCCCCGACGATGACGCGCTCGGCGTCCGCGACCGCGTCCACGTCGATCTCGATCGCGTCCTCGAGGAATTTGTCGATCAGGACGGGGTGCGCGGGGGAGACCTGCACGGCTTCGCGCATGTACTCGCGGAGATCCTCGGCGTCGTAGACGATGCGCATCGCCCGGCCACCGAGCACGTACGACGGGCGCACGAGCACGGGGTAGCCGATCGACGAGGCGATCGCCTGGGCCTCCTCGAGCGAGCGCGCCGTGGCGCCCGCGGCCTGGCGCAGCCCGAGCTCGGTGACGAGCTCGTTGAAGCGCTGGCGGTCCTCGGCGCGGTCGATGGCGTCGGGCGAGGTGCCCAGGATCGGGACGCCTGCCTCCCGCAGGGGCACCGCGAGCTTGAGCGGCGTCTGGCCGCCGAACTGGACGACGACGCCGAGCGGCCGCTCCTTCTCGACGATGTTGAGGACGTCCTCGAGCGTGAGGGGCTCGAAGTAGAGGCGATCGGACGTGTCGTAGTCCGTCGAGACCGTCTCGGGGTTGCAGTTGACCATGATCGCCTCCACGCCGAGGTCGCGGAGCGCGAACGCGGCGTGGACGCAGCAGTAGTCGAACTCGACACCTTGACCGATGCGATTCGGCCCCGAGCCCAGGATGACCACCTTCGTGCGCGGCGTCGGCGGTGCCTCGTCCTCCTCCTCGTACGTCGAGTAGAGGTACGGCGTGTGGGCGACGAACTCCGCGGCGCACGTGTCCACCATCTTGAAGGTCGCGACGACACCCTGTGCAGAGCGGCGCCGGCGCACCTCGGCCTCGGTCGTCCCCGTGAGCGTCCCGATGCGGCGGTCGGCGAAGCCGAGCTGCTTGGCCCGCCGCATGACCTCGGCGTCGGCGAGGGCGGCGCGCGCGATCTCGGGCTCGAAGGCGACGATCTCGCGGATCCCCTCCAGGAACCACGGATCGATCCGCGTGAGCGCGTGGACCTCCTGGGTCGTGAAGCCGGCGCGGTAGGCGTCGCCGATCGCGAAGACGCGGTCGGGGGTCGGCACGCGCAGGAGGTGGCGCAGCTCCTCGTCGGTGACGGGCCGGTCGAGCGTGAGCCCCCAGGCGTCCTGCTCGAGCGAGCGAACGGCCTTCTGGAGCGCCTCCTTGAACGTGCGCCCGATCGCCATCACCTCGCCGACCGACTTCATCTGCGTCGTGAGCGTCCGGTCCGCCTCGGGGAACTTCTCGAACGCCCACCGGGGGAACTTCACCACGCAGTAGTCGATCGCCGGCTCGAACGACGCGGGCGTTTCGCGCGTGATGTCGTTCCTGATCTCGTCGAGCGTGTAGCCGACGGCGAGCTTGGCGGCGATCTTCGCGATGGGGAAGCCGGTCGCCTTCGAGGCGAGCGCCGAGGAGCGGCTGACGCGCGGATTCATCTCGATCACGACGAGGCGGCCGTCGTCCGGGTTGACGGCGAACTGGATGTTCGAGCCGCCCGTCTCGACGCCGATCTCGCGGATGATCGCGATCGCGGCGTCGCGCATGAGCTGGTACTCCTTGTCGGTGAGGGTCTGCGCGGGGGCGACAGTCACTGAATCCCCTGTGTGGACGCCCATCGGATCGACATTTTCGATGGAGCAGATGATGACCACGTTATCGGCGAGATCGCGCATCACCTCGAGCTCGAACTCCTTCCAGCCGATCACCGACTCCTCGACGAGCACGGTCGAGACAGGCGACGTCTGGAGCCCCCAGCGGACCGCCTCCTCGAGCTCGTCCGGGCCGTAGGCGATCGAGCCGCCCGTGCCGCCGAGCGTGAACGAGGGCCGGATGATCGCCGGGTATCCGACCTGGCGGACGATCGTGCGCGCCTCGTCGAGGCTCCGCGCGTACCCCGAGCGCGGCAGTGCCTGGCCGATGCGCTCCATCGCCTGCTTGAAGAGCTGGCGGTCCTCGGCCTTCCGGATCGCAGGGAGCTTGGCCCCGATCAGCTCGACGCCGAAGCGCTCGAGCGTGCCGTCCTCGGCGAGCGCGACCGCGAGGTTCAGCCCCGTCTGGCCGCCGAGCGTGGGCAGCAGGGCCTCGGGGCGCTCGCGCTCGATGATCTTCGCGACGACCTCCGGCGTGAGCGGCTCCACGTACGTGCGCTGAGCGAGCTCCGGGTCCGTCATGATCGTGGCGGGGTTCGAGTTGACCAGGACGACCTCGAACCCCTCCTCGCGGAGCGCTTTCAGCGCCTGGGTGCCCGAGTAGTCGAATTCGCACGCCTGCCCGATGACGATCGGCCCCGAGCCGATGATCAGGATCTTCCTGAGGTCCGTGCGTTTGGGCATCAGGCCCCCGAACCCCGAGGGCTACTCTTCGAGGAGTCCATAGACGATCGACGTCTCGGGAACGGCCTCTTCACGGCGGTAGAGGACGTCGTCCAGGCGGCCCTGGCCGATCCACACGGCCTGGCCGTTCCCCCAGAGCTGCTCGCCCAGGACGCTGATCCGCCGGTCGACGCGCTCGCGGATCGCGTGGGCTTCGAGGGGCGTCTCGCTCGTGGTCGTAAACGACGTCCACTCCGGCTTCTGGCCGGCTCCTTCCGTCTTCCGGTACGAGATCAGGTACTTGGGCATGACGACGCTCAGCCTCCCCTCCGTGTCATGAGCTCCGTGAACCGATGGAACAGGTAATTGGCGTCGTGCGGTCCGGGCGACGCCTCCGGATGGTACTGCACCGAGAACGCCGGCCACTCGCGGTGGGCGAGCCCCTCGCACGTGCCGTCGTTGAGGTTGACGTGCGTCGGCTCCCAGCCGTGGCCGGCGACCGACTCGGGCTCCACCGCGAACCCGTGGTTCTGGGCGGTGATCTCGACCTTCCCCGTCGCGAGGTCCTTCACCGGATGGTTCGCGCCGTGGTGGCCGAACTTGAGCTTGTACGTCCTGCCGCCGCCGGCGAGCCCCATGATCTGATGACCCAGGCAGATCCCGAAGACCGGCACGCGGCCGAGGAGCCGGCGGACCGACTCGATCAGGTAGGGCACGGCCTCCGGGTCGCCCGGTCCGTTCGAGAGGAAGACGCCGTGGGGTCTCATCTCGAGCACCGCCTCCGCGGAAGTCGCTGCGGGCACCACCGTGACCTCGCAGCCCGCCATCCGGAGCTGGCGCAGGATGTTGTGCTTGATCCCGCAATCGTAGGCGACGACGTTGAAGCGCGGCGACGGCGGCGCCACGTAGCCACGCCCGAGCTGCCAGAGGCCCTCCGACCATGTGTAGGCGCGCTCCACGGTCACCTCTGCCACCAGATCGCGCCCGATCAGCCCCGGGAGCGTCCGTGCCCGAGCACTGAGGTCCGCCGGGTCGCTCGCGACCGACGAGATGATCCCGTCCTGAGCGCCGTGGTCGCGGAGGTGGTGCGTGAGCGCGCGGGTGTCGATCCCCTGGATGCCGACGACGCCGTGGCGCCGGAGGTATTCGTCGAGGCTCAGCGCCGAGCGAAAGTTCGAGGCGATCGGCGAGCACTCGCGGACGATGAACCCGTTCACCCACGGCTTCCGCGACTCGACGTCCTCTTCGTTGATCCCGCAGTTGCCGATCAGCGGGTACGTCATCGCCACGATCTGCCCGCGGTACGACGGATCTGTCAGGATCTCCTGGTAACCCGACATCGCGGTGTTGAAGATCACCTCGCCCCAGGTCTCGCCGAGCGCGCCGAGGGGCTGCCCCCTGAAGACCCGCCCATCGCGTAATACGAGGAACGCGCGCCTCACAGGCGCACGACCTTTCCACCGACGATCGTCATCCATGGTCCGCCCGTGAGCGTCCAGCCGGCGAAGGGCGTATTCCGGCTCTTCGACCGGAACCGCGCGGGGTCGACCGTGACTTCCCGATCGGGATCGAGGATCGTCACGTCTGCGGGCGCGCCGGGGGCGAGGCTCCCGCCCGGCAGGTTGAGCAGCCGCGCCGGGTCGCGCGAGAGCCGCGAGACCAGCGTCGCGAGCGGCAGGAGCCCGGGCCGCACGAGCCTGTCCAGCAGGAGCGCCACGGCGGTCTCGAGCCCGACGATGCCGAAGGCAGCATGGTCGAACTCGCCCTCCTTCTCCGCGAGCGCGTGGGGCGCGTGGTCGGTGGCGATGCAGTCGATCGTGCCGTCGGCCAGCGCCTCGAGCACCGCCTCGGTGTCGCGCTTGGTCCGGAGCGGCGGCGCCATCTTCGTGTTCGCGTCGAACGTCCTCACCGCCTCCTCGGTCAGCAGGAGGTGGTGGGGCGTGACCTCCGCGGTGACGCGCACACCGCGCGCCTTGCCGTCGCGGACGAGGCGGACGGCCCCCGCGGTCGAGAGGTGGGCGATGTGGACGTGGGCGCCCGTCAGCTCGGCGAGGAGGATATCGCGGGCGACCATGACCTCCTCGGCGGCCGCGGGCGCGCCGGGCAGCCCGAGCTGTGTCGAGACCACGCCCTCGTTCATCGTGAAGCCGTGGCAGAGGGTCGTGTCCTCGGCGTGGCTGATCACGGGCACGCCGAACGGCAGGGTGTACTCCATCGCGTGGCGGTAGAGGCCCGCGTTCATCACGCACTTGCCGTCGTCTGAGAAGGCGACGCAGCCCGCCTCGGCGAGCTCCGCCAGCTCGGCCAGCTCCTCGCCCAGGAGGCCGCGCGTGACGGCGCCGATCGGGTGGACACGCACCGCGCCTTCGTCCTTCGCCTTGGCGAGGATGTAGTCGGTGACGGAGCGGTTGTCGTTGACGGGGCTCGTGTTCGCCATGCACGCGACCGCGGTGAAGCCGCCGGCCGCCGCCGCGCGCGTGCCCGTCGCGACGGTCTCCTTGTACTCATGGCCGGGCTCGCGCAGGTGGACGTGGATGTCGATGAAGCCCGGGCAGACGATCTTGCCCGCGGCGTCCACGACCTCCGCCCCCGCGGGCACCGGCAGGCGCGCCCCGACACGCTCGATCTTGCCGTCGGCGATCAGCACGTCCTGCACGCCGTCCGTGGCGTTCGCCGGGTCGATGACGCGGCCGCGCGTGACGACGAGGCTCACGGCGCGTCCGCCTTACTGCCCGCGAGCAGGAGCAGCACGCCCATCCTCACGGCGACGCCCTTCGCCACCTGATCGAGGATCACCGAGTACGGGCCGTCGGCGACCTCGGGCGCGAGCTCGATGCCGCGGTTGACCGGCCCCGGGTGCATGATGAGCACGTCCGGGCGCGCGTGCTTCGCCAGCTTGTCGAGCGTGAGCCCCCAGTAGCGCGAGTACTCGCGGAGCGACGGGATGAGGCCGTTCGTCATGCGCTCGTGCTGCAGTCGCAGCAGCATGATCACGTCCACGTCGCGGATCGCGTCCTCGAGCCGGTAGCTCACCTTCACGCCGAGCTCCTGCACGAAGGGCGGGATCAGCGTCGGTGGCCCCGCCACCGTCACGGTCACGCCGAGCTTCCGCATCCCGTGGATGTCGGACCGCGCCACGCGGCTGTGGGCGATGTCGCCGACGATCGCGACGTGGAGCCCGTCGAAGTGCGCCTTCTTCTCGCGGATCGTCAGGAGGTCGAGGAGCGCCTGGGTCGGATGCTCGTGCGCCCCGTCGCCCGCATTGACGATCGAGCAGGGGAGCGTGCGGGCGAGCAGCTCGGCGGCGCCGGCCGACGAATGGCGGACGATGACCACATCGGGGCTCATCGCGGCGATGTTCTTGGCGGTGTCGATGAAGCTCTCGCCCTTGGTGGTGCTCGACCCGCTGGCGGAGAAGTTGATGACGTCCGCCGAGAGCCACTTGCCCGCGATCTCGAAGGAGGTGCGCGTGCGGGTGGACGGCTCGTAGAAGAGGTTGACGATGGTCTTGCCGCGCAGCGCCGGCACCTTCTTGATCTCCCGCGTTGCGATCTCCTGGAGCGAGGCGGCGGTGTCCACCAGCAGGACGATCTCGCTCGCGTCCAGCTCCCGCATCGTCAGCAGGTGCTTCCGCGTCCAGCGCATGCTCAGGCCTCCTCGGGTTCTTCGATCACCACGCGGTCGTCACCGTCGTGCTCGCGGAGCCGGACAGCCACGCTCTCGCGCCTGGAGGTCGGGAGGTTCTTGCCGACGTAGTCGGGGCGAATCGGCAGCTCGCGGTGGCCGCGGTCGATCAGGATCGCGAGCTGGATCGCCCTCGGCCGCCCGAGGTCGATGATGGCGTCGAGGGCGGCGCGGACGGTACGGCCCGTGAAGAGGACGTCGTCCACCAGGATGACGGTCTTGTTCTTGATCGAGAAGGGGATGTCGGTCCCGCGGATGACCGGCGCGCCGCGCAGGCCGAGGTCGTCGCGGTAGAGCGTGATGTCCAGCGTCCCCACGGGCAGCGTGGCGCCGTCGATCTGGGCGATCTTGGCGGCGAGCCGCTGCGCGAGCGTGACGCCACGGGTGCGCAGGCCGACGAAGGCGAGGTCGGAGGCGCCGCCGTTCTTCTCGAGGATCTCGTGGGCGATGCGGGTGAGGGCCCGGTCGAGCGCCGCTTCGTCGAGAACTTGGGTCTTCTCTCGGAAGCGCGGTACGGGGGCGGCCATCTTCTCTCCTTACGAGCCTCTCGGGGCTCACTTAAAGGAAAGTGCACGAACTACGGTCACTCTACAGGCGGAGGCCCGTCGCTGTCAACCAGAGGCTCCGCCTCAGAAGTACGTTCGTTTTGACTGCGGCGAGTTTCAGATCCCTGCGGGGATGACGCCGACGACTACTGCGAAGGGGATCGCGAGTCCGGTCATCCCTGCGATCTGTCGGCGAGGGTCAACCTGTCGAGTGATGCCACGACCTGACTGAGCGGATACGACTCGTCGCTCTTGCGCGACCGGCCGCAGACCATGCATTTCCAGAAGAGCGATACTTGATCGCGCTGCCCAAGCCTGCCCGCGTCCTGCAGATGCTGGAGATCGAAGCGAAGTAGGCCGCCGCACTGACACTTCATCATCTGGGTCCCCCCTCGTGTCCTCGGTCTTCCGACATGAGGGGAGCAAGCGGGGTGCCACCGATGGCTGACTGCTAACTTGCGCCGGCGCTGGCTATTTGAGCACCCTGAGGCGACGGGCCGGCGAGGAAGCGGTTAGAACATAGCCATGGCGGCGGATGGAATCGGGCCAGTGACGGCATGCGCTGTCCGGCGAGCCGTCACCCACTCCCCGCCGCGGCGGCGCCCCACGCGCGGAGGAGATCGAGCGCCAGGAACGCGAGGGCGCTCAGCATCAGGAGCGCGCCGGCGCCGAACATGAGGCGCCCGATGGCCTCGGCGTGCTGGAGCAGACCCGTGTGGCCGAGGATGTAGTTCCAGTCGTGGATGAGCCCCTCGGCCAGGAGCGGCAGCGCCATCGCCCGGCCGTCGGCCGCGTAGACCGCGACGTCGGCGAGCGATTGCCCTGTCCAGAAGAGCGCGACCGCGGCGGAGGCGCGCTGGTGCGTGCGCAGGAAGGCGACGACGCAGATCGCCGGGATCAGCACCTGGTTCAGCGAGCCACCGAGCACCCCGACGAACTGGCCGAAGAACCCGAAGATCAGGTGGCCCGCCTCGTGGAAGACGAGGTTCACGCCGTGGAGGAACGCGACGACCCCGCCCGAGGCGAGCGTCAAGCCCTGGCCGAGGACCCGGAACGCGATCCAGATGAGCAGCAGGAGCCCGACCGCGCGGCCGGCGGTCGCGGCCATCACTCCGCCAGCGTCGCGACGACCGGCGCGTGATCCGAGGGCTTCTTGCCCTTGCGCTCGTCGCGGTCGATCTCGACGGAGAGGCAGCGCGCAGCGAGCGCGGGCGTCAGCAGGACGTGGTCGATCCGGAGCCCCCAGCCGCGGTGAAAGGCGCCGGCGCGGTAATCCCACCAGGTGAAGAGACCGCCCTCCTGGCGGTGGAGCCTGAGCGAGTCACGGAGCCCCCAGGAGACGAGATCGCGGAAGGCCGCGCGCTCAGGGTCGCTGAACATGATCTGGCCGCGCCACTTCTCCGGGTCCCAGACGTCGCGGTCCTCGGGGGCGATGTTGAGGTCGCCGCACAGGACGAGCGCCTCGTCGGGCTTGGAGGAGGTTTCGAGGAAGGCGCGGAAGCGGCGATACCAGTCGAGCTTGTAGGCGTACTTGTCCGAGCCGACCTCCTGGCCGTTCGGCCCGTAGATGCTCATGACCTTGAGGCCGGCCACGCGCGCCACCAGGAGGCGCCGCTGGGCGTCGTCGCCCTCGTCGGGGAGCCGGCGCGCCACCTCCTCGGCGCCGGCGCGCGTCAGGACCGCGACGCCGTTGTAGGTCTGCTGGCCCGCCACGAGCGCCTCGTAGCCGAGTGCCCGCAGCTCGGCGAACGGGAACTGGTCGTCGGCGACCTTCGTTTCCTGCAGGCACACGACGTCGGGCCGGCGCCGCTCGAGCCACACGAGGAGGCGGGGCAGGCGCGTGCGGATCGAGTTGACGTTCCACGTCGCGATCTTCACGGGAGCGACTCTCCCACCGCCTCGAGCGCCTGCGCGAAGCAGGCGAGCGGCGCGCGGACGACGCCGGCGCCGATCTGGCCCGTCCCGGCCTTCCGGCCGGCGATGCCTGTGTTGATGAGCGGGGTGATCCCGGTCTCGACGACCCGCCGCACGTCGATGCCGGCGGGGGCCCCACGGTCCTCGAGCGTGGGGATGCGAAAGTACGGGTGCTCGCCGTGGCAGATCTCCGCGATCTCGGCGGTCGCGGCGAGTGCCTCGGCCATGCCGCCCGCGCCGACGAATCGCGCCGCGGCGGGCGAGGCCGCCATCGCGCCCGCGCCGAGGCCGATCGTCTCCACGATCGCGCTGTCGCCCAGGTCCGGGTTGGCGTCGTCGGCCCCGAACCCCGGGAAGTAGAGCCCGACAGGCGTCTCGACGGGCGCCACGAACCAGCGCCCCCCGAGCCCCGAGACGCGGATCCCGAAGTCGGTCCCGTTGCGCGCCATGGCCGTCACGAGCGTCGAGTGCGGGACGCCAGAGGCCGGATCGGCCATCGCCTTGCCCGCCGCCATCCCGACGTTGAGGAAGAACTGGTCGTTGCCGGCGACGAACTCGGCCAGGCGCGCGACGGCGCCATGCCTGCCGCCGGCGCGGGCGACGTGGGGCATGAGCGCGCGCGCGAGGAGGGCGGAGGCGGCGACATTGCGCTGGTGCATCTCGTCGCCCATGCGGAGCGCCTGGGCCATCAGCGCGCGCAGGTCGATCCCGCGCGAGTGGCGGAGCGCCGCGCCGAGGAGCGGGCCGGCTTCGGTGGCGAGCCAGCGCAGGCGCGCGATGACCGAGTCGTCGGTGGCGCCGAAGCGGAGCACCTGGCCGAGCCCCTCGTTGATCGTCGCGTGGGCGCGGTTGCCGTGGGCGCGGTTCTCGACGACGAAGACGGGCATCGACCAGGTGATGATCCCCGTCATCGGCCCGGCCGCTTTCCAGTGGTGGCAGGGCTCGAGGCGGACGTCGCCGCGGCCGACGAGCGCGGCTCCCGCGTCGTCGTTGGCCGCCCACCCCTCGTAGCGGATCGCGCAGAGGACCGCAGCGCGCATGGGCGCGCACATCCGCTCCCACTCGATCGGCGGGCCCGCGTGCAGCACGACGCGCTCGGGGAGCGCCAGGGCCTCGTGCGCCGGGCGGCAGTCGACGAGGAACGGCAGGCCGTTGACGAGACCGTCGAACGCGCTCGCGTTCGCGCGCTCGATCGCCTCGCCCCGCGCCTCGAGCCGCTCCAGCAGCGCGACGAGGTACCTGTCGGCACCGGCGGGCGGTCGCCACTCCACGTGCACCACGGGGACGCCGAGCGCGGCGAGGGCCTCGGCGAAGAGGGGGAGCCCGACGCTGACGACCCGCGTGTCCGCGGGGAGGAGCGCCGTCCGGGCCATCAGACGCGCTTCGCCGCGACGAGCGCCGCCAGGCGTGCCGCCTGGGCGTTCGACGGCATGACGATCACGCCGGCCGCCGTGAGAGCCGCGACCTGCGCCGAGCGGCGCTGCGGGTCGGCCTCGGTGCCGCAGACGCTCGCGACGACGGCGAGGTGGCGCCCCTCGGCGTCGGCCCGGCGCCGAGCGGACCGGATCGCCGGAAGGATCTCGCCCGCCGGATCGGGGTGGGCGCCGTAGCCGAGGACCACGTCGAGCAGCAGCACCGCGGTCGCCGGATCCGCGCCCTCCTTCTCGATCCATTCGCGCCGGACGGTTCCGTCGATCATCGGGTGCAGGCGCCCCAGGGTAAAGACGTCCTCGCCGAGGTCCACCACACGGTGGACCGCACCGTCACCGGTGACGCCGGGAACGACGTCGGGGAGG
>WNFB01004420.1_pt1 | contig 14831 bp, 14 predicted proteins | sample 5400501 | NCBI WGS metagenome assembly WNFB01 (sample SAMN13153341, study PRJNA577476) | soil metagenome | isolation source: 200 cm saprolite under Douglas fir tree site 2 hole 1 | place: USA:California | collected 2015-04-18
GGCTCGAGCTTGAAGCCGGAGAGGAAGACCCTTGCTCCGGGCGTCGCGTCTGCCGAAGCACCTGAGGGTGTGAGTGCGACGGTGGGGATTGAACTCGAGACAGCAGCCCTCTCCGGAGGATAGTGGTCGGGAGTGAATCTCCCGGGGAGAAGAAGAGGACGCCTTGGCCTCTGAGAGAAGTCGAACGCCTCCAGGAGGTCGGCGGCCCTCGCGTCACGAGACGCGAGAGGCGCAAGCCCATAGATCGTTTCGATGAACTTGAGGATTGACGCATGGTCGGCCTGGGTGTGGTCGATGAAGTGGTGTCTGGCGTGGGGCGAGATGACAATCAGGGGAACCCTGAACCCGTAGCCGACCTCGTCGACCTGAGGAGGAGGAGGGACGTGGTCGTACCAGCCGCCGAAGTCGTCCCATGTGAGGAAGATAGCGGTCGAGCTCCAATACCTGCTCTGCATCACTTGGTTGATTGCTGTAACGACCCAGTGTTCACCTATCGAGGGGTCGTAGGGAGGGTGCTCACTCAGCTTCTGGGTCGGGGGCATCAGCCACGTCACGTTGGCGAGGAAGTTCCGGTTCAAGTCCACGAAGAACTGCTCGGTAGGGGGGATGTTCTTGAGCCTGCTGCTGTCCTTCGTAATCGAGACAAAGTTCGGGAGTGGGTTCCAGCCGTTGGCGACGTTGTTCCCCCCCGCGTACCATCTCCAGGAAAGCCGCTTCGCATCGACCTCGTCGACGATCGGCTTGAATTTGAAGGTGCCGAGGGTGTTCGTCGTAAGTCCGCCGGAGGTGCCGGCGATAAGGTAGAGGTGATTCGGGAGGCTCGGCCCCATCACGGAAGAGAAGTAGTTGTCGAGAAGAGTGAAGCGGGAAGCGTAATCCCAGTAGTACGGTACGTCCCTGCTGTCGTAATACCCCATTGTGAGATTCGTGCCCATCGCGTAGACAAACCCGTCGTTCGCGCCGTTGTCGTAAGCAGCGGAGCCGCAGCTGTCGCTGTGGCAGATGTCGCGCGGGAGGCTCGGGTTGTCCAGGTGAAACGGTCTCACGACGGGCTTCCCCCCCTTCTTGAGCGGGAGCGCTACCGTGCTGCTAGGCCCGTTAGCGCGAGGGAAGTGACCGAAGAAATTGTCGAACGTGTGGTTCTCCTGCATGATCACGACGACGTGCTGGATCAGGCTTGGCGCGGTCGTTGCCTGCGTCGCGGGGAGTGGTAAGTTCAACCCGAGGAGAAAGAGTAATACCAGGCTGATGAGCTTCTTAGTACCTCGCAAGCCAGGACAGCTTTACATATTCTAACAGAATGTTATTAAAGCGTTCACGATTGCAAGAAATTGCAAGGAAACTCTCAAGAATTTGAGAATCTATTCCCTACATGTGACTCTCGATCGCGAGCCTCAGCAGACTTCTGTGACAGTGAGACTCGTCCTTCTCCACGCAGAGTAGCGTTACGGTCCCCTTTTTCGCTTCCGCCGCAATCAACTTCAGCAGCTCCTCCTTCCCGTTGAGGCTCCTCTTGTAATCTCTCTCGAACTCCTTCCAGCTAATCTTCCCCGATTTCCACCTTTTGATCAACTCCTTTTCTGTCCCCAATTCCTTCAACCACACATCGACCTTATCTCTAGCGACCCCTCTGGGCCAGAGTCGCATCACGAGAATCCTCTTTCCATCGGATGACTCGGGTTTGTCGTAGACCGTCTTCGCTGTCTTGATCATCATGCTCGGACCTCTCTTAATCTTTTGCCGCTCTCGTTGCTCCTCCTGATTCTCTGAAGCAGGGCGACGAGCATCCTCTTCGTCAGCTTACCCGTGTATGTGTTTCGAGGGCTCGGGTGGTACGAGGCGTAGAGGGTCGGGAAACCAGGGATCTCGTACCTCCCGCCGTGGGTGAACTTCAATCCTCTTACTCTACCCCCATTCTTTCCCACATGCCTCAGGAACGATGAAAAAGCTTGGCCACCCAGGGTCAGCACGCCCTCGGCACGAACCAGGAGCGAGAGCTCCGCCTCGAGGTAGGAGCTGCAGTTTTCGAACTCCTCCCTCGTCGGTCTGTTCTGGGGTGGGGCGCACTTAACGGCCGCCGTGATATAGCAGTCGAAGAGGACGAGGCCGTCGCCCCTCGACTCGGAGGTCGGCTGGTTCGAGTATCCTGCCTCGTGGAGGCTACTCAGGAGAAATCTTCCCGATTCATCCCCCGTGAAGACTCTTCCCGTCCTGTTTCCGCCGTGCGCCGCTGGGGCGAGCCCGATGATGATGAGCCGCGCGTTCGGGTCGCCGTACCCGGCCACCGGCCTCCGCCAGTACTCCTCGAGGGAGTACGACGCCCTCGCGGGAAGGCTCTCTCGGTAGCTCACGAGTCTTTTGCAACGCCTGCAGCTGACGACTTCCAGGGAGACCTCTTCTATCGTTCGGTAGTTCATCGACGCCGTGCATCCCGTGTGAAGGTAAAGATTATTACTATTCCTCGCAGGCTTCGTCTCGATGGAGGGGTTCACAAGGGCACTGGAAGTTTCGAAGCTTCCGCCTGGGTCGATGAAGACGGTCGTAGCCGGCGGGGAGGAGGTCCTCCTCGTCAACGCCGGTGGGAAGTATTACGGAATCGGTGCGATCTGCAAGCACGAGGAGTGGGACCTCTCGGAGGGCACCCTCGAAGACACAAAGGTGATATGCGCAGGCCACGGAACAGTCTGGGACCTCAACACGGGGGTAGGCGAGTTCGACGAGCCGCTGGAGAACGAGCCTCTTTACGACGTGAAGGCAGAGGGAGGGTACCTCTACGTCCGGAGACGCGCTTAACCGGGCTCCCTCTAGCTTCTTTTTCGTTTCGCAAGACCGTTACTCATATAAGCCCTAAAACTTCGAGCCGCCCAATTGATCTTCGGAAGGCTGGGGCGGGCGATAACCCGTCGCTACAAGCTGATCGTTCCCCTCTGGATCATAGCTCTCGTCCTCGCGACTCCTCTGCTCCTGAGGGCTTCCAGCGTCGTCTCCCTCCAGCAGGGGTCGACGAGCAACCTCGGTCTTGAGGCGCAAATTGCTCAGAATCTCGTGAACACGAAATTCGGCTCCTCCTCGCCTTCGGGTTCTCCCCTAGTCGTCGTCATCTCCTCCGAGAACGCCACGACGACTACGTCGAAGGTTCACGACTACGTCACTGCTCTTTCAAAGGCGATAGCCGGAGACCAGAGCCTCCCCGACTACGTGTCGGGTAGCTCGGCCTACTCCTCGGTCTCCACCCTTCTGACGGGAGTCTCGGAACCGGAGGCGAGGCTGAGTGACGGAGCGGCTCTTCTCAACCAGCTCTTCTACGGGGTTCCGAGCCTATTCCTCAGCGTCTGGTCTACTCAGTTCGGTGCGAACCAGAGCATGATACCCCAGGCCCAAGCCGCAACACTCCGGACGATTTCCTCTGAAATCCTGAATCAGACTCAACTCCTCGCGTCTCAAGGCTACCTTACGATCTTTACCAGGACACTCTCGGATTCTTTTCGTACGCAGGAGAGCCTCCCCCTCGCGCTCCGGGTCCAGGTCGCGATACAGACCGCGGGGGCGAATTTCACAGAGTCCGTCCTCCCCGCGTCTCAGAGACCCTTCGCCCTCCTCGTCATCCGCTCGTTCAGCCTCTCGAACTTCACAGACTCGGTCGCGATAGAAAGATTCGTCATCAATCAGATCACAAAGGTGACGCTGTTCACCCCCGAGCTCGCGACGGCGGCCTATCCGTTGACGAGGAACTCCTCCGCCAACTTCCGAGACCAGATCGCCGAGTCGGTCGTGAACGACCCGAGCCGCTTCAACATTCCTCCGGTCTACCGCTCCACCATCAGCGGGTTCGTCAGCCCCGACGGCAGGGTGATGCTCGCCACCTTCGTTTTCAAGAACGTCACGACCTCCGAGCTGAACGAGGTCCGGAATCTGGTGCAGAGAACGGCCTTGCCCTACGGTCTCGGGGGCAGCGTTCGGGTGACGGGGCAGGACGCGCTCAACTCCGACATAACCGCCTCGATTCTCAACGACACAGACATCATACTTCCGATAACCATCGTCCTACTCCTCGTCGCGACAGGCCTCTTCTTCAGGTCGGTCATAACGCCCTTCGTCTCCCTCGGCACCATCTCGATCGCGCTCGGCCTCGCAGAGGTGGTCGTCTTCCTCGTCGCGACCTACGTATCGCAGGTAGACGTCTCGACTCCTGTGATTCTGCTGACCGTCCTGATTGGAGTTGGGACGGACTATTCCATCTTCATCATCGCCCGTTACAGGGAGGAGAGAGTGCGCGGCGGATCTCCGGCTCAGAGCGTGGAGAACGCTGTGACTTGGGCCGGAGAGAGCATAGCGACGAGCGGAGCCACCGTGATCATCTCCTTCATCTTTCTGGGTTTCCAGCCCATAACCTTCCTGAAGGGACTTGGGCTCGTCGTGGGGCTCGGGGTCCTCATCGCCCTGATCGCCTCGCTCACCCTAATACCCTCGGTGACCCTCCTCCTTCCGAAGCGGATCTTCTTCCCGATGACGGGAGAGAGATTCGATCGCTACGCCACGAGAGTGAAGGAGCGACTCGAGAAGAAGGTCGGCTACTTCTCCCGCTCCGGAAAGTTCGCGATCAAGCACGCGAAGGTAATCGTGATTCTCTCCATCGTCGTCACTATCCCCGCGGTCTACATCTGGGCCAACCTAGCCCCGAGCTACGATTTTCTTGGGGCCTCCCCGAAAAACCTCGAGAGCGTCTCCGCCTTCAACACCCTCACGAACACCTTCGGGGGCGGTTCCATCTTCCCGACACACGTCGTCGTCAAGTTCGCGAGCCCCCTCTGGAACGGAACCGCATACAGGACGGATGGGATGTCGCTCCTCGACGAAATCTCCAACGAAACCCTGTTCAACCACGCGGTCCTCTCCGTAACGGGCCCGACGAGGCCCGGAGGGGCAAGGGTCGACTTCCGCACCCTCTCAGATGACCCACGCTCCCTCCAGCTCATCTCATCGATGAACAAGATGCTTAGCCAGGACGCCCAGTACGCCTTGCTGACGGTAACACTGAAGGGCTCGCCCTATACGCAGGACTCGATCACTGTGGTGAAGCAGCTGAGAGAGCAGTACAAGTCGCTCATCGCCGGCAACCCGCAGGACCTCAGGGGTATCTACGTGGGAGGGGCCGCCGGGACAATCGTCGACACCAGCGACGTAGTCAACACGCAGTTCTACCAGGTCATCGCCTACGTCACCGCGGCTGTCGCCGTCGTCCTCCTGCTCGTCCTCGGCTCCCTCTTCCTCCCCCTCTTCGCCATCGTCTCCGTCGTGATGAGCATCGCGTGGACCCTCGCCGCGACTGAGGTGGTGTTCGCGGGGCTCTACAACTTCCCGATCCTGTACATAACCCCACTCACCCTCTTCGTCCTGCTTCTCGGGCTGGGGATGGACTACAACATATTCATCCTGACGAGGATAAGGGAGGAGTCCTCAAAGGGGAAGCCCTTGAACGAGGCAATCACAACAGCGATCGAGAACACGGGGGGCATAATCACCGCGGCGGCGGTCATCCTCGCGGGCTCTCTCGGGGCCCTCTCGCTCTCCTCAAGCCTTCTCCTCAAGGAGTTCGGTTTCGCCTTCTTCTTCTCGATTCTCGTCGACGCGATGGTCATGAGGACCTACGTCGTCCCCGCAGTGATGTCCCTGATGGGCAGTCGGAACTGGTACGCCCCAGGCAGGATTCAGCGGGTGAAGACGAAGTGAGCGCTCCCGATAAGGCGAGCCCCGAGGTACTCGAGGAGGGGTGCTACTACCTCTCGAAGATGGGCCTCTCTCTCGCCTTGGTCGCCGCGAAGTTCGAGATAACGGAGGAGGAGGCCGCGAAGTACAAGGCCTCCTACGCCAAGAAGCTCAGGGAGGGGAAGGTGAAGGTGGACGACTTTGACAGGACATTCTGGAAGGAGGTGAGGGCCGAGGCGGAGGGAGATACGAAGGTGACTTTCGTCTCCGAGAAGGGATTCCACCACGCCTGGAGGTCCGACCTGAAGAAGCTGGACGGCCCCTCCCTGATGACAATCTACGAATCGAGCAAGGCCTTCCTCGACATGGACCCAAACCAGCGGTTCCTCGACTACCCCGCCCCGAAGGGCTACGACCCACTCGCCCTCCAGAGGGAGGTCAAGAGGGCGATGGGGATAGTCTCCTCGATCCTCGAAGAGAAGTGGGAGAAGGAGAAGCCCGGCTCGCAGGCGGGCTAGCAGCCCCCCGCGGCGGAGAAGTCTTCGGGCGCTCACCTTAAAAAGGGTCGGTCTTCCATCGAAATAACGGCGGGCAATGGGTCTCCAGAACCTCTCGAAGGAGGGGCTCTCTTCCATCCTGGACAAGTTTCAGGGGAAGAAGCTTCTTGTGATCGGAGACCTCATTGTAAGCAGGTTCGTCGAGGTGGCCGCGAGAAAACTCTCTCGAGAGGCCCCTGTCCCCGCGGGTGATTACATAGGGGAGACATTCCTCCCGGGCGGTGCCGCGAACTTGGCGAGGGAGGTGAGCGCGCTGGGTAGTTCCGTCAGTGTCATCGGGTTAATCGGCGACGATGAGTACGGGAGGTGGCTTACGGGGGAGCTCGACAGGAACGGGATCTCGCACTCCGGCGTCTTGCTCGACTCTGCGAGGCCGACTTCTCTCAGGACATGGATCATGGTGAACGGCTTCCACAATCTCAGGATAGACAGGGAGGACAGGAGGGATGCGAAGTACGAGATGACCCGAAGCTTCCTCAAGGCGGCAGAGCCTATCATCGGTGATGTGGACGGCATCGTCCTCTCCGACTATGACCGCGGGGTCGTTACGAGCGGTCTCATCAGCGGGGTCGTCTCGGCTGCCCGCGCCGCGGGGAGGATCGTCGTGGCACAACCGAAGATGCGCCACTACCTCGACTTCAGTGGAGTGACGTACGTGAAGTCGAACCTGCAGGAGGCCACCAACGCGACCGGGATGAGCATCGTCAACGAGACGAGCCTCAGGAATATGGGGATAAACCTGATGAGCCGCCTCGACTGCAAGTCGATCCTGATCACGCGTGGTGAGGAGGGGCTGACGCTCTTCGAGAAGGAGAACGTGACGAACTTTCCGCCGCTGGGAGGGAAGAAGAACATGTTCAGCAAGGTGGGGGTGAGGGACGCGATGACGGGAGTCTTCTCGCTGGCGGTGGCGTCGGGCGGGAACGTCTACGAGGCGACATGCCTGAGCAACGTCGCGGGGGCCGTGAGAAGCGACCTGCAGCGGAACGCCACCCTCTCAGTCCCGGAGCTCTCGAGGCAGGTCGAAGAGATGGGAGACTTTCTCCAGAGGATCGCGCAGGCGCCGGTGAGGCGATAACAGGTGGAGGCCGCCCAGGAACTTCTCCGCCTCAAAGAGATCGCGCTGAATACGAGGAAGGTCATCCTCGAGGCGCTGGCGGAGGCTGGTTCTGGCCATCCGGGCGGCTCACTCTCGGCCGTCGAGCTTCTCGTGACCCTCTACTTCCGCATCATGAAGCACGACCCGAAGAACCCCAAGTGGGAGGAGAGGGACAGGTTCTTCCTGAGCAAGGGGCACGCCGCCCCGCTCCTCTACGCGATTCTCGCGCAGGCCGGCTACTTCCCGGTCGAGGAGCTGATGACCCTACGGAAGATGGGCTCGAGGCTTCAGGGCCACCCGAACATGGAACTCCCGGGAGTCGAGGCACCCGCCGGTTCGGAGGGAATAGGACTCTCCATAGGAGTCGGGACGTCGCTGGCGGCGAAGCTGGACAGGAGGGGGTACAGGACCTTCGTCCTGATGGGCGACGGAGAGCAGCAGGAGGGTGAGGTGTGGGAGGCGGCGATGACAGCCTCGAAGTACAAGCTGGACAACCTCACCGCGGTCATCGATAGAAACGGGATACAGCAGGACGGGCTCACCGAGCAGATAATGCCCCTCGAGCCTCTCGCCGCAAAGTGGAGGGCCTTCAACTGGAACGTGATCGAGGTCGACGGCTACGACTACCTTCAGCTCATCGAGGCATTCCGCCTCGCGGAGGGGGTGAAGAACAGGCCGACCGTGATCATCGCCCACACAGTGAAGGGCAAAGGCATCTCTTTCATGGAGTGGTCGCCGCACTACCACGGCACCGCCCCCTCGAAGGACAAGATGTCAGACGTCCTGAGCGAGCTGAAGTAGCGTGAGGAGGAGGGAGATCAAGATCGCGCCTTCGATTCTCGCGGGCGACCTGGGTCACCTGGCGGAGGCGGTGAGGCTCGCCGAAGAGGGAGGGGCCGACCAGGTCCACCTCGACGTCATCGACGGACACTTCGCCCCTAACATTACCTTCGGGGCTGGCACCGTGAAGGCGCTCCGCAAGGTGAGCGACCTCCCCTTCGACACACACCTCATGCTGAGCGACCCCCTAAAGTACGCCCCTGGGTTCATCGAAGCCGGCTCCGACATCATCTCATTCCATGCGGAGGTCCTCGACAGGTCGAGTTTTGCGGAGCTGCGCACCATCTTGGGCAAGGACGTGAAGATGGGGCTCGCGATCAAGCCAGAGACCCCCCTCCCGCAGTGGGCGCAGGAGAGCCTGGACAAACTCGACGTCCTCCTAGTCATGACGGTCAACCCGGGGTTCAGCGGCCAAGAGCTCGACGTGACGGTCCTCCCCAAGCTGGGCGAACTCTCCTCCCTTGTGAGAAGGGTGTCGGAGGGGGTAGACATCGAGGTCGACGGCGGTGTCGAGGAGAGCAACGTCGGGGAGGTCGTCAGGAGGGGAGGAAACATCCTCGTCGCCGGGGCTGGCGTCTACGCAAAGGGCGACGCCGCGAGGGCGATCAAATCTCTGAGGGGGAAGGCGCTGAGCGCGATGGTGGTGAAGTGATGCTCGAGAAGCTCGGGTCGATGCGGGACGCCTTCGGGGAGGCCCTCGCGGAGGTGGGGGGGACGAACCCGAGAGTCGTCGTCCTCGGCGCGGACACCACCGCCTCCTTGAAGTCGGCGACATTCGGCGCGAAGTACCCTGAGCGCTTCTTCAACCTGGGCATCGCGGAGCAGAACCTCATCGGGGTCGCCGCCGGGTTCGCCCTCGCCGGAAAGGTCCCCTACGCAGGGACCTACGCCATCTTTGTGCCGGGCAAGTGCGTCGACCAGATTCGGAACAACGTCGCCTACCCGAACCTCGACGTGAAGATAGTCTGTTCTCACGGCGGAATTTCAGTGGGACCAGACGGTGCGTCGCACCAGCAGGTCGAGGACATCGCGATCATGAGAACGATTCCTAAGATGCGCGTCGTCGTCCCCTGCGACTCAGTCTCGACGAAGGCGATTGTGAAAGCCATCTCCGAGATCTCGGGGCCGTTCTACGTGCGGCTGGCTCGCCCCAACACGCCGGTCGTCTACGAGGACGGGTTCGAGTACCAATTCGGGAGGGCGAGGATTCTACAAGAGGGGGCGGACGTAGCGATCGTCGCTTGCGGGATCCTTGTCCCTGAAGCTCTCAGGGCGGCCGAATCGTTGAGACGGCGTGGGGTGAAGGCTAGCGTGATAGACCTCAACACCATCAAGCCTATCGACGGGGATGCCATCGAGAAGTACGCGCGGAGGTGCGGGCGCGTCGTCACCGCGGAGGAGCACAACGTCATGGGAGGGATGGGCTCGGCCGTGGCCGAAATCCTCGTCGAGAATTATCCCGTACCCCTGAGGCGCGTCGGGGTGAGGGACACCTTCGGTGAGAGCGGCGAAGCCCCTGAGCTGATGAAGAAGTACGGTCTGACCGCCGCCAACATCGAAGAGGCGGCGCTCGCGGTGAGGGGCAAGAACTGATTTATACCGACGAGGGGGACAAGTGGAATCCTTGAAGCTCTACCTCGATACAGCGAACATCTCATCAATTCGAAGGTTCAATCAGATGGGGATACTCGACGGTGTCACGACGAACCCCTCCTTGATCTCCAAGGAGGGCGGAGAGTTCGAGGAGATAGTGGAGGAGATCTGCAAGGAAGTGAAGGGGCCGGTCAGCGTCGAGGTGGTGGGGACGGATTACGAAACCATGGTGCACGAGGCGAAGCAGTTCTCGAAGTTCGCCCCCAACGTCGTGGTCAAGATTCCCATCATACCGGAGGGGCTGAGGGCGGTGAAGACCGTGAGCAGGCTCGGTATCCCCGTGAACGTGACGCTCGTCTTCTCCGCGAACCAGGGTCTTCTCGCCGCGAAGGCCGGCGCCTCCTACGTGAGCCCCTTCATCGGGAGGCTGGATGATATCGGCCATCGCGGGATGGACGTCGTCGAGGACCTCGTGAAGATCTTCGGCAACTACAAGATGAAGGCCGAGGTTCTCGTCGGGAGCATCAGACACCCGCTGCACGTCATCGAGGCCGCTCGCGCCGGGGCGAGCATCGCCACGATGCCTCCCGAGGTGATGGAGAAGATGGTCCAGCATCCCCTGACTGACATCGGCTTGAAGAGGTTCCTCGACGACTGGGCGAAGGCAAAGAAGAAGGAGAAGCCATCCATAACGGTCTAGCCTTTCGTCAGGCTTATCAGCACATGCCAGGGAAGGGCCGCCAATGAAAAAAAAGTACATGACAGACGCCCACCTCAGTGGCCTCGCGAAGGAGCTAAAGGCGAAGGGGATAGATTGCGAGACCGTACACAGGAGGATGCGCGGCAACGACGACTCGAGCGTCAAGATAAGCGACCCGGAGATCGTTAAGTTCCTCTCGGGGAAGAAGGGCCTCACGCTGATCACGCTCGACAGCGAGCTGGCAGAGTACTGCGCCCAGCTCCATATCCCGTGCATCAGGGTCCAGGACATCGTCGCCTCCTACATCGACCTGAGCCTGTAGCAAGGTTTTTACCAGTTCAATCGGCGCCCGAACTCGATGGCAAAGACATACTCACTTCCACCACTTCCTTACAAATACAACGCCCTCGAGCCACACATCTCTGAACAAATCATGACTTTGCATCACGACAAGCACCATCAAGCCTACGTCAATGGAGCCAACGGAGCGTTGGACAAACTCGAAAAAGCAAGGGCGGGGGCGATGCAGGTCGACGTGAGGGGGGTCCTCCGAGATCTCAGCTTCAACATAGATGGGCACAAGTTACACACGATCTTCTGGCCCAACTTGGCTCCTGCCGGGAAAGGCGGGGGCAAGCCGGGGGGGAGGCTCGCCGACAAGATGGACCTGGATTTCGGCGGTTTTGACAAATTCAAGGCGCAGTTCAGCGACGCCTGCAAGACAGTCGAGGGGAGCGGCTGGGCTCTCCTGCTATACGACCGGGAGATCGACACACTCGTCCTAACACAGATCGAGAAACAAAACTTCATGCACTTGGCGGAACTCCCTATACTCCTCAGCGCAGACCAATGGGAACACGCATACTACTTGCAGTACCTCAATGACCGCGCCAAGTACGTCGAAGCGTGGTGGAATGTCGTCAACTGGGACGACGTAGCGAAAAGGTTCGACGGCGCCAGGAAGTAACAACCCGTCGACTCACCTCTTTTTGCTCGCATCCATCATACCATCCTTCTTTGGTAACAACGACGCCTCTGGATGCCGGGATGTGTATTCGTTCTCGGCTTTCTTCGCGAAGTCCTCAACCTCCTTCTCGACCTTCCGTCTCGCCTCCCGAACCACCGGTGCGATATCTTCCCACCTGGCCCCCTTCGATATCGATATGATTATCCTCTTCAGTTCTTGTCTCTCTCGGTGTCTCACGGGCAGATCCCGCAGCAACTTCTGTGCTTCCCATGTGCGCTGGAGTGGAAGGTTCCACAAATCCTTCGTGTACGTCCCGTATGGCGTTGACCTGCCTTTAGGCATCGTAACGTAGGGTCCGCTTGGATAAAATCCCAGTCTCTCTATCTGGCCCTTCAGGCGAACCAGGAGGTCGAGATCGGTATTGTAGAGATTGAGCTTCATCCTGACCCCGTTGGAAGCCCTAGAGATTTGGATGCTGCCATCGCTGTCGGTAAACCCCGCAAGCCAATGGGTCAGGAGTCCACCGTCTGAAGCCCATTCAAGACCTTTCATCCGAGGTGTGAGGAGAAACCGGAAGCTGTTATCCAGCCGCGTGGCAACTTTCCATCTTAGCCCTTGCCCTCTTCATACATGGGATACTGATAGACCGGCCCGTGTCCGTCGAACATCTGATGGAAAAGTTCCACGAAAGCCGGGTGGGTGGTGGTTGAGCTTACCATCACGCTCGTTCCACTTACCTGCCAGGCCGTCAGGTCGCCGCTCGCGAAGCCGAGGATGTGTGCTCTATCCGATTCGGACCCGACAAACGGTGTTCTCTCGTGATGCGTTCGGAGCGGCGCTGACATTGTGTTCGCCTCTGACACTCCGCGATGCGGAACGCTCAACGCGATGAAGAGCCGCCAAACCGAGGATTGTGTTCTGCCGAGCAACTGAGCAATCTGAAGGACGGAGACGTTTAGTTCGTTGTGAAGACGGTTGAACGACTGCCGAAGTTCCTCTCTTTCGGATTGGGAAACCCGTGTGAAATAGAACCGTCCTCCGTCAGTTCTTTCTTTGTCGTGTTGAATAAAGCGGCAATCGCATTTAAGGGCCAACGTGGTCGCGCTTGGCCCCAGCTGCGAAGAGAGAAGCACCCTTCAAGAATCCCGCTATGTCCTTCGCATCGTGCTCTGTCGATATCGCTCCCAGATGGCCAGGGAGAACGAAGATTCCATCACCCGCCATCAGGGCGAGGTGGTACGCCTTCTGCATGGCGACGTTCGATTTCTGGCTCTCTTCTGCGTTTCTGGGGCTCTCCTTTGCGAAGTGCGTCGCGAAGAGAGAGGACGCCCCTGTCGTGTGTGCCTCTATCCCTTCTTCCTTGAACGCCTCGTCAACGCCCCTCCTGAGTTCGTCTCCCAGCTTCTTCAATTGACTGTAGACCCTCCCGCGATTGCGTCTCAGGTACTTGAGTGTCGCAAGTCCCGCTGCCATCGTGGGGGGATTCTCTGAGAATGTTCCGCCTCCGATTGAAACGAACTTCTCCCTCTCGCGAATCCTCGGGTCTGCGCGGGAGACTATCTCCTCAAGGCCGCAGACGACACCTATCGGAAGTCCTCCACCTACAATCTTCCCCAGAGACGCCAGGTCCGGCTTCACGCCGTAGTACTCCTGCGCCCCTCCCAGGGCCAGTCGGAACCCGGTGATTATCTCGTCGAATGCGAGGAGTACGTCGTGCTTCGCCGTCAGCTCCCGAAGCGTCTTGAGGTACTCCCTTTCCGCGGGGATGCACCCCCCCGCTCCGAGGACGGGCTCGAGGAAGACCAATGCGGTATCACCTTCGTTTTCTCCCAGGACCCTCTCGGCCGCGCTGACGTCGTTGAATGGAATGCTAACCACGCGTGCTTGCTCCTCAGGAAGGATCCCCGCACTCTCGCTCCCAGCGAAGGGGGTGTGGACGGCCGTGTTGAGCTGGGTGTTGTACCCGTGCCACCCTCCGGCTATCTTCACGACCGTTCGCCTCCCCATGTATGCCCGCGCCAGCCTGATGAGGTACATCGTCGCCTCAGCCCCCGAGTTGCAGAACCTCACCATCTCTGCACACGGAACAGACCGCTGGACCTCCTCGGCAAGCTGGACTGAGAGGGAACTACCCATCCCGTAGAGAGTCCCATGCCGGACCTGTACTTCTAGTCTGTCCACGACGATCTTGGGGGAGTGCCCGAGGATCAGAGCGGTGTGACCCATCCAGTAGTCCGTGTACCTGTTGCCGTCCTCGTCCCAGATGAACTTCCCCCTAGCCCTCTTCACAAAGAGGGGATAGGGTTCATAGTACCTCGTGTTGTGGCTGACTCCGCCGGCGAAGACCTTCAGAGCCCGCCTGTAGAGTGCCCTCGACCTGCGAGTCTTGCGTTCATAATCGCGATTGGCGCCCATCGGGAGGGGTCCGTAAGTCGGTGTTTTTGAAGCATTTCGATTTTAATAGGCGCGCCCTCGCTCAGATGAGGAGATGCAGTACGCAGTCGAACTCGGTGGCGAGCCATTCAACCTGGAGTACACGCTCGAGAGTGGGCAGGTCTTCAGATGGGAGAAGAAGGGGGAGTGGTGGTACGGGCCGGTCGATGGTGGGGTGCTTAAGGTGAAGCAGGATCGTGACTCACTTTACTGCGAATCAAATAGTGATGGTCTCGACGCCTCGTTTGTAAGGCGGTTCTTCCGGCTGGACGAGGACCTGAAGGGGATCATCGGGACGTTCATGAAGGGGAAGGTCATGACGGGGGCCGTCCAGCGCTTCTACGGTCTTAGGCTCATCAGGCAGGAGCGGTGGGAGTGCCTCGCCTCATTCGTCTTGGCGACAAACTCGAACATTCCGTCGATCAGGAGAATGATCGCGAATGTATGCGAGAAGTTCGGTGAACCATTCCTCTACGAAGGATTGCAGTACAGGAGATTCCCATCGGCGGAGAAGATAGCCGAGGCGCCCCTCCAGAGCTTGGCCGAATGCGGGCTGGGCTACAGGGCTCCCTTCTTGAAGAGAGTCGCCGGGGCGATTCATGAGGGGAGGCTCGAACTCTCTGAGCTTGCTCTCCTGGACTATCCCGACGCGAAGGAGTTGCTCTTGAAGAAGTTGTTGGGGGCGAAACTCCTCCTCGGGGTCGGTCCCAAGGTCGCCGACTGCTTCCTCCTCTTCTCCTGCGACAAGGACGAGGCGTTCCCGATAGACGTCTGGGTCGCGAGGGCCCTAGCGCACTACTACCCCCGCCTCTTTGAGATGAAGACAGCGAAGAGGCTGGCCTCGAAGTCCACGAGGAGCCTGAGCGGAGGTCTCTACGACTCGATCTCGTCCAGGGCGAGGTCGCACTTCGGAAAGTACGCGGGATATGCGCAACA
>WNFB01008951.1_pt1 | contig 14831 bp, 14 predicted proteins | sample 5400501 | NCBI WGS metagenome assembly WNFB01 (sample SAMN13153341, study PRJNA577476) | soil metagenome | isolation source: 200 cm saprolite under Douglas fir tree site 2 hole 1 | place: USA:California | collected 2015-04-18
GGCCGTCCTGGCCGGCCCGGCCGGCAGCAACTTTTACTGACGGAAAGGCAATCCGGTGCCGACTCTGCGCCGAATAACAAGTGTGGCTATCGCGAACGACAAATGGCTGGCCGGGCGGGGGCTGATCACCGGGCTGCTGACCGGGGCCGTGGCAGTCGGCGTGGCGCAGCTGGTGGCCGGGGTGACCGGCCCGGGCGGCTCGCCGGTGGTGGCCGTCGGCAGCATGTCCATTGACTTTACCCCCCCTCCGGTCAAGAACTTCGCGATCACGGCGTTCGGCTCCAACGACAAGCTTGTCCTGGTCAGCGGCATCCTGGTGGTGCTAGCGCTGTTCGCTGCGGTGGTCGGCGTGGCGGCCGTCCGGCGATTTTCCCGCGGCCTGGCCGGCCTGGCGATCTTCGCGGCCATCGGCCTGATTGCGGTAGTCACCAGGCCGACATCGTCCGTCACCGACGTCCTGCCGACGCTGGCCGGCGCGGCCGCCGGGGCGATCGCGCTCTACTACCTGGCAGCGCGGGCCGGCGCACCGGCCAGGACGGCCCCCGGCAGCGGCGCGCCTGCTGGCACCGGCATCCGGGCCGGCACTGGCCAGCAGGATGGCGACAGCCGCCCCGGCGGCGGGACTTCCGCGCCGCCCTGGCCGCCGCAGCCGTCAGGCCAGGGATGGCCGGCCCCGGTATCCGCCGGACCGGAGCGACGGCGCTTCCTGGTCGTCAGCGCGGCGGCCGCGGGAACGGCAGCGGTGGCGGGCTTCGGTGGCAGGCTGCTGGACGAGCGGTCCAGCGTGGCGCAGGCGCAAGCGACGCTGCGGGTACCCGCGCCCGCGCAGCCCGGGCCTTCGCTGCCGGCCGGCACCGACTTCAAGATCCCCGGCCTGAGCTCGTTCATCACGCCGAACAACACGTTTTACCGGGTTGACACCGCGATCGTGCTGCCGGAGGTGCCGCCTGCCAACTGGAGCCTGCGGATCCACGGAATGGTACAGCGGCAGATGGTGGTCAGCTTCAAGGAGCTGCTCCGCCGTCCGCTGATCGAGGACTACATCACGCTCTGCTGTGTGTCGAATACCGTCGGCGGCCCCTACATCGGCAACGCGCGCTGGGTGGGCGCCAGCCTCGCCAGCCTGCTCCGCCAGGCCGGCATCCGGGCCGGGGCCGACCAGTTGCTGTGCACCTCGGCCGACGGGTTCACCTCCGGCACCCCGGTCCAGGCCGTGATGGACGGCAGGGACGCGATGCTCGCCGTCGCCATGAACGGCTCGGCCCTGCCGGTCGCGCACGGCTTCCCGGTCCGGATGGTCGTCCCCGGCCTGTACGGATACGTGTCGGCGTGCAAGTGGATCACCGATATCGAGGTGACCACGTTCGCTGCGAACCATGCCTACTGGACGGTGCGCGGCTGGGACCAGCAGGCGCCGGTCAAGACGGAGTCCCGGATCGACATCCCGAACGGGCAGGCACCGCTGAAGCCGGGCCGGATCACCGTGGCGGGCGTCGCCTGGGCGCAGCACAAGGGCATCGCCGCGGTGGAGGCCCGGGTCGACAACGGGCCGTGGCATGAGGCGCGGCTGGCCGCCGTTCCCGGTCTCGACACCTGGCGGCAGTGGATGTGGGAGTGGGAAGCCGCCGCGGGCAATCACGTCATCCAGGCGCGGGCGACCGACAAGACCGGTTATACGCAGACGCCGGCGCAGGCGCCGCCGGAACCGAACGGCGCGACCGGGTATCCGGGCGTCTCGGTGGTCGTCAGCCACGCATAGCGGCCTTCAGAGAAGCTGGTCGCGGAACTGGCCGGACAGGTAGGCGCCCAGCCAGCGGCCGAGTTCGCGGAAGAACGGCCTGCTCTCAGCTCCGCCGGGCGGAAGCGGCCCGGTCAGTCCTTCGTCAATCCGCAGCCAGGTGACGTGCGGACCGAGCCGGGTGGTGCCATGCCCGCCGCCCTGGCGCCTGAGCCGTTTCCGCCGTGGCCCGTCCTCGGGTGCCTCCCAGTCGGCCGCAGTGCACATCACCAGCACCGGGCAGGCGATGTCAAGACCTCGCCGAAGTTGCCGCTGTGCCCCGGCGAGTAGGCCGGGCAGGCGGCCGCCGTCGGCCCACGCGGTGTCGGCCTCGCCACCCTGGCCGGCCGGCGCGGCTGGCGCCTGGCTTGCTGAGGTGGCTGGCGTGGTCTGGCCGGCCGGCGCGGCTGGCGCCCGGCTTGCTGAGGTGGCTGGCGTGGTCTGGCCGGCCGGCGCGGCGTGGCCGTCTGACGCGGTCTGGCCGGCCGAGCCGGCCTCGCCGTCCGAAGCTGTCTTGCCCGGCAGGCCCGCCTCGCTGGTCCTGCTGCCTTTCCTTAAGCGCCCGAACATGCGCTGGCGGCTGCCACTGCCGAATGCCGGGCTGGCCAGGATGAGCGCATCCGCTGGCCCGCTCTGGCGGCGCGCGTCGCACCACAGCGCGGCGATAAGGGCGCCCGCCGCGTGGGCGCTGACCACCACCGTGTCGATGGCCTCGGAGTCCCTGAGATACGCCGACATGGCGTCGAGCGCGCCGAAGCACTCACTGAGGTCCGCCGCGCCGCGCCGGCCGGCCGCCGGCTGATCGAGCTGGGCCTGCGGGCGCAGGTCGGCGACGTAGAAGTCAAATCCCCGCTCGGTGTACCAGCTGGCGAGGTCTTCCGGCACGAAGGAGTCGGCCAGGCAGTGCAGGTAGAGCACTGCGCGCTTGCTGGTGCGCGCGGAACGACGCCGGAGCATGGCAGCGTTCCGGCAGCCTGGCTCCTCGGGCGCGGGCGGAAGCTGCACGGCTTCATACCCATCGAGCACCCCGTCGTGCTCCGCGATGATGAGACCCATCAATCCCCCGTCCTCCGTCCGGCTGTCCCCAGCAGCCCATGGCCGAGGGCCGCCGGTGCCGCTGCTGGCTGTGCCAGCCGCCTGCGCTTCCCGGGCACCAGCCGTCCCACCCCCGCTCCCTGTCCCGGGCACCAGCCGCCCAGCCGCGCTACCTGTGCCGGCTTCCCCGGGCATAGGGGAGCGGACGAGAACGCCCGGCCGCAGACGCGACACGGACCTCGGAGCGTTACGGCCAGTCTCGCATCGTTACCGGACTGCGGCATGCAAACACGCGGAGCAACCGGGCCATCGCTACCCGGCAGATCCCAGTTCGCCCGCAAGTTCCCTGAGCCTGGACAGAGCGTCAGCTACGCAACCGGGCTGCTCGTGCCAGGGCAGCTGGCCAGCCGCCGGAACGATGACTACCTCCGACGGCCGGCCGTCCGGGCGCGCTGGCCGGGAGGCCGCGCCGCTATGGCCGGCCGGCTGGCTCAGTCTCCGGCGGGTGCGCGGATTGCTCGCAGGCCGCGGTCGATGAAGCGGATCATCCAGTCGAAGCTCTCGTCGGGGTCCCCGCCCCACTGGAAGCCGCCGGAGGCCTGCAGCACGGCGAATCCGTGCACGGTGCAGCGGATGGCACGGATGGCGTGGTCCATCTCGCCGTCGCCGATGCCGTATCCCCGCAGCACGGCGGCGATGGAGGCCAGGACCCGGGCGCTGGCCTTGAAAAGCGGGTCATCCGGGCCGGGGAAATCCGGTCCGGCGGCGCAGCCGATGCTGAGACCGGTAGCAGGCAGCTACAGGCCGTTGGGCCAGCTGATCGATACCGGGGCAACGAGCGGGGTGCCGACCTCGAGCTGGATCTGGGCGTGCGCGGCGAGCGGGATGTCGCGGGGGTTGCCCTGGTTCACCCGGCCGTTGTAGATGGCGGTGACATGTCCCCTGGCCGGCCCGACCTGGCCCGGCCCCAGCGGCTGGCCCCACTCGTCGAAGAAGTTGCCCAGGGTGTAGCTGCGCCTAACGGGCGACTCGATGTGGATGATGCCGTCCGCGGCGTGGGTGTGCAGCCAGTAGAAGCAGTTCCCGCTGGCGATGAACTGGCCTTGGGCGGTGTTCTGCGCGCGGGCCCCGGGAATCCCGATCGCGGCAGGGATCTGGCGGGGCGAGCCGTTCACGAAGATGGTCAGGTGCGCGTGGACGTGAAAGATGGTCTGCTCGCTGGACTGGCAGCTGATGCCGTCGATGCGCTGCCCGGCGATCTGGCCGGCGGTGGCCAGCGGAGCAGCACCGGGGACCGGGACGCCCTCGGGACCTGCCGGGCCGGGCGATGGCGCCGGCGATAGCTTGCCTAGCGTGCTCAGCGCGGCGAGCTTCAGCTGCGCCGAGCCGCCGCCCGTCACTGCGAGCGTGATTGCCACGGCCGCGGCGGCCGCAACCGCCACTGCGCCTATCCCGGCCAGCCACATCCGGCGGCGTCGGCGCCGCGCCTCCAGCGCCCGCATCCGCGCAATTCTCTCGCGGGCCTTCTGCTGGTTTCTGCTGCCCTTGGACACGGCACCTATCTCCTCATCGGCCGCCCGCCTGGCAGGACGGGCTAGACAGCGCGGCCGGGGCGGGCGCGGGCGGGCGGGCGCGAGCGCGACGGCCATCATCTACGATCTACGTACGTAGACAGTAGCATCGGACGGCCTGGGGAGCAGAACTGGCCGCCGTATGCTGGCCGCGAGGATGCGGGAGGTGGCGTGCGCGGGTTCGGTGACCTGGAAACGGTGATCATGCACCTGGTGTGGGATCGCGACAGCCCGGTGACCGTCCGGGAGTTGCTCGACGAACTGCGGCAGGAGCGGGTGATCGCGTACACCACGGTGATGAGCACGATGGATAACCTGCACAGGAAGGGATGGCTCGCCCGGGCCAAGGAGGGCAAGGCATACCGCTACACGGCGACGGCTAGCCGCGAGGAATACAGCGCGCGGCTGATGCGGGAGGCGCTGGCCGGCGGCGGGGACACCGAGGTGGTGCTCAGTCATTTCGTCGCCCAGATGGGCGGTGCGGAGTCCGAGGTGCTGCGCGCGGTGGTGCGCCGGCTGGCTGGCCAGCGGCCCGGATGAGGCCCGCGCTGCTGGTGTTCCTCTACGCCCTGGCGGTGGCGTGGTGGGTGCCGGCGCTGCTCACGCGGCTGACCGCACGCGGCATCAGCGCCCGGCTGGGGCTGGCGGCATGGCTGGCCGCGATGGTGAGCGCGCTGGCCTCCGCGGTGGTGGCGTTGCAGTTTCTGGTCAGGGCGGCCATCGCGGGCTGGTCCCGGCTGGCAGAGGCGGTATGCCGCTCGGTCGCTGGAGGAGCGTGCGCCCCGGTGGTATACCGGAGCGCGATCTTCGAGCTCGCCCTGGGCGTGGCCGCGATCGTCGCCGCGCTGACGGTGGCGGTGCTGGCCTGGCGTTACGGGCGCAGCGTGCAGCGGGCCCAGCGGCGGACCCGCGCGCACGCCCAAGTTGCCCGGATGACCGGCCGCAGGCTGCCGGGCGCCAGCGCCGCCGTGGTGCTCGATGCTCCGCAGCCGGTCGCGTACTGCGTACCCGGCCGCCCCGCCATTATCGTGCTCACCAGCGGAGCCCTGGCAGTTCTCGATCCTGCACAGCTCGCGGCAGTGCTCGCACATGAGCGGGCTCACCTGGCCGGCCGCCACCACTTGCTGATCGCGCTCACCCGGGGTCTCGCCGCAGTCTTCCCCGCTGTGCCGCTGTTCACGCAGGGGCCCATGGCGGTGGCGCGGCTGGCCGAAATGTGCGCTGACGACGCCGCGGCATGCCATAGCGGCCGTCGCACGCTCGTCGCGGCGCTGCTGGCGATGGGCACCGGCGCTGCCGTGCCGGCCGCTGCCCTCGGAGCCACCGCCTGCGCGGTTACCGCCCGCGTGCAACGGCTACTTGAGCCTCCGCGCCGTGCCCGCCACGCCCGCTACTGCCTGGCCCTGATCACCGTGGTGCTGCTGCTGGCCCTGGTATCCAGTCTCGTCGCCGCGTCCGCCGGCCCTCTCGCCGCCCGCGGCATCAGCATCGGCTGACCGATAGTGCCAGTACGGCCGCTGGCTTCGAGATCCCGGGTGCTGCTGCTGGCCCTCCTGGTATCCAGTCTCGTCGCCGCGTCCGCCGGCCCTCTCGCCGCCCGCGGCATCAGCATCGGCTGACCGATAGTGCCAGTACGGCCGCTGGCTTCGAGATCCTGGCGGCGGCACTCGATGTCAGCCCGCAGCCCGCACCGGGTGGCCGCTCGTGGCCATCAGCGGGCAGCCACCGTGGACCCCCGGCGGCGCGGGCTGGTGAGGCAGCGCTCCGGTATCTGCCCGTCGCCCGCTGAGGCTCCTGTCTCGCCTGAGGCCGGCGAGACCAGTCACACTAAGCTCGGTGTCCAGCCGGGCGTGCGCCAGGCCGGATCACTGCGCCAGGGAAGCTGGTGCTGGCCAGCCGCCCCCATTGATCCGGAGGTACGAGGTGCCTGACCGACGACCCGGCTCCGTCTCCCCGGCTGCCAGCGCGGCACGGACCGAATCGCTCACGCCCGGGGATGCCGGCCAGCTGGCAGCCATCGCCGAGAGCTATCTGCTCCGCGGCGGTCAGCCGGGGCTCGTCTACGGGATCGTGGCCGGGGGGTCCCTGGTGCATGCGCGCGGCCTTGGCGAACGCCGGCTCGGCGGCCCGCCGCCGGACACCGACACGGTCTTCCGGATCGCCTCCATGACGAAGAGCTTTACGGCGGCGGCCGTCCTGGCGCTGCGAGATGACGGCGCGCTGGCGCTCGAAGACCTGGCCGCGGACTTCGTCCCCGAACTGCGGGAAATCAGCCCGGCGACTGCCGACTCGCCCGGCATCTCGATCCGCCACCTGCTCACCATGACCGCTGGCTTTCCGACCGATGACCCATGGGGTGACAGGCAGCAGGGCCTGCCGTCCGGGGAGTTCGCGAGATTCCTGGCGGGCGGCGTGCGGTTCGCCTGGGCGCCGGGGACGCGCTTCGAGTACGCCAACCTCGGCTACGCGATACTCGGCCGGGTCATCGCGGCGGCATAGGGCGCCGGATACCCAGATTTCGTGCGGAGCCGGCTGCTCCGGCCGCTCGGGATGACGGTTACCGGGTTCGAGGCCGCGGAGTTCAGCGAGGCGCAGCTGGCCGGCGGCTACCGGCGCGGCCCGGGCGGATGGGAGGAACTCGTCCCTGACCCGGCCGGGGCGTTCGCGCCGATGGGCGGGATATTCAGCACCGTCAGCGACCTCAGCCGCTGGCTGGGGGGTTTCGCCGCCGCATTCCCGCCCGGCGAGGAGGACGCCGCGCGCCCGCACCCGCTCCGGCGTGCGTCCCGGCGCGATATGCAGCTGCCGCAGGTCGCGCTGCCGCCGCAGCCGCCGTCGTTCCCGGCAGGCGCCGGCGCTGGCAGCTACGGTTTCGGGCTCTTTGTCGAGGACGACGCTGAGCACGGCAGGATCGTCCAGCACAGCGGCGGGTATCCGGGATTCGGCAGTCACATGCGCTGGCACCTGGCGAGCGGCATGGGGGTGATCGTCCTCGCAAACGGGACCTACGCACCCGCGCATCCGCTCGCGTCAAGGATGCTTGACGAGCTGCTGCGGTCCCGGTCGGGCGCTGGCCGGCGCTACCTGGCGGGGGCTGCGGGAGCGCGTGAACCGGCCGGGCCTGTCCTGGCGGCCGGGTTGTCCGCGTCGCCAGCGGCGCCCGGCCTGCTGACAGGACCCGGGCCGCCAGCAGGCGCGGCCGGCCTGGCGCCGGTAGGCGGCCCGGTGCCTGCTCCTGGCGGGCCGTGGCCGGAGACGCTGAGCGGACAGCGGGAGGTGATGCGACTGCTCCAGTCCTGGGACGACGCGGTGGCTGCCCGCCTGTTCACGCCGAACGTCGCGCAGGACGAGCCCATGGCCGAGCGCAGGCGGAAGGCCGAGCTCATCCGGCAGCGGATCGGGGCCTTCCGCGAGGACGAGGCGCGGCCGGCCGAGTTCGACTCCCCCGCGCACTGCCGGTGGTGGCTGCGCGGCGACCGCGGTGTTGTCCAGGCTGAGATCCTGCTCACGCCTGAACGGCGGCCCCGCGTCCAGTCAGTCACCCTCGCCGTGCCGCCGGCCCCGGACTCGGCACTCGGCCGGGCACTGAGTCAGCTCGTCTCGATGCTGAACTCCGGCGCCGGCGAGTGGCCCTCCTCGCTGCCGGCCTCTGCCACGGTGGACACTGGGCTGCTGCTCCGCCTGCTCCGGACGGCCTCGGCATGGGCCGGCCACTGCCAGCCCGGCGCGTGCTGCCAGGGGGACGGCGAGATATCCGCCGCCGTCGAACTGAGCGGCGCCACCGCCAGGATCACCCTGGCGATCGTGGTGGATCCGGTCGAGCACCTGCTGCAGCAGGTGGAGATCGCGCTCAGGACCTGATCCCGGCTGGCCCGCGGGCCGGCCGCGTGCGCCGGCGATCCTTGGACGATGCGCGGCGTTGAAGTGCCTGATGGCATGCCCAGCCCGGCCGAGGTCCTGGCCGCCTTCGGCGTCAGCGGCCGCGCAAGGGGAATGGTGCCAGTCCCCGGCGCCTGGTCGAACCGGGTCTACCGGCTGACCACGGACCGGGGCAGCTATGCGGTCAAGCAACTCCGCAATCCCTGGCGTGCACCGCGCTGGCTTGACCGGCTGGCCGAGGCCTGGCGGTTTGAGCAGGCTGCCTTCCTGGCCGGGATCGCGATGCCCGAGCCGGTGGCCAGCCCGTCCGGCGGCTGCGTGGCCTGGGCGGGGCATGCAGGCCAGGCCAGCCCGCTCCGGATGCGCCGGTGGGTCGACGGCACCGCTCCCGGGCCTGGGCCGGTCACCGTCGAGACGGCCCGGTGGGCGGGGCGAACGCTGGCGACGCTGCATCTGCTCGGCGTCAGCCCGGCCGACCGCAGCCTGTTCCCTGGTCCCGGCACCAAGACCGCCGACGACTGGCCGGAGCTGGCCGAAGCCGCACGGCTGGCTGGTGCCCGCTGGGCAGGCCAGCTGCGGGCCGTCCAGCCGGCGGTCGCCGAGATCGCCGCGCTCGCCCGCGCGGCGGGCGAGCGGCCCGGCGACTAGGTGATGACGCACGGCGACATCGACCAGAAGAACCTTGTCCTGGCCGCCGATGGCCCGGTGCTGTGCGACTGGGATGTCGCGTCACCGATCGTCCCCCGATGCGAGCTCGCCGACGCGGCCATGTCGATGGCCGCCTGGCAGCGGCCGGAAATCGCCAGGGAGGTACTGCGCGGCTACCGGGCGGCGGGCGGCGAGGTTGCCGTCATCGGCCCCGCCGACCTCGGCCGGACCCTGATGATCTCGCTGGACTGGATCGCGCTCAACGTCGGCCGGGCGACGGGCAGCCGCCCGGCCTCACCGGCCGAGGCAGCCCTCGGTGACCGGCTGGTGCCCGGGCTGCTCGCCAGCATCCCGGCGCAGTTGGAGCTGGCCCGCCGCGCGGAGGACATCCTGGCGATCTGACCCGGCGGCCCACCTGGCCGGCCGCGGACGGCCGCTCATAGCTGGCACAGAGGCGGGTCAGAGAAGCGTCCCAGCACCGGCGGCGATGCTCAGTTACGAACCGAGCCAGAAAGGACCCACTCGATGAGCAGGCACCCGCAGGACACCAGGCGAGCGGTCGCCGACCGCGACCGCGGCCATGCGCGGCTGCGGACGGTCACCGCGACCGCCGGGATGGCGAGCGTGGCCGCGGCCGGCGTGATCGCGTTCGCGCTGCCCGGCGCGCACCACACCACCTCGGCCAGCTCAGGATCGGCGGCCTCGGGCAGTTCAGCCGCGAGCACGGGGACATCCGGCAGCTCCGCCTCGGGTACGTCAGGCAGCTCAGGCTCGGGCAGCTCAAGCACAAGCACCGGCAGCGGCCTTTCCTCCGGATCGACCGCGCCGTCGGCCAGCTCGGGCTCCGGCAGCGTCACCTCCGGGGGGTCGTGATGCCCGTCAGCATGCTGCCGTCCGCACGCCGCGCCTCGCGGGCCCCGATTCCGGTGGAACCCGCCGCCACCAGCTGGCCAGCGCTCGGCACCCTGGCCGCGCTGGCCGTCACTGACCCGGCGCTGCTGCCGTTCGCCCGCGAGCTGCTGACCGCGGAGCTCGCCGCCGTGGACGCCGCCTGCAGCAGCTACCGTGCGGACTCCGAGCTCGTTGCGGCTAATGCAGCCGCCGGCCGGCTGGGCGGGCCGGTCCGGGTCAGCCCGCTGCTCGCGGAGGCGATCAGGGCGGCACTGCGCGCGGCCGACCTGACCGGCGGCGACGTCGATCCGGTCTGCTGCCCGGCCACTCCGGCGGCGCGCCGCGCCCAGGCAACGCCCTGGCCGCCGCTGGCCGGTGGGACACCTCCGCCTCCTGCCGGTGGGACACCTCTTGCCAGTCCTGCGGCGCCTCTTGCCGATGGCCGGGCGTCGCTGGCCGGTTCTCCGGCGCGCCTGGCGGTGGCCGCCGGCGCCAGCTGGCGGCAGGTCAGGCTGGACGCCGCCCACGGCCTGCTCAGCCTGCCGCCCGGCAGCTGGCTCGACCTCGGCGCGACGGCGAAGGCATGGGCCGCCGACCGGGCAGCGGCCAGCATCGCGGCTCGGCTCGGCTGCGGCGTGCTCATCAGCCTCGGCGGGGACGTCGCGGCATGCGGTGACGCGCCGTCCGGCGGCTGGCGGATCTGGGTGCAGGACAATGCGGGCGCCGCGGGCGAGCGCGCCGCTCGCCAGCAGGACCTGCCCGGGGCAGTGGTGTCGATCCGTAGCGGCGGCCTTGCCACTGCTGGTGTCGGCGCGGCCCGCTGGCATCACGGCGGTGACGTACTTGCGCACATTCTGCGCCCGCACGGCAACGCGCTCACCACGTCGCCGTGGCGCCTCGCGTCGGTGACCGCCACGAGCTGCGCGGACGCGCGCGTGGTCAGCATCGCGGCAATCATCAGGGGCAGCGGCGCCGTCGGCTGGCTGACCGGCGCAGGCATCCCGGCCCGCCTGGTCGACGCCGCCGGCCGGGTGCACGTCATCGCCGGCTGGCCATCCGACACATCCGACACAGCCGGCAGATCGGGCCTGGCCGACGCGCCCGGCCCAGCCACCGCCGCGGGGCAAGGCCCGGCCATGTGCCGCGCCGCAGGAAGGACAGAAACCCGATGACCGGGATCACCTCAAGCACGGCGCTCTGGTACGCCAGCCGCGCCACCGGCGTCGTCTGCCTGGTGCTGCTCACCGCTGTCATGGTGCTCGGCATCCTGGTGAACCGGCAGGGCCGGCTGCCCGGCCTGCCCAGGTTCGCGGTCACCGGGCTGCACCGCAACCTCTCCCTGCTGGCGGTCGGCTTCCTTGCCATTCACGTAGTCACCGCGATCGCCGACCCGTTCGTCACGATCGGGCTGGCCGGCGTGGTCGTGCCGCTGGCCTCGCCGTACCGGTCCCTGTGGATCGGCCTGGGCGCGGTGTCCCTTGACCTGATGCTGGCGCTGATCGTGACCAGCCTGGCCCGGGCGCGGATCGGCCGCAGGCTCTGGCGGACGGTGCACTGGCTGGCCTACGCGGCCTGGCCGGTCACCCTGGCGCACAGCATCGGCAGCAGCGGCGACCTGCAGAGCGGCCCGCTGCTCGCCCTCGCCGTCGGGTGCACGCTTGCCGTTGCCGCCGCGGCCGGCTGGCGTGCGGCGGGCGCCGCCCGGGCCGTGCCGCGCGCGCGGCGGGTCGCCGCAGTTCTCTCCAGCGAGGCAGGTGCCCGATGACCGCTCACAGCGCCAGCCTGATGACCGCGGGCAGCCCGCGCCCCGACCGCTTGCCTGCGCAGTTCCCCCAGCTGCTGCCGGCTGACGGCCGCCCGGCCGGGCTGCCCGCCCACCTGGCGGCCCACGGCCCGCTGCCATACCGCGGCAGTGCCGGGCGGCTGATCGCCGACGTTCGCGAGTCCGGCCTGACCGGGCGCGGCGGCGCGGCCTTCCCCGCGGGTCGCAAGATGGCGGCGGTCGCGGCGGCAGGCCGCGAGCCGGTCGTGGTGGCCAACGGCGCGGAGAGCGAGCCGCTCAGCGAGAAGGACGTGACGCTGCTGCGTTACTCGCCGCACCTGGTGCTCGACGGGCTACAGCTCGCCGCGGAGGCGGTAGGCGCCCGCCGGGCGGTGCTCTATCTGCACGACGACGGGTCCCTGCACGGCCGGCTGAACGAAATTCTGGCTGAACGGAGGTCAGCCGGACTCGACCGCACAGCGACTGACCTCGTTCTCGCTCCGCCAAGGTTCCTGTCCGGGCAGGAGACCGCCGCCGTGAACGTGATCAACGGCGGCCCGGCGCTGCCGGGGTTCACGCCGCCGCGCACGTTCGAGCGCGGCGTCGGCGGCTTGCCGACCCTGATGCAGAACGTCGAGACCCTGGCGCACCTGGCGCTGATCGCGCGCTACGGCGCGCCCTGGTTCCGCGGCGCCGGCACCGCGGTCGAGCCCGGCAGCATGCTGTGCACCGTCCGCCAGGCCGGCGGCGGCTCGGCCGTCGTGCAGGCCGCGCTCGGCACGCCGCTGGGAGACTTGCTCCTCCTCAGCGATGACGTGCAGGCAGTGCTGGTCGGCGGCTACCACGGCACCTGGCTGCCGGCCGGCCAGGCCAGGCGGCTTTCATTGAGCAACACGGCGCTGCGGCCGGCCGGTGCCTCGGCCGGCGCGGGCGTGCTAGCCGCGCTCCCGGCGGGAAGCTGCGGCCTGGCGGAAACCGCCCGGGTGGCGCGTTACCTCGCGCTGGAGTCCGCTGGCCAGTGCGGCCCGTGCCTGAACGGTCTGCCGCGCATCGCGACGGCACTCGGCACTGTTGCCTGGAGCCGGCCCGACAACCGCGTAACCGCTGATCTTGGCCGCTGGGCGGGGCTGGCTGAGCGGCGTGGCGCGTGCCACCATCCGGATGGCGCGGTTCGGTTCGTCCGCAGCGCACTGCAGGTATTCGCCGCCGAGATCCGCTGCCATCAGCGGGGGGCGTGTACCGCCGCGGCCGGCCAGCCGTTTCTGCCGGTGCCCGCCGGGCCCGCCGACGAGAGCGACTGGAGGGCCCCGCGATGAGCCAGCAGCTGCGGGTCAACCCGATCGCCTGCACCGGGCACGGCCTGTGCGCCGAGCTGCTGCCCGAGCTGATCACGCTGGACGAGTGGGGCTACCCGGTGCTGGACGGCCGGCCGGTGCCGCGCGGCCTCGGCGGTGCCGCGCGGCGAGCGGTGGCCAGCTGCCCTGCGCTCGCTCTGCAGCTCTCCCCCGCGCCGTGACCAGGTGATCCGGGTGGCGACTGCCCGAGCTGATCACGCTGGACGAGTGGGGCTACCCGGTGCTGGACGGACGGCCGGTGCCCGCCCGGCTGGAACGGCGGGCGCGGCGAGCGGTCGCCAGCTGCCCGGCCCTTGCGCTGCTGCTGTCCCCCGCGCCGTGACCAGGTGATCCGGGTGGCGACATGCAGAGCAAACTCAGAGCGAGTACATACCGGTTCCGGAGCAAGCGCGCGCAAGCTGGGATCATGATGAGCATGACCGCACAGCCGCAGCCCGCCCGCGATGGCCAGGCGCCGCCGCTGCTCCGGCCCGACGGGACCCCCGTCCGCGTCCTGGTGGTGGATGACGAGCCGAGCCTGGCCGAGCTGCTGGCCAGCGTGCTGCGCTATGAGGGCTGGGAGACCCGGACTGCCGGGAACGGCCTGGCGGCGGTGCGCACCGCGCGCGAGTTCCGGCCGGATGCCGTCGTGCTCGACGTGATGCTGCCCGACCTGTCCGGCCTCGAGGTGCTCGGGCGGCTGCGTGCCGAGCTGCCGCATGTGTGCGTGCTCTTCCTCACCGCGCGGGACGCCGTCGAGGATCGCATCGCTGGGATCACCGCTGGCGGCGACGACTACGTGACGAAGCCGTTCAGCCTGGAGGAGGTGCTCGCCCGGCTGCGCGGCCTGCTGCGCAGGGCGGGCATCGCCAGGGCGCGCGGCGGCGCGGAGCTCACCGTCGGTGACCTCGCCATGGACGAGGAAGCGAGGGAGGTCCGGCGGGCCGGTGACCTGATCGAGCTGACCGCTACCGAGTTCGAGCTGCTGCGGTTCCTGATGCGCAACCCGCGGCGGGTGCTGTCCAAGGCGCAGATCCTGGACCGGGTGTGGAACTACGACTTCGGCGGCCAGGCGCACGTCGTGGAGCTGTACATCAGCTACCTGCGGAAGAAGATCGACAGCGGCCGCGTGCCGATGATCCATACCGTCCGCGGCGTCGGCTACGTGCTGAAGCCGGCTGCCTGAATAGGCTGAGGGGCTGGCGGCCAGGATGAGCGAGGCGGCAGGCGGAACCGGAGCGCGCCAGGCTGGCGGATTCGGTCGCTGGCTGGCGGGCCGGACGCTGCGTGGCCGACTTATTGCGGGCGTGGTGGCGCTGCTCGCCCTCGCCTGCGCGGCTGTGGGCATCGTCACCTATGTGGCCGTGCATAACGCCCTGCTGAACCAGCTCGATGACCAGCTTGCCGTCGCGAGCAAGCGCTACCTCAACTGCCTGAACCCGCCCCCTCTCCCGGGCGGAGGCGGCAAGGGCGGGGGCGGGCGGCCCCCGGACTGCGCGCGCGCGCCAGGGATGGCGGAATACACGCTGAGCGCGGTCATCAACCGGGGCGTAGTGCTTGATGCGGCCACCCCCGCTGGTCCCTGCAAGAGGTCGGCAGGCGAGACGGCCGCCCTCATTGCGCTGCCGCACAACGAGAAGCCGTATACCCGCACGCTGCCAACGCTTGGCACCTACCGGCTTATGGCCGTTTCCGGCCAGGATGGCGTTGTCTACGTCAGCGGCCTGCCACTCAGCGCCGTCAGCACCACGATGAGCCAAGTGGAGCTGACCGAGGTCGCAGTATTCTCCGCTGCGCTGCTGCTCACCGGGATCATCGGCACCGGCTGGGTGCGCCTGTCGCTGCGGCCGCTGCGGCGGGTGACCGCGACCGCCGCCGAGGTCACCAGGCTGCCGCTGGCGAGCGGGGAGGTTGCCCTGCCGAACCGGGTGCCG
>WNFB01003000.1_pt1 | contig 14830 bp, 12 predicted proteins | sample 5400501 | NCBI WGS metagenome assembly WNFB01 (sample SAMN13153341, study PRJNA577476) | soil metagenome | isolation source: 200 cm saprolite under Douglas fir tree site 2 hole 1 | place: USA:California | collected 2015-04-18
AGCGGGACCAGGCCACGGCGCCCGAGCCGCTCGAGATACAGGTAGGTGAACCCGGCGAGCCCGAGGCCGAGCGTCAGGACGAGGAGGACGCGCATGTCATTCTTTGGTCGCCTCGACCGCGTCCCGCACGGTAAACCTCCCCTCGTAAATCGCCCGCCCGACGATCGCGCCCGCGAGCCCAGCATCACGCAGCCGCCGGACGTCGTCCAGCGTCGCGACCCCGCCGCTCGCGATCACCTCGGCACCGAGCGCCCGCAGCGCGGCGGCACCGGCCAAGTCCGGTCCCTCCAGCATCCCGTCGCGGGCGACGTCGGTGTACACCAGCGTCCGGATCCCCTCGCCGATCACCCGCCGCGCGACGTCGTCGGCCCGCTCCCCGCTTTGCTCGCGCCAGCCCCGGATGGCGACGATCCCGGCCCGTGCGTCGATCCCCACCGCCAACCGTTCGGCGCCGGCCCGGGCAAGGGCGGCCGGCACCAACTCGGGGCTCCGCACCGCCGCGGTCCCGATGACGACTCGTGCCGCGCCCAGCTCGAGCATCCGCTCGACCGCCTCGAGCGTGCGGAACCCGCCTCCCACCTGGACCCGCAGCCGATCGCCGAGACCCGCAATGACCCGCCCGACCAGCGCGGCGTTGTCGCCCTCGCCGAAGGCGCGGTCGAGATCCACGAGGTGGATCCAGGCGGCACCCTCGGCCGCGAATCCCTCGGCGATGGCCAGCGGGTCGTCTCCGTAGACGGTCTCGCGGTGGGCCTCGCCCTGGCTCAACCGGACGACGCGGCCACGGCGGAGGTCGATGGCGGGGAGAAGGTGCATTGGGAGCCTTTAGCCGTTAGCTGGTAGCCGTTAGCTGCTCCAAGCTAAAACGGCCCTCCTCGTCCCGAGAGGAGAGCCAGTCGTCAGGGAAGCAAGCTAAAGGCTAATGGCTAATAGCTAATCGCCAGCATCTCGGGCCGCAGCAATTCCAACAGCCTATCCCGGCTGCGCTCGAACGCCGGCTTGAGCGCCGCCGGCACCGGCTCGCCCTGGCCCAGGTTCATCCGCCGTGAATCCCGCGCGACCCCGTTGACCCGGAACTCGTAGTGGAGGTGCGGCCCGGTGGCGAGACCGGTGGAGCCGACGTAGGCGATCACCTGACCCTGGGACACCCTGGAGCCGGCGTGGATCCCGCGCGCGAAGCCGCGAAGATGTCCGTAGCGCGTGGTGATGCCGTTCCGGTGCCGGAGCTCGACCAGGTTGCCGTAGCCGCCGCTCTCACCCGCCCGCAGCACGACCCCGTCGCCCGCGGCCATGACCGGTGTGCCCGGTGCCGCGGCATAGTCGGTGCCCTCGTGCTTTCGCCACATGCCGAGAATCGGGTGGAAGCGCGCCCGGGCGAAGGTCGAGGAAATCCGGCGGAACTCGACCGGCGCCCGCAGAAAGGTGCGGCGAAGCGAGCTGCCGTCGGGGTCGAAGAACGCCGCGGCGCCCGCGGAGTCGAAGCGAACGGCGGTGAGCCGCTTGCCGCTGATCGTGAGGTCGCTGGCGAGAATCCGGCCGAACCGGACTGCGCCTTCGGGCGAAGTGAGCCGCTCGTACACCACAGCGAAGTGATCACCCGGCTGGATGTCCCGGGTGAAGTCCACTTCCCAGGCGAACACGTCGGCCAGGTCCCACGCCAGGCGCACGCGGTCGCCGCTGTCGAGCTGCTGGTCGCTCACCTGCGCATCCAGCGCCTCGTAGAGCGAGTTGTCGATGCCCCCTTCGATGCGAACCGCTTCGGAGCGCCAGGGAATCGTCTCGGCCCCGACCGTCCATCCCGAGGAAGCGCGGGTGAACGTGACGAGCCGTTCAGGGCTGGTGCGTACTCTCACGGCGGTGGGGGCGGAGTCGGGTGCGGTAAGGCGGAAGCTGAAGACGAGGCCGGCCCGAAGGCGGCGCGGATCGAGGGAACGAGCCGGATCGAACCGCGCGAGGTCGAGACCGAGGACGCCGTGGCGCTGCAGCAGCGCTCCCACGGTCTCGCCCCGGTGGAGGGTGTCGAGGGTCTCGACTACGGTCGGCTTGGCAAAGAGCGGGGTGACCGCGGGGGCCACGAGCGCCGCCCGGGCCTCGAACCGGTGCCATGGCCAACGATCGCTCCGGGCCGCGAACGCGGCGCCCACAAGGACGAGGAGGGCGAGCGCGATCCGGAGCCGGCCCATCAATCCATCTGCCTGCGGATGAAGGTCGGGATCTCCATGTCGGGCACGTCGGCCGCGGGCTGCGGCGCCGGCTTGGGCGCGGCCTTGGGCAGCGCAGCCGGCGGCTGAGGCTGCGCCTGGGGAGGCCGCTTCGGGAAGTCCAGCACCCCGGCGCGGGTCCCCCGGATGCCGGCGGCCGGCGTGTCTCCGGTCACGGCGCGGTCGAACCCGGTCGCGATGACGGTCACCCGCACCTCGCCCTGCATGGCGGGGTCGGTGCCGGCGCCGAAGATGATCTCGGCGTCGTCGCCCACGGCGTCGTGGATGATGTCGTTGATCTGCGTAGTCTCGCCCAGCGTCAGGTCCTCGCCACCGATGATGTTGATCAGGACGCCCAGGGCGCCCGTAATGGAAACGTTGTCGAGCAGGGGGCTTGAAATCGCCTGCTGCGCGGCCTCGAGCGCCCGGTTCTCGCCCCGCCCGATGCCGGTGCCCATCAAGGCGGCGCCGCCGTTCTGCATCACGGTGCGGACGTCGGCGAAGTCCACATTGATGATGCCGGTGGACGTGATCAGGCTCGCGATGCCCTGCGTGGCGTGGAGGAGGACTTCGTCGGCCTTCTTGAGCGCGTCCTGGAAGGGAATGCCCTTGCCCACGACCGCGAGGAGCCGCTCGTTCGGCACCACGATCATCGTATCCACGTTCTTCCGCATCTCGGCGATGCCGGTCTCGGCCTGGCGCATCCGCCGGCGCCCCTCGAACAGGAACGGCTTGGTCACGATCCCGACCGTGAGGGCCCCGGCTTCCCGGGCCAGCTGGGCCACGATCGGCGCCGCGCCCGTGCCCGTGCCGCCGCCCATGCCGCAGGTCACGAAGACCATGTCGGCCCCTTGCACAGCCTGGGCCACCTCGTCCTTGTTTTCCTCGACGGCTTGTCGGCCGATCTCGGGCCGGGCCCCGGCGCCGAGCCCCCGGGTGAGCTTGCGCCCGATCTGGATCTTGATGTCCGACTTGGACATCCGAAGCGCTTGGGCGTCGGTGTTGACCGAGATGAATTCCACACCCATGAGGCGTTCGTCAATCATGCGGTTGACGGCGTTGCCGCCGCCGCCGCCGACGCCGGCCACCTTCATCTTGGCGTTCTGCGGGACGCCGCTCTCCTCCAGCTCAAAGATCATGGCGTGTTCCCTCGGTTCCGACTAGAAGAAGTCCTGGAGCCAACGCTTCACCGGACCAAGCACCTTATCCACCGCCGGCGACCGGCGACCCCCGGAGCCGAAGCCGCTCCCCAGGGCCACCTGCCGGGCGCCGTATAGACTCAGGCCTGCTGCCACTGCCATTCTGGGAGATTCGACGCTGTCGGCGAGGCCGCGGAGCCGCTGGCCGGGGATGCCCACCCGGGCCGGCATCGCGAAGACATCGCGCGCGAGCTCGACGATGCCCGGCGTCAACGCGCCGCCTCCGGTCAAGATAACGCCGGCGGGAAGCCGCTGGTGATACCCCGCCCGGCTGATCTCGTCCTGCGCGAACTCGAGGATCTCCTGGAAGCGCATGCGCATGATGTGCGCGAGCATATGGCGGCCTGCGGTGCGGCCCCCCTGCGCCGGCGTGGACGGAAGGTCCACCAGATCGCTCTCCGGCACCAGCGGCTCGAACGCGGCTCCATGCCGCTCCCGGAGCCGCTCGCCCTCCTGCTGCGTGACCTGGAAGCCGTGCATGATGTCGGCCGTGACGTGCCCGCCGGCGCAGAGCAGCGATCCCGTGTGACGGATCTTGCCGCTGTGAAACACGGCGACGTTGGTCGAGGCGCCCCCCAGCTCCACCAGCGCACAGCCCAGCTCCACCTCGTCCGGGGTGAGCACGGCGAGCGAGGCGGCCAGCGGCTCGAGCACGAACTCGCCGACGTGGTAGCCCGCGCGCTCGACGCATTTCCGCTGATTCTGGAGCACGCTCGACAGCACGGTCACGAGGTACACCTCGGCCTCCAGCCGTGACCCGGTCATCCCGATCGGCTCGTTGATCCCGCCCTGCTGGTCGATGATGTAGTCGAGCGGGATGGCGTGCAGCAGCTCGTGATCCCGGCCGAAGGACACGTTGCTCGCCATGTCGTTCACCCGGGCCACGTCGCCGGTCCGGATCTCGTCGCCCGTCACCGACACCATCCCATGCGAGCTGCGCCCGGCGACGTGCTCGCCGGCGATGCCGCAGTAGAGCGTCCCCACTTCGACGCCGGCCATGCGTTGCGCGTCCCGCATGGCCTTGTCGATCGCCCGGGTGGTCTCCTCCATGTCCCGCACCACGCCGCGCCGGATCCCGTTGCTCCGCTCCACCCCGATGCCCAGAACCTTGACGCCGGCGTCGCGCCCCTCCCCGGACACCTCGCCGATGATCGCGACGACCTTGCTGGAGCCCAGGTCGAGCCCGGCGACGAGGCGCTGGGGCTGCGCGCTCACGCGCCCGCCCACCGCACGATCACCTGACCCGAGAACCGCCCGTCCAGCTCCCGATAGGGGCGCTGCTGTCGGGCGAGATCCTGCGCGACCGCCGTCACTGCTCGTATGTCCTCCGTCGTTGCATCGGCCGTGAACCAGAATCGCTGTCCGTCGAGCTCCAGCACCACGTCGTCCTTGACCCGTGCACCGCTCACGATCCGGGCGAAGAGGGCCGGGTCCGCGTCCCGTACGGTCGCCAGCACCCGCGTCAGTCCCGAATCCGCGCTGGCTGCGATCGGCAGGTCGGGCACCGTCTGCGCCGGGTCGTATGGGAGCACCCGGCCCCCGTCGTCCACCGGCGTGAGAGCGCCCTTCCGCTGAATCAGCGCGACCGGGGGCGTCTCCCGCACGGTCACCGTCAGCGTCCCCGGCAACCGGCGCCCGATCTCGACCTGCTCCACCCCGCCCAAGCTCTCGAGCCGGCGCTCCAGCGGGCCGACCCGGTCGAACACGCTGGCGTTCCGCCGGAGCGCGAGGGCGTCGGTGACCGTCTTCGGCGCAAGATACCGGGCGCCCGAGATCTCGATCTGCCGCACCCGGAAGAAATCCATCCGCCGGAGCAGGAACGGGCCGCCGAGCCAGAGCGCGGCCCCGCCGACCACCGCTGCGAGCGCCTTCCAGCTGGGCTTCAGGCGGCCCGGAGCCACTGGACCAGCTCCGCGCCTACGCGGGTGATGTCGCCCGCGCCAAGCGTGAGCACGACATCGCCGGGCAGGAGCAGGTCCAGCACCCGCCGTCCCACGGCCGCGCGGTCCGGCTCGAAGATCGCGGACCCACCCGCGCGCTCCGCCGCCTGGGCCACCTGGCGGCCGCTCACGCCCGGGATGGGCTCTTCCCGCGCGGCGTACACCTCGGTCACCACCACGACGTCGGCCTCCGCCAGCGCCTCGCCCATGGCGACGCCGTGCGCGGCCGTGCGGGAGAACAGGTGAGGCTGGAAGACCGCCACGAGCCGCCGCCCGGGGAACGCCTGCCGCGCGGCCGCCAGCGTGGCCACGAGCTCGGAGGGATGGTGGGCGTAGTCGTCCACGATCTCCACCCCGCCGAACTCCCCCAGTCGCTCGAACCGGCGACCCACGCCCCGGAAGCGGTAGAGCGCCGCCAGGGCCGGCTCGACACCCCCGGGCGCCAGATGCAACGTGGCCGACAGCGCACCGACCGCGTTCCGGAGGTTGTGCAGGCCCGGCACCTGAAGCCGCACCGTCAGCGGGTCCATGCCCGGAAGCGTCACCCGCGCGGTGGTCTCTCCCGGTGCCTGGGTCACGTCCGTGATCCGGATGTCGGCCGCCGGGCCGAGACCGAAGCTGCGGGCTTTCGCCCCGACGCGGGCGGCGACCCGCAGCGCGCCGGGGTCGTCGGCGCCCACCAGGACCAGCTCTGCGCGGGACGCGAACTCGACGAACGCGTCTTCCAGTGCCGCCAGCGAGCCGTAGCACTCGAGATGATCGGGCTCGACGTTGTTCACCACCGCCACGGTGGGATGCAGCGTGAGGAACGCCTGGTCGTACTCGTCGGCTTCGACCACGAACACCGCGTCGCCTGCGACCCGGGCGTTCCCGTTCCACGAGCCGACCCGGCCGCCCGCGATACCTGTAGGATCGCATCCCGCAGCCGCCAGCGCCTCGGTGGCCATCACAGTCGTCGTGGTCTTCCCGTGCGTGCCGCTTATCGCCAGCACCGCGCGCCCCGCCACCAGCTCGGCCAGCGCCACCTTCCGCGGGACGACCGGCAGCCCGAGCGCCCGCGCGCGGGTCAGCTCCGGGTGGTCCGGCTTGACGGCCGCGGTGTAGACCACCGCGCGGGCGCCCTCGACGTGGGCCGGCGAGTGCCCCGTGGACACCGAAACGCCAAGGGTCACCAGATCCTGGGCGCCGGAGGGGTCGGCGTCACACCCGGTGACCACCACTCCGCGGCGGCAGGCGATCAGCGCCAGCCCGCTCATGCCGGCGCCGCCTATCCCCATGAAGTGGACCGGGCGTCGATCCGCGGAATCGAACAATGCCATTGTGAATGAGCTAATTTAAAATCTCGCCGTAGTTTGCAACAGCCCGACCTTCAGCCGACCAGTGTCAAAAGTTTGGACGCTATGTCCCGCGAGGCGTGGGGCCGTCCCCGGCGCCGGGCCGCCTCGGCCATGGTCCGGCGGCGGTCCCCGGCGGCGAGCAACCGGTTCACTTCCCCGCCCAGCCGCTCCCCCGAGAGCTCCGCCTGCGGAAGCAGCAGCGCGGCGCCCGCCTCACTCAGGACCCGGGCGTTCCCGATCTGGTGATCCGCCGCCGCGGTCGGAAGCGGTACCAGGATGCTGGGCAGGCCCCAGGCGCACAACTCGGCCACCGTGATCATGCCCGCACGCGATACGACCAGGTCGGCGACCGCATAGCCGTCCGCCATGGGGTCGAGAAAGTCGATCACCTGCACCGCCGGCGGCCGGTGGTAGGAGGCGAACTGGTCGTACGTGCCGCGCCCAGTCACCCACAGCAGCACGGCCTCAGGCCGCGCCGGCGACTCGATCCACGATGCGACCGCCCGGTTGAGGGCGAGCGCCCCCTGACTCCCGCCCGTCACCAGCACGACCGGCGCGTCGGTTGTGAGCCCGAAGCGGGCGCGGGCGGCGTTCCGGCGCTCCGGGGTCGGCGGCGCGATCGGGTTGCCGGTGTCGAAGACCTCGGTGCGCGGCCCGATCCGGAGCTGCGGGCGGGCTTCGGGAAGCCCCAGGTACACGTGCCGCGCGCTTCGCGCGAGCAGCCGCGTGGCGATCCCCGGATAGGCGTTCTGCTCCTGCACCGCGGTCGGCAGCCCCGAGCGCGCACCCCAGTAGACCACCGGCCCCGCCGCATAGCCGCCCGTGCCGAGCACGGCGACCGGTTGTTCCGCCGCGTATACCCGCCGTACCTGGCGCATGAGCTGAACGGCCAGCCACGGCCAGCGAAGATTCTTCCACCATTGCCGGCGATACAGCGGCTCGGCGGGCAGCAGATGATAGCGGAAGTCCCGGGTGGGCAGAACCTGCGCCTCGACGCCCCGGCGGGCTCCGACCAGCACCGGCTCGACCGAGGGGTCGAGCTCGCGAACCGCCTGCGCGATCGCGAGGGCGGGCATGAGGTGGCCGCCGGTGCCGCCCCCGGCGATCAGGATGCGCTTCACCGCGGCGCTTGCGCCGCCGCTGCCGGACGCCATCGGAGCCGTCCCACGCTGATCAGGATGCCGGTACCGGCCAGCGAGATCACCTGGCTCGAGCGCCCGTAGGACATGAAGGGCAGCGTGAGGCCCGTCGTGGGCATGAGGCCGAGCGAGACAGCCATGTGCATGAAGGCCGTGAGCCCGACGGTCGCCGTCAGGCCGGCGGCGAGGTATTGGCCGAACGGATCTGCCGCGGTCTTGGCGATCCGAAACCCGAGCCAGCAGAACAGGGCGAAGAGGGCCACGACCAGGCAGACGCCGAGGAAGCCCCATTCTTCGCCGATCGTGCTGAAGAGGAAGTCGGAATAGGCGTACGGGAGATAGCCCAGCTTCTGCTGCCCCTGGCCGAAGCCGGCGCCGAGCAGCCGGCCCGACCCGATGCCGACGAGCGACTGATGCAGCTGGAAGCCGCCCTCGAGGTTGCCCTGCCCCGGGTTGAGGAACGTGTGCACCCGCGCCAGCCGGTACTGGGCGTCCGCGATCCGGTGAAACACCAGGATGACGCTGACGGCGCCCAGAATGAGAAAGTGCCCGATCTTGGCTCCCGACGCGAAGAGCACGATCCCGCCCAGCAGGGCGACGAGCGTCGCCATCGAGAGGTTCGGCTCCAGCCCGATGAGCGCCGCCACGAGCCCGAGGATCACCGTGAACGGCAGGACGCCCCTCTTGAACTCGCGGACCTGCTCGCCCTTCTTCGACGCCAGCATGGCGCACCAGATCACGACCGCGAGACGGGCCAGCTCGGACGGCTGAAAGTTGATCGGCCCGATGTCCACCCAGCGGCGGGCGCCGTTGATCGTCGGTGAGATGGCGTGGGTGAAGGGCAGCAGCGGGACGAGCAGCAGGACCACGGTGACGCCCAGCAGCGGCCAGGCCCACTGGCGCCAGCGGCTATAGTCGATCCGGGCCAATACCAGCAGCAGGAGGCCGCCGAGGATGGCGCCGGTGAGCTGGCGCCAGGCGAACCCCATGCCGGCGGCCTTGCCGTTCACCGTGACCAGGCTCGACGCGCCGTAGGTCGAGGCGATTCCGAACACGAGCAGCACGAGGGTGACGACGCCGAGCAGGCGGGTCTCCCACCGGACGTCACCCGGGTGGCGGATCGGCAGCTCGGCGGTGGTCACATCGCCTCCACGGCGGCGCGAAAGCGATCGCCCCGCTCCTCGTAGTTGCGGAACATGTCGTAGCTGGAGCAGGCAGGAGACAGCAGCACCGCGTCTCCCGGGCGCGCCAGCCGGCGGGCCGCGACGAGCACCGCGCCGAAGTCGCGGCCACCCCGCTCCACCGGCACCGCCGCCGCCAGGTCCGCCGTCACGATCGGCTCCGCCTCCCCGTAGGCCACCACCGCTCGGCATCGGTCCCGGAGCAGCGGGATCAGGGGCGCGTAGGACGCACCCTTGTGCCGACCTCCGAGCAGGAGCACGAACGGCCGGTCGAGCGCCGCCACGGCCACCTCGGTCGAGGTGACGTTGGTGGACTTGGAATCGTTGATCCACAGCACGCCGTCGACCTCACGGATCGGCTCCACTCGATGTGGGATCGCGCGGAAGGTCCGGAGACCGTTGGCCAGCGGCGACGGATCCGCGCCGGCCTCTCGCGCAGCCAAAGCGGCGGCGAGTGCGTTGGCGACGTTGTGATCGCCCAGCAGCGGCAGCTCGTCGCGCGGGAGCAGCGGTCGCTCACCCAGCATGAGCCGGCGCGCGGCGCGGTCGTACCAGCCGTCGGCGCGCTCATGGATCGAGAACCGGACGTGGGGTCCGGGCACCCCTGCAACCATTTCGCGCACCGCGGAGTCGTCTGCGTTGGTCACCCAGACGGAGTCAGCATCGGCGTTGCGGAAGAGCAGCGCCTTGTCCCCGTAGTATTCGGCCAGCGAGTGATACCGGTCCAGGTGGTTGGGCGCCAGGTTCGTAAGCAGCCCGATCGCCGGATCGAGATGCGGGGCGTCGTGCAGCTGAAAGGACGAAAGCTCGAGCGCGATCCAGTCCGGCTCCTTGCCCTCGCGCACCACGTCGCACAGCGGGCGGCCGATGTTGCCCGCGGCCTCGGCCCGGAGCCCCGCCGACGTCAGCAGGTGGGCCACGAGCGAGGTCGTGGTGGTCTTGCCGTTGGTGCCGGTGATCCCGATGCAGCGGGCGCGCGTGAGCTCGGCGAACCCGAGATCCACCTCGGCCAGAACTGGCAACCCCGCGGCGGCCGCGGCGGTGAGCGGCGGCGCGTCCGGGGGCACGCCCGGCGAGATGACCACCGCCTGCGCCCGGGGGATCCGGTCAAGATCGTGGCGGCCGAGGTCGACCGCGGCGCCCGCCTGCCGGAGCTCGTCGGCCTGGGCCTCGAGCACCGGACCGGTTCCGCTGTCGGAGGCATACACCGGCACCTCGCGCCCGCGCAGCAGCAGCGTCGCCGCCACCCCGCTCTTCCCCAACCCGACGACCGCCACCTCCCGCCCGCTCGCGCGCCACTCGGCGATCATCACCGCACCTTCAGCGTCGAGAGCGCCACCAGCGCGCAGAGGAGGCCGAGGATGTAGAAGCGGGTGACGACCGTCGTCTCCGCCCAGCCCAGCTTCTCGAAATGATGGTGCAGCGGCGCCATGCGAAAGACCCGGTGCGCGTCGGCGTACTCCCGGCCGCGGGTCCGCTTGTACCACTTGTAGACCCCGGTCTGCATCAGCACCGACACCGCTTCCGCCACGAACACGCCGCCGATCAGGAGAAGGAGAAATTCCGCCTTGAGCAGGATGGCGACGGTGCCCAGCGCACCGCCGATCGCGAGACTGCCGGTGTCGCCCATGAAGACCTGGGCGGGATGCGCGTTGAACCAGAGGAAGCCCACCGTGGCGCCCATCAGTGCGCCGCAGAACACGGTGAGCTCGCCCGCGCCGGGGAGGTAGAAGAGGTTCAGATACGTCGTCGCGTCCACGCGGCCGTACAGATAGGCGAAGACCGCGAACCCGAACGCGGCGATGCCGGCCAGACCGGCAGCGAGCCCGTCGAGACCGTCGGTGAGGTTCACCGCGTTGCTGGTCCCGGTGATCACGACGGTCACGAACACCAGAAACAGGAGCGGGGCGAAGTTCACGACCAGGTACTTGAAGAACGGCAGCGTGGTCGCGGTCGCGGGGATCGTCTCGGCCGGGACCAGTGGGAAGTAGTAGAGGTAGAGTCCCAGCAACAGCCCGAACGAGCACTGGCCCACGAGCTTGTACTTGGCCACGAGCCCGCGCGACTTACCCTGCACGATCTTGAGGTAGTCGTCGATGAACCCGATGCACCCCATCCACAGGGTCGAGATCATCGCGACTACGACGAACCGGTTGGTGACCGGAGCCCAGAGCAGGGTCGGGAGAATCGTGGCGAGCAGAATGATCAGCCCGCCCATCGTCGGCGTCCCGCGCTTGCTCTGATGGCTGGCGGGGCCCTCGACCCGGATGATCTGACCGATCTTCCTGGCCTGCAGACGGCTGATGATCGGGGGCCCGAACAGGAACGCCAGGAGGAGGGCCGTGACCGTCGCCCCGGCGGCCCGGAACGAGATGTAATTGAAGAGATTGAAGATGATGTAATGCTTGCCGAGGGGCGCGAGCAAGTGATAGAACATCGAGCCTCGTCGGGGTCAGTGCGCGCGGGCGATAAGCTGCGGAAGTATACGTTCGAGCGCTACGCCACGGGATGCCTTGAGCACCACGAGCTCGTTGCCCTGAAGCCGCGCCGCCACCAACGGACCCACCGCCGGAGCATCGGGCGCGGACACCAGCCGGTCGCCGAGCTGGGCGGCGTACGGCGCGACCGCCGGCACGAACTCCCCCACCACGGCCAGCAGATCCGGCCCCAGGTCCACGAGTGCCCGGGCCACCTCGGCGTGCAGACGCGAGGACTCCGCGCCCAGCTCGCGCATGGTCCCCGCCACGAAAACCAACCGCCGCCCTCGGCGGAGCTCGGCCGCCGTGGCGATCGCCGCCCGGAAGGAATCCGGGTTGGCGTTGTAGCAGTCGTCGAGGATCGTGAGCGCGCCGTCCTGCCGGAGCTCGCTCCGCCCGCCCGGCAGCGTGAACCGCTCCAACACGGCGGCCGCCTTCGCCGGGTCGAGCCCCAGCTCCCGCCCCACCGTCCAGGCCAGCATCGAGTTCTCGGCCAAGTGCCGCCCGGGATATGGCAGCGTGAAGCGCCGGCCATCGACGGCCACCGTGGCGCGACCGTGTTCGTCCAGGCTCACGCTTTCGGGAATGCGGTCGGCGCCGTCGAGTCCGGCGGTGAGCACGCGGTGGGCGAGCCGGCGGGCGCGGGCTGCCAGTTCGGGGGGTTGCGTGCCGACGACCGCCAGGGGCACGTCGCGCACCAGGGAAAGCTTCTCGGCCAGCACGCCGGCGAGCGAGCCGAACCCTTCGAGGTGGCCGGCGACCGCGTTGGTGACGACCGCAGCCGACGGCTCGATGATCTCGCGGCAACGCGCGATCTCGCCCGGAAGGTTGGCGCCGGCCTCTATGACCAGCGCCTCCGTGTCCGTCGGCGCCTCCAGGATGGTCGCCGGCACGCCCACCAGATTGTTCAGGTTGGCCCGGGTGGCGTGCGTGCGCCATCGGGTCACGAGCACCGCGGCGAGCATCTCCTTGGTGCTGGTCTTGCCGTTGGTGCCGGTCACCCCGATCACCGGACCGGGGATCGTCCGGCGGCGAGCCCGCGCCAGATGCCCGTAGGCCCGAAGCGGGTCGTCCACCTCGAGCAGCACCAGCCCCGCGACCGGCGCAGTGCCACGCCGCACGACGGCGGCGACCGCTCCCGCACCGGCGGCCGCGCCGAGATGCTGGTGCCCGTCGAACCGCTCGCCGATGAGGGCCACGAACAGCGCCCCGGGGCCGAGGGTGCGGGTGTCCGTGGAGATCTCGCTGAAGACCAGCGGCGCCCGCCCCGTCACCGGTGGAACGCCGAGCGTCTCCCGGACAGTGGCCTCAGCCCAGGGAGGCGCGCTGGCCACCCCCTGTTCACCGTTCACTGTTCACCGATCACCGCTCGTCAGCCCCCGCACGATCTCGCTTTCGTCGAACGGCTGCTTTTCCGTCCCCACGACCTGGTAGGTCTCGTGGCCTTTGCCAGCCAGCAGCACCGTGTCATCCGGCCGTGCCTCCACGAGCGCGCTCCGGATCGCCACCAGCCGGTCGGTGAACCGGAGGTGGGGCGCGTTCCCCATCCCCCGCTCGACATCGTCGATGATCGCGTCGGGGTCCTCCGTCCGGGGGTTGTCCGATGTGACGATGGCAAGGTCCGCCCGCTCCGCTGCGATCCGTCCCATCATCGGCCGCTTGCCCCGGTCCCGGTCGCCGCCGCAGCCGAACACAACGACGATCCGGCCGCGGGTGAGCGGGCGCAGCGCGCCCAGCGCGCGCTGGAGCGCGTCCGGGGTATGGGCGTAGTCGCGCAAAACGACGCACGGTTTGTCGGCCAGCTTCTCCATCCGGCCCGGCACCTGGGGAGCCTCGGCCAGCCGCTCGGCCACCTCCGCGAGCGCGTGCCCCAGTCCGAGCGCGCATGCGGCCGCGGCGATTGCGTTGGCGACGTTGAAATCGCCCAGAAGCGGGAGCAACACCGGCGTAGTCCCGAACCGCCCCGCGAGCGTGAACCGGCTGCCGCGCGCGTCCAGCACGACCTCGGCGGCCCGCACCTCTGCCGCCGGATGGAGCCCGAAGGTGACGCGGCGACTGCTCGGTGCCAGCGCGCGCCAGGCGCCGTCGTCCAGGTTCACGATCTCGAGGCCGGTCGTCCCCAGCAGCGTCGTCAGCTTGAGCTTGGCCGCGAGGTAGGCCTCCATCGTGCCGTGATAGTCGAGATGATCGCGGGTGAGGTTGGTGAACACGCCCGCCGCGAGGGTGAGTCCATCGAGCCGGCCCTGGTCGAGACTGTGCGACGACGCCTCCATCACCACGTCGCGCACGCCCCGGTCCGTGAGGGCCGCGAGCGTTGCCTGCAGATCGATCGGACCCGGCGTCGTAAGCGAGCCCGCCGTCGACGGAATGGACTCCCCCGCACCGTCCAGTGCGCCGATCGTGCCGATGCTGCCCGCCGTCCCCCGGCGGTTGAGGAGGTGTCGGGTGAGCGCGGTGGTCGTGGTCTTCCCGTTGGTCCCGGTGACCCCCACGACCCGGAGCTGCCCTGCGGGGTAGCCGTACCAGGCGCTGCCAATCGCGACCGCGGCCCGGCGTCCGTCTCGCACGACGACCTGCGCCGCGTCGATGCCGTCGATCGGCGACTCGACGACGACCGCGGCGGCGCCGCGGCGGACCGCCTCCGGCACGAACCGGTGCCCGTCGGCCTGGGAGCCGCGCACCGCCACGTAGACCTCGCCCGGCCCCACCGCTCGGCTGTCGCTCGTGATACCGGTGACGGCGGGTGCGCCGCCGCCGGCCGAAACGAAGAGGCCCGAGCGTTTGAGCTCGTCCAGCAGCTCGGCCCAGGTGGGCCTCACCACGGCGTAGCGGTCCAGACGGTTACCGTGGCGCCAGGTGCCAATGCGTCGCCCGGCCCTGGCGTGGTCCGCGCCACCCGACCGGTGCCGCGAAGATCGACCCGGAAGCCGCGGCGATGCAGCGCGAGCGCCGCCTCCCGGACGCTCTCGCCCGCGACGTCGGGCACCGGCAGCGGGGCTGATCCCTGGTCCGCCGCCCGCGGCGGCCAGGCGACGACCACAGCCGGTGCCCCGGGTGCGGCCGCTTCCTGCTCCGTCGTCCCGGCGGCGACCGTATCGGCGGCCGCGAGCCGGGAGCGGTCGATGGCGACCCGGTGCGACGCCAGCGCCTGCTGCAGCATGCTCTTGGTGAGCGGGGCCGCGGTGAGGCCACCGTAATAGTTGCCCCGGGGGTTGTCGATCTTCACGATCACGGCGAGCTGGGGGTGGTCGGCCGGGAACAGCGCCGCAAAGGAGGCCGTGTACTCCCCGTGCACGTAGCGGCCGCCCTCGAAGCGCACCGCGGTGCCGGTCTTGCCCAGCAGCGCGTAGTTGGCG
>WNFB01004020.1_pt1 | contig 14822 bp, 14 predicted proteins | sample 5400501 | NCBI WGS metagenome assembly WNFB01 (sample SAMN13153341, study PRJNA577476) | soil metagenome | isolation source: 200 cm saprolite under Douglas fir tree site 2 hole 1 | place: USA:California | collected 2015-04-18
GCCAGGGGTCTGCAAAGCGGCGAGCAGGTAGGTGAGGAAGCGGACGGGGTCATTGTCCTGCGGCTCGAGGGAGAGCCAGGCGGCAGGAAGAGGCGAGGTGCTGAGCCAGTCGGCGAGCAAGGTGGATTTGCCGAAGCCGACAGTAGGGTCAAGGCGCGCTGCTGGCCCTGGTCGAGGCGGTGGAGCAGGCGCGGGCGATGCACCAGGTGGGGACGCGGGGGTGGCGCGCGGAGTTTACTGGCCAGCAGGGGGTCGGGGGAGAGCCCCACGTGCAGCGGGGAGACCTGGGCCTGGCTGTCAAGACCAGGGCTGGGTGGCCCAACCGTGCTGAGACTCGCGAAGGGGAAGCCAGGATGGGTGGTGACCTCGGACAAGGAGATCGCAGCTTCGCTGAGGTGGTTCAGGAAGACGTGCTCGCCCACAGGCGTGGGTACAGCAGGCCCCGGTCGCTCTGCAGCACTTGCGACCGGCTTAAGAGCATTGGGCGCATCGCGGAAGAATGCCTGGGCGACCTGCTCCAGGCGAGAGAGGGTCAGCTCACTGTCTCTGCCCACGTAGCGCTTGGTGAGTTTCCCCGCGACGCGGGCGTAAGCATACCAGTACCCCGCGCCGCGCTGCCTGTGCTCCTTGCGCACCGTGCAGTAGCCGTGGCGGCCACGGAAGGCAAACGAGGAGAGCTGGCTCACCCACACCGACCAGGCAAGGGTGTCAGGGATCACATCCAGGACCTCATCTTCCCGGCCCTGACACAGAGTATAGGCTTGATGCGAGGATGACCAGGCGAGGGTATAGCCTGCGCTCTTCGGCATCTGATTCTCCCTTCGTATGCGTGTGTGAGACCATGTTACCCAACAGGGTGTTACCTACTATAGTGGACCTCATCTCTCATACTTGTTGGGTAACACGGCTACAAGAGGAGAACCATCCACGCTATTCAGCCTGAATGACGGTGGTTCCTCTTCCTTCGAGTAGTCGGCAGGCACACGTCAACTTTCCGCGCGTACAATTTGGTACGGCTGCACTGGTAAGAGCGCCTGGTACGTTCGAATATAAAATCGTTTACAAAGAATTGAGTGCTTCCAATGGGAATGTGTAACACTTTGATAGGATTGTTTACAACGATCTACTCGGTACCATCTGTTCTGAACGAGGATGCTTTGAGGAAGGACGGAGAGGGATGTGCAGAGAAGTGTCGCTCCCTCTTTCCTGCAAACAAGTGTTTGCTTTTCATGACGCGACCTGGAGTCGGTTCCTGTGGTGGCTCGGCTACCATGGAGCCATGCATAGCATTCCCGTGATTGCAGTTGGGGATGCATAGAAGCCCTGTCGCTTCGCCCGGCCTGGATTTGCTCATCTATTTCAAAATGTGGGTAAAAGACAGGCCTTTAGGACGGGGAGTGTCACTCGTTCGCCTTCTGCACAGCATCCAGCATCTGCCGCGTAGCAGCTTGAGCAGCCTCCACGGACTTCTGATAGGTAGAGAGCGGAGCCTGGAGGAAGTCGAGGTAGTTCGCCATCGATTGCTGAGCCAACTGCTGAAATGCTACTTGCTGCTCTTGAGTTTTTTGTCCCAATTCCTGCGTCAGAGAACGAGCGCTCTCTGCCTGATTCTTGAGCGCCTCCATTCCTTCAGTGAAGAAGCCCTGGAAAAACTTCATGTTGCGCTCCTGGGCAGCTACGATACTCTGCGCGACGTTCTGATGGGTCTTCAGTACCTCCATTCCCTCCGTAAAGAAGCTTTGGGCAAACTGGGTGGTACGCTCCTGAGCGGCCACGAGATGTTCTGCCACGGCCTGGTTGGCCTTGAGGACCTCCATTCCCTCCGTAAGTAAAGAAGCTTTGGGCAAACTGCTTCGAGCGCTCCTGAGTAGCAGCCATGTTCTCCTTGACATCCTCCCCACGGATGAATCCGGGGGAGTCCCCATCCTCACGAATGAGGGTTCCTGCTTCCCTGGAGACTGCCCTCCGCGGCATAGACACGGAGCCCTTCAGCTAAGAAACTGCGTGCTGCATTGAGGTCTCGATCATGGTGGGTGCCGCACTGCCGGCAGGTCCACTCTCGCACATCCAACTCCAGGGACGCAAGCACCTCACCACAGACCGAGCACGTCTTGCTGGACGGGTACCAGCGGTCGATCTTGATCAGTGTGCGTCCGTACCACTGGGCTTTGTACTCCAATTGTCGGAGGAACTCGCCCCATCCCACATCAGCAATCGCCTTGACCAGGGTCGGGTGTTGCAACATGTTCTTGACCGCCAGGCTCTCGACGCAGATCACTTGGTTCTCGCGGATCAAACGGGTCGAGAGTTGGTGTTGATAGTCCCGGCGTTTATCGCGGATGCGGGCGTGGATCCTGGCAACCCTCCTGCGCGCCTTTTCCCGATTGCGACTGCCCTTGCGCTTTTTGGCATGGCGTTTCTGGGCGCGCGCCAGCTTCTTTTCCTCCTGGGCCAGGTATTTGGGATTGTCAACTTTCTCACCCCCAGAGGTGCTCACCAGCGCAGTGAGCCCCAAATCGATACCGATCCGCTCAGGCGAGACGGGCAGTGGCGTGATCTCTTCTTCGAGCAGGAGGGAGACGAAATAGCGGCCGACCGCATCACGACTGATGGTGGAGGGGGTCGCTCCATCAGGCAGGGGGCGCGACCAGCGGATAGCCAGTGGCCCATCTGTTTTGGCGAGGGTGAGTTGGCCGTCTTTCCAGGTGAATGCGGCAGCCGTGTAGGTGACCGATTGTGGGCCGTGTTTCTTTTTGAACGCGGGGTAGCTGGCGCGTCCTGCGAAGAAGTTGACAAAGGCGCGGTCCAGGTGGCGCAGGCTCTGTTGCAAGGGGACGGAAGAGACCTCAGCAAGCCAGGCCGTCTCCGGCTGGGTTTTCAGAGCAGGCAGCATCGCACACAGAGCGGCAAAGCCCGGCGATTTCCCGGTCTCCCGATACGAGGCGCTTTTCAGGTTGAGTGCCCAATTGTAGATGTATCGGCAGCATCCGAAGGTGCGGGCAAGCATGGTCTTCTGCTCGTCTGTCGGAACGAAGCGGTAGTGGTATGCGCGCTTGATCTTGCTCATACGCTCCCATTCTTTTTCGCAGGCAGCAAACAGGAAACGGCAGAGTCCCTCTCTCCTCCAGCCCGAAAGGAACGCCTTTTTCATCCCCATAGCTCAAGCAGAGGGGCATTCAAAGGCGGATTTTGGTAATGACCTGGTTAGTTTCCTGAAAGGATTTGAGCAGTGCCTGTGCGGCATCACTGGCCTTCTTATCTGCCATGGGTTCTCTCCTGCCCTTTCTCGCAATCGCCTGCGATACATCACGCTTGTCTTGACTTTACTATTTGCTCTCGCCATGCTCGTTCGATGCTAATCATTCTGCATCTCGCATTCGGCGATCAAGCTGGGAGGAGTCAACTGTTTCCTCTCGGCAACCATCGACTCCTCCAGTATGCGCGTAGGATTTATGCAGTTTGCTCCTGGACCGTCAGCGCTCCACAATCATTGCCACACCCTGACCGCCCCCGATACACAGGGTTGCCAGGCCGTAGTGAGCATTCCGCCGCTGCATTTCGTAGAGCAGGGTGACCAGGATACGAGCGCCGCTAGCTCCAATGGGGTGGCCCAGCGCAATAGCGCCGCCGTTGACGTTGAGCCTGGAGCGGTCGAAACCAAGCTCCTTGCCCACAGCTACCGATTGGGCCGCAAAGGCCTCGTTGGCCTCGATCAGGTCAATATCCCCTATCTGCAGTCCGGCCTTTTCCAGGGCACGACGGCTAGAAGGAATTGGTCCCAGACCCATCACACGCGGATCGACGCCTGCTGAAGCGTAGCTGCGAATCCTGGCAAGCGGCTTCAAACCGAGCTGCTGGGCCTTCTGAGCGCTCATCACCACCACGGCGGCCCCCCCGTCGTTGAGGCCAGACGAGTTGCCTGCGGTGACCATGCCACCTTGCTGAAAGGCTGGGCGTAACTTGGCCAGTCCTTCCGCCGTCGTTTCACGTGGCTGCTGGTCCGTGTCAAAGAGCGTGGGCCCTTTCCTGCCAGGGATCTCGACCGGCACAATCTCGTCGCGGAAGGCACCCGATGCAATCGCTCGCAGCGCTTTCTGCTGACTTTGCAGGGAAAACTCGTCCAGTTCTTCACGCGTTAATTTGCAGTCCGAGCAGATATTTTCTGCAGTGATCCCCATATGGACCTGGTTAAACGCGTCCCACAAGCCATCGCGGATCATCTCATCCACGAGGCTGCCATCCCCCATGCGGTAGCCAAAGCGGGCCTTCTCCACCAGGTATGGCGCCCGGCTCATACTCTCCATGCCCCCGGCCACGATCGTCTCCGCGTCACCCAGCTTGATGGCCTGGGCTGCCAGCGCCACCGCCTTGAGACCGCTGCCACACACTTTGTTAATCGTCAGCGCCGGGACATCAACCGGCAAGCCGGCATTGACCGCGGACTGGCGCGCCGGATCCTGCCCCAGGCCCGCCTGCAGCACGTTGCCCATGATCACTTCTTCCACCTGGTTGGGTTTGAGGTCAGCCCGGTCCAGGGCCGCCCGAATACAAATTTCGCCTAGCTTCACGGCTGGTACTTCGGCCAGTCCCCCGCCGTAGGTGCCAATGGCGGTCCGCACGGCACTCACAATCACTGCATCTTGCAATTCAGCCATAACGATTCGCTCTCTTTCTAGCTGTTGAGAGAGAGGACGCCGGTTCGTGGGGAGCTCGGTTGCCAGGGCTTACGCTCTCCCTCAATCGGACTCGACAAAGCGGGCCTCTCCTTTTCTACATATAAATACCACCGTTAATGTTGAGCGTTTGCCCAGTGATGTAGTCGCCATCCACAATCAGGTACCGGACCGAGCGTGCGACTTCCTGCGGCGTACCTGTCCGACCCAGCGGAATGCGCTTCAAGATGGCCTCTTTGGCCTTCTCGGGAATGTTGGCAAACATATCGGTCTCGATGAAGCCTGGACAGATCGCATTGACCGTCACCTTGAAGCGCGCTAACTCCAGGGCGGCCGTCTTCGTGAAGCCGATAATCCCCGCCTTGGCCGCCGAATAGTTGGCTTGCCCAAAGTTCCCGGCTTGCCCGACAAAGGAGCTAATGTTCACGATCTTGCCGCTGTTCTGCTTCATGAAATGCGGCAGCGCGGCTTTGACCGTGTAGAAGTAACTGTTCAGGTCCACCTGGATGACTGTATTCCAGTCATCGACACCCAGATTCTTCAGCGAGCGATCAATGTTGATGCCGGCATTATTGACCAGCGCATCGATGCGGCCAAACTGGTTCACCGTCTCCTCGATCAATCTGGATGCCTGAGCTGCATCGGCGACGTCGGCCTGTAACGCCAGCGCCTGCGGCGATCCGTGCTCCATGAGCTTCCTGGTCAGTTCCTCCGCCGCTTCCCGGCTGCGCGCATAGTTCACCACCACCCTGGCTCCGCCTTGCCCTAGTTCCTCAGCGATGGCACTGCCGATGCCGCGGCCGGCACCCGTGACGACGACCACCGCGCCTTCCAATGTTGTCATTGCATACCTCTCCTTTCAAATCTTAGGCCAGCAGGCCGTCCTGGAATCTCTCCTCCACATGGAGATGAAAAACGAACCTCCCTACAATGGATTTGTCGCGTCCTGGAAGGTGATGAGCCGTGCCCCCCGCTGGAAGGTCGTGAAGTACACCAGCCATTGGAACGCCACCACCAGGCGGTTGCGAAAGCCGATCAGGAACATGAGATGCAGCAGCAGCCACAAGAACCAGCCCAGCAGACCGGCGGTGCGAAACTTGCCGATCGAGACGATGCCATAGAAGCGTCCCACCACGGCCATATTCCCTTTGTCGACGTAGCGAAATGCCTTGGGGTGTGGTTTGCCAACGGCTTGATCCGCAATGACGGAAGCCACGTAGTCTCCCTGCTGCATCGCTACCGGTGCAATACCTGGCAACGGTTTGCCATCCTGGGTACAACTCGCCGTATCTCCAAGCACAAAAATGTTGGAATGACCGGGGACAGTCAGATCGCTGCCGACCTTGACGCGGCCTGCCCGGTCCGTCTCAGCGCCCAGCCATGTTCCCGCAGCGGAGGCCGCTACCCCCGCCGTCCAAATGACCGTTTTAGCGGCAAGACGCTCTCCGGCGATTACGACGCCTTCACTATCGATCGCTTCGACAGGAGAATTCGTTTTGACTTCGACCTGCAGACGATTGAGGGCCTTATGCGCTTTTTTCGCTAAGGACTCAGGAAAGGCCATCAAGATGCGTGGGAGGGCTTCAACGAGGATAATGCGAGCCTCCTTCGTATTGATATGGCGAAAATCAGACACCAGGGTTTTGTGGGCCAGGCCCCCGATCGCCCCGGCCATCTCGACCCCGGTGGGGCCAGCGCCCACCAGCACAAATGTCAACAGCGCCTGGCGCTTCTCCGGGTCCGTCTCCTTTTCGGCTTTCTCAAACGCTAGCAGGATGTGGCGTCGTATGGTGGTCGCCTGGACAATCGATTTGAGCCCAGGAGCGAATTGCGCCCAGTCGTTATGGCCAAAATAACTGTCACGCGCGCCGGTCGCCAGGATCAAGTAATCATAGGGGACGGATTGATCCCGCATGAGCACCCGCTGTTCCTGCGTATCCACCCCTGTCACCTCGCCCATCAGCACCTCGGTATTCTTTTGTTTGCGCAGCACACTGCGAATGGGGGCCGAGATTTCCGCCGGGGAGAGCACGCCGGTGGCCACCTGGTACAACAGGGGTTGAAACAGGTGATGGTTATTGCGGTCGATCACCGTCACCTGAACAGGCGCGTTGCTTAAGGCGCGTGCTGCATGTAAGCCGCCAAAGCCGCCGCCGACGATCACGACCCGCGGCATGACCGCAGGCACAGCTTCACGCGCTCGCTCCAGGCTCTGTGAGGTGACCAGCTGTTCATTGGCCGTCTTCGTCTCTGTATTTGGTACGTCCTTCATATCAGCTACCTCCTCTGGCAGGGTGTATTTGTATGCTATCTTGCCCGTGCCGGCTGCTTTGGCGGAATATGAATCGGACGTCCCTCCGCTGCCAGCAGCGCCTCGCGCAGCCCCTCACTGAGGGTGGGATGCGGGTGGATCGTCGCAATAATTTCATCAGCCGTCAGCTCATTGCGCATTGCAACCGAATATTCCGTGATCAGGTTCGTCGCATCGGGACCGATGATATGCGCCCCTACAAGCTCGTTGTACTTGCCAAGAATGACCTTGATGAAGCCTTCAGTATGACCACTGCCAACGGCCTTGCCATTGGCGGCCCAAGGAAAGCGCTCCACGCGCACCTCGCCATATTGCTCTTTCGCCTGCGCCTCCGTCAGGCCGACAAACGCGATCTCCGGGAAGGTATAGATAGGATTGGGGACCACGTTGTAATCCATCTTCGCTGCATGGCCCATCGCGTTGTCGACCGCCACCTCCCCTTCCTCCGAGGCCACGTGTGCCAGGCCAGCCCCATGGACCAGGTCGCCGATGGCATAGATGCCCGGCAGGTTCGTCTCCATCTTCTCGTTGACACGCACGCGGCCCCGGTCGTTCTCGAGTCCCTGCTCCATGAGCTGCTCCAGTCCGCTCGTGTTGGCGCGGCGGCTGACTGCCATCAGCACGTACTCGCCGGAGAAGCTTTTTTCTCCCTGGGGGGTGCTGGCGGTCACCTTCTTCAGGTTGCCCTCATCCGCGATGGTCTCCACTCTGGCATTCGTGGCAATAGTGATGCCGCCCTTGCCCACGGAACGCACGAGAAGGTTGCGGACCTCGTCATCCACCGGGGCTAGTATGTTGGGCAGCATTTCGACAATCGTGACCCGCGTGCCTAAGCCATTGAACATGCACGCCAGTTCGACGCCGATCACGCCGCCTCCCACACAGATCAGACTTTCCGGCAGTTTGGGGAGGTGCCAGCACGTGTCGCTGTTGATCACATTGCGCCCATCAACCCCGGGAAAGGGGGGTATGAGGGGTACAGAACCTGTCGCAAGAATGATCTTGTTCGCGCTGAATTGCTGTGGCGAGCCATCACTCCTGGCACTCTCACTCTTGGTCACGATGACGGTGCGCGAGGAGTCAACGGTTCCCAGGCCGTCGAAAACGTCGATACGGTTACCCTTCATCAATGTCCCGATGCCGCCTGTCATGCGCTTGACGACGCTGGCGGTAAAGGCATTCGCTTTGCTCATATCAAACGTCGGTGGCTGTGGCAGTTCGATGCCCAGCTCACCCATCGATTTCACCGTGTGCATCACCTCGGCTATGTGCAGCATCGCCTTGGAGGGGATGCAGCCAACGTTGAGACAGGTGCCGCCCAGATACTGTTTTTCGACGATGGCGGTCTTTGCACCAAGTTGCGCGGCGCGAATGGCAGCAACATAGCCACCCGGACCCGCGCCAATCACCGCGACATCATACTGCGTACTTGCCATGCTCTTTCTCCTCTTCGGTCTAAACCGTCCGAGAGACCGTGATGTCTCCTAGCCCAACAAAGTGTACGGGTTCTGCAGTAGCCGCTTGACCTCCTGGAGGAAGCGGGCCACCGCCGCCCCGGAGAGGATACGATGGTCTGTCGACATAGTCATGGTCATCAGATCACGAATCACTGGCTGACCATCTACAGGGACGAATTGTTTACGTGTGGCTGCCACCGCCAGAATCGCGGCTTGCGGTGGATTGATGACAGCAATAAAGTTGGAGGCATCCATCATCCCCAGGTTCGAGACCGAGAAGGTCCCTCCCTCCAGATCGGCTGGAGTGAGCTTGTTGTTGCGAGCCTTGGCGATGAGCGCTTTGGATTCGCGGGCAATGGAGCGCACCCCCTTGGTATTGGCATCGCGGATTACCGGCACCACCAGCCCGGTTGGGGCGTCGACGGCCATGCCCACATGGATGTGCTTATAGCGGATGAAATGATCATCCTTGAGGGAACTATTGACCTCGGGGTACTTTTCCAGGGCAAGGGCCGCTGCCTTCACGATCAAATCATTGACGGTGACCTTCACTCCTTCTTCACCAGCCGTCGCATTAAGTGTCTGGCGCATTGCCAGGACATCAGTCATATCGACCTCACTGCTGACATAAAAGTGCGGTATCGTCTGTTTCGACTCGGTCAGGCGGCGAGCGATGAGCATCTGTACTCGTGAAAGCTTGACGAGCTCGGTATCAGGCGGCGCACTCGGTGGCGCGGCGGGTGCAGGAGCATGTGCAGCAGAAGGCGCGCCGCGCTGCTCAAGAAAATCTTCAATATCATCGCGCACGACGCGGCCACCTGGACCAGTTGCCTGTACCTGGCGCAGGTCGATGCTGTGCTCTTCGGCCATGCGCCGGGCCAGCGGCGATGCCTTAACGGCTGCACCGTCACCAGCAGCGACGCTCTCTCGTGGAGCGCTGACGGCAGGAGCTGGCGAAGCCGCTTGCGCTGTTGGCGCACTCGCCTGGGCGGCGGCCTGCGCGGGTTGCTCTTGTTTGGGGGCGGTTGTTGTGCCTGCACCGGTGCCAATAATCGCAATCGTCTGACCGATCGGCACGGTTTCGCCTTCCTGCGCCAGGATTTGCTCAAGCACGCCGGCGTCGTAGGCTTCCAGGTCCATGGTGGCTTTATCGGTCTCGATCTCACCGAGGATATCGCCTTTGTTGACCGTATCACCTGGCTTCTTGAGCCAGCGGGCAATGGTGCCCTCTTGCATAGTATCGCTGAGGCGGGGCATAGTGATTTCGGGCATCGCGAGATTACCTCCTCCGTCGGGGTGCAAGGGCTTGAAGAGCCTCCACTAACTGCTTCGCTCCGGTCAGCGCCGCCTGCTCCAAGGGCTTGGAGTAGGGCAGCGGGACCTCAATACTCGCTACACGTTGGACTGGGGCATCCAGGTCGTCGAACGCTTCTTCCTGCACAAGTGCGGCGATCTCCGCACCAATGCCGAACGAGCGCCAATCTTCCTCAAAGACAATGGCACGGTTCGTTTTCTTGACCGAGTTGAGAATAGTCTCGGTATCCATCGGGCGCAGCGAACGCACGTCGACGACTTCGACACTCAACTGGTTCTCCTGCTCCATGCGCTGTGCGACATCGAGGGCCACCGCCGCCATGCGCGAGTAGCTGATGACGGTCACATCCTTTCCTTCTTTGGTCACTTTGGCCTTTCCAAAGGGGATCGTGTAGTCGTCATCGGGGACATCGCCCTTGACATTATAGAGGGCAAGGTTCTCCAGGAAGATCACCGGATTATTATCACGAACCGCTGTGCGCAACAACCCCCGAGCGTCGGTCGGCGTGGAAGGAGCCACAACCTCGAGGCCGGGGATATGGGCAAACCAGACTTCAAGGTTCTGGGAATGGGTGGCGGCCAATTGCTGTCCGCCTCCCCCTGGGGTGCGAATGACCAGGGGGATGGGACACTGGCCGCCAAACATGTAGTAGATTTTGGCGGCATGGTTGACAATTTCATCCATGGCCAGGATGATGAAATTGATGGTCATGATCTCCACGATGGGACGCAGTCCCAGCATCGCCGCTCCTGTCGCCATGCCCACAAAGCCATTTTCGGCGATAGGCGTATCCACCACGCGCTTGGAACCAAACTCCTTGAGGAGACCTGCCGTGATTTTGTACGAGCCCTCGAAATTCCCGATCTCCTCACCCATCAAGAAAACATTCTGATCGCGCAGCAGTTCTTCGCGCAGTGTATCATGCAGCGCCTGTCGATAGGTCATCACGGTCATGCTTATTTCCCTCCTGGCGATACCTCAGCCGGGGCATAGATGTAGTCAAAGAGACCCTCCAGCGGTGGGTAAGGGCTCTGCTCGGCGAACTGGACCGCGTGCTCCACTTCCCGGTTCACCTGCTCCTCGATCTTCTGGAGCCCCTGGTCATCAACGAGACCAGCCGCTTTGAGGCGGGCAGCAAACGTCGTAATGGGGTCGTTGGCCCGGCCTGCCTTGACTTCCTCTGGATTGCGATAGCGGTCAGGGTCCACGACCGAGTGACCGCGAAAGCGGAAGCTGACGGCTTCGAGCAGGCTGGGTTCGTGCTGTTCCCGCGCAATCTTGGCCGCTCGGCGCATCGCATCACGCACAGCCAGCACATCGGTGCCATCCACGCGCTCGCTGTACATGTCAAAGGCGCACGCCTTGCGGTGGATTTCACTGACCGCTGACCCCTGTTCCACCCGGAGACCCATGCCATACAGGTTGTTGACGACAAAATAGATGGCGGGCAGATGATAAATCTTCGCCAGGTTGAGCGATTCGTAGAAGGGACCGCCATTGGTCGTACCCTCACCCATTTGACAGGCTACGACTTCATGGGAACCGCGATAGGAAATCGCGAAGGCCGCCCCGGTCGCCAGCGGGATTTGCCCACCAACGATGGCATACCCACCCATAAAGTGACGATGAATGTCAAACAGATGCATCGAGCCACCGCGTCCGTGTGAGGTGCCCGTCTCCTTGCCGAACAACTCAGCCATAACGGCCTCGGGCGAGATGCCACGGCCAATGGCATAGCCATGCTCCCGGTAATTCGTGAACACGTAGTCTTCCGGCTCCAACCCCTCACAGAAGCCGACCACGGTCGCTTCTTCGCCCAGATTGAGGTGACAATAGCCTCCGATCCGGGCTTTGGTATACATTTCGCCCGTTTTCTCCTCAAAGCGACGTATGAGCAACATTTCGTGGTAGTATTTGAGCAGCGTCTCGCGGTCTTCCCCTTCAGGGAGTGGGGCATTGGCTTGCTCGCCCACAGCTGCCGCATCCCGCGCTTCCGTTTGCTGTTTGCTTTTCGTGTCCAAGATGCACCTGATCCTTTCTAGTTACGGGCGGTGGTGATCATGCCGTGGCGAAGCCTGGCCCCAGCATGAAATAGAAGGACGTCGATTGAACCAGCTTCTTATGATCCGGGAGGCTCCGACTCAGACGAACCAGGCACTTTTATCGCCCCGCAGCGCGGGCAACGCTCCGGCTGGTGCTCACTGCGAATCATTTCCCCGCACACTGGACAGATCCAATGCATAGCCACCTCTCTGACCAGGTCGGCCCGGCTGACAATCCCCACCAAACGACCTTGCTCAAGCACAGGTAACCGCTTGATGCGCTCATGCACGAGAACATTACTCACATCCTCCAGCTCGGTCTCCGGAGTCACGCTGATGACTCCACGGGTCATAATCTCCTCGACCGTCTTCCCTTCTTTGCTAATGACGTCGTACTCGGTCACCACACCCACCACAGTATTGTCATCGCTCACAACGGGCAAACCACTAATGCGATGTTGTGATAGCAGGCGTGCTGCCTCTTGTTTGGTCTGGTCTTCTCTGACCGTAATCACCCTGGTGGTCATGACATCTTCAGCTCTCATGCCTGCTTCTCCTTCCTCGGTGTTCCTTCCGGTGCGGGGGCCTGTGCCATGCTTCCTTCGTAGATGAAATGACGGCTGTAGCGTTGGACGAGTTGTGCATCGACGTAGAGGCGGGCCTCCCCTGTGTCCATTGCCGCCTGAGCAGGAGCCACCGCGTAGTTCATGGTGTGCGGAATTATCTGGCCGTTCTGGTCGACAACCTCGCCCGTGAGAAGTGTTTCTCCGTTCGCCCTGGTGGTCACCATCAGTCCACTAAACCAGGCTGACCAGTGCTGATCGAGCTGCTCCTTGAGACGAATCTGGTAGATTGGCATCGCTTTTCCTTCCCAAATGTCGCTCATTGACAGACGACGTGTCAAAATAGTACCTCTGTGAAGCATAACTGACCACGTAGAGACAAGCCAGTACCCAAAAGGAGTAATTCCTGGGTGATTTTTTTGAGGAAATGGGTAAGGAGGCTCTGTATGTGCGATGCCGTCCCGCGCCATGGTCAGGTTCTCTCGCTCGACCAGCTAGAGACGAGACGAGGTAGCCTCCCAGCAAGAGATGGGCCAGGATCCAGCCCTCGGTGCGTGTCTGCGGCAGGGCCGAGAGTGGCAGGCCTATGACCTCGATGAGATAGGTGGTGCATTGCATTCAGCGGAGGTGAGGCGCAGATCGGCGGCGCGCTCCGACAGTAGGGGGGGGGAGTGGGGATGCGGTGGGAGGTGGTGCTTGCACCGCCCTGGAGTGGCGTGGGGCATGTTGTGGGGTCATCCAACCGATCCCAATAGGCGTCGGGGGAAGGCCGTGGAGGGCCGCGACCAGGGCGACCGCAAGGGCTTACACGGGTAGATTTTTGGAAATCAGCCCCCGTGACCCGTAGGGGAGGGGGCCCTTGTGGCCAATACAATTCACTTAAGGACAAAAGGGGGAAAGAGCAGACAAGAAAGCTCCCGATCTGGCAAACTACCAGAAAGCATAAAAACAAGGAGCTTTCTGATGTACAGATTACGTGAAATGGACCTGGATGACAAGGTATGTGAACAAGTCGATCTGAGCCTTCTCAAGACGGTGTACCCCGCCGAGGTCATCGAGCGGTGCGTGGGGCAGAGCGAGCGCTGGTCGAGCAAAGCGCGGCGGGTGCGGCAGAGTACGATGCTGGCCCTGGTGATGTGTGTGATCGGGATGGCGCTGTGGAGCCGTCTTTCCCAACGGCTGGTGTGGGACAAACTGGTCGGCAAGCTCAGCGCGCTGCATCCAGGAGAGCCGAAGAGCCAGGTGAGCGCGTCAGCGTTGAGCGGACGCCGCCAGGAACTGGGCAGCCAGGGCTTGCAGGCGCTGCTGGCCGAGCGCTGTCAGGTGCTGGCGCAGCCGCAGACGATGCCCAGCGCCTTTTATGGGCGCTATCGGCTCATGGCCATTGATGGGACGGTCTTCAACACCGCCGATACGGCGGCCAATAGTGCGGCCTTTGGGCGCAGCAGCAATCAATATGGCCCGGGCGCCTATCCGCAGGTGCGCTGTGTGTTGCTGGCAGCGTGTGGCAGTCATGCCGTGGTCGAGCTCGAGATCGGTCGCTATGATGACGCGGCGCGTGCATGGGGCGCACCGCGTCGTGGAAGAGATCGGCCCGGATATGTTGGTGTTGGTGGACGCCGGGATCACCTCGGGTGGGTTTTTTGAGCACGTGCGAGAGCGCAGGGCTCATGTGCTCTTGGCCTTGGAAGCAGGCGCGTGGGACCGTCTGCCTCGCCAACGACGCCTGGCCGATGGCTCGGTGTTGGCATGGGTGCCCCCCACGCGCGGTGTCCAGTATCCCATGCAGCGTGGCATGTGGGTGCGCATCATTTCCTATCGCGTGACCGATGAGCGGCTGGGAAAAGTGGGCCAGGTGTATCGCCTGGTGACCACCCTGCTCAATCCTCGGCTGGCTCCGGCTCTTGAGCTCATTGAACTCTATCATGAACGCTGGGAGATCGAACTGGTGCTCGACGAGATCAAAACGCACGAGCGCGTGCAACGCAAGGTCTTGCGCTCCAAGACGCCCGACGGGGTGCGCCAGGAGCTCTACGGGATCTTTTTGGCCCATTACGCGGTGCGCGTCCTGCTGGCGGAAGCCGCGGTGGAGGCCGAGCTGGACCCTGATCGCCTCAGCTTTACCCAGGGCCTGTTTGTCCTGACCGAGATGCTCGACCTGGCCCTCATCTTGGAGCCAGAGGAGGCGATCGAGCCCTTGCTGAGGCGGTTGCGCGAGAAAATGGCCCAGGGGATCTTGCCGCCACGCCGCTTGCGCATCAACCGCCGCGAGGTCAAACAGGTCTACAACAAGTACAAGCCCAAGAAGCGCCACCTGCCCCCGCCTGTCCCGTTTGAGCCGCAGGAGCAGTTTCTCGACTTTGTCGTGGTGCTCGACTCTCTGGCTTCTCTCGCCACCGCAGAAGGAAGAACCTAAAGTGAAATGTATTGGCCACAAGGGCCCCCTACTACAGGTCATGCG
>WNFB01003004.1_pt1 | contig 14813 bp, 13 predicted proteins | sample 5400501 | NCBI WGS metagenome assembly WNFB01 (sample SAMN13153341, study PRJNA577476) | soil metagenome | isolation source: 200 cm saprolite under Douglas fir tree site 2 hole 1 | place: USA:California | collected 2015-04-18
ACGCCGCGGATATCGGGCAGCTTGGCATTCTCGGCGTCTTCCGGCGTAATCGGCCGGATCTGCACACCCATGACCGCGCGCTCCACGTGACCGGTCGAAATCAGTTGCGTCATGACGGTGCGGGCGAGGTTGATCGGGATGGCAAACCCGTAGCCGGCATAAAATCCGGTCTCACTGGCGATGGCCGCATTGATCCCGATGACCTCGCCACGCACGTTGACCAGCGGCCCTCCCGAGTTGCCGGGATTGATCGCGGCGTCGGTCTGAATGAAGTCCTGAATCGCATAGCGGCTGGGGTTGAGGTTCCCGAGGAGGCGGCCTTTGGCGCTCACGATCCCCGCGGTGACCGTAAACGTGAAGTTCTCCCCCAAGGGATTGCCGATTGCCAGCACCCAATTGCCGATCTTCGTGGAATCGGCATCCCCGAGCCGGACTGTCGGTAGTCCCGCGGCCTGGATCTTGATCACCGCTACGTCCGTGGTCGGATCGGTGCCGACCGTCTTCGCGGTGAATTCCCGATTGTCGAACAGGCGCACGGTGACACGGTCGGCACCCTGCACGACGTGGTTGTTGGTGAGGATGTAGCCGTCCTGCGAGACAATGAAGCCCGACCCGGAGCCCTGCTCGACCTGGGGGCGACGCGGGATCTGGAAGAAATCGTCGAAACCGGGCGGCAGCCGGCGGTTGGAGACCCGCTCGCGGCGCTCAGACTTGATGAACACCACCGCCGGCTTCACATGCTCGGCGACCGAGGCAAATGCCTCACCGAGGTCCACGGCAGCCTTCGCATCAGGAATTGGGCGGCTCGTGTCCTGCAGTACCGACCGCACCGCCGCCTCGCCTCGAGACGGCAGCCGGAACGCCGAGGCGAATGCCAGGCCGAGCGCAAACGCCATGGCGACCAGCGTGCCGAATTTCAACCAGTCCCGCGTCTTCACCGACATCAGCTCCCCCTTTTAAGATTTCTTCGATTTATCGTCGTCCATGATTTCGTAATCAGCATCGACCACGTTTTCCTGCTTGCCTTCCGACTTGCCGGCTTCGGCGCCGCCAGGCTGACTATCGCCACCGCCGGGTGCCCCCGCGCCGCCTTCAGCGCCACGGGCTGCGTACAACGACGCTCCCGCTGCTGAATATGCCTGCTGGAGCTCGTCGAGTGCCTTGCTGATTTCGTCAGCGTTGCCGCTGCGCAGCGCCTGCTGCGCCGACTGAATGGCGGCGTCGAGTCGGGACTTGAGGCCCGCCTCGAGCTTGTCGACCCAGTCTTTCGACTCCTTGGTCACCTGGTACACCATGTTATCGAGCCGGTTACGCTGCTCGATCACGTCGCGCCGCTTCTTGTCCTCCGCCGCATGCGCCTCGGCGTCCTTCACCATCTTGTCGATGTCCTTGTCCGCGAGCCCGGACGAGGCTTCGATCCGGATCTTCTGCTCCTTGCCCGTCGCCTTGTCCTTGGCCGAAACGTGCAAGATACCGTTCGCGTCAATGTCGAACGTCACCTCGACCTGCGGGATGCCGCGGGGAGCGGGTGGAATGCCGGTGAGCTGGAACTTGCCGATGGTGCGGTTGTCCTGCGCCATCTGGCGCTCGCCCTGCAGCACATGGATCTCGACCGTCGTCTGATTGTCCTCAGCCGTCGAGAACACTTCCGACTTCTTCGTCGGAATCGTGGTGTTGCGCGGGATGAGGACCGTCGTCACGCCACCCAACGTCTCGATACCCAGCGACAACGGCGTGACGTCGAGCAGCAGCACGTCCTTCACTTCGCCCGCGAGCACGCCACCTTGAATCGCCGCCCCGATCGCCACCACCTCGTCGGGGTTCACGCCCTTATGCGGCTCTTTGCCGAAGAAGCTCTTTACAATCTCCTGGACCTTCGGCATCCGGGTTTGGCCACCCACCAGGATGACTTCGTTAATGTCGCCTGGCTTGAGGCCGGCGTCCGTCAGGGCCTGCTGCATGGGCGGCATGGTCCGCTTGACCAGATCGTCCACGAGCTGCTCGAGCTTGGCGCGCGTGAGCGTGAGGTTCAGATGCTTGGGACCGGACTGGTCCGCCGTGATGAACGGCAGATTGATCTCTGTCTGCATGACCGTCGACAGCTCCATCTTGGCTTTCTCGGCGGCTTCCTTCAGCCGCTGCAGCGCCATCGGATCCTTAGAGAGATCGATGCCCTGGTCGCGCTTGAATTCCCCCACCAGCCATTCGATGACCCGCGCATCGAAATCGTCGCCACCGAGGTGGGTATCACCGTTCGTGCTCTTGACCTCGAACACGCCTTCGGCGAGCTCGAGGACCGAGATGTCGTACGTACCGCCGCCCAGATCGTACACAGCGATCTTCTCTTCCTTCTTCTTATCGAGTCCGTACGCCAATGCGGAGGCGGTCGGCTCGTTGATGATCCGGACCACATCGAGGCCGGCGATCTTGCCGGCGTCCTTGGTCGCCTGCCGCTGCGAGTCGTTGAAGTACGCGGGCACGGTGATGACGGCCTTCTCGACCTTGTGGCCGAGGTAGTCCTCCGCCGTCTGCCGCATCTTCTGGAGGATCATCGCCGAGATCTCCGGCGGCGTGTACTGCTTCCCGCCGACTTCGACGGCCGCCAGACCGTTCTGGCCGCGGACGATCTTATAAGGGACGCGCTTGGTCTCTTCGGTGACTTCTTCGATACGCCGTCCCATGAACCGTTTAATCGAGAAGATCGTGTTCTGCGGGTTGGTCACCGCTTGCCGCTTCGCTACCTGCCCAACGAGCCGTTCGCCGTCTTTCGTGAAGGCGACCACCGACGGGGTTGTGCGCCCGCCTTCCGCGTTGGGGATGACGACGGGATCGCCACCTTCCATGACGGCCACGACGGAGTTGGTCGTCCCGAGGTCAATGCCGATGATCTTCTCAGCCATACTTTCAGCTCCTGATAGGGATTTGATGCGGGCCAAATGCTGGGGGTCGCAGAGCGCAAGCATCGTGCCGATATTCGCTGCCAATAAGGCAGGCGGTTTAGCGGTTCGGCGGTTCGACTCAGAATTCCACTTAACCGCCTAGATTTTGACTCATGTTTCCGTATCGGGACGAGAACCCCACCGAGCGCCCCGCGGTCATCACCGTCTCCATCATCATCGCGAATGTGCTCGCCTTCCTTCTTGTGCAGGGGGCGGGGGCGCAGGGGCCGCTGGCCCGGTCGGTCTGCGAGCTGGGCCTGATCCCGGGCGAGATCACGCGCAGCGTTCAGCCCGGGAGCGGAGTGGCGCTCGCGCCCGGTGTGATGTGTGTGGTAGACGCCGTGCCGAAGTACTGGACCGTGATCACGTCGATGTTCATGCATGGCGGCTGGTTCCACCTGATTGGTAACATGCTGTTTCTCTGGGTCTTCGGAAACAACATCGAAGATGTGACGGGGCACGCGAAGTTCCTGATCTTCTATCTCCTGTGCGGGATCGTGGCGGCCGCCACGCAGACGTTCATCAGTCCCCACTCGGTCGTCCCCATGGTGGGCGCATCGGGAGCGATCAGCGGAGTCTTGGGCGCGTACTTGCTGCTGTATCCCCGAGTCCGCGTGCACACGCTGATCATTTTGCCGATCTACATCACGACGGTCGCGCTGCCCGCCTGGGTGATGCTCGGCTACTGGGCGCTGATTCAGCTGCTCAGCGGGCTCGGCAGTCTCAGCGAGATCGATAAGGGCGGCGTCGCGTTCTTCGCGCACGTGGGCGGCTTCATCGCGGGGCTGGTCCTGGTCCGGCTCTTCGCCTCAGAAGAGGTGCTGCGCCGTCGCCCGACGCAGCCCGAATCGTATTACCGCTACCGCACGTTCGGCTGATCCTCGGAGTGGTGCTTGATCGACTTGCCCTCGACCAGGAAGACCACGTCCTCTGCGATGTTCGTGGCGAGGTCCGCCACCCGCTCGAGGTTTCGGCTCACCAGAAATAGCTCCATCGCCGTGCCGATGATGTGCGGATCTTCCATCATGTGCGTCAGCAGGATCCGGAACATCGACGCGTGCAGCGCGTCTACGCTGTCGTCGCGGCGGCAGATGGCTCGGCCGGCCTGCGCGTCGCCACGCACGAACGCGTCGAGCGCGTCGGCGAGCATCGTGCGCGCCTGGCGCGCCATCTCGAGCAGCTCGGGCTCCGGAACGATCGGCCGGCTGGCGAGCAGGCGCTCTGCTGACTGCGCGATGTTGACGGCGTGATCGCCGACGCGCTCGAGATCGTTGGAGATTTTCATCGCGGCCGTGAGGAAGCGAAGATCGCGGGCCATCGGCTGCTGGGTTGCGAGCAGCCGAATGACGGTTTCCTCGACTTCGAGCTCGAGATGGTCGATCTCGCGGTCGCCCGCGATGACGTCGCGTGCCTTGTCGCCGTCGCGCTGCAGCACTGCCTCGACCGCCGACGCGAGTGCCGCCTGCGCCTCGCCCGACATGTTGAGGAGCGCGACTTTGAGCTCCGACAGCTCGTCGTGAAAATGCCGATGACTGGTCGCTTGCGCGTTCATCCGAACCTTCCCGTGATATAGGCTTCCGTTCGCTCGTCGGTCGGCCGCGTAAAGACCTGCTGCGTCGTGCCGAACTCCACGAGGTGGCCCACGTAGAAGAACCCTGTGTAGTCCGACACCCGTGCGGCCTGCTGCATGTTATGCGTCACTAGAACGATAGTGTAGGTCTTTTTCAGTTCGACCAGCAGCTCCTCGATGCGCTGGGTCGCAATCGGATCGAGCGCCGAGCAGGGTTCGTCCATCAACAGGACCTCCGGCTCGTTCGCCAGCGCGCGCGCAATGCATAGCCGCTGCTGCTGCCCGCCGGAGAGCGCCGTCCCCGGTTCGCGCAGCCGGTCGGACACCTCGTCCCACAACGCGGCTTGCCGCAGGGCGCGCTCGACCCGATCGGGAAGCTCGCGTGCCGGCGCAAGGGCATTCAGTCGCGGGCCGTAGGCCACGTTGTCGTAGACCGGCTTTGGAAACGGGTTGGGTCGCTGGAACACCATCCCGATGCGGCGCCGCAATGCCACGACATCGGTCCCGGGCGCGAAGATCGAGACGCCGTCGAGCAGGATTTCGCCCTGGTGCCGCGCACCGGGCGTGAGGTCGTGGAGCCGGTTGATCGATCGCAGAAACGTGGTCTTGCCGCAACCCGACGGCCCGATCAGCGCCGTGATGGCGTTGCGTGGAATGGCGCAGCTGACGTCGTACAGCGCCTGGGTGGGGCCGTACCAGAAGCTGTACGACTTGGACTCGAGCACTGGTGGATGGGCGGATGGCCGGATAGGCGGATCGTTCCTCGGACGATCCGCCGATCCGACGATCCGCCGATCCGCCGCTGTCTGATTCATCCGAACCTTCCAGTGATGTAGGCCTCGGTCTGCTCAACCTTCGGCTTCGTGAAGAGCTCGTCCGTGCGGCCCACTTCGATGAGACTGCCGAGGTACATGAACGCCGTATAATCGGACACGCGCGCCGCCTGCTGCATGTTGTGCGTCACGATGACGATCGTGTAGAGCCGCTTCAGCGCGTGGCACAGCTCCTCGATGCGCTGTGTCCCCGCGGGATCGAGCGAGGCGGTCGGCTCATCCAGCAGCAGAATCTCGGGTTGGGGCGCGACCGCCCGCGCAATGCAGAGTCGCTGCTGCTGTCCGCCGGACAGCTCCAGCGCACTGGTGTGCAGCCGATCCTTCACTTCTTCCCACAGCGCCGCCTGCTGCAGGGCGCGGGAGACGACCTCGTCCATTTCGCGCTTCGGCCAGCGCCCGTTGACCCTCAATCCCGCGGCGACGTTGTCGTAGATCGACATCGTGGGGAATGGCGTGGGTCGCTGGAACACCATGCCGATGCGGCGTCGGAGCTCGACCGGACTCACGTCGCCGGCATAGATGTTCACGTTGTCGAGCAGGACCTCGCCCATCACGCTCGCGCCGGGCGTCAGCTCGTGCATGCGGTTCAGGCAGCGGAGTAGCGTGCTCTTGCCACAGCCCGAGGGGCCGATGATCGCCGTGACGGTATGCGCGGGGAACAGGAGCGACACGTCGCGGACGGCGCGATGCTGTCCGAACAGCGCCGTGAGGTGCGTCGTCTCGAGCCGCAGCCGGGTGTTAGCGGACGCTACCATGGCGTTGCCGCGTGGCCCAGCGGGCGGTCAGCGAAATGGTGAGCACTAGGCCCATCAAGACGAGCGCAGAGGCAAAAGCGAGCCGATGCCATTCGTCGAATGGGCCTGTGCCATACACGTAAATCTGCAGGGACAACGTTTGCATCGGCTGAGTGACCGACAGTGTGAAGTTGAGATTGCCGAGCGCCGTGAAAAGTAAGGGCGCCGTTTCCCCGGCAACTCGCGCGATACCTACGAGACAGCCTGTCACGATGCCGCCGAGGGCGGTGCGCGCCACGATCTTGAGCGAGGTCCGCCAGCGTGGGTACCCAAGCGCGAGCGCCGCTTCCCGCAGCGAATGCGGCACCAGCCGGACCATTTCCTCGGTCGTACGCGCCAGCATGGGGATCATCAGGATGGCGAGCGCGACGCTGCCCGCGAGCGCCGAAAACCGGTGGGTCGGCCGGACGATGAACGTCCAGGCGACGATGCCAACGACGATTGACGGCGTTCCGTTCAACACGTCGGCGATGAACCGCACGATGAACCCGAGCCGCCCCGCGCCGTACTCGGCGAGATACAACCCAGCGCCGACGCCGACCGGCACCCCGATCAGCGCGGCGAGCCCGACGATGATCCCGGTGCCCACGATCGCATTCGCCACGCCGCCCCCCGATTGGCCGGCGGGCACGGGACTCTTCGTGAAGAACGCCCAATCGATGGACGACGCGCCTTTCACCACCAGATTGCCGAGAATGAGCACCAGGGCGAGGACCGCGATGAAGGAGAGCGCGACGATCAGCCCCGTCATGACGCGGCTCACGAGATGGCGGCGGAAGGCGCGGCTGTTCACAGCGCGCTGCTCCCGACCGCGGCGCCGCGCGCGACGCGCCAGATGAGAATGCGCGCGATGGCGTTCACCACGACGGTCACGACGAAGAGCACCAGCCCGACCTCGAACAGCGCCGAGTGATACATGTTGGTCGTGGCTTCGCTGAATTCGTTGGCGATCGCGGCCGCCATGGTGTAGGCCGGCTGCAGCACCGATATCCCGATGTCGTGCCGATTGCCGATGAGCATCGTCACCGCCATCGTCTCGCCGAGTGCGCGACCCAAGCCGAGAATGACCGCGCCGATGAGTCCCGCGCGGCCGTAGGGCAGCACCGCGGAGCGTACCGCTTCCCAGCGCGTCGCGCCCATCGCGAGGGCCGCCTCTCGCTGGCTCGTGGGTACCGCCAGCAACACCTCACGTGATACCGCCGCGATGTATGGCACGATCATGATGGCGAGGATCATGCCGCCGGCGAGCAGCGAATTGCCGTAAAACACGCCCTGCAGGAACGGCGTCCACCCAAGGACCGCCTTGAGCGGGGGCACGACGTAGCTTCGCAGGAAGGGGATGAGGACGAAGATCCCCCACAACCCGTAGACGACGCTCGGGATTGCCGCGAGCAGCTCCACCAGGAACGCGACGGGCTGTCGCAACCACCTGGGCGAGAACTCGGTCAGGAAGATCGCCACGCCAAGCGCGAGCGGAACGGCGATCAGCAGCGCGAGCACCGACGACGCGAGCGTGCCGAAGATCATCGGCGCCGCGCCGTACACCTGGGCAACCGGGTCCCACGTCGAGGTCCAAAGAAATGATGGCCCGAACCGGCGCAGTGCCGGAAGCGAACTGACGAACAACACGCCGAGAATCACCAGAAGCAGAGACGGCAACGCGAGGGCCAAACCGGTCAGCACACGTCGATAGATGCGATCGCTGCGATCCGCACTGAGGAGGGAGGGGAGGCTGGTCATCGCGCCGGAAACCTACCGGCGGCTCACGGACTGTCCGTCACGACGGTGTAACGGAATTGTCACTACGAATGGCGCGCCTCCCGATGCCTGCAAAAGCGCACCGGGAGGCGGCCCTTATGTCAGCGAGAGTCAGTTACTCTGCGGCTTTCCAGACCGGTCGCCCGCCGGCCGTGATGCTCTTCAAGCGGGCTTCAATCCAGGGGTGCAACTCTTTGGGCAGAGGCGCATAGCTGAGCTCAGGCGCTTTCGCCTGACCGTCGCTCTCCGCCCACCAGATGAACTGGACCAGTGCGCGTGCCTTGGCGGTGTCGCTATAGGTCTTATGCACCAGTAACCAAGTAAAGCTGGAGATCGGATACGCCTGGGCGCCGGACGAATTGGTAATTGACACCCGGAAATCGGTATTCGGACCCATGTCCTTCATCGCGCCGGCGGCAGCTGCCGTGACGGCCTCGAGGCTCGGGTTGATCCAGTTTCCCGAGCTGTTGCGCACTGTGCCGAACTGGATCTTGTTGGTCGTCGCGTAGGCCAGCTCGACGTACCCGATCGCGCCGGGCGTCTGGCTCACCGTTGAGGCCACCCCTTCGTTTCCCCGTCCGCCCAGACCGACCGGCCAATTCACCGACGGTCCCTTTCCCACCTTCTGCTGCCACTCGGAGCTCACCTTGGAGAGGTAGTCGGTGAATACGTACGACGTCCCCGAGCCGTCGGCGCGATGGACCACGATGATGTCCGCCGCAGGCAGCGTCACACCGGCGTTGATGCTGGCGAGCCGGGCGTCATTCCACTTGGTGATCTTGCCGAGGAAAATGTCGGCCAACAAGTCGGGAGTGAACCGCATGGCCTGCGAGAGCCCCTGCAGGTTGTATACGGCCACCACGGCACCCATGACCGTCGGGATGTGCAGCACGTTCCCGCCGATCGCCGCGATCGCCGAGTCGCTCATCGGTGCGTCGGTGCCGCCGAAATCCACGGTGCCGTCGGAGAACTGACGGATGCCACCGCCTGACCCGATCGATTGGTAGTTCAGCTTCACATCGGGATGCGCCTGATTGTAGGTCAGCATCCAGTTCGAATAGATGATGTTCGGGAACGTCGCCCCGGCGCCATTGAGCTGGACCTGGGCGAGAGCCGCCGCCGGTAACGCGGCAAGCAAGAGCAGAAGAGACTTCATGAGTGTGTGTTCTCCGTGTCTGCGTTAGAACGTGAACTGCGCCTGGAAGTAAGCCTGCGAGCGCGTGGCTTCGGCCGCCGCTGTCGGCGACCCACCTTGATACGAGAGCCAGTCCAGGTCGGCGAGGAGCCGGAGGTTGGGCGAGAGCTGATATGAGGCCCCGCCGATGAAGCGAGTCAGGCGGTTGTTGCCGACGTTGGTATTTGGATCCGTCAAGTCCACGCGGGCGAGCAGCGCGACTTTTGAGTTGGAGAGGTGGTACACGCCGAAGACGCTCGCAACTGAACCGGGGGCCTTTGCGACGGCCGGTGGGCCTGTGGTGCTGTCCCTCGTCACGGCATATTCGCCGGCTAATGTGATCTGCTTCGTCCGGTACGAGACCATTCCGAGCAGCCGGCTCCGCTGGCCGCCGGTCGTCGGCTTGCCGTACTGGCCGTACGCACTGACTCGCAGCCCACCCACCCGGCTGGCGTCATCGGTCTCGCTCACACGCACCGATACGCGACCCATCAGGTCTTTACGCTTATCGCCGGCACCACCGCTGTAGCTCTCCCCGTTGTAGATCCCGACTTGCATGTTGACGCGATCGGCGTTCCAGTTGCCGTCCACGCCCAGACCAAAGTCCGACGATGAGAGGTAGCCGCCGCGTTCCATCGCCATCTGCCCCTGCATGCGGTAATCCCAGAGCGCCTCTTCCCAGTCAATCCAGGGCGTATGGATCTGGCCGAGCTTGTACGTGAGCGAGCTGCCCTGAGGCGTGTAGGCGACGAAGGCGTACTTGAGGCGATACCGTAATGAGTTGTCACCTGCGGGGCGATTGATGTCCGCCGTGATGCGCGTGGTCACGCCACCCGAGAACCGTCCGATGACGTTGATGTAGGCCCGCGTCACATCGAAGTTGTTGTTGTGGTTGGCCGTGTCTTTGAGCTGGTAGAGGTACTGCAGATACGCCACACCGCTGACGGTGACCTGCGGTGGCGGCGTGGCGGGCGCCTGAGCGGCCGCGGGGGCGACGAACCCGCCCAGCATGGCCAGGGCCACGAGCGGATAGGACAGCCTTGCGTGCACGGTTACTCCTCAAGACTTGGGTGGAAGTGGACTGCTGCGACGGCTGCAAACTGCCGGCCCGGCATCACCACGATGAGTCGGCCACGTCACGATTCTGTAACGGCCGGAGCCCAAAGCAGATAGCGGAGCCATACGGGCCTCCGCTACCTGGCACCCGGACGACGGCCGTGCAATCCGCCGCCGGGCACGTGGACCGTACTGAGGGATGACACACGGTCCCACAGTGTCTGCGCGCGGTGAATCGCCGGCGAAGGTTGCGTTACGACTGTGTAACGGACGGGAAGTACAGCACAATTGTGGTGCCGCGGCCGAGCTCGCTTTCAGCCTCCACGCGCCCGCCGTGTGCCTCCACGAGGTGCTTGACGATCGACAAGCCGAGCCCCGTGCCGCCTTCCTGCCGCGAGCGGCCGGGGTCCACACGGTAGAAGCGCTCGAAGATGCGAGGGAGGTGCTCGGCGGGGATGCCGGAGCCTGTGTCGGTCACCCGAACGACGATGTCGCCGCCGTCACGCTCCGCGGCCACGCGGATACGGCCACCCCGCGGCGTATGCCGCAGCGCGTTATCAAAGAGATTCGTGAAGATCTGCTGCAGCGCGTCGGGATCGCCGCTGATCGTCGCTCCGTTCGTCGCGGTTTCGAGCTGCACTCGCCGATCCGCTGCCCGCTCGGTGAACCGCCTCCATGCCTCGCGCGCCGCGGCCTCTACCCCGACCGTGCGCGGCTGCGGCTCCCAGCCGCCGGATTCGATCCTCGACAGGTCAAGCAAGTCGTCCACCAAGCGTTGCATGCGACGAGCGTTCTCGACGATCGTCTGAGCGAAGCCCATCGCCTGCGAGTCCGACGATTCCGCCGCGAGCGTTTCGGCGTACCCGGCTATGGCCGTGAGCGGGGTCTTCAGCTCGTGCGACACATTCGCTACGAAGTCGCGCCGGATCGTTTCTAGGCGCCGCAAGTCGGTGACGTCACTCAACACCAGGAGCGCCCCGCCTTCCGCGAGCGGCCGGGCCGAAACGACGACGGTGCGATCACCGAGATTCAGCTCGCGACCCTCCACCACCGCGCCCGTCAGGACCTCCCGCATCAATGCGCGATGCGCGCGATCGTGGAAGAGCTCGCCCAGCGGCGGCAACGCCTCGGTCTCTCCGTAGCCGAGCAGCCGGCGGGCGGCTGCGTTCGTCTCGATGACGATGCCGCGCTTGTCGGCGGCGAGGACGCCATCCGACAACGCTTCGAGCAGGGTGCGCGATTCCTCGCGCTCACGTCGCAGGTCCTCGAAGCGGCGCTCGAGCTCGTGATGCATCGCGCGCAGCGCATCGACCTGGTGGGCTAACTCGGGAACGTGCACGTCGGGGAATTCCGCCGGCCGACCGGCGGCGATGTCGCGCGCTGCCTCGGCAATGCGGAGCAGCGGCCAGGCCAGCGCCCGCGCGAGCAGCCAGGCGACGAGCCAGGCCGCCAGCAGCATGACCAATCCAGCCGCGGCGACAGCTCGCTGGACGGCATGGACCTGTGCGTCCACGACGGCGAGAGTCGTCGAGACACGCACCACCGCGAGCCGGGGCGGTCCATCCCGGATAGCCACGTAGATCTGCCGTTCGTTGGTGGAGGCGCTCAGGCGCTCGCTCACCCCGACGCCGCGAGCGGAGTCGAGCACCGCGCGCACTTCGGGCCGGTCGCGATGATTCTGCAGCTGGGCGAGCGAGGCGCGGTCGAACTCGGTGTCGCCTCGGACGTGGCCGTCAGGATCGATAAGGGTGACTCGGCGCCCGAGGCGGGCACCGGCCAGCGCCGCGAACTCGGGCCATTTGGTCGAGTCGGCCGGCGTCAACGCCGCCACGAGACGCGCCTCGCGCTCCAGCTCCGTCGCGATTTCGTGTTCGAGGTGGCGGCGCAGCAGGACGTCGGCGGCGATGATCGAACCGGCGACCGCGGCAGCCACGAGCAAGCCGATGCTCGCGAAAAGCCGCGTGGCGAGTCTCATGTGCGACGGCGGCGCGGACGCGGGGGGGCGGGGGCGAGTGTCTTCGGTGGGGCTGCCGGCTCGTGGAACCGGTAGCCGACGGCACGCACGGTTTCGATCCAGTCGCCGGCCGTGCCGAGCTTGGTGCGCAGCCGCTGCACGTGCATGTCCACGGTGCGTGTCTGGATGTCCGGCTGCGCCTGCCAGACCGATTCGAGCAACTGGGAGCGCGATTGCACGCGGTCACGGCGTTCGATCAATCGCTCCAGCAGTTTGAATTCGGTCGCGGTGAGCTCGACTTCTTTCCCGTCTGCCGTCACGCGATGAGCGGTACGATCGAGGACGATCGGACCACCGACCAGGCGGCCGCCGGCCGCCACCGGCGGCGCCGCCAGGCGCCGCAGGATCGCCCCCACACGCAACACCAGCTCCTTGGGAGAAAACGGCTTGGCGAGATAGTCGTCGGCACCGAGGGAGAGGCCCTTGATGCGGTCGGGCTCGTCCTTGCGCGCCGTCAGCAGCAGCACGCCGACGTCGCGCGTCTCGTCCCGGCGGCGTAGCTCCGCCAACACCTCGAAGCCTGAGTGGCCGGGAAGCATGAGGTCCAGCACTACCAGATCGGGCCGTTCTTCGCGCGCCGAGCGAAGCGCATCGGCCCCGGTGCCGGCGGTGGTGACGCGGTAACCTTCTTTTGCGAGGTGATACGCGACGAGCGCCGTGATGTCGGGCTCGTCGTCTACCACGAGAATGCGGTGTGGCTCCGGAGTCTCAGGACGCATTCATGACGGCGCCTCGGACCCGCGTCTCGAATCGCGAGCGCGAGCGGTCGAGAGCGGCAGCACGGTCGTGCTGTGCGGCCGGATCACTCCGCACCGCATCGAGCACCGCGCGCAGCAAGCGCTCACGCGTGCCGGGCAGGGGCGCCAGCGTATAGATCAGGTAGGGCACGACGGGATATGTGCGGACGATCCCCAGCGACTCGAGCGTGTCCATGTGCTCGACGATCGTTCCATCGGGAAGATCGCGATATGCCAACGCCACCGTGGCCGCGGCCTCGACGACCGGTTGGTCGAGCAACTCAGCGCGGAAGTTCGCCATCAGCCGAGCGCGCGCAGGTGGCTGGGGCGCAGCACCCACAACAGCATGGCTTCGCCGGCGTCGATGCGGTCGCCGAGATCCAGCAGACAGGCGCCGCCCTTACCCAGCTCCAGGAAGGATCGCTCGCTCCCAGCGGTCAACCAGCTGACGATGGCCCCGAGTCCCGGTTCATGACCCACGATCGCCACAGACTTTTTCGTCCCCTGACTGCGGAGCCATGTCCCGAAGGCAGGAGGGTGCTCGCCCGGAGATAACGTCTCGGCCGTGACGGGTTCGCCCTGCTCGTAGGCCTTGGCCAGTATCCCGGCCGTCTGCATCGCGCGGGCGAGCGGACTTGTGGCCACCAGATCCAACCGCGGGACAAGCGCGCGCAGCCCCTTGGTACACTCCTTCATCTTCTTCTTGCCTTCTGCCGTGAGCGGTCGAGCCGTATCGTCGCTGTGCTCGTGCGCCCACTCTTCGCGCTCCACCGCGATCCCATGACGTACGACGAGCAGCTGCATGTCGAAAAAGGTCGCACCTGCGACCCTGGCTTGGCAACGAGCAGCTCACCGATCGCGCGAATGGGGCTGATCATCACGCTCCGCCAACGGCTCTCGATCAACGCGAGGATCGAGGTCGTGTCGTATAGGCGAACGGCTGGTGGTGAAATTGGAACAGCGGGGCGGCGTGACCGGCCAGCGCATCGTCCCAGCCACCCGATGCTGTGTCACGATTTGAGCAAACGAGTGGTAGCGCGAGGACCGCTCTTTTCGCAATTTTGAGCGTACTATGCATCTCTTCTCCGCGCTGCTGATCGCGCTCCAGGCCGTTGCCCCCTCCGACACAGCGCACATCGTCATCGTCGCCACGACCGACATTCACGGCCGGGTGTTCGGGTGGGATTATGTGCGGGACGCCGCCGCCCCCGGCGGGCTCTCACGTGCCGCCACCGCGCTCGAAACCCTGCGCAGTCGCTATCCTGGCAGGCTCGTGCTGCTCGACGCCGGCGATCTGCTGCAGGGTAATCCCTTCGCGACGTTCTACGGCCGCTACGACAAACGCCAGCCCCAACCCGTCGTGGACGCGCTCAATGCCCTGCAGTACGACGTCGTCACACCGGGCAATCACGATTTCGACTACGGTCTCGATTTCTTACGCCGTGCCGCTACCCAGGCCACGTATCGCTACGTCTCGGCGAACGTGGAGGACTCATCCGGTGCCCCGCTGTTTCCGAAGACGGTGATCCTGCCACGCGGCGTCATCAAGATCGGGATAACCGGCTTTACGACACCGGGCACGATGTTGTGGGATCGCGCGCAGCTCGCCGCGTCGCGCGTGCACGTACGGCGCATCGCCGGCGCCGCTCCTGCGGCGCTGGCGCGATTGGAGGGCGAAGGGGCCGACCTCAAAGTGGTGCTGATCCACAGTGGATTCGGAGCATCGAGCTACGACACGACCGGCGTGGGTCCGGAGAACGACGCCGCTGCGTTGGCGGCGGTGAATCCGAAACCGGACATCGTGATCGTCGGCCACACGCACCGCGAGATCCGCGACACCGTGATCAACGGCGTGGTTTTCGTGCAACCGAAGAACTGGGTGCAGAGCCTGTCGGTAGTTCATGTCTCGATGCGCAGGGAGCCGGGGGAGGGGGGGGG
>WNFB01005525.1_pt1 | contig 14809 bp, 6 predicted proteins | sample 5400501 | NCBI WGS metagenome assembly WNFB01 (sample SAMN13153341, study PRJNA577476) | soil metagenome | isolation source: 200 cm saprolite under Douglas fir tree site 2 hole 1 | place: USA:California | collected 2015-04-18
AAGCGAGCGGGATCGCTCCAATGACCGGGATGACAGTCCTCAACCCTTCGCAGCTGGACTTGAATTTGAACGGCACCACCGCGTTGAGCAGGCCATTACTTACTTCTCTAAGTATCATTCCCGGACGCTACTGGGCAAACGCTGGCTTGTTGTCTTGGGACACTGCGGTAGCTACTTGTGTCCGGGCCCAAGCTCCCTGCTATCCAGCTCAATACACGCTCGGCCTAACCCCGTCTTCCGGACCGCCCAGTGTGCAATGCTCCTTGCAATGCGCATTCCCAGCCTCTAACATGAATGCTGATCCCTCAAAGACTAACCCGATCTTCGATCCTCTCAGTGCAGGAATACTCATCGGTTCAGGACCATGGGAGTGTCTCGACGGCATCGGTGTTGTCGGAACTGGGTGTTCATCGTCGGGAACCCAGAGTCCGTCTTTTGGCGGAAGCTACACGCTTACCCGTTTCGGCAAAGGCATCGCGCCTGCAACATCCGTGTCCGGCGACTATTTCCGTAGCAGCGGAAACCTTGCGCTATGGATATGGTCAGGAGACAACGGCGACCTTACACACGACTTTCTTAATTTCAGCCATGCCGCGTTCTGCTACAACAATCCCATTCCATCCTGTCAGCCGCTTACACGGGGGATCGGGGCTGGCTCTGTAGCTGGCCTAGTCGGTCTTGCTCAGATCGCTATTGTGGCGCGCTTCGTCGGTGTCAACTGGATATCACCGTTCGGCATGGCTAATCCTCCTGTAGGAATGGGGCCCTTCCCTCCGGTACTGTTCGAAGGGTCTCAAACTCTGAACCCGGCCAGCCTAGTAGGTTGCTCACTGCCTTACCCAGTTGGCGGATACGACTGTTGAACGGTAGTTGTTAAGCATCTATCTAGTAAGACTGCTGATTGTTTTTCTGGCGATTTTCTCTCTAGCCAGCCTGGAAGGACCACTTTCAACTAACGTTGCTTTTCCCAGCGTTCGCTTGGCCTCCGGGTGCGTTGGCATTGGATGTGGAGGTTGTCCAACAACTAATGCTCAAGGAGCCTGCTCTGGATTCTGGTATCCTGCTGGACCTAGCCTGGATACCGAGCTCGTGAATATTTTTACTGATGCGAACGCCGAGTTTACGAATATACAATCCGGTTCTCCGTCTATTGATCTTACAGATTCTCCCCTCAGCCCCGTTCTGTACTCACAGTTCAACACCGATCCTAGATTCATGGTCACCAGCTCCGTAGCTGAGCATGGATACATGGAGGTCGAGTTCAACTTGGCGAACAATTTCTGGGGTGTCAACATGAACTTCGGCAACGACCTTAACGGTGTCCGGATCCGGCAGGGACTGGCACACATGATCGACAAATCGTCCTTCGTCACCAACGAGGCCACACTCTCGGGCCTAGCTTCAGCAGTCGATAATCCAGTTCCCGGGGCCAACGGAGGGCTTCCACCCCCGAATCCCTGCGCATGGGACTCTTCATTTCCGGAGACTGGTAGCAATTGTGTCGTTGGTGCTCCGGGTGGAACGGCGTATCGTCTCGGCCCAGCGGCAGGTGCTAATGGTATTTCGTGGCTTCAGGCTCCAGGCAGTGCGGACCTGAATGCAGCCGCTCAGCATTTGGTAAATGCTGGAATCGCTGCAGGGTTCAACTCGGCCACGTCAGTCCTTACTGGAATCAGTTCCGCCGCGTTGTCTCACGTGCCCAACTTCTACATCAGAAACGATGATTCAGCTCGCCTTCACCTTGGGGATAGCTTGGCTGAACAGATCTGCTACGTGTTCACAGGTTCGTACACTATTCCTTGCAGCTATCTGAGCGTCACTCATGGCCCTGCCCTTCCCTGCATTATTCAGCCTTCGTGGTGCCCTTGCTTTGGGACTTGCAGCACTGGTGTTAATCTTAGTTGGGGAATGTATACTGCCGCTTTCTCTGATGTTTATCCGTTCGATTCGAGCCTCTACTTCAGCTACAATAGCCGTTTCGTCGACGGGATTCCATCTATACAAAGCCCCACCGGCCCTTGCTCTCCCGAGTCTGTACCGAGCAGTAGCGTTGCTAACTACATGTGGCTGTGTAACTCGAATTATGACGGTCTCAGTTCGCAGATGGAGAAGGCTCCTTGCCTGACTACGGCAGGAGATCCGAGTCCCGGACAGACCAACAACGGACCGGGAGCTAACTGCCCGGGCACCAGTATGCTGTCAGCCGTAAGTGCGGGCGTTCAGGCAGAAGATAGGTTTGGCGCAGGGGCTTACACGATACCCGTGTATGATCGTGGCATTGCTTTTGGCTATCTCAACAATGGCTGGACCACCGCCATCAATGCTGACGGTCTTGGACTGCCTAATCACTTCGAGTGGCTCAACGCCTGGAACCAGAACCCGACCGTACCAGGTACTCTGCGGCAGGGCTTTGCCTCGACGACAAGTTCGGTGAACCCGTACATCGCGAGCACTCCGCGGGACTTTTACGTAGTCTCAAACGTGTACGACTCGCTGTCTATACCTAACCCGTTATCTTCGTCTCAAATTATCAACTGGATGACCGTAGCTGTGAATCAACTATCCAACAGCAGTCTGACGTACGCTGCGCCTGCTCACACTTCAACCACGTACAGGTTTACCCTGCGGAGTGACCTGTTCTTCCAGGATGGAAGGCCAGTCACCTCGTTCGATGTTGCTTTCAGCTATCTATCCCTGGTCGGAACGGGAGCATTCTCAGCTATCGGCGCAACGTCCATGACCGGGGTAACCCTAGTCGGATCCCACCAAATCGATATTGGGGTAAACTCGACGGGTCCATTTATTCTGTCCAGCCTCACAAGCATTCCAATCGTGCCCGGTCACTACTGGACAAACGCAGGGAGCTCAGCGTGGGATAGCGGAATCAGCACTTGCACTTCGATGCGTGCAGCATGCTATCCTGCCCAATACACTCTGTCGAGTGGAACAACGCCTTCCTGCGCTCTCAGTTGCACGAGCTTTCCCGCTTCGCTGATGACCGTAAACCTAGCGCAGACTGCAGCTGGATACGACCCGATCGTCAATCACACTTTCGTCGGCTCTGGGCCTTGGCAGTGTGGAATAGTGACAAGCTCTGGCAGTGGCGTTTGTACTTCGACGGGTAGTCAGAGCCCGCCTGTCGGTGGTAGCTATACTCTGACTCGCTTCGGCAGGGGATTCTCGCCTGCGTCGAGCGTCAGCAGTATTTACTCTCGTAGCTCAGGCAATCTAGCACTCTACATCTGGTCGCAACAGAGAGGTGATATTACACACGACTTTTTGAACTTCAGCGTGGTCGCCAGTTGCTTCGGTCAACCGGTGGCTTCGACTGGACCGTGTACCCACTTCCAGCAGGGCATCGGAGCCAACGGAGGGCCTCTCCCTGTCGGGCTCACACAGGTCGCTATCGTCAACCGGTTCGTGGGACTCAACTGGGTCTCGCCTTTCAACTGGGTCTCCAGCCCGCCTGTGGGCATCATTCCACTGCCACCAGTACTCTACGAGAACACCGTAACGCTCAACCCGGCCAGTGTAGCAGGCTGCACTACGCCCTACCCGACTGGTGGATATGACTGTTGATGACAGAGTCTTCGCTTGCCCTAGTGAAGCTTCTGGTCGTTTTTCTGGCGATTCTTTCCTTAGCCAGTCTCGAAGGTCCATTCTCGACGAACTTCCATCTTCCGACAGTTCCGCTCGGTCGGGCCATCCTACCCCCGTGTCAAGTCACAATAGGGACGGTTTGTGCCGAGTACTGGATTCCGGCAGGTGCATCTGAAGACACGCTTTCCGCCATCATCTTCACTACTTTGAAATCCAGTTCTTGCTTGCCAACAACTTCTGGGGCTGCGACTTCAACTTTGGTAATGCTGCCTGTGGCGTACACATACGTCAGGGTATCGATCACATGTTCGATACTGCAAAGTTTGCTGCCAACGAGCCAAGTATCTTCGGCCAAGCCGTAGCGCTGGATACGCCAGTTCCGTCTGACAATGTTGGGGGTCTTCCAACAGCGAACCCTTGTGCTTGGGACGCCCTGTTTCCTGAGACAGGGACCAACTGTGTCGTCGGTGCCCCCGGCGGAACCGCGTATCGTCTCGGTAATGCTACGGGTGCCAACGGTATCTCATGGCTCCAGGCCCCAGGTAGCAAGGACCTGAACGCTGCCGCCGCTCATTTCGTCGCCGCAGGCATCGCCACTGGCTGTGACGGTGGCACCGGAACTGCCAGCTGCACCACTTCGACAGATTCTAGGCTCTCAGGAATCAGCTCTACCGCAGCGTCTCACGTGCCCAGCTTTGCGATCGAGAGCGACAACGTACCGCGACTTCACGTTGGTGACAGTATTGCACAGCAGATCTGCTACATGTTCACAGGGTCATACAACATACCCTGCACTTACCTCTCCTCTAGGTCCGTTTGCCCCGGCTGCATTCCAACGTCCTTTCCAGGTTTCACCACATCAACCACCGCGGTCAATCTCAGCTGGGGAATCTACACTGCTGCGTACAACAGTCCAACGGGGCCATCGCCCTTCGATTCTTCTTTGTATTTCAGATACAATAGCCGGTTCGTCTCAGGCATTCCTTCGATCCAGCCTCCAAGCGGTCCCTGCGCGTCCGCTGCCGTCCCAACGGCTAGTGCTCCGAACTACATGTATCTCTGCAACGCAACCTACGACAGTCTCACTAGCCAGATGGAGTCTGCTCCATGTCTGACCGTCACAGGTGATTCAGTCGTCGGCTCGATCAGCAACATTTCAACAGGCCACTGTCCTGGGACGACTAGTACGCTTTCGGCTATCGGTGCGGGTGTTCAAGCCGAAGACCAATTCGGCAAGAACGCTTTCACTCTCCCCATCTTCCAACAGACTGCGCAGTTCGGCTATCTCAACAACGGCTGGAGCAGAGTAATCACGAATGTTGGGGTGGGTCTTCCGAACTACTTCACATGGCTCAATTCTTGGAACCCAAGTCCAGTGCAACAAGGGACTATACGTCAGGGTTTCAAGCAGTCAACCGGATCAGCTAGTCCGTTCGTCGATAGCAGTCTCTGGGACGAGTGGATTGTCGGCAACGTCTACGATTCTCTCATGATGCCTAGCCCATATTCCGGTGGCCAGCTTGTTGACTGGATGGTTTCTAGTGTGCAGCAGTTGTCGAACTCTTCACTGACCTATATGCCACCATCAAAAACAGCAACAAGCTTCCGGTTCACTCTGCGTAGTGACATGTTCTTCCACGACGGTAGGAAAGTCACGGCATTCGACGTGGCCTTCAGCTACCTAGCCTTGAAATCAACCGGCGCATTAATGGGTGGGGGCGCGAGTCCAATGATAGGCATTACCGTTCTCAATCCAAGCCAGTTCGATATCCACTTGAACGCTGTTGGACCGTTCACACTGTTGTCCCTCACAAACCTGCCTATACTGCCGGGAGCCTACTGGACAAACTCCGGCATGTCAGCTTGGAATAGTGGAATCAGCACTTGCACCGCGACGGGCGCTTCGTGCTATCCTGCTCAGTACAGTCTGACCAGCAGTAGCACTCCAACCGTTGCCTGCAGTCTGAGCTGCACTGGCTTCCCTGCGTCGCTGATGAACGTAAACCCAGCTCAGACCGGGGCAGCGTACGACCCTATTGCAAACCATACTTTTGTCGGCTCGGGCCCTTGGGAGTGTGGAACAGTAACAAGTTCTGGAAGCGGCGTCTGTTCCTCGAGTGGCGGTCAGAACCCACCTGTTGGCGGCGCGTATACCCTGACTCGTTTCGGTAGAGGCGTTGCTCCCGCCTCCAGTGTCAGTAGCATCTATTTCCGTAGTAGTGGCAATCTTGCGCTCTGGATCTGGTCTGAGCCTGGGGATATAGGTCATGACTTTCTCACCTTCAGTGTTGTGGCCGCTTGCTTCGGCGCCCCGGTGACGTCGACTGGAGCTTGCGCCCACTTCCAGCAGGGCATCGGCGCCAATGGTGGGCCCGTCCCCGTCGGTCTCAGCCAGGTTGCTATTGTCAACCGGTTCGTGGGCTTGAACTGGGTTGCGCCTTTCAACTGGGCCTCCTCTCCACCCATAGGCGTGATTCCCCTAGAGCCAGTCCTACACGAGAATACCGTAACGCTCAACCCGGCCAGTATAGCAGGCTGCACGAGCCCGTATCCGACCGGCGGATACGACTGCTAGATCGCGTCAGCTCTCTCACTCTGGGCACAATTGGATTTCAGAACGGCATGTTCTGCTTTCTGGACGTGTCGTTCTAAGGACTGGGATTAACTCGCCAATCCGACAACAGTCTAGCGGTAGTACAGATTGACGTTGCGCTCGTTTCTTCTCAAGCGCCTCGCATACACGGCAGTGCTTATCGGGTTCGTTATAGTTTTCAACTTCATTATCTTCGAGGCTATGCCAGGTGAGGTAGGCGCTCTGTACGCCTGTCTGGGTCAGCCTAGGGTTCCTCCTACCATCTGCCAGAAACTGATGGACCAGTTCGGCTACAACCAGACCGTCTGGGTACGTTTCTATGACTATGTCAAGGCAATACTGACGTTCAACTTCGGCGTCTCCTTCGCCAACGGCCAGGACGTAGCCTATCAGGTAATATCCTCCGGCAGACTAGCCAACACCCTTCTTCTGCTCGGCACATCAACCATCATGGCCATAATCATAGGCACCATCTCAGGCATCTTCGTCTCGAGAAAGCGCGGCTCCATACTCGACAACTTTTCAGTAACCAGCTCTCTAACAACCTTCTCCCTCCCAACATTCTTCACGGGCATTCTGCTGATCTTTCTCTTCGCGGTTTCGCTAAACTGGTTTCCAGCAGGCGGAACCTATCCGAGCAGCTGGGACTCGCTCGGATTCCCGCCGCTAGGACAGCAGATTCTGGTGCGTCTCCAGTACCTGTTCCTTCCTGCTCTCACCCTGACCCTGTTCTCTTATGGTGGTTTTCTGCTTTTGACGAGGGCGACTATGATGGAGGCGTTGAGTGAGGATTATGTTCTGACTGCGCGGGCTAAGGGTCTAAGTGAAAGAGCGGTTCTCTTCAAACATGCTTTCAAGAACGCTTCTCTTCCGATAATCACCAATGCTGCGTTGTCTTTCGGTTTCATATTGAGTGGCGCGATCATTACTGAGACGATCTTCAACTGGAACGGACTGGGGAAGTGGTTGTTCGACTCTATCGGCTACAAGGACTTTCCCGTAATGCAGGCCATGTTCTTCGTGATCGCCGTCTCAGTCATAGCCGCGAACCTCATCAGCGATATCGTCTACGGCGTCGTAGACCCCCGAATCAAGTACGAATAGGCAGGGGAAAAATCTGCCAGCATAAACCTTCTAGCATATCCAGACAATGCTACGGGAGTTGGGGATTGACTGTTGATCAGTGGGGAATGGGTCACTGTTGGGTTAGGCAAAATTTGGAATCTAGAAGATATCGCCGAGCTGAGTTTCGTTACTGCTCTTACGTCGCAGGTAGCCTTTCTTCCATGCCAGTCCCACCAAACCAACGAGACCTGCCAATGTCGTTGCGCCCACTGTAATCCTGCCAGAGTTTGAGCCAAGCCAGGTGAGTTTGACCTCGAAGCTCACTAGGGATGATGCGTCCATGGGACCTGGTTGATGGGCCTTTGTCAGGACGAGGTATGTTCCTAGTGGTCCGGTGCTGGGTATTGTGTAGGTTGCCTTGTAGAGGCCTTGTCCCACGCGGATCGCGGTCAGAGTGGTGTTTGTCCCGTCGGGTTTGAAGAGAGTGACTTGAAGCTGGACGCCCTGTTCAATGGGAGCGCCGTTGACGGTTGTTAGGATGTAGGCTGTGGCCGTGTCTCCGGGGAAGTAGATTGTTCCCATGTCAATGCTGAGTGCTAGATTGTTGTTGGATGTAGGCTGGACTGTGAATGTTGCGGAGGCGTGGGCACCGGAAAATGGGTCGAAGGCGAAGACCCCATGGGTACCAGCTTGGGATAGAGGGACGTCGAATGTAAACGTGAAAGTTCCGTTATGCGCGATCGTGAATCCTGTGGACATGTTGTCAAAATTGACGTAAACGAAGTTCACTGGTATGTAGCCGAATTGCTCTAGGATGAGGAAGCCTGTTCCTTGGACTTGCACCTTTGTGCCGTCCGGCCCTGTAGTGGGGGATAGTGTGATGACTGGCGCCGGAAGGATCGTTACTGTCCCGCCGTTCATACTATTATCTGCTGGTGTCGGATCGACTTCTCCAGGTGCAAGAAATACCGTAACAGAGATCGTGTAGTTTCCAGGTGTTACCCCGCTGGTGTCCCATGCAATTGTGAAGAAGTCTCGGAATCCGCAGAAGTTGAACGGGCTGGGCACACACGCTGGCAGGAATAGTCCTCTCAGCGTCTGGACTGGCCGTCCGTTGGCGTAGGCTGTCAGGCTGACAGTCTCGTTGTTCAATCCGTTGTTCAGAAGCTGAATATTGATGAACACCGTTTGTGTTTCTACCGCGGTAGTCGGCCTAACATCGACCTCGACTATGGCTACGTCGTGGGCGGGCTGAGGTCTCACGTTGACTGTCGTGCTTCTAGTTGAAGAAAGCCCGGCATTGTCCGTGACGGTCAGGGTCACTGTGTAGTTGCCTGGGCGGTTGTAGTTGTGGTTCGTGAACGTGCCTCCGCTGAAATCGTTGTCGCCGAAGGACCAGCTCCAAAAGACCACTGTGCCGTCAGGGTCGAAGCTGGCGCTTCCATCGAAGGCAACGTTCTGTCCTGCAACCGGATTAGTTGGTGTGACTGAGAAGTTGGCGACAGGAGGGATGTCCGGGGGTCTTACGATCTGTAGCTGCAACTGGGACTGGTGTGAGATAAAGGTCGAGCCCGCCTTGGCTGTAGCAACCAGCGATATGGTATAGGTCTGGCCAGGAGTAGCGGGGGAGGTCGTCAACAGCAGGATGGAGCCTTGTGATCCGCCAGAGGAGAGGAAAACGGAAGACGGGATCAGATGGGGTATTGGTGGATTGAAACTTGAAGTGAATACTGTTGCTGTCAGATTCACGTTTCCGGAAAACCCGTTAAGGCTTGTGAGAGTGATCAGAAACGTGGCATTGGCTCCTGATGGAACTGAAACAAATGAGAGATTGGTAATGATTGTGAAGTCGGGCTGAGAGGAAGGCGTGACTCTGACGACTATTGTCAGCGAGTTGGTGTCAACTCCGTTAAAGTAACAGTTTGCGCACACAGAGGTACCTGTAATCGTAGCATTGTACGTGCCTGGGCTAGAGGAGGAATAGGAACAAGGCACGGCCGCGCCCCCGCCAGGGGATAGAATTACCGCTGAGGGACATGAAACTGAGAGAGCCGAAGGAGCAAGGGTTGTCAGGGTTACGGTGCCTGAGAATCCGAAGAGGCTTGCAATACTAACTGTGCCCGTGATTGATGAGCCCGCCACGAATGATACAACTGGTGACGTCATACTGTAGTCCGTGACGTTCACCCCGAGCATGATTGAATGGGTCAGGGATCCGCTAGTTCCAGAAATAGTGGCCGTGTAAGCTCCTGCAGGTCTTCCCGCGCCGCACGTTGGATACTGGTATGCGTAACCCCCTGACGGGACGAAGACGGTCGCAGTGTCCGTGAGCGTCGTAAACCAGCACGTGAACGCCGTTGTAGATGGGGTGATAACTAGGTTGACGTTACCAGAAAAGCCGTTGACGCTGGTCAGGGTGATAATTGTCTGTCTCTCCGAAGCGACCGGGATGGCTTGGAAGGTTGGATTCTCCGCGATTGTAAAGTCTCCAGAGCTCGTAGTGGTGACTGTTACCGCTACGGTGATGGTGTGCGTGATTGAGCCGCTTGTCCCTGTCAAAGTCACAGTGTAAGTACCGGTAGATGTCGTTGACGTCGTTGACACTGTCAGCGCGGACGTGGCGATCCCTCCACTGGAGAGAGTGACACTTGTCAAGCTCAACGTTGCGGTCAAACCTGCAGAGGAGGACGAATCCGTCAGGCTCACTGTACCAGTGAACCCGTTGAGACTCGTCAGTGTCGCTGCAGTAGTTGCTGAAGAGCCCTGTGCAACGCTAAGGCTACTTGGACTCGCGGCAAGGGCAAAGTCCGGCCGCGGTGCCCCGTTAACCGTAACAGAGATTCGGAACGTGTGGAACAGTGTTCCGCTTATCCCTGCGATGGAGGCCTGGTAGGTTCCTGGAGTAGTAGATGTGGGGGCTGAAACTTTAATGGTGGAAGTTGCAGTTTGACCCGCCGCCAAGGTAACACTGGCAGGACTAACACTGACGACAAGATTCCCAGTGACGACCGTAGTGTTCAGACTAACAGAGCCTGAGAAACCGTTGATGCTTGTGACGCTTAAGGTGGACGTTCCCGAGGCGCCCGCGTTGATCGTGACGGTGCTTGGGCTCGCGGCCATGACAAAGTCAGGCATCGTGCTCGTCGACAAAACCGCGGTCTGAACTGTCTCAGGAACAGGACCAATGGAACCGTTTGCAACGGTTACGCAAGTGGTTGTCCCTGAGACGCTGCTGGGGGCGCAACCGGTCTGGTATCCTATAGCCGTACCTGAAGTTGTTCCTGTGACGTTGTAGATGGCAGTGAACAGAAGACCGGTAGTCGGGGGAAATGTAAGCTGGCCCAGCGCGCCGACTGCAGCCAACTCAATAGTGTCCGCGTTTGCTGGGCAAGATGTGCCATGTATAATGACACCCCCGACGCATTCCGACAGAATGGTTGTTGGGGTCGGGAGCACGGTGCCAGTGAGGTTGACTCCTGAGGGTCGTAAGATATTGTGATCTGCCAGAAGTGTGATGTCGAAACCGTTAATCGCGTTTGAACCTTGGATGAAAACCGAGACGCGGAGTTGTGTTCCTTGTGTTCCAGCCAGGATGGCTGGGGTTGCGGGACAGGAAGTTGTACTAGAAGAAACTATGCAGACTATTCCTACTCCAGAACTGGTTACGGTCACCGTGACGGTGGTTGTGTGAGATATCGATCCACTAGTCCCGGTAACCTGAGCCGTGTAGGAGCCCGGCGTATTGGATGTGACAGTCAGGGTTGCGCTACCAAACGGGCCCGTACTCGTCGGGGTTATTGTAGCGGTCAATCCATTTGAGGCGGAAACCGTCAAGAAGACTGTGCTGTTGAATACGCTCACCCCATGCAGACTGATCGTTGATGTCCCGGAGGTTCCTGCCGCAATACTGAGGCTTGCCGGGTTGGCAGTGATCGTGAAGTCGGTCTGGTTCGTGAAGACAGTCACTGAAACCGTGATCGAATGAGATACGGACCCGCTGGTCCCTGTGACCGTGACCGTGTATGCACCCGTTGCTGTTGACGGCGCGGTCGATATTGTGAGTGTAGAAGTTCCAGACCCCCCAGCGATACTTGTGCTGGAGAAGGAGGTCGTCAAACCTGTGGTGGGCGAGACGCTAGCCGCAAGGTTCACCGTCCCTGTGAAACCATTCAGTGGAGCCACGGTAACGGTCGAGGTTCCCTTTGCTCCTGCTAAGATAGAGAGTGATGTTGGACTTGACGTTAAAGCGAAATCAGGACCAGTAACTGCTACCAGAACGGTCAGAGTCGCGCTACTCTTGATACGAGTTCCAGATGTTGCCTTGATAATCGTATGATAGGTCGTCGCTACGGTGGGAGACGCGCTGAAAGTGGCCGTCGATGTGGCGGTTGCTCCTGCGGCGAGAGTAACCGTGCTCGGACTGTAGGTAATAGTGAGCGGGGGAGTGGTCGGGATGATAGTTCCGGTTGAGAGAGTTATGGAACTAGCAAAACCATTGAGACTGGTGAGGCTGATGGTGGCGGTGCCCGTAGAGCCTGAGGCAAACGAGACCGTTGTCGGGCTGACGGTGAAGCCGAAATCATTAACGACAACATTGAGCCTAACAGTACCGGAAAGAGTGTCAGGATTACTTAGAGCGTCTGCAGTCGCATACGTCCCCGATACGATCACAAAATAGTTCCCAGCTGCAGCGGCGCTGAGAGTTAACGAGACGGAGCAACTCAAACCACTCGTCGTGCAGGGATTCACTCCGGTGAGAGTGGCGGTGAGACCTGTACTCGCAATCGGAGTGAAGGTGACTGCGTCAGTCGCCCCAAACGGAGGATAACCAGTACCGGCGGTCGCAGTAATAGTAGCAACATTGGAAGTGCCCGGAAATTCGGGACCAAAACTCGAAGGGCTGGCGGTAACCGTGACGAACGGTGGAGGAGTAGAATTGTTGAACGTTCCAGCCTGAGCAGTTTCAGGAACCGGACTAGTAGACCCGTTGGCTATGGTCACACATACACCGCCCGGGACGCTGGTGGAAGTGCAGCCGGTCTGGTAGGCTGCTGCCGTTCCTACGACGGGGGAGGTCCCGGTAATATTGTAAATTGCCGTGAAGAGTAGACCGGTCGTCGGAGGGCTCGTCAGCAGACCCAGACCTGCAGTAACCGTGAAATGGAGCGTGTTCACGTTATCTTGTGATCCACAGACTGAGCCAGTCTTCAAGAGTCCTTGCATGCAATTCAAAATAATGGTGGGCGTCCCGGGAAGGATAGTTCCAGTCAGGTCAACGCCGACTGGAGCTATGATCGTATGATTAGAAACGAGAATTATGTCAAAGCCATTGAGAGCATCAGAGGCCTGGATGAAGACCCCGACACGAATCTGTTGGCCCCTAGGCCCGTTAAACACGGCTGGAGCTGCAGGACAAGGACCCGCGGAACCACTAGCCGCTGTCGGATCGTTAAGGCAAATCTCTCCAGTGAGAGCAGCATGTGTCTGATGAATGATGGCCGGTGCGAATATGCTTCCTAGGAGCAGAATCGGAATTAGAAGGACAATTTTTCCTTTCTTCAAGGGAGTTCCCTCTGATCACTGAGAAATCGAGCGCGCCGATAGAGAAATTAAGTCTTTGCATTAAGGTTGCCTTCTCTTGCCTCAAATCTGATTCGAAAGTGGTAGCTGGGAGGATGAGGTAGCCTTGGGGTTGCTCAAGAAAGCTGGCTGTGTCCACGCTTGTCCTAGCAGTTCCATACGTGTTCGGGTCCGAGTTGGAATTCGTCATGAAGGACTCTGACTGCTTCAGGGCCTTCATGTTCGGACACTACGAAGGAGACATTGTATTCAGAGGAGCCTTGTGCGACAATACGCACGTTGATCTTCTTCCGCGCAACAGCGCCAAAAATTCTGGCTGCTACTCCCGGGGTGCCTTTCATTCCTGACCCAACCACGGCTATGATGCACGCGTCTTTCTCAGCGACCACCTTATCGACGAAGCCCTGGCCCAGTAACGCAAGCTGCAAAGCTCGAACCGCGTTGTCCACGTCCTTCCGTGCAACGACACACGATATTGTTGCTTCCGAAGATCCTTGAGAGATCATGATCACGTTGACATTGCTTGAGCCTAGCGCCGAGAAGACTTTCGCCGCCGCTCCAGGTGAACCTATCATTCCAGTCCCGCTGACGGTGACGATTCCGACGCTTCTTATGATGGAGACCGCTTTCACCACTCTGCCTCCGTTGTCGATCTCTTCTGAAGAGACTAGGGTTCCTTCGAGGGTTAGCTTGGAAGAGTTTCTAATACGAACTGGGATCTTTCTCTGCTCGGCGGGCTGCATAGTTCTCGGGTGCATCATCTTTGCTCCGAAAAACGACAGTTCCAAGGCTTCTCCGAAGGAGACCGTAGGAAGGACTCTTGCATCTTTGACGATTCTGGGATCAGCGGTCATTAACCCGTCAACATCTGTCCATATCCAGATCTCGTCAGTGTTGAGCGCGGCTCCTAGAAGAGTCGCAGTATAGTCGGACCCGCCTCTTCCGAGGGTGGTTATGCTCCCGTCGACGGTTGCGGCTATGAAGCCTGTTACTACGGGGATCTCGCCTCTGGACAGCATGGGTTCGAGGCGTCGTCGTATCTCGTGGTAGCTTACTTCTGCTAAGGGATTGGCTTCTCCGAATCTCTCGTCGGAGGTTATCCCTGCCTCCGCTCCTGTGAGCGCTCGGGTCTTGACGCCGAGGCTTCGAATTGCTGCCGCCAATATCGGTGTAGAGAGACGTTCACCGAAAGAGAGGAGATAATCTCTGCTTCGGGGAGTCAGTTCTCTAAGATGAGATATTCCTTCGACAGTTTTTTCCAGCTCCATGTTTAGCCGGTCGATAAGGTTGAGGAGTTCCCTCCTCGTTTTCTTCATCGAAGCTGCTCGGGCGGTCTTGATGTGGAGAGTCTGAATCCTTGACAGGATTTTTCTTACTCGGGCGTTTTCTCCCTTCCGCGCGAGTTCTCCGATTTCTACCAGCTGTTCTGTTGTGTCGTTCATTGCTGATGCGACGACGACAATTTTGTTTTCCGGCAAGAAGCGTTGGACTATTCTGGCTGCGTTTTTGATCCTCGCGGTGTTGGCTAGTGATGATCCGCCGAATTTCATTACGAGCTTCAGTTTTGGTCCCTAGATCGAGTATTCGTTTCGAATGTCAACTAGGTCACGGATTATCGCGCTGGCCGTCTCTTCTCCCCCCGCTCCGCGGCCGATGAGGGTCACGTCACCTATGTGTTCTGTCGAGAATGATAGCGCATTGAGGTTGCCAGGGACACACAGGGGGTCGGCTGCATGGACTTCCTCGGGTTTCACAACAGCTTGTGAGTCTGTCAGTCGCCCGATGAGTTTGATTCTTGCCCCTGATTTCTTGGCCATCCGGATCTTTTCAGGTGTTATGTTTTGGATCCCGATTATCTCCAGTTCGTTGATACTTATCCGGTGTTTGAGAACCCAGTTTGCGATGATGACAATCTTTGCGGCCGTGTCTAGTCCCTTCAAATCATTGGCAGGGCTCTTCTCCGCGTATCCT
>WNFB01003009.1_pt1 | contig 14802 bp, 10 predicted proteins | sample 5400501 | NCBI WGS metagenome assembly WNFB01 (sample SAMN13153341, study PRJNA577476) | soil metagenome | isolation source: 200 cm saprolite under Douglas fir tree site 2 hole 1 | place: USA:California | collected 2015-04-18
CGCGCAGACCGCATAGGCGTCCTCGGTGACGACGGAGACCTTGTCGTCGTGGGCGCGCGGCTCGTAGATCTCGGGCACCATCGCGCTCGCCATGTGCTTCAACCCCTCCAGGCCGTGCATCGCGTGGTCGGGCTCCGCGGCCACCACCCGCACGCGCGGGTTGCGCTCGTGCAGGAACCGCGCGGTGCCGACGACGGTGCCGCTCGTGCCGAGGCCGGCGACGAAGTGGGTGACGCGCCCGCCCGTCTGCTCCCAGATCTCGGGGCCGGTCGTGCGGTAATGCGCCAGGGGGTTGGCGGGGTTGCGGTACTGGTCCGCGTAGAAGTACCGGTCGGGTTCGGCCGCGACGAGCTCGCGGACCTTGATCATCGCCCCGTCGGAGCCCATGAGCGGATCGGTGAAGACGATCGTCGCGCCGTACGCCCGGCAAAGGCGCTGGCGCTCCTCGCCGACGCTCTCCGGCATCACCAGCTCCACCGCGTAGCCCTTGGCCCGTCCCACCAGGGCCAGGCCCACGGCGGTGTTTCCCGAGGAGGAGTCGACGATCGTCCGCCCGGGACGGAGCGCGCCGCTGCGCTCGCCCTCCGTGACGATGGAGAGCGCGGTGCGGTCCTTGACCGAGCCGCCGGGGTTGAACCACTCGCACTTGCCCCACAGCTCGACGCCGGCGGGCACGCCTCGCAGGCGCAGGCGCAGGAGCGGCGTGTGGCCGATCGCGTCCAGTATGTTCGCGAGGACCGGCGCCGGCGCCAGCGTCAGGCTCATACCGAGGCCGGCTGCCTCGGCTCGAAGTGGCACGACCAGGCGAGGTCGGAGACCTGCCGGATCGTGGGGGCGTCGCCGCACACCGCGCACTTGGGATCGCGGCGGACCCGATACTCCTGGAACTTCATGGTGAGCGCGTCGTAGGTCAGCAGGCGTCCCACGAGCAGCTCGCCGCGCCCGAGAAGGAGCTTGATGGCCTCGGTGGCCTGGACGACGCCGATGATGCCGGGCAGGACGCCGAGCACGCCCGCCTCGTCGCAGGAGGGAGCCATGTCGGTCGGCGTCGGCTCCGGGAAGAGGCAACGGTAGCAGGGCCCCTGGCGGGGCAGGAACACCGATGCCTGCCCGTCGAAGCGGAAGATGCTGCCGTAGATGCTCGGCTTGTTCGAGAGCACGGAGGCGTCGTTCACGAGGTACTTGGTGGAGAAGTTGTCGGAGCCATCCAGGATCACGTCGTAGGGCGCGATCACGTCCATGACGTTGCTGGCGTCGAGGCGCAGGTCGTGGCGGACCACGTCGACGTCGGGGTTCAAGGCGCGGATGGTGGCCGCCGCCGACTCGGTCTTCGGCTTGCCGACCGACGCGTTCGTGTGGAGGATCTGGCGCTGGAGGTTCGACAGGTCGACGACGTCGGAGTCCACGAGCCCGATCGTGCCCACGCCGGCCGCGGCCAGGTACAACCCCGCGGGCGAGCCGAGGCCCCCGGCCCCCACCAGGAGCGCCTTCGAGGCGAGCAGCCTGGCCTGTCCCGCCTCCCCGACCTCGGGCACCAGCAGGTGGCGGCTGTAGCGGCTCTTCTGCTCGGCGCTGAGCGTGCGGGGCACCTCGATCGGGAGGCCGGCTTCCTTCCACTTGCCGAAGCCGCCCGCCATCGACGAAACGTGTGTGTAGCCCAGCTCCTGGAGCGCCTTGGCGGCCAGCGCGCTCCGGGTGCCGCCCGCGCACTGCAGGACGATCTCGCGGGACTTGTCCGGCAGCTTCTCCTCGACGCGCAGCTCGAGGAAGCCCCGGGGAATGAAGAGCGCGTCCGGGATGTGGCCCTGCACCCACTCGTCGGCCTCGCGCACGTCCACGATCACCGCCCCGCGTCCCGCCATCTCCAGCGCCTCCTGGGGAGACACCTCGTGGACTTCGGATTTCACGCGGCGGATCAGATCCTTGAAGGTGGTCAATCGTTCCTCCCGGGGAGCCGGGGAGGGTGCGCCAGGGCAGGCAAGCTTCGCGTCCACGCGTCCCGTGCGGCGGGCCGGGAGGCAGTATAGCATGGGGCCGCGGCGATGGAGAAGATATTGGAGGGCGACCTCGCCAAGATCGACGTGCCCGATCTGCTCACGTTCCTCAACATGGGGCACCGCACGGGCGTCCTCGCGCTGGAGCGGTCCGAGCAGGAGACGAAGCTCTTCTTCCGCGACGGGCGGCCCGTCTTCGCGACCTCCACCCGCGACGACCTGCGGCTCGGGTCCATGCTCGTGCGGTTGGGGAAGGTGCAGGCGGACGTCCTGGAGAAGGTCATGTCCGGGCCGAAGAAGCCGGGGCGGATCGGCCACGCGCTCCTGGCCGAGAACGTCCTCACCGAGGCAGAGCTGGCGTCTTTCCTCAAGGTGCAGGTGTCGGAGGTCATCTTCGACACCTTCGCCTGGCGTGCGGGCGTGTTCAGTTTCTGGGACGGCGTGCCGCCTCCATCGACCGCGGTCACCCTGGACATGGACCTCCAGAACCTCCTGATGGAAGGCGTGCGGCGGATCGACGAGCGCCACCGCCTCTCGGAGGTGTTCCCCGACCTCGAGATGGCGGTGGAGGCGGTCGCCAATCCCGAGCGGGTGAAGCACAGCGTCAACCTCACGCCGGACGAGTGGAAGGTGTTCTTCCTCGTCGACGGCCGGCGCAGCCTCGCCGACATCTGCCGCCTGGCCGGCAACCCCGACGAGCTGGCCACGCTGCAGATCCTGCACAACCTGGTGCTGGCGAAGTTCGTCGCCGTCGGGCCGCCCGTCCCCGTCCCCCCATCCGAGACGGCGGTGGCCGCGGATCCGAGAGGGACCCACAAGCTGCAGGACGGGAAGCCCGTGGTGCCCGCGGCCCCGGCGGCGGTGGAGTTCGCGGCCGTGGTGCGTCCCCGGCCCGAAGACGACACGCGGGAGATCGTGACCCCCAAGGCCGTGCAGTACCTGGGACACGTCGGGAAGGTCACGGTCAGCCGACTGACGCTGGTGGTCGCGGGCAAGGAGACCTCGTTCCCCCTGACGCGCGACACCTACACCCTGGGCCGGCACCGCAACAACGACATCGTGATCTCCGATCCGAAGGTGTCGTCCTTCCACGCGCGGCTGGACCGCGGGCCGGAGGGTTTCGTGCTCGTCGACCTCAAGAGCCGCAACGGCAGCTACGTCAACGGCGAGCGCGTTGAGAACGCCCAGCTCAACACCGGGGATGAGGTGCGTCTGGGGACGGCGCTCGTCGCGTACAAGGTCGACTACATCAGCTCGAGCTGACGAGCCGGAGGTTCCCTTGGCCGAGATCCGGCCGTTCGCTGGCGTGCGCTATCGCGTTCCCGACTCGGAGCTGCCCCGGGTCCTCGCGCCGCCCTACGACGTCATCCCTCCCGCGTACCAGGAAACGCTCTACGCGGCCGACCCGCGAAACATCGTGCGGGTGATCCTCAACCGCGGGGCGGGCGATGCGGCCTACGACGAGGCGGGGGCCACCTATCGGCGCTGGCTGGGTGAAGGCGTTCTCGCGCCCGATCCCGAGCCGTCGCTGTACCTGCTCGAGCAGTCGTTCGCCGTCGACGACCGGCGCCTCGTGCGCGTCGGCCTGCTCGCGCGCTTCCGCGCCGAGGAACCCGGCACGCGGAGGATCCTCCCCCACGAGCAGACCCGCAAGGGGCCGCGCGAGGACCGCTGGCGCGTGCTGCTGGCCACTCGCGCGAACTTCAGCCCGATCTTCATGATGTTCCCCGATGCGCGGGGCGCCTTCGCGTCGCTCGCCGCCGCGGCGATGACCTCGGGCCCGGAGTCCGCGTTTACCGACGACGGCGGCGTCGCCCACCGCCTGTGGCGGATCGCGGACCCGGCGGCGATCGCCGCGTTCGCCGCCGCGCTGGCCCGCCCGACGGCGTACATCGCCGATGGCCATCACCGTTACGCGACCGCGCTGCGCTGCCGCGACGAGCACGGACCGGAGGGAGCCTGGACGCTCGGATACTTCACGCCCCTCGAGGCACCGGGTCTCGTCGTGCTCGCTTACCACCGCATACTTCAGGAGGGGCCGCGCCTGGAGGCGGCCCGTCGCGCGCTGGAGAGGCATTTCCGGTTGGGCACCACCGCCGACACGCGGGGGGCGGCTCGGGAGGCCGGCCGGTCCGGCGCGCCCTACGCCTTCGGTCTCGCCGAGCCCGGCGCGGGCGGACTGGTGGCCGAGGCGCTTCCTGCGGCGGCGGGCCTTCTCCCTTCCGATTCGCCCGCCAGCCTGCGGGCCCTCGACACCTATTTCCTTCATCAGGCGGTGCTGCCGAAGCTGTTGGAGGTGGAAGACTCCGCCGTCCGCTACGTCCACTCGCTCGCCGAGGCCGAGGGGACGGTGGCGGCCGGAGCCTGCCGCCTGGCGGTGTTGATGCGCGCCACCCCGCCTCAACAGATCGTGGATGTGGCGGAGGCGGGGGAGTCGATGCCCGCCAAGAGCACGTTCTTCCACCCTAAGCTGCCCTCGGGGCTGGTGATACATCCGCTCGTCATTTAGCTGGGGGGTGCTAGCGGCGCACCCCCCAGACCCCCCGCTCGCTACGCGCGAATGAATCGCGCTCCGCTCGCAGCTGTTGCTTTTCGCTCGCTACTCTTCTTCTCGGATGGCGTCGAGCATGACGCCGGGGCGGTTCGAGGCCACGCCGTACAGGTCGTAGCGGGCGAGGCGGCGCAGCTCCTCCGGGTCGTCCACCACCCAGGTGGCGAGCTTGAGGCCGGCCTCGCGCGCACGGTCGCGCAGCTCGTCCGAAAGCATGCGCTTCTCCGGCATCACCAGCTCGCTCGCGACCTCCCGGGCGCCGGCCAGCACCTCGCCCGGCTCCGCCTTCTGGAAGAGGTGCCCGCGCACGATCTCGGGCGCGAGCTTGCGGCAGCGCAGCAGGGCCCGGCGCGAGAAGGACAGGAAGGCCACGTCCTTCTCCATCCCCGCCTTGCGCACCTCCGCGATCGCGCGGGCCTCGATTCCGCCCTCGGCGTCGTCGGTCACGGCGTCCGGCTTGATCTCCACCATCACCCGTGCGCGGTCCTTCAGCAGGGCCAGCGCCTCGCCGAGCGCGGGGACGCGCTCCCCGCGATGGGTGTCGGCGAAGCGCGAGGGATAGCCGGCGGAGAGGGCCCGGATCTCCGCGAGCGTGAGGTCGCGCACGCGGCCACGGCCGGTCGTGGTGCGGTCCACGGTCGCGTCGTGGATGACGACCACCTGGCCGTCCTTCGTGAGCTGGACGTCGAACTCCACCAGGTCCGCTCCCACCTCGAGCGCGGACGCGAAGGAGGCCAGCGTGTTCTCGGGAACGTGGGCGGAGTCGCCGCGGTGGGCGATGATGAGCGGGGGCATCGAAGGGATGGGCTAGCGGGTCAGCTCGGCGGGCGCTCCGGCGCGGGGAAGGGTCCTCTCGTAGACCTTGGCGTCGACGAACACGTCGAGGAGCTGCAGGTCGAGCTTGCCGCTCCGGGCCTCGTCGCGGAGGATGTCCAGGGCCCGCTCCACCGGCACCGACTTCTTGTACGGCCGGTCCCACGCCACCAGCGCGTCGAAGATGTCGGAGATCGTCATCATCCGGGACTGCACGGGGATGTCGTTGGCCGCCAGCTTCCGCGGATAGCCGGTGCCGTCCATCTTCTCGTGGTGCGCGTAGGCGATCTCGGGGACCCGGCGGAACTCCCCCGTCCACGGGATCTGGGAGAGGAACTTGTACGTGTGGGTGACGTGGCTCTCGATCTCGCGGCGCTCCTTCTCGGAGAGGCTGCCCTTGCGGATGGACAGCGCCGCGACCTCGTCCATGCTCAAGAAGGGCTGGCGATTGCCCTCGCCGTCGGTGTACGTGCGGTTGGGCAGGTCGATGAGGGCGCGAAAGCTCTCCTCCTCGAGGATGGTCGGCTCGTTCGCCTGGAGGACCATGCGCAGGATCTGCTCGATATCCTCGACGCCCTTCTCGTGGGCGCGGTCCATCTGCAGAAGCAGCTCGGGCGAGGCCTGGCCGGCCATCACCTGGTCGAGCTTGGAGCGCAGGTGCTCGGCCTCCAGCGTGCGCTTGATGTAGGAGAAGCGCTGGCGGAGCAGCAGCAGCTCCCCGACGTACAGCTTCTTCCCCTTGATGAGGACCTTCTCGCGCACCCCGACCTTCCCGAAGTCGTGGAGCAGGCTCGCGTAGCGGATCTCCTGGAGCTGGTCGCGCGTGAAGCTCACGTCGCGGAAGGGAGCGGCGTCGAGCGCGTCGACCTTCTCGGCCAGGGCCACGGTGAGCGTGGCCACGCGCTCCGAGTGGCCCGAGGTGGTGGGGTCCCGGCTCTCGATCGCGCTCACGGAGGCGCGCACGAACGAGTCGAACAGGTTGCGGATGTCCTGGATGAGCCGGGTGTTCTCGAAGGCGTCCGCGGCCTGGCTGGCCAGGGAGCTGACCATCTCCTCGTCCACCGACGTGAACGGGATGACCGCTTCCTCGACGAGGGCCACCGGCCGCAGCACCGTCCGGGCCTCCCGCTTCTTGTTGATGAGCTGGACGACGCCGATCACCGTGTCCTGATGGTCGCGCATCGGCACCACCAGCATCGACTTGGTGCGGTATCCCGACCGCTGGTCCCACGTGCGGCTGATCGTGTACGGAGTGCCCGGAGGGAGCTGATAGGCGTCGGCCACGTTCACGATTTGACCGGAGAGCGCCGCGTAGCCCGCGATGGAGGTCTCGTCGAGGGGCACGGTGCGCTTCTCGAAAGACACGGGCACGGACTCGTTCTGGGCCAGGACGAACTCGAGCTGGTCCCCGGTCTGGGCGGCCTGGTCCTTGCCTCGCACCACGAGGTACAGCGTCCCCGCGTCGGAAGCGGTGATGGCCCGGCACTTGGCCAGGATCAGCTCGAGCAGCTTGTTGATGTCGCGCTGCGCGGAGAGGGCGACGCCGATGTTGTTCAGCTCGTGCAGGTCCTGGCTCTTGCGGGCGAGGGCGGCGTCGAGCTGCTGGATCACGCGCCGGGAGTTGAGGCCGTCGAGCGCGCGGTCGAGACGCAGGCGCAGCCGCATCGCCGTCACCGGCCGCACCATGACGTCGTCGAGGTAGGGGTGGCGGCGCACGAGCTCGTCCGCCTCTTCGACGGAGGCCACGCCCACGAGCAGGCTCAGGCGGCTCTCGCCCGACTTGATCCACGCCGCGATCGCCTCCCGCTCGGCGTCGAGGTGCGATGCGTCGGCGAGGACGAGGATCGAGCCCTTGGCGCGCAGCTCGGCCTTCATCTCGGAGAGCGTGGACACCTCTTCGGTGCTGATCCCCGGGGGCAGGGCCCCGGAGACGATCTCCCGCGTCTTGCCCCAGACGAGGATACTGGACATGGCCTGGCGCCGCGGCGCGCCCCGTCAGGGTAGCACAGTCAGCCAGCGAAGGGCGGAGACAGGCGGGGCGCGAGCTCGCGCAGGTCGGCGATGAGCACGTCGGGCGGCGTGGTCTCCAGGCTGGCGGGATCGAGGCCGTAAGTGACTCCGACCGTGCGGACTCCGGCCGCGCGTCCGGTACGAACGTCGATGGCGGAGTCGCCGACCAGCACCGCCGCCTCGGGAGAAATTCCGGTCTGGTCGAGGATCAAGCGCAGGCCGGCCGGGTCGGGTTTCTTGGCGGGGACGTCGCCGGCCCCGCAGATCCGCGCGAACCGGCCGGCCACTCCCAGGCCGTCCAGGATGCGCCGGCTCATATCCCCCGGCTTGTTCGTGAGGACGGCGAGCGTGCGGTCGCCAAGGGTGTCGAGCGCCTCGCGGACTCCCGCATAGAGGACCGTCGTGTCGAGCAGCCGCGCCCCGTAGCAGTCGAGGAAGACGGGAAGAGCCTCCTCCTTCGACACGCTCACCCCCGCCGCGCCCAGCGTCCGGGAGACCAGCATCGCCGCCCCATCGCCGATGAACGTGCGCACCCGGTCGAGGGCCACCGGGGGCGTCCCCGGGGCGAGGCGCTCGAGCGCGGCGTTGACGGAGCGGGCGAGGTCGCCCGCGGAGTCGATGAGGGTGCCGTCGAGGTCGAAGACGACGAGGTCGACCCGCCTCACTCGGGCAGGATGCGCAGGCGGGGCATGCGCGAGGGGGCCGCGTCCGCCTTGCGGCCGGCGCGCACGTCGCGTAGCTCGACGACCACCCGACGGAAGTCCTCGCGCAGCGCCTCGACGTTGAGGCCGCGGAAGCGGGGCACGAAGTCGTCCAGCTTGCGCAGCGAGGCCGCCACCATCTCCTCCGCGTCCTGCACGTCGCCGTCGCTGAGCTGCAGGAGCGCCTCGGCCAGGTTGTTGAGCAGCGCGTAGAACTGGCGCTCGGAGGCGGCGCGCGTCGTGGAGGTGAGGCCCTCCATCGCGTCCTGGAAGTCCGAGAAGCGCCCGTCGTTGAAGAGATCTACGGCTACCCTGAGCTTCTCGTCCACGAACCCATGCTAGCACCTCGAAGGCTTCACCGGCCTTTCAACGCAGAGGCCGCAGAGGAACGCAGAGGCCGCAGAGAACATTCAGAACACCGAGCAAGAGATAGCACCCCCCGGCTCATTGATGGTGGCCGCAGTTGATGTAGCCCAGCGCGCAGAGACGCTCGCGGGTCTCCTTGTCCATCGCGAGGACCTTCCGGCTCGCGGCCATCGTGAGCCAGAGCTGCAGGCCCGCGGGGTTGCCGCGGGGCGGCGCGAAGACGTTGTCGAAGCGCTCCTCGTCGGTGTCCCCGCGCGGATCCACCTCGGGCAGGCGGAACGGCACCTCGGGCGGGTGCTGGGCCTCCTCCGCGATCGTGACGTCGGAGGGGCGCAGCGGCCGGCCGTCGCGCGTGCCCTCCAGGTACACGGGGGCGCCCATGGGCCGGATGCTGAAGGCCACCTCCCGCGGATGCCCGGTCCCGGGGCGGAGGCGCAGGGCGAGCTTGCGCCCGTTGCCCTGTATCTCGTAGTGGTCCTCGGCGCCGAACCCCTTCGGCTCCACGCCTTCGATCCACCCTCCGGTGCGGAGCTTGAGAGCGTACTGGCCGCCGCCCTCCGCCCGCAGGTTGTGGCGGAACGGATCGGCCACCATCGCCGCCTCCACCGCCGCCTTCAGCGTGTCGGCCCGCTCCCGGTTCTCGGCGAGCTGGCTGGCCTTCTCCTTCGGGTCCTTCTTGAGGTCGAAGTACAGCTCGTCCTCCTCCGGGCTGAAGCGCTGGACGTACTTGTCCCGGCTGGTGCGCATGCCGTGGGCCACGTAGCCGCGGTGGCTGATCTCCGACACCGCCGGCGGCTCGGGCGCGCCCCCCGCGACCACGGGCTGCAGCGGGTGGCCAGCGATCGCGGGCGGATGCGGCACGGGCAGACCCATCTCCTGGAGCACGGTGGGGAGCACGTCCACCTCCTGCACCTGCTGCTTGACCCGCTGGCCGCCGCCGCGCCGGTCCGGGAACTTCACGATCATCGGGATGTGGATGAGCTCGTCGAAGACCGTCTTCCCGTGGGTGAACTGGCCGTGGTCGAGGAACTCCTCGCCGTGGTCGCCCAGGAAGAACATCAGCGCGCGGTCGTAGAGGCCGCGGCGCTTCAGCTCGGAGACGAAGCGCCCGAACTCGCGGTCGCCGTACGCGATCTCCCCGTCGTACTGGGCGACGAGCCGGTCGAGGTCGGCCGGCTCCTTGTAGTCGCCGCGGGGATCGACGGCCGGATGCTCGGGCGTGGGGTGCGGCTCGTACTTCATGTTGAAGGGCTCCGGGGGCGTGTACGGCACGTGAGGGTCCATCGTGTGCACGTAGAGAAAGGTGGGGAGGCCGCGGCGCTCTTCGAGCCAGGAGAGGGCCTCGTCCACGACCGGCCCCGCTTCGACGACCTTGGAGACCCGGTTGCCCGCGCCGTGCATCCCCGCGAAGAGGTCGAAGCCCTGCTCGAAGTTGGATCCCGCGGAGTAGATCACCGAGTTGGCGATCACCGCCCCGGTGGCGAAGCCCTTCGCCTGGAGCATCTCGGCCAGCGTTACGAGGCCGGAGTCCAGCGTGTCCCGCAGCTGCACGGCACGGTGCTTGCCGGGCAGGAGCGACGTGAAGAGCGAGGCCACCGAGGGCTTCGTCCATGACGCCTGGGCGATGGCCTGCTCGAAGACCACGGCGTCGCCCGCGAACCTGGCCAGCTCGGGCGTCGTGTCGCGCGCGTAGCCGTAGGGCTGGGTGTGATCGGCGCGCAGCGTGTCGACGAGATAGACGATCACGAGCGGCGCCTTGTCGTCGGGCGTCAGGATGGCGGGCGTGCCCCAATATGCGCGCCGCGGGTCGTCGTCGCGATCGAAGCCCCGCGTCTCGAGCACGAGCTGCACGCCCCGTCCCGCGTACCGCGAGAGGTCCACGACCGCGGGCACCCACCTCCGATGCTCCTTGTGCGCGATCGGATCGAGGAGCATCGTCCACAGCGTCTCCTCCTTTCACCGCCGGAGGACCTTCACCGCGAACTCCACGCCCGGGCGGTCGTGCCGCTCCGGAGCGATGCCGCACGCGAAGGAGAGGCGCGCTCCCCGGGGAACGTCGACGGTGAAGAGCAGGCGACCGGGCGGGGAGGCGGGAAGGGTCCGCCGCACGAGGTCGTTGATGCGGACCTGCTTGCCGGTCTGCGACATCACCCAACCCCGGTCGCGGCCCGCCACCGATCCCTCGCCCATCCGCTCCTTGGCCGCCTCCACGAGGTCCACGGGCGGCCCGCCGGGCGCGCAGGCGGCGAGAACCGCGAGCAGACCGGCGGCGGGGAGGATCGACGTCGAGTATCGCAACAGGCCTTTCCCGGCCGCGTCCGCGGCCGCACGGCGAAACGTCACTTGTAGCATGGGGCCGCGCCGGCGACCAAACCACGCTCAGGGTCCCCGCGGTCAGCGTGCTATCCTGCCCGCTTGCCCGTGTCCACCGAGCCGCAACCCGCTACGCCCGGCACGGGACAGCCCTTCGCGCGCACGATCCGGCTGATCTTCCTCGGCGGCCTCGCGCTGCGCGGCGCCTTCCTGCTTCTCGAGCCGTCCACTTTCCCGGTGGGAGACGAGCGGACCTACCTGACCTGGGGCACGCAGTACCTGCCGTCGGCGCGGGTGGCGTTCTCGCCCTTCCGCATGCACCTCATCTTCCACCCGCCGCTGTACCCATATTTCATCGCCGGCCTCCGGTCGCTTCCCGGCGGTCTCGCCGTCGTGCAGTGGGTCCAGGTGGCGCTGTCCGCGCTCCTCGTCCCGGCCGTGGGGCGAGTGGGCGCGCGCGCGTTCGGCGAGCGCACGGGCCTCGTCGCCGCGGCCATCACCGCCCTGTTCCCCGAGCTCGTCTGGTTCGCGCCGCACTTCTGGTCGGAGACGGTGATGCTGTTCCTGCTGTGGTGGGCCTTCGAGCGGCTGCTGGAGGCGGACGCGACCGGACGCGTGCTGCCCGCCGTGCTCGCCGGCGTTCTGTTCGGGCTGACCGCCCTCACGCGCGAGACCGTGCTCTACTTCGCGCCGCTCGCCGCGTTGTGGCTGGCCTGGCGGTCCCCTCGTCCCTCCGCGCGTCTCCGCGGCGCCGTGTTCCTCGCCGCGGTCGTCCTCACGGTGGCCCCGTGGACGGTGCGGAACTGGCTCGTGTTTCGCACGTTCATCCCGGTCTCCACCTCGGCCGGGCTGAATCTCTGGCAGGGAAACGCGGGGCTGACGCGCGAAGAGATCTACGAGGAGTACGGCTCGGTCGACGGCCGCATCGATCAGTACCGCTATGCGACCCGCAAGGGCATCGAGGCGATTCTCGCCCGCCAGCCGTGGTGGATCTTCGAGAAGTTCGTCGCCGAGATGCCGCGCTTCTGGGGGGACAGCCAGACGCTCATCCACCTGCGGCGCCGGGCGTACGGCGAGCGTGCGCCCGCCTTCACCTGGGCGGTCTCCGCCGTGGTCGTGGTGCCGTACGTCGCGGTGCTGGGGCTGTTCGCGCTCGGGTTTGCGCGCACGCCGCTCGACCGGCGCCGTGCGCTCATCGCGGCGTTCCTCGGCTACTACGTGCTGCTGCACGTGGTCGCCTACGGCTTCCCGCGCTACCGCCTGCCCATCCTCCCCGCCGTCTTCCTGTTCGCGGCCGCGGGCGGGGTCGCGTGGCGCGAGGGCACGCTCCGGCCGGGCCTCGGCCGGCGCGTCCTCGCCGGCGCCCTCGCGGGGGGTCTCGCGCTGTCGCTCGTCCCCGGTTACAAGGAGAACGCACAGCATCCGGCCTTCCACACGTCCCGGGACTAGCGCGCGGGCTTCTCGTTGCGGAGGAGGAAGGCGATCCCCACCGAGCGGCGGGACGAGCGGAAGAGCATTTCGTCGAGCTTGACGACGAGGTCGGTGATCCCCACGGGCGACGGCTCCATGCCCGCGGTCCGCGTGTGGAAGCGCACGAGGGAGCGCAGCAGGCCCATCCAGTACAACTCGAGCAGGCCCACGAGGTGCTTGGAGAGGTGGAAGCACTCCACGACCGTCAGGTCCTCCTCGGCAAGCCAGGTCCGGATCTCGTCCTCGTCGATCAGCCGGAAGTGGCCGTAGGCCCAGGCCCCGATGCCGGCGTGCCGGCCGAACTTGTTGAGGAGCCAGTTGACGGGGTCGTACAGGAAGGGGAAGCGCAGGGAAGGAGCGGTCACGATGACGTGGCCGCCCGGCTTGCACACCCGCCTCATCTCCCGCACCGCCTTTCGGCAGTCCTGGACGTGCTCGATGACGTCGACGCTCAGGACCACGTCGAAGAAATCGCTCGGATAGGTCAGCGCCTGCGCGTCCTGTACGGCGTGGATGATGCCGGTCTGGTCCCGGTTCAGCTCCTTCGCGTGCTCGATGTCGCGGACGTTGATGTCGCAGGCGTGGAGCTCGCGGCAGTAGCCCTTGACCATGTAGTCGTACTCGCCCTGGCCGGTGCCGAGGTTGAAGGCGCGCGGAATCGGCCCGCCGGCGGAGAGGCGCTCGAACAGCCTCTGGATGAGGAGGTAGCGGGTGCGGTAGGAGGGCACCAGCAGCTTCAGGTTGACGCGCGGGGAGAAGATCAAGCGGGGCCGTAGCCTAGCACGGACCACACGACGGCCGCCACGCGGGCGTGGTATGGTCCGGCGGCCCATGGGCGCCTCTTCACCCAGCGTCCGCCATCACATCCCCCTGGCCATCCTCCTCGCCGTCGCGGTCCGCGCCCCGTTCTGGGCGGAGGCGCTGCGCACGCCCGTGGACGGCGACACCGCGATCATCGGTCTCATGGCGCGCCATCCCGGACGCGGCACGACGATGTGGGGCCAGCCCTACGGCTCGCCGCTCGAAGCGTGGCTGGCCGCGCCGCTGCTGGCGGTGATGGGCGGCCGGGCCGAGGCCCTGCGGCTCTGCTACTTCCTTCTCGGCCTCGCGCTCGTTCCGGTGGCGTACGCCCTCGCGCGCCGGCTCGATGCGCGCGCCGCCTTGCCCGCGGCCGTGCTCGTGGCGTGCCCGCCGCCCTACTACCTGCTGCTCTCGGCGCTCCCGCCCCCGATGTATCCCTCGGCGCTCGTGCTCTGCGGGATCGTCATGGTGCTCGCCCTCCGCATCGGGGACCACATCGAAGCGGGACGAGCGCCGGTGGCCGAGCTGGTGCTGGGGGGGGCGCTCGCCGGGCTGGCGGCCTGGACGCACCTCATGTCGCTGAGCATCGGCGTGGCGTGCGGCGTGTACCTCTTCCGGAGAGCGCGGGTTCGCCGCGCCGTGCTCCTCTACGCGCTCGTGCCCTTCCTGCTCGCGAGCGGACCGTGGTGGACGCGCGCCCTCGTCGACCGCCAGGCCACGCGGGTGGTGAGCGTGTCGGAAAGGCAGGAAGGCTTCACGTCGCACGTCCTCGGCGTCTTGCCGCGCCTGCCCCGCCCGCTCGGGGGCGCGCTCGGCACCCGCACGCCGTGGATCGCCGACGACGCCGATCACGTGGTGCGGGCGCCGCTGGGCGTCGCCGCGCTGATCGTGCTGCTCTACGGGGCTTCGCTCGTCCTCGCGGTGCGCGCCTCCCGTGCCTCCCCGCCGGCGCGGCTCCTGCTCGCCGCCGTGGCGCTGGTGGTGATCGTCTTCCCGTTTCCCCTGCGCTCGGGTCCCGACTCGGTCCGCTTCCTGACCCCGCTCTATCTGCCGCTCGCGGCGCTGGTGGCCTGGGGGGGTCTGGCCCTCGGGAGGCCGCGGCGGGCGTGGATCCTCGTCCTTGCCCTCGGGTGCCTGCATCTGGGGATGGCGAGCCGGCTGCTCGCCGCGTGGCGCCAGGCGGACCGCGCCGCCGCCCCTTTCCTGCTCCCGGACCTGGCTCCCGTGCGCCGCTTCCTGGAGGAGCACGCGATTCGCCGCGCCTATGCCTCTTATGGACCGGCGTACCGGTTGACGTTCGAGACCGGGGAGAGGATCGTCGTCTCCCAGCCCTGGAACGAGCGCTTCCTGCACTACCCGCTGCCCTACCTGGACGAGGTGCGCTTCGCGAAGAACGTGGCCTGGGTGCTGACGCCGCGCATTCCCACCGACCTGCCCGCGCCCGCCGCCTTCGAGGCCGCCCTGGGGGCGGCCGGCGGCCGCTGGCGCCGCACCGCCGTGGGCGAAGCGGCCGTTTTCCACGACTTCGGGCCTCCGTTCGGGCCGATCGTCGAGCCGCTCGCCACCGCGGGTGCCGCGGGTGACGCCAGCCTCACGACGGTCCTCCGGCCGTCGCCGACGGCACCCTCCACATGGACACTGCCTTCGCCCCGCCCCCTCGATGCGATCACGCTCGTGGCGGGCCTGGACGGCGCGCGCCTGCTGCGGAGCATGGACGTGGAGGCGAGCGCGGACGGGCGGGCGTTCGAGACCGTGGCCCGCCGCCGGCGCCGGGACGAGCGGA
>WNFB01003012.1_pt1 | contig 14791 bp, 18 predicted proteins | sample 5400501 | NCBI WGS metagenome assembly WNFB01 (sample SAMN13153341, study PRJNA577476) | soil metagenome | isolation source: 200 cm saprolite under Douglas fir tree site 2 hole 1 | place: USA:California | collected 2015-04-18
CGTAGGGTGCCGGCCGGCGAATTGCGTACCGAACAGCAAGACGAAGACCGGGGGCATGATCAGGAGGAAGAAAGCAAAACCGTTTCGCGTGAGATAACGGAACTCTTTGCGCAGGACGGCGGCAACCTGCGGGGAGAGCAAGCGGAGTGCATCCTCTTGATCGTCTCTCTGGGAGGCGGGTCGCGCCGAAACGCGCGAAGGAGCGGCGGTTTCGCTTAATTCTTCCCCGCGGTATTGCGCAGAAAACCGCCACCAGAGGAAGGCGCTGAAAAGTAATAGATAGGAAAAAACACCAGCCGCTCCAAGGATCACATCACGAGAGTGATTCGTGGCGGCTCCCGCTATGGCGCGGCCGGCCAGCGACGCAGGAAAAACGGCGAAGTACGGAAGTAGCCGCAGCGCCCAAGGCTGCGCGGAGCGGCCGTATCGTTGGAGCAGCGGCGAGATGAATTGGATCGAGACTATGAAAAATATGAACAGGGCGAAAAAGAGTTCACGAGTGCGGCGCCGCGCCAGTAGCCTCTCGAGCCAGGAGCCAATCATGCGCTCGAGAGTCACATTCATCAGCAAAAAGAGCGCGGCGATGACTAGCATCGCGGGCAGCACACTTGGATTTGCGACGCCGGCGCCCAGGGTCATGGCGAAAAGCCAGCAGACGGAAGCGATGGCCGCGAAATCGGCGAGGCCGTAGGCTAGACCGATGATATAAAACGCGCGAAGGCTCAAGGGGAACCGGAGCAAGGTGCGAAACTCGAAACCCGCGCCAAAGCCCGCCGTAAAAAGCGGAAAAGCCTGCCAGAAGAGAAAAATCCCCCAAAAAAGCAAGGCGAGCCAGGCTTCATGAGACGTCGAAAGAAACGTGTATGCGCCAAAATAAAAGGCGAAGCTGAGACCAAGAGCGAACAGAGCGCCTAAGAACCCGGTGATGATCAAACCGATCAAGTCCCAGCGATTATTTTTTCTGCGCAGGCCGTTGCGCAAAATTCGCCAGCGGAGTCCTGCGACAAGGCGGATTTGTTCCCACAGACCGGGAACTTGCGCTACATCAGCCACGAAAGCTCCTCGAGTTGGGGTCTTTCGGCGCCACCTTGTCCAACGATGGAGAGGAAAACCTGCTCAAGGGTTGTCTTGCTGCCCTCCTCGCCGGCGATTCCCGCGCGCAGCTCTTCGAGCGAGCCTTGGGCGACGAGCCGCCCTTTGTGAATGATGGCCACGTGACTGCAGAGGCGTTCGACGATTTCCAACACATGAGAAGTGAGAAAAATGGTGACGCCGCGTTCCGTCATTCGTCCGAGCAGGGCCTTGAGCGCGCCTGCGGCGAGGGCGTCCACGCCTTCAAAGGGTTCGTCGAGAAAAAGAATACGTGGCCCGTGGATCACCGCCGCGGCCAGCGCGAGCTTTTTCTGCATGCCGTGCGAATAATCGGCGATCAGCGTCTTGGGCCGGTCAGCGAGCTGCATGAAATCAAGAAGCTCTTCGGAACGGCGCAGAGTCGTAGCGCGGTCCAGCCCGTACATCCGCCCGACGAAATGCAAATACTCCCTGCCGGTGAGGCGCTCGAAAAGGCCCATGCCTTCCGGTACAACGCCGATCTGACGCTTGACTTCAACGGGATGGGCGGCGAAGTCCAACCCGAGCAGCTCCATGCGGCCCGAACTGGGAGCCAACAGCCCCGTCAACATCTTGATCGTGGTCGATTTTCCGGCGCCATTGGGTCCCAGAAAACCGAAGAACTGCCCGGCAGCAACCTTCAGGTCCATGCTGTCCACGGCCGTCAGGTTGCCGAATCGCCGGGTCAGTTTTTCGGTTACGATGGCTGTGTCGGTCATCGGGTCTCCTGCCATCCGCACAAAATCCGAAGCAAGACTCTAGCACGAGTCCACCGTCCTTCGAGAGACGTGAACAGAATGGATTTCAGGAATAGAAAAGCCGGGAGATGTCAGGCTGACTTATGCGGATCGGAGGAAGCGCCGGTCAGATGGAAATCTTTCGTAGGAAAGGCCGCAAGAACCGCCGGCAACTCTATGCGGAACACCGCGCCGCCTTCTTGGCTGTTGTAACAGAGGATCCGGCCGGCGTGTTCCTGCACAATTCCGAAGCAAATGCTGAGACCCAGGCCCGTGCCTTTTCCGACCGGTTTGGTGGTATAGAAAGGATCGAAAACGCGATGAGGCTCCTTGAGACCGGGGCCGGTGTCGGAGAAAAGGATCACCACGTTGCCGCGGTCGCGCATCGTCTTGATTGCCAGCACGCCCCCCTGCATCGAGTCCATGGCATCCACGGCATTGCTGATGAGGTTGAAGAAAACCTGCATCAGCTGATTCCCATCGCCGCGAACCCCAGGGAGCACCGATTCAAGCTGGAGCTCAATGCGCGTGCTCCCGGAGCGCAGATCCAGAGTGCGGAGCTGCACCGCGTTGGTCACCACGGTATTGATGTCCAACAGTATGCGCTCGGTAGGGACCTGCCGCGCGAAGCTAAGCAGATTGCCCACGAGAGTCTTCGTGCGGCGCGCCTGGTCTCGAATCTTTCCGGCGGTCGCTCGCGCCTTGTCGGCGAGCGACGGGTCGTCGGCGAGGAGGTCGGAGAAGCCCAGAATCGCCGTCAGGGGGTTGTTGATTTCGTGCGCCGCGCCGGCGGCGAGCTGGCCGAGCGACACCAGTTTTTCTGATTGCACGATTTGTGCTTGCAGCCGCTGCAGGTTCTCGATCGATCGCTCAGACTGCGAGAGCAATCGCACGCGCTCCGCATCCGCGACGTGACTTCGAAGGAAGATACAGACGGTCAGCGGCAACGCCGCAATCGCCACGGTCATCAAGCGGAAATCCCGCACCGCGGGGCTATCATGAGCGAATTTCAGCGTGTAGATTGCAAAGAACGGCAACGAAAACACCGCAGCCATCGCTAGACGAGAAGCGACGATGCTTTCTGCATGAAGACCTTCAGCACCGGAATCGACGGCACTGTCCGACGGCGACTCCAGCGCCGCCCGGTTCTTGTAGGCTACCGCGCCGGCCAGCGCAAGCCACAGAAAGGACGCGATCAGGGGGAGATCGTAGAGGCTCCCGGTGTAATACCGGCCGGTGTCGATCGCAACATTGACAGTGAGCACCGCGAGCATGTACAGCGTCGCTCCGCCGAATAGATGAGCGTAAACAACGCGCCAGGCTCCCGCTGACCTCAGCCAGAGATAGCCCAAACCTCCGACGATGATCAAGTTTTGCGCGTTCTCCAGCAGGTTGAAGTTGTGGTTGTAATCACCTAGCGAGGGGGATGCATAAATCCACGGCAACACAATGAAGATGTAGAGAAACGTCCACCACGTCAGCAACAGCACAAAATCAAGATAGCCGAACCGTAGCGGCACTTCGCGGTGCATGCGGTGCGGGCGCAGCGCCAGCGCCGCCATCATCGGGATTCCGCGCAAAAAGAAAACGATGTCGCCTGCATAGAGGTCCGGCATTTTCTTGTGCAAATAGACTTCGTAATAAGTCCATTGAAATTGCCCCGCCATCCAGAGCGTGCATCCCATCGCCAGAAACATCCAGAAAAAGTTTCTACGCCAGTGCGGCGTGCCGGCGTTCAGGAGCAGACCCGCATTGGCAAAGAGCGGCACGACGCACTGAACCACATTGCCGAAAGCATTCAGAAAATCACTGCCCCGCGGGAGAGCCAGAGAGATAGCCGTGTAGACCGCTAGGACTACCAGCCAAATTCCCGCCAGCCAGATGATTGTTCGGGAGGAAGACATAAAGACAGGCTTCCATTGTAGGACTGCGAGGGCAAGCTGTTGCTTTCGTATTGTCCTACGAATGGCCTAACTATAACGAACCCTGAATTCGAGATCCGGGCTGGGCTTGCCCATTGCGCTGAAAATGGCGGAGGAGGAGGGATTTTCATCCCATTTGTTTGCCCGGGGACTCCCGTTGACTGCCGTTGGCATGTCTCTTGTTTCCAACACGCCTTTTCGATTTGGCGGAATCCCCAGGTTTTATGCGGTTACGAGAAGCCTCCAAATCCGCCTGAACTAGTAGCAAGAATAGTAGCAAAAAGCCGGGTTGCCTGGCTGAGTTATCCGTTTGAGGCACGTCTTCCGCGTTTTACTCAAATTTCTCTTGACAAGCTACCTGTGCTACTATTTTCTTGTCGCACTAAGCGCGAGCGGTTGATTCGGGCCGCCGCCAAAGTGGGGGGAGCGCAGATGTTACGTGCCTACGCTGTAATTCGAGCGCATCTGACTGCCTGGACGAACTCCCTCCATCAATCCTACGGTCTTTTTTTCTGGCCCGCATGTAAGGCTGCGGGCAAACTTTTTCTCATTTAGAGATGAGACCGTCTCGGGCAAAGTGTCAAGACGGGATGGGTGCGCAAGTGTAATGGCAGATAAGTTCTTTAGATTCTTGTCGGTATTTTCAGGTGACCGTGTGGACGCCAGATTGCACTTAGAGAATGAAGGGAATGGTGTCTGCGTTTGATGAAAGCTCGGCTTTAGGAAGAGGTTCCAAAATGAAAGAGGCAAATTTTACATTCCACGTTGTCGTCGACCAGCATGAGGGGAATCTAGTGGCTCACTGCTTGGAGATGGGACTCGTTGCAGTTCACTGTGACCAGGATGAACTTTTTTCGATAATGAGCAAACTCATCATCCGCCAACTTCAGTTCGCGCTGGAAAACGAGAATCCAGCCGACATCTATCACAGTGCTCCGGCTGAAGTGTGGGAACGATTTCGCACGAGGGTAGCGAAGCAGGAGCTTCCGCCTCAGCGACTACAAAAGCCTGTTCAAGTGGGCGGATGGCCGACGTTGATGTTCAATCAAATTTCATACGCTGCATGCGCTCAGTAGCAGAAGCCTTTCACACTTCTCTGGTGGAAAAACTCACTCCTTTTCGCCTGTCTCCATATCGCCTTTTTCGAGGGCTGCTTCAATCTCTTTCATCTTCTCGCCGTAGCCGAGTCGGTCAATGACCGTTCTGATGGTAAAGATGTCGTAGAAGTCCCTCTCGGCTGATGAAAACTCGTAATATCGATTAGCCATGCAAGATTTTCCTTTGTACGGTTTGCTCATCGCTTGATTCCCCCATCGAGTTTGTCCGTCGGGGAACGTCTGCAAACGATGAATACCAAACCCGAGAAAAACTTTCTCCACCACGTCGAGTGGGAAACTCCTGAGCGGCGGCATATATTCCACCTCAAACCCTCGTACCACGCCGAGGGAGAATTCGGAGACACTTCAACTGCTTGTTGACAACGGATGAACTGATGTTTTAGGATGGAGTCGTTCGAGGCTTCACCTGCAAAATCAGTTCTTAGCTTCAAAGCGCAGAGCCGGTCATCACCCGGCTCTTTTGCTTTTTATGTAACAGCAAAAAGCCAATCCCGTCATCTTTGGTCGTGTAAGGAAGTCAAGCAGAAAGGAGCCACAGAGCCTTCGGCTGCTGGCTAGCGTGTTCCCGGGGCTTGAGCGTTGCGCTCCCTCCCGGGATTCACGACCACGTATATTATACCATGCGCTTTGGGCACGACTTGTCGCGGACGAGTGAATGCCTTGTGGAAATCTCGGAAGGTTGTGGAAAATAAAAGCTTGCAGCGCTGTCAAGTTCTTCGACACACACACTGTTCAAAATCCAGTGTGCTCACGGCAGAAGCGCCGGACTCAAAAATCCGGTGGCCGCAAGGCCGTGACCGTTCGACCCCATTCTCGGGCACCAACGTCCCAATCTAGTAGATTCACTCAGACTATTCCCCTGGCACGCTCTTAATGAGGTGCGGTGTCTTGGCTTCGCACTTATCATCTAGCTTGTGGCGAAGGGCCTGTTCTCGGTCTGATGAATTCAATCGACTTACGAAAGATACGATGCTGTTTGCCTGCTCAACAAGATTTACATCGACGGAGTTGATGATGATGGATTCATTCCGGGCTTTCAGCAGTTCGCGCACTTCAGCAACACCGTCATATCCGACGACCGCAATCTTCTTTTTGAGAGGGAGAGTCCCTTTCCCCTGTAGGTCCAAAATCACATCTCGCACTCCCAAGGCCGTGACATCGTTGCCTGCAAACACACCATCGATGGTGCTGTTAAGATTAGTCGACGCAACCTCTCTTGCGATGTCCCTAGCATTTATCCCACGTTTCGCCGACCAGTACCAAGGAATAAGTGGGTTTGGCCTGATATGTTTTTCCTCGGCACCTAGCTCGAAGAAGCGTCGAAAAGCCATGCTCCTTTGCATCGGTACCAGTTTATCGAACACGGCGATGTTTGGCCTCCAAATTTGGTTTTCGTAAAGGTATTGAACTAAGGCTAAGGCAGCTAGTTTGCCTGCTTCCCATTCTTGCCCTTGTACGCAAGGAGGAATAGCAAGACGGTCTGCAATCAACCTGCCCCGCAAAGACTCCGACAGTTCGGTGTCAAAGATAATCGTGTTGAAGTCCTTTGTACCGGAAAAGGACTTAAAAAGTTCGTCCCCTTCCGGTTTTGAGTCTTTGCTCTCAACGAACGGCGAAAAGACAACGGCAGCATATTCCTTCTGTCGTTTCACGACTTCTTTCAGGAGACGTTGCTGACTGCTTGGATTCCAGTCATCATCGGTCACCTGCACGACCACATCGAAATTCTTGCCAGCACTGGCTTGTATGAGCCTATCCAAGAATTCGCCATAGAAGGGTTGGTCAGAGAGAGACCGCACAGGTGAAATGTATAAGATACTTCGCGGTGGGGGCCGCGATTGAAAGGACTGAGCGACGAAAAAACCAATCGCGCCGCCCACAAGAGTTACGAAAACAAGCGTTCCTACGCGACCGCCGAGCTTGACCGCTGGATTGTTAAAGAAGCCTGCAAACCGCTCGGAATGCTTACGAAGGTATTTCACCCCTTCGAAAATAATTCCCAGCAGAATTGCAGCTACAATTGCGCTCCACAATTCAGCGGGGGTTGGAGTCGAGAACCAGCCCATCGGACCAACGATTGAAGTACCGACAACGATTATGAACACCTCCTTTATATTGCTGCGGTATATCACCTCCCCTCGCCATCGTCAACAGCGGAAGGGCCGCTTGGCGGAGTCCCAGAACCTTTGTAAATCAGTAAGGCCCTCAGATTTTGAATCAACAGGCGAAACGGCGGGGATTCTACCACGCCCTGAAAAAGCCAAAGGGCCGGAAGCCTTTCAGCCCCGGCCTGAAATTCCCTTCAAGTCCGCCCGGCCCCACCATTCCCACACCCACAAAGGTGCACGCCAAACCTTGTACCCGCGAGAAAAATCAAAGTTGCTGCTAGCAGTTTAAGTGCACGTTCTACCCAATATAACAGGGCAGTGATGCCCAACGCGTCCATCATTGTGTCCATCAGTTTATAGAATAGATTCTGTGCAAGTTTGTGGAGGAACTTCAACGCCAAGCAGGTTGCCATGTGCACTGCCAAAAAGCTGATGATTCCAGTGTGCATCTATCCCCCTCAATTACGCGGCGCGTTCCCGTAGCGCCTCTGGCGCGGATTCTACCACGCGCACGCTGATGCTAGGTTGGCGGTTCAAGTCCGCCCGGTCCCGCCGTGTTTCCTTGTGGTCTCTTCTTAGAAAGCGTGTTATTCAATCGCTATCGAGAAGGAGTTCTCCTTGCGGCTGTCACTTAGTTGCTAGGCATGGAAGAGCAAATATCTTTTGCCCGTCCTTCTTATAGTTATCTCCCGAGTAATCGTCCAATCCGCTAACGCCCATCATTCCGGCCAGACCCCACGCTCTTTGTCCGTCATCTTTAGAAAACTCAACAAAACTAACAAGGACCGTGCCGATTTGACCTCTGTAGTACATACGACGCATAACCAAAGGTTCCTTTGGCTTTCCCGTGGGAAATTTCTCAGTCTTATCCTTGAGTGGTTTACCGCATCGTGTAATCACGGTATCGGGAGTAAGCCCAAAGAGTTCAGAGGACGCTTTTGATTCGCCGTATTCGTGTATCCAATCGGGAAGTTTCAGAAAGACAAGCACAGCCATGATACCCAAGAATACAGCGACAGTGACTTTGAGAATCATGGCTTTTGCCTTCTTTATGCAGGCTCCGATTTCTTGGTGATGGTGAAACTCCGCGAAATCCGCCTGACACCCAAGACCACGGCTATCAGAATCAATACTCCGGCCCCGCCTAGTGCTACGCCCTCCCATAAACCTTGTTGATGGGCGTTCTGTCTCGCTTCGATAGCAGCCGAGGCGTCGAACTGCATCTGCTTTTGTTGCTTGCTGATTTGGGCCTGTTGGTCCGCTGTTAGTTTCGTCAGGTCGGCAATCTGTTGTTGCAAAGGTGCGGTAGCTGCTTCTGAGGCCAGTTGTTTCTGTCGATTGACGTACAGTTGCAATTCTTCCTGTTGGCGTTGTGTGACCGCTTGGTTGTAATTCCTCCATAGGTCGGCGCATGCGCCAGTATTGAAAAGCAGAGTGCAGGTTGGTTTCGGCGGCACAACTGTAAGTTGCGGGGTCTGTTGTCCTATGGCAACCACTGTCGAGGAAACTACTAACACGACCAAAAGCACTGTTCGGGTCTGTCGCATTTGTCACCCCTTAATGGGTGGGATAATACAACAGTGTCGTGACGCTCGGTTCATAATCTTTCCATCTGGCCCTATTGACATTCCGCCAGATGGCTGGAGGGAATTATGAAGGCGATAACTCTGGTGCTGCTGGCATTGCTCGCTAGTCCCGCGTATGGGCAACATTTTCCGACGACAGATGGTCAATTCGGACATGTCTCCTGGATGCATACAGTCTCAGACGGAGAATCCTTAGCACATGCTTTGGAAGCAGTAATCAAAACCTATTTGCCGGAAGCACGCGATGATGACAAATGGAAAATCATCATCGAGGACCGTACGACATTTCTGAGAGAAGGTGACGCTGCAGCGCATGAATATGTCGGTGGTAAGCACATGTTTCCCCCGAGATGCCACACGTACGCTAAGTTGCGGGTTACAGAATGCATGGGACCGTGGGTGCGGGAATTTAGCCAAGCTGCGAAGGCCGGAACGTTGGCCCATGAGTACGGGCATATTCTTTGTGGGCCGAAAGAAGCGGATGCGGATTATTGTGCAGGCTACGTCTTACGACCAGAATCATTTGCGCATCCGCCGCACCTTTCAGATTTTGTGCATTAAAGAACCCTAGAATCAATCTTTGAGACGCCCCGCGAGAAGGGCCGCTCAAGTGACGCGCCATGCTAGCGACAATCACGATGTCGCGAGGCTTCACCTAGAGCGCGGGCCGGGAAATGAATCCATCAAAGACTACTTCGCAGAGTGTAAAATATGGGTGCAATCCAGGTTCTATGAGCGACCAGCAGCTCACTAACACAAAACGATTGTTAAGGAAGCGGCGCAGCCAGCGGATTGAGTTGAACGTTCCAGTTGTTCTTCACAGACCCCCAAAGGAAGGCCCGCAGTTCTATGAAAGGACGCAAACGCTGGTTGTCAACGCGCACGGTGCGTTGATGACCTTGGCGGAAAAAGTAACGCCTAAGCAAAGGCTCCTCATGCAAAATATAGACAGCCGGGAACAGAAAGAGTGCCGTGTGGTCTACGTGGAGAAGGAGCTGAAGGGACCGCCTAAGGTTGCAGTGGAGTTCACACGGCCCGCACCGAGCTTTTGGCGCATCGCGTATCCGCCCGCCGATTGGACTGGCGGCACTTAGAAGTATCCGAGCGCAACAAGGAACCGAAATCCTGTCGAAAATTCCGCAAAGCGGACGCGCTACTTGCTTTCAAATATCTATCAATGGAATAATCCCGGCATGATTATAGGTGACCGCCTCCGCGCAATACGTGAAGAAAAGAAGCTCTCCCAAGGTGACGTTGAAAAACGCACGGGCCTGCTCCGGGCCTACGTCTCTCGCGTGGAAAACGGTCATACCGTTCCCGCCGTGGAAACGTTGGAAAAGCTGGCGCGTGCTTTCGAGGTCCCTCTTTATCAACTCTTCTACGATGGCGAAGAACCTCCCCAGGTACCACATCTTCTGAAGCGGAAATCCTCTGATGAAGGCGCTTGGGGCAGTTCCGGCAGGGATGCGCGGTATGTGAGCAAGCTTCGCCGTCTGTTGGGCAAGTCGGGCGAGCAAGACCGGAAACTCATTCTGTATATGACCCAGAAAATGGCTCGCCGCTAGTCACGATTTTTCTTTGTTTCCCGCATCCTCTACCTAAATCACTTCCCGCCGAGGGTAGAAAAATGAACAAAATCTTTGAAACGCTTCGAGGCAGTTGGATAACCCGCGACCGCGAAAAAGCGGAAGACAATCGCAACTACATTCACAGTGCTGAGAAAATCCCCGCCGAGGTTCAAGAACGAATGCTCTTGATTGTAGACCGAGCCGAATCGACTGAAGAGTTTTGCGATAAGGTAATCGACGTAACGGGCAAAGATGCATCGCGTCATACTCAGGAAATCGTGTTTCTGGAAACTCAAATCAAAGGCTTGATTCGAGCGATTCGTTCTGGCAAAGACCTGGAGTCGCTCCGAGCGGTAGCCAATGAAACGATTCAGCGATTGCGAGAGCGGGTGGACCGGGAAGAACAGGAAAGATTGCGGGCGTCTAGTAGCGACACTTTCGCTTCCCTGCCTTCACCGCCCCCTGTCCCATAACTCCCACAGACGACGCGGCTCAATCAGATTGTACGATGCGGGAGATTAGGACCATTGGCTGTGAGGTTTAATAGTGAGCGGTTCTTTTCGGGGTTCTTCAATGTAAAGCTGTTTGCAGACGGTGCATATCCTTCCAATTCACGCGTCCCTTGACCCTCGCCGGAAGGAGTAGTAGCTTGCGGGGTATGAGCAGGAAGCTGAGTGTCGCGCTCTTGTGTTTCCTGCTTTTCTGTTCGACCATCTGGGCGCAGAAGAAATCGGAACATCGCACGGGACACCTTCTGAAGGTTGAAGATGTGGCCATCCCAGCCGAATTCGAAAAGACTGCTCACAAAGCTGACCACCTGCTTTATATTCGGGAAGGCTCCGATGAATACGTCGCGCTCTACAGCGTGACTTATTTTGGCCATGACAAAAGCAAGCTTCTGAAGCCTGACACAGACGTTTCATACCGAATTTCCGGCAAGAGCCTGTTTGTGAAAACTCCGGACGCCAATGAGATAAAGGCCCGTTTATGCGAGGGGGTCGGACCCGTTGTGAAGTGCGGGAATGTGACGTTTGCGGGTGGACCACCTTAATTAAGTTCTTCCCGGCGCGTTCATCTACTTCTTCGGTTCGAGGATGACTTCTCGCGCTAGCCGGGTGCCCATCACTTCGCGTATGTCGGACCTCTCTTTGTATCCCTGCATGACTTTTTCGTCGCCGCCGAACATCTTTTGTAGCAGTGCGTCGGCCTTGTCCTCATTCGCTTCGACGCTGGCCAGGTCCTTGTACTCGACCATCAGCATCAGGTTCCAGTCGTTTGAGCTATGGGCTTCCGTCCCGATGACCTTATAGGACAGCACTATCCCCGCCGCTTTCAGGGCTTCCTGTTCTTTTTTCCAATCGCTCGCGAGATACTTATCATAGGCAGAACCCATTCCCGGCTTCACGTGGATGAAGGATAGTTCCCAAACCGTTCCGGCATGGGTCGGACGGACCATCTGCGCGTAGACCGAGGCTCCCAAGAGCAAAAGACACACACCGAGACAAATTCCGAGGATGCGCTGTTTTCGCATGGATTTTTCCTTTCGCTGAATGAAATGCGCGAGCCTGACTGCGTGAACCTGGTTGAGCGTGCGCGGACTTTAACGGAACGCGTGACCAAAGTCAACAATAGGGCCGCAAGCGAATTGTGAACGACTTTCCCTTGTGCCTGATTAACGCTGCCGGGGTGGATTGCCACGCAAGTATTCTGAATGCTAGGCTCTCCGAATCGTCACTGCTTTGACTCCAAAGTGGGGGGTAGCTGCTGGAAGACGCCGAGCACGATGCCCGGCCTGGAGATTCTATTTCCCTCCTCCAATGTCTTTCCAGAAATACAGAATCAGCAGTATCGAAGCTGCCGCAATCCAGATTTTAGAGGATAAATCCTGCTGGGTCTTCAACGAGTCCAGCTTGTCCTTATCTGCATTTGGAAAGGCACCACGAAATAGAAAGATGTATTCAAACCAAAACCAGATTGGCGGCACCAGCGTCCATGCGACAAGTACATATACTTGCAGCTTTTTGACGCCTCCAGAATCGACCTTCTGGCCCCAACCGAAGCGCGCTAGACCTAAACTCCCAAGTAGGCCTATCACCGCAAGTATTCCGGCAGCCTTTTGCCACTTCGGATACCGCTCTTGCTTCTTTTCTAGCCGTTCTTGCTCTGTTAGCCGTTTTTGCTTCGAACTGTCCATAACACTGGCTGCGATGATAGGCGAGAGAAATACGGAAACTTGCGGCAAAGCTTAGACCCGGCAAGAGAACGTTGTCAAGGTCAGCAGATACATGGTAGTGACGCAGTTTGGGGCGGAGCCTGACGTGTTGCTACCGCTCAAGCATAGCGGTACGCTTTCCTTTAAGTATGAAGGGAAAGGTGTCTACGCGACATGTTCTACAAATTTCTCGCCATCGCGTCCGCCAATCATCCAAGAAGGGACCAGTTTGGTATCGGCGCACAGAGCAGTCCATGTCCAAACGTCGCCATAGCCGAATTGTCCGCGCTTGTCGGGTGGAACGTTCTTGCTCTTGGCATAGCAGAACGACCAGATTTCATCGCATTGAATCCGCTTGCACGGAAGATTGCGAAACACGCGGCGCTGGTATTCGTCGCATGCTTGCCCGATTTCAGGCAGGAGCTTCAGGACTGTATTGAAGGCCACGCCAGTCATGCGAGCCGTGGCGCGAATCGAATTGCCCTCTACTAGAGCGGCTACTACGCGGGTTCGTTGTTCTTTTGGTAGGCGGTTCATAGTGACTTCATTGTATGCTTGAGCGGTCAAGCTGTCAAGCATTATTTTGGGGCAATGGCTTTATTGCGGTGTTTTCTATATACATTCGCCTCATTGCATGCTAGGCTTGGGCCCTTGGAGGTGGCGCATGAAATACAAGGTTTTCCTAAAAGAAGGCGGCGCCTATACGGAGACAGAAGATGCCCAGGCCGCATTCGAATTGATGAAACTGTGTTCCAACGGACATTCTCCACGTACGGTTGATTTGGGAAAGGCATTGGACAAAATTCCTGTGCGAGATTTGGATGTGTGGACCTTTTTTATGGACATCAATGACAACGCTCGCAAGCTTTTCCTCGCTCTCCTCAAACACAAGAATGGCATTCGCGGAGAAGAATTTTCTCAAGAATCAGGATTCCCAGCGGAGAAACTAGGCGGGATTTTTGGCGGCGCTTCAAAGATTGCCAAGAATTACAATCTCAAAATACAGCAATTCGTTGTATCCCAGCAGATTATTAAAGGCTCTGAGAGATACAGATTCTTCAAGCCTGGCAAGCTGCTTTTGGACTATGCGGACAAATTGAAAGAGGCTGCAAAAGGAAAAGGGATTGAGATTGAAGTCTAAAGGGGCCAGCTCAACTGGATAGAGCACCTGCCTACTAAGCTCGGGATGCCCGTTCAAGTCGGGTCGGCCCCGTCCAAAGTTTTGGCGAGCCTCTCGCATTTTGAGATGCGAGAAATTACGCTCGACAGAGAGGAGAGCAAACCATGAGGTGCTATCTCGTGGTACTGGCTGTAATCCGGCCAAGCAGTGGGTTCTTTCTACTGCTCATCTGGATATAGCTGACTCCCGCCGCAAGGCGGGACTCTCCTAACATAAAAATCTTGAGTGACCGAAACGTACGATGGCAACGATTATTTTTTTCGGGGATTCCAGCGTTTCTTGGCAGCCTTGCGCGCTATGGATTTACGCCTTGAGGGGGAGAGTTTTGCGGCACGCGCCTTGCCGCCCTTTAGCCCGCCAAGCCGACCGAGGGCTACGGCATTGGGATTCTTCTCTTGCGTGGCCTGAGAAACCACAGAGGCGGCTATCTGGTTCGCGTCCATACGCTCATAATGCCACAGCGAGTAGAGAACGCAATACCCATGAAAATCCAAACTGCGTCACTACCAGATACATCGCAGGGTTTTTTTCCCCCAGTCAGGAGATTCCATGAGCAAGGCTCCCGCAGCATCACAAGCCGCAGACAAAACAAAATCCGTCAGCCAAACAAATCAACCGTCCAAATCTCCCGCAGTCTCAGGGTAACGACGGTGATTACTCCCGCGACCATATCAAAAGCGGCCCTCAGAAAAATCCGAGACCGGCGAAGGGCTAGGAACATGACCCAGGGGCCGGAGTGCCTGGTCACACTCGACGATTTCTTCAAACTTCGCCACAACTTTGGCATTCCTGCCAGAGGTCAATCGGCGTGGAATGTCACCGCTTAATAAGGAATAGTTCCACTCTGCGGTTCTTCGCCCGCCCGGCAGCGTCGGTGTTCGGCGCCACGGGCTTCGATTTGCCCCAACCCTTCGTTTGCACGTCCGAGCCGCCCTTCAGATACCGGTTCGAGATGAACCATTGAGCCACGGCCCCGGCGCGCCGGTCGGATAGCTCCAGGTTGTACCCGTCATCTCCTACGCTATCCGTATGCCCATCGATATCGACGCGACGTACCCGATACGACCGGATGATAGCCCCCGCTTGTTTGAGCGCCCGGTCCGCCTCCGGTTTGATATTAGATTTGTCGAAGTCGAACAGAGCATCGCCTTGAAGTTTTATCACGAGCGAATCGTCCTGCAGAGTGATTTGAACACGCACATCCAAATTCTCCAATGTGGGCAAGTCGAGGTCTGGAGGCAGCGTCATAA